>JAEEGH010031456.1_pt1 | contig 10254 bp, 5 predicted proteins | sample 9134181 | NCBI WGS metagenome assembly JAEEGH01 (sample SAMN16246544, study PRJNA631951) | gut metagenome | biome: gut microbiome; feature: rumen; material: DP-attached | host: Bos | place: Iran: Karaj | collected 2018-10 | reverse complement strand
ATCATCGAAGACGAGAAAGACGGGTATCTCTACGACGGCAGCGAGGAGGGTCTGAGCGCCGCCATCAGGAAGGCGCTGGGATGCGACGACACCCTCAGGGAGAACTCCATGCAGAAGGCCCGCTCCTACTCCGAGGACAACTGTGCCAGAATGCTGATCGACCTCTATTCCGAGGTCATCGAGGACAAGAGGAAGAAACTCGAATCCAGGCGCAAATGACGGTGCCGTTCACGATTTCCGAACTCCGGGAACAAACGTAAATAGTCGAAAGATGCACTGTTTCAATCCCGTTGATGTGAAATGAAGCTGATTTTCGTCACCGGCGGAGTAATTTCTGGACTAGGCAAGGGGATCACCGCATCCTCTATCGGAAGACTGCTGATCTCGCGCGGACTGAACGTGTCCGCCATAAAGATCGACCCGTACCTGAACATAGACGCGGGCACCATGAACCCGTTCGAACACGGAGAGGTGTACGTGCTGGAGGACGGCGGGGAAGCGGATCTGGACCTCGGCAACTACGAGAGGTTCATGGGCCTGAAGCTCACCCGCGACCACAACATCACCACCGGCAAGGTGTACAGGGCGGTCATCGACAAGGAGAGGCACGGGGACTATCTCGGGAAGACCGTGCAGATCATCCCGCACATCACCGACGAGATCAAGCACCGCATAGTCGACGTGTCCCGCAGGAGCGGGGCCGATGTCGTCATCGTCGAGCTGGGAGGGACTGTCGGTGACATGGAGTCCATGCCGTTCCTGGAGGCCGTCAGGCAGCTGGGCACAGAGATGGGTGACGAGAACGTGCTCTACATCCACACCACCCTGGTCCCCACCACCGGTCCGGACAGCGAACAGAAGACCAAGCCCACCCAGCATTCCGTCAAGGAGCTCATGGGCATAGGGATCAAACCGGATATCATCGTCGGCAGGTCCAAGGAACCCCTGTCGGACGGGATCAGGAAGAAGATCTCCATGTTCTGCGGCGTACCCGAGGATGCGGTCATATCCTCGCCGAACGCCCGTTCGATATACGAGGTGCCGATGATCCTGGAGAAGCAGGGCATCGCGGAATTCATCATCAGGAGACTGAATCTCACCCCGTACGTCCGTGGACGCGACATGAAGGCGTGGGAGAGCTTCCTGAAGAAGGTCATGCAGCCGTCCAGGGAGGTAACGATCGCGCTGGTGGGCAAGTACACCAAGCTGGCGGACTCCTACATGAGCCATGTGGAGTCGTTCGTACACGCCGGTGCGTTCCTGGACGCCAAGGTGAACATCAAGTTCATCGATTCCGACGACCTGCTCAGCGGGGACATCGACTCGCTGCTGGGCGACGTCCACGGCATACTCGTGCCCGGAGGGTTCGGCATCAGGGGCGTCGAGGGCAAGATAGCCGCATCCCGTTACGCCAGGGTGCACGGGATACCGTTCCTCGGCGTATGCCTGGGATTCCAGATTGCCACCATCGGCATCGCCAGGGACCTTCTGGGCCTGAAGGATGCCAACAGCACGGAGTTCGACAGGGACACGCCGGACCCGGTCATCTTCCTCATGGGCGAACAGGAGGGCGTGGAGGACATGGGTGCCACCATGCGCCTCGGTGCCCAGAGGGTGCACATCAGCCCGGGATCGGAGGCCGAGAGGCTGTACGGTTCCAGCGACATCAGCGAGAGGCACCGCCACAGATACGAGGTCAATCCCGCGTACATCGAACGCCTCGAGAAGGCAGGATGGAGGTTCACCGGACGTTCCGACGGAGGGAAGCGCATGGAGATCGGGGAACTGGCGGGACATCCGTTCTTCGTCGCATCGCAGTTCCACCCCGAGTTCAGGTCCGAACCCCTCGAACCCTCGCGCCTGCACATCGGGCTCGTGGAAGCCGCGCTGAAATACAGGTACCGAAGCCTGTGAAACCCTCTTTTCTTTCCATTTTTTCCAGGATAGCGGACGCTCTCGGCCGTTTTTCGCCTTCAAAACGGTACGATTAGACATTTGTCTAATGAATGGTTGGTTGTTCAAACAAATGAACACATATCTCGAAACATTTATATCGCTAACACGAACAATTACAAGTTATGACAAACATAAGATTCGTTGCCGTCAAAGAAGCGTGCATGAAGGACCCCATCGTCCCCGAAGCACCGGCCAAAGCAACGTCCGAATACTACGGTTGCAAGGTCTTCAACAGAGCAGCAATGAGAAGATACCTGTCCTCGGACACCCGCAGGATGGTGTACGAGTCCATCGAGCAGGGAGTCACGCTGGACAAGTCCGCGGCGGAACACGTCGCCGCAGGGATGAAGCAGTGGGCGATGGACGAGGGCGCGACCCACTACACGCACTGGTTCCAGCCCCTCACGGGCGGAACGGCGGAGAAGCACGACTCGTTCTCCGAGCCCTACGGACGCGACGGATCCCTGGAGAACTTCACCGGGAAGATGCTGTGCCAGCAGGAGCCCGATGCGTCCTCGTTCCCCAGCGGAGGACTGAGGAACACCTTCGAGGCCAGGGGTTACACCGCTTGGGACCCTTCATCCCCTGCGTTCATCATGGACGACTGCCTGTGCATCCCCACGGTCTTCATCTCATACACCGGGGAGGCGCTGGACTTCAAGACGCCTCTCCTCAAATCGTGCTTCGCCGTCTCCGAGGCCGCCAAGGGCGTGCTGTCGTACTTCGGCCTGGAGAAGGAGATGGTCCAGTCATACCTCGGATGGGAGCAGGAGTACTTCCTGGTCGACAGGGAGCTGTACGCACAGCGCCCCGATCTCGTGATGACGGGAAGGACCCTCCAGGGACACAACAGCTCCAAGCACCAGCAGCTGGACGACCACTACTTCGGTTCGATCCCGTCGAGGGTGCTGCAGTTCATGAAGGACCTGGAGTACGAAGCGTACAAGCTCGGGATGCCCGTCAAGACCAGGCACAACGAGGTCGCGCCGAACCAGTTCGAGATCGCCCCCGTCTACGAGGAGGCGAACCTGGCGGTGGACCACAACCTGCTGCTCATGTCCCTGATGAAACAGGTGGCGGAGAGGCACGGATTCGAGGTGCTGCTGCACGAGAAACCCTACAAGGGCGTCAACGGATCCGGAAAGCACTGCAACTGGTCGCTGGGCACCTTGTCGGGGATCGGACTGTTCTCTCCAGGAAAGACGACCCAGGAGAACCTCAGGTTCCTCACGTTCATGGCCAACGTTCTGAAGGCGGTATACGACAACAACGCGCTGCTGAAGGCGTCCATCATGACCGCGACCAACGCCCACAGGCTGGGAGCCAACGAGGCCCCTCCCGCGATCATCTCGGTGTTCCTCGGAAAGACCGTGAGCGAGGCGTTCGCCGACCTCCTCGAATCCAAGGACGTCGTGAGCATCAAAGGGAAGAAGGTCTACAGCCTCGGTATCCCCCAGATCCCCGAACTCCTGGTGGACAACACCGACAGGAACAGGACGTCTCCGTTCGCATTCACCGGTAACAGGTTCGAGTTCAGGGCGGTGGGATCGTCGGCGAACTGTGCAGCGCCCATGGCCACGCTGAACACCATCGTCGCACACCAGCTCAGGGTGTTCAAGAAGAACGTCGATGCGAGGATCAAGGACGGCACGGCGGTCATGCAGGCGGTCCTGGATGAGACCAGGGAGACGTTCGCTGCCTGCCGCAACGTTTGCTTCGACGGCAACGGATACTCCGATGAGTGGAAGAAGGAGGCCAAGAAACGCGGTCTGGACTGCGAGGCATCTGCCCCGAAGACCTATGACGCGTTCACCTCACCCGAATCCCTCGAGGTGTTCGGAGAGTCCAACGTGCTCAGCAAGGTGGAGCTGGAGGCGAGGAACGACGTCCTCTGGGAGATGTACGGCAAGAAGGTGGAGATCGAGGCACGCACCCTGTGCGACCTGGCGATGAACCACCTGCTGCCCATCGCCTCGGAGTACAAGTCGCGCCTGCTCGAGAGCACCTGCAGGGCCAAGGAGATCTACGGATCCGGATTCGCCGGTCATGTGGAATACGAGATGACCCAGATAGATGCGATCAACGAGCACGTCACCGCCGTCATGAAGATCTGTAAGGACATCGAGAAGAACTGCGACGCCCTGCTGAAGAAGACAGTCATGAGGGAGCAGGCCATCGGATACCACGACAAGATCGTGCCCGGAATGGAGGATGCGAGGGATCACCTGGATGCACTCGAGATGATCGTCGACGACCAGATCTGGCCCATGCCCAAGTACAGGGAGCTGCTGTTCATCAGCTGAGTGGTAGTGTGCAGAGGGCAGGCCTGTACGATCCGGAGTACGAGAAGGATTCCTGCGGCGTGGGGATGGCCGTCAGCATCGACGGCAGGAAGAGCCACGGCATAGTGGAATCCGGACTCCGGATCCTCGCCAACATGGAACACCGCGGTGCCGAGAACGCCGACGGGAAGACGGGGGACGGTTCCGGTATAACGGTCCAGATACCCCACGCCTTCTTCGTGGCCGAAGGCATCCGCGTCCCGGAGGCGGGGAAGTACGGATGCGGGAACGTGTTCCTTCCCAGGGACGAGGGGTCCGCCGAGGCCTGCCTCGCCCTGATCAGGAAGGAGTGCGACCGCTACGGCCTGTACGAGATCGCATGCAGGGACGTCCCCACGGACGGTTCCGTACCGGGTCCCCTGGCCGTGGCCAGCGAACCGCGCATAGTGCAGCTGTTCCTGACCAGCTACGACAGCAGGGAGACCCTCGAGAGGAAGCTGTACTCCGTGAGGGTGAGATCGATCAACGCCATCAACGCGTCCGATATCGAGGGGAAGGAGGACTTCTACATCTGCAGCCTGTCCACCAGGACGCTGACGTACAAGGGGATGCTGACCCCTGCGCAGCTCAGGTCGTACTACAGGGACCTGACGGACGAGAGATTCGAATCGGCCATCGCGATGGTGCATTCTAGATTCAGCACCAACACGTTCCCGATGTGGAAGCTGGCACAGCCGTTCAGGATGCTCTGCCACAACGGAGAGATCAACACCATCAGGGCCAACAGGCAGTGGATGGCGGCGAGGGAGAGCGTGCTGGAGACGGAACTGCTCCCCGACCTGAAGGAGCTCTTCCCGATCGTGGAACCAGGCATGAGCGACTCCGCCTCGCTGGACAACGTCATGGAGTTCCTGACGATGACCGGCAGGACCATGGAGAACGCCCTGTCGCTGCTCATCCCCGAGTCGTGGAACAGCAGGAACCCCATCCCGGATTCGCTGAAGGCGTACTACGAGTACCACTCCATTCTCATGGAGCCGTGGGACGGTCCCGCGGCGGTCCTGTTCACGGACGGCAGGTATGCCGGAGGGATGCTGGACAGGAACGGACTGCGTCCCGCGAGATACACGGTCACCAAGGACGGCCTCTTCATGCTGGCATCCGAGGCGGGTGTCATCGAGATCCCGGATTCCGAGATAACGGAATCGGGCAGGCTCCGCCCCGGCAAGATGGTGATGATCGATACCGAGGAGGGAAAGATCCTCCGCAACGACGAGATAAAATCATCGCTCGCGACCGCATATCCCTACAGGGACTGGCTGGACAGGAACCGCCTGGAGCTGGACGAGGTATCCTCCGGAAGGACCGTGGGGCGCTCCGTCGATGACTATCCGAACCTTCTGGCCGAATTCGGGTACACCCCCGAGGACATCACGAAGGTCATGGTCCCGATGATGAGGGACGCGAAGGAACCCGTCGGTTCCGCGGGATACGACACCGCCCTGCCGATCATGTCGGATTCGCCGATGCGCCTGTTCGGATACTTCAGGCAGGCGTTCGCACAGGTGACCAACCCTCCCATCGACCCGATAAGGGAGGAACTGGTGATGAGCATCACCGGGTACATCGGATCGATCCACCGCAACATGCTGGCCGCTTCGCCGGAGAACTGCAGGATCGTCAAGGTCAGGCATCCGGTCATAACCAACAGGGAGCTAGATCTCCTGAAGAACCTCAGATACAGGGGGTTCGAGACCAGGGTCATAAGGATACTGTTCTCCGAAGGGGAACCGCTGGAGAAGGCACTGGACCGCATATGCGCGGAGGCCGTCGACGCAGTTAGGGAGGGAGGTTCATACATAATCCTGTCCGACCGCGGAGCGGGAGGCGACCTTATCCCGATACCGTCCATACTGGCGGTCTCGGCGGTACATCAGCACCTCCTCAGGGAGAGGCTTAGGATGCAGACCGACATAATCGTCGAGTCGGGGGAGCCGAGGGAGACCATGCACTTCGCGCTGCTGTTCGGATACGGTGCGAACGTCATCAACCCGTACATGGCCTATGCGGTCATAGACAGGATCGTATCCGATGATCCAGACATCAAGATCGATGCGGAGACGGCCGAGAGGAACTACATACGTGCGGCAGAGAAGGGACTGCTGAAGATCATGTCGAAGATGGGTATCGCCACGATACGTTCCTACCGCGGATGCATGCTGTTCGAGACCATAGGGATCTCGAGGGACGTATGCGACAGGTACCTGGGCGGAACGCCCTCCGCGGTCGGCGGCATGTCGCTGGAGGACATAAGCAGGGATGCACTGGCGGCACACCAGGCGGCATCGGCACAGCCCGGCATGCTCCCCGATTCCGGACTCTACACGCACCGCAGGGACGGCACGGACCATTCATGGACCGCTGCCAGGGTGAGGGCGCTGAGGAAGGCCGCATCGGAGAACGACAAGGGGGCATACGCGGAGTTCGCGTCATCCGCGGATTCCGCCCATCTCTTCATCAGGGACGTCATGGAGTTCAGGGAGACCGACCGTGTCCCGCTGGACGAGGTGGAATCCGCCGAGAGCATCATGAGACGCTTCGTCGCCGAAGGGATCTCCTTCGGTGCCATCAGCAAGGAGGCCCACGAGACCATCGCGGAGGCGATGAACTCCATCGGAGCGGTGAGCAACACCGGCGAGGGAGGGGAGGATCCCGCCAGGAGCGTACCGTCCAACGGACGCGACCTGCGCTCGAGGGTGAAACAGGTGGCATCCGGAAGGTTCGGCGTGACCGCGGATTACCTCACCAGCGCGGACGAGATACAGATCAAGATCGCACAGGGTGCGAAACCCGGCGAGGGAGGGCAGCTGCTCTCCGGCAAGGTGGACGCCACCATAGCCGCAATGAGGCACTGCATCCCGGGGATCACGCTGATCTCGCCGCCCCCGCATCACGACATCTATTCCATCGAGGACCTCAAACAGCTGATATTCGACCTCAGGTGCATCAACCCCGAGGCGAGGATCAGCGTCAAACTGGCATCCACCTCGGGCGTCGGTACCGTCGCCGTGGGAGTGGCCAAAGCAGGAGCGGACACCATCCTGATATCCGGTGCCGACGGAGGAACGGGAGCGAGCCCGGTCTCCTCCCTCAGATACGCAGGGATGCCCTGGGAGACAGGACTGGCCGAGACGCAGCAGACGCTGATGCTCAACGGTCTCAGGGGAAGGGTGAGACTGCAGGTCGACGGACAGATCAGGACCGGGAGGGACGTGGTCACGGCAGCGCTGCTCGGTGCGGAGGAATTCGGCTTCGCCACTTCGCTGCTGGTGTCCATGGGATGCGTCATGTGCCGCAAGTGCCAGACCAACACATGCCCTGCGGGGATCGCCACCCAGGACCCCGACAGGAGGGCCAAGTTCAAAGGGTGTCCCAACGACATACGCAACTACCTCAGGATGGTTGCGGAGGACGTCAGGGGACACCTGTCGGCACTGGGCTTCCGCTCGATAGATGAGGCCGTCGGCCGTACCGACATGATCGTCAGGAAATCCCCTGAGGGCCGCAGGTCCGACAGCATGGACATCTCCAGGATACTGGAGAGCTTCGGCGGCGACAAGAAGCACACGACAGGACAGCCCGACATGACCTGTGAGGTCCTGGACAGGAGGATCATCAAGGATGCCATGCAGGCCATATCCTCAGGCGGGAGACTCGAGCTCTCCTACGGCATATGCAACGTGGACCGTTCGGTCGGTGCGATGATATCCGGAGCGATAACGAAACAAGGTCTGACCCTTGCGAGGGACTCGCTCAGGATCACCTTCAACGGTACCGCAGGCCAGAGCTTCGGAGCGTTCCTGTGCAAAGGTGTTCATTTCGATCTTAGAGGAAGGGCGAACGACTTCGTCGGGAAGGGCCTGACGGGAGGCCGCATCTCCATCCACCGCGACAGCGGTTCGGGAGAGGCCAACGTCATGGCGGGCAACACCGTGCTCTACGGAGCAACCTCCGGTGAGGTGTACATCGCCGGTTCGGTGGGAGAGAGGTTCTGCGTCAGGAACAGCGGTGCGGTCGCGGTAGCGGAAGGTGCCGGGGACCACTGCTGCGAGTACATGACCGGCGGATGCACAGTCATCCTAGGAGAGGTGGGAAGGAACTTCGCGGCAGGTATGTCCGCGGGTGTCGCCTACGTTCTGAACGATTCAGGCGATTTCGACAGGCACTGCAACATGGACATGGTCGAACTGCAGCTGGTGGAATCCCCCGAGGACATGGCGGAGCTGAAGAGGATCCTCGAGAACCACCTCAGGTACACCGGAAGCCCGAAAGCGAAGGAGATCCTGGATGACTGGCTCAACAGTGTCCGCAGGTTCCTGAAGGTCATGCCGATAGGGTACAAGAAGATCCTGCAGGGCTCTTCCTGACCGGGATCACTCGGCTTCCTTCAGGCTGCCCAGGGTCGCCTTGAACAGATCCGGGTTCCAATCTTCAGGGGCCCTCTGGCCGATGACGAAACCCCTGACGTCCTCCATGGCAGACCTGTAGTCGATGGCATCGAACCTGTCGCGCAGGATACCTTTCAACACATCCAGGTTGAACTCGTCATCTGGTTGGATTATCTGCTGATTCACCAGATTGGATCTCATATACTCCATGTTGATTTCTGTCTCGTTATCCAGGTACCACAGGTAGTCGAAAAGGTCCCTGCCTTTCACACGATGTCCCCACCTACGTGCGATGACAGCCCCTATCTTCCCTGCGAACATGGATTCCCGGTCCAACGCACACAGGTAGTAGTTCAGAGGATCGTTCATTGAAAACTTATCATATCTGGCTCCTTCGGGGGGTTCGGTGTTCACATCTATCTTCACCCTCACAACCGCATCGGGGTGCATGGACTCGACCAAATTGTTCGGGAATCCCACATTGAACAGGATCTCCCTCATATTGCACCGCATATCCCCTGTTCTGATGCTGCCTACCGTCACATCCCTCACCTTGGTAGTCACGGTGAGGGATGTGACGGTAGGCAGCATCAGAACAGGAAGAAATCCAGATCTTCTGAGTATCTTCCGATGCCGTACAGTATACGCAATGCTGTCCCCCCGTGGAATGCTGCCTTCTTGAAGAACTGCCCCCTGCTCAGACCGTTCAGTATTATCTTTTGTAACAGCTCTCTGGCGAACAGGGGGGCCTCATCCCTCTCGATACCGTTGGCCTTGAATATCTCGTTCAATACGTTCTTCATGCCAAACCCCCAAGATAATCGGACAGCAGACGCACATTCCTGCAGCCATAGCGTTCAGAGAGCCTGGTTACCGTGTTGTAATCCAGATTTGCAATTTCCTCGTCATCAAAACGCAGATCATCGAACATGAGAACGCACAGCCCATCCGTGTCCTTCATCGGCGGCATCTTGTAGAGCTTATCACAGACTGCCTTCTCACGGGTGGCCATACGATACGTGTATCCTCCGAGTGAGTACGAGTCCACTTCCATGTTGAACACCGCCGCCGGAACGTCACTGTAATAATAGGAGTATTTTTTGGTATGGAATACCTTGTCCTTATGCTTGGAAAATGTAGCATTGGTGACATGATATGCATATTCTGGAATTATCCCGTATTCCGAAAGAGCGGTGTCAAATGAGACGTAGGACGGACCGTATATCACCTGAGCAGGCTGCAGTCTGCTGATGAACTTCTCCGTCTCATACAATCCGTTCTTCAGACGAATGATGTCCTCATCTCTGACCAGTCTGGTGATCTTCATCCCGGGGTTCCCGTAATCCCCGTAGTAGTCGATCAGCATCTCGCCGTATTCCAACATATTTACTCCATCTTCTATCGTCATATTTAAACTCTTCATGATTTGAGAGGATCTTCGACATTGTACATAATCAGATATCTTTTTATAGAAGAATGAACATCTATGTCATAGTTGTTAACCAAAAGTTAACAACCAAGGGATAAACATGATGGACATAGACATGATCCTCTCGATGGTCAGTAAC
>JAEEGH010031453.1_pt1 | contig 10254 bp, 8 predicted proteins | sample 9134181 | NCBI WGS metagenome assembly JAEEGH01 (sample SAMN16246544, study PRJNA631951) | gut metagenome | biome: gut microbiome; feature: rumen; material: DP-attached | host: Bos | place: Iran: Karaj | collected 2018-10 | reverse complement strand
ATCTGCATCAAAGTTTCCATTAATCAGGTTTGAATTTTCCTTAATGAAAATATTGTCAACAAATACAGTATTTCCTTCACTTGCCAGCTTAAGCTTGAAAGAATAATCCTTTGTTTCAGGAATAGTGTAGATGTACTTAAAGTGCTGCTTTTTCTTTGTTAAAGAAGGCTTTTCGTTAAAAGCACCAAATTCCACACCAATCTGACAGTTCTTTACAGCATAAGCATCGAAACTAATAATGTACTGTTTGCCGGCTGCAAGGAATAATCCGTCCTGGTAAACAATTACTCCGCTTGAATCAGTTTTTTCTTTACCAGTTGTAACAGTCAGTTCTCTACGACCATTATCATTTGAAACTTTTACATCTGCAATTGTTGTCTTATTGATTTTCCAGTTTGCAAGACGACCTTTTCCTTCCTGGAACTGTCCATTGCGGATCAAATTGCCGTCAGGAAGAAGGTTTAATCCAGCCTTTGACAAATCAATATCACCAGTTTTTTCAAGGCGAATATTTGAAATGTGAACTGCTGCAAGAGAATTCTGGTTTCCACAGTTAAATTCAATTCTTGCTGTTGGATCTGTAAATTCAAGCATTTTGAATTCATATGTAAAGTGCTGCTTTTTTGTAGTGAGATTTACGTTTTCATCACCAAAATAGCGGATCCAGCCATTGTTTGGAGCAGAAATACAAGCTACGATTGTACGGTCTTTGTCAGCATAAGCATCAAAAGAATAGCGGTAAACGCTTCCCTTGTTAAGGGCAATATTTTCCTGAACTACCTGAACTGCATGAAGAACAGGGCCGTCAGCACTAGGAATAATATCAAGTTTATTGTCTGCGCTTACATTAAGAGTACCGTCACCACCCTGGAACTTAAGGAAGCCCCAGTTTGAACTTCCGCTTCTAACCATATTTCCTGAATTATCAGTCTTAGCTTCTACAACCTTCTGTGCAGGTTTTTCTACATCTTCGTTGTATGACTTTTTCTGATAAACCTTAACCCAGTCAACAACCATCTGAGCTTCTGGACCAAATGTTGTTGTTTCATCTGGATATCCAGGCCAGTCACCGCCAACAGCAACGTTAAGGATAATATAGAAAGGCTGATCAAAAGGAGCTGGATAAGTTACTTCTTCAAAACCCGGACGTCTTGTAAACCAGTCATTAACTGTCTTGTATTTTACACCGTCACAGAAGAAACGGATTTCACCAGGTTCCCATTCAACAGCGAAGTTATGGAAACTTTCAGAAAAGTCTTCTGCTGCAAGAGTGTATTTTCCCTGCTGTGAAGAATGAGGTTCTCCATAGTGGAGTGTTCCGTAAAGAGTATTTGTTTCATGGCCAAGAACTTCCATAATGTCGATTTCACCACACTTAGGCCACTGACCGTAGAAACTTTCATCATCCGGCATCATCCAGAAAGCTGGAAGGTAGCCCTGTCCCTTTGGAACTTTCAGACGTGCTTCAATTCTACCATAAGTAAAAGTATGCTTTCCCTGAGTGTTAATACGTCCAGAAGTATATGAATAACTTCCATCCTTATTCTTAGTCTTCAGAGGCTGAATGATAAGGAAACCATCTTTCAAATAGGTATTCTTTGAAGAGTCATCGTATGACTGCCATTCATTGTTTACCCATCCAGGCTGATGGAATTCAAAATTCCAGTCCTTTGAACTAAGTTTTTTACCGTTAAAATCTTCTTTCCATACCAGATCTGCTTCTGTGTAATTAGGAGAGGAAACAGGCTGTGCGGAAAGACTTGTGAAAACTGATGCGGCTGCTATCAAAAGCGCCAGTTTACCCTTGCTTATTTTCATAATACCTCCACTTAGGCTGAAAAACTCATTTACCTAAATATTGAATCCAGATATAAAAGAAAAATATCAATAAACTGCTTTAAATTACATTATAATATCTTAAATATTAAAAAAAACACAAAAAATATTAAAAATTTAACAAAACAACTGATTTTTAAAATTCAGGGCAAAAAAATGATATTGATTATATTTGTGCCACATTATAAAGTCATTTTAATCACTGAAAACTTCAATTTTCAGGAATGTGCTGGAGGAAGCATGAAAAAATTTACAGGATTTTATAAGGGAATTAACTTAGGCGGTTGGATTTCCCAGTGTAAGGAATATTCAAAAGAACACTATGATTCTTTTATTTCAAGGGATGATTTTTTTAAGATTAAAGAACTTGGATTCGATCATGTACGTCTTCCCCTTGATTATAATGTTATTATGGAAGATGACGGTTCTTTTATTGAAAGTGGATTTTCATATCTGGACAAGGGAATCAGCTGGGCTAAAGAATCAGGATTGAAAGTAGTTCTTGATCTGCATAAAACTCTTGGCTATATGTTTGATACAAATGCAGTTCCAAATCCTGATGATTTTTTTATCAATTCAAAACTTCAGGATGTATTTGTAAAAATCTGGGATAAACTTTCTGAACGCTACAAAGACTGCACTGATATGGTTGCCTTTGAACTCTTAAATGAAATTGTAAATCCTCACTATGAAGAAAAATGGAATGAAATTGCCAGCCGCGCGTTTGCCGTAATCAGAAAAAATGCTCCTGATTCCTGGATTCTGGTAGGTGGGGTAAATTACAACAGTGTTTCTGCAGTTCCTGGAATCAAAGTTCCTTTTGATGAAAAAACCGTACTTAATTTTCACTGCTATGAACCATTAGTATTTACTCATCAGAAAGCTCACTGGATTAAAGAAATGCCTTCTGATTATGATGTAAATTACCCGGGCCCTGATATTAATTATTTAAGGGAAAAAAGTTCATCTATTCCTCAGGCAAGGTACGGAGCAATTTTTGATCCTGCAATGGATAATCTTCAGCTGGATGAAAATTTCTTTATTAATCTTTTTAAGCCTGCAATTGATACTGCTGAAAAACTAAATATTCCTCTTTATTGTGGAGAATATGGCGTAATTGATAAAGCACCTGCTCCTGATACAGCTGTATGGTTTTCTCACATTCACAAAGCAATGAATAAGTATCAGATTAGCAGTGCAATCTGGAGTTATAAGGAAATGGATTTTGGCCTGATTGGTTCACATTATGATTCAGTAAGAAGTCAAATTTGTTCCGGTCTTGAAGCTTGGGATGGAAATTAAAGATATTCAAAATGGAGATTTGCTTTTTATGAGGGACAAATCTCCGTTGTCACAAGCAATCATTAAATCAACTTCTCAATACAGTCATGTAGGAATTTTTTTTAACAGTTGTATTTATCATGCAACAAAAAAAAGGGGAGTGAATAAACAGGATTTATCTGCCTACCTTAAGGAAGAAGAAAGGGAAGTTTTTGTATACCGCTATCCTCAAATAGAAGAAAAAAAAGTTCTTGAAGAAGCAGAAAAACATCTTGGAAAACCATACAATCACAGCTTCTATCCTGGAGAAGATGCTTTTTACTGTTCCCAATATATTGCAAAAATCCTCCCTTTATTTTCTACAATTCCAATGAAATTCGGAGACGAAAATAATGAAGTTTCTGATTTCTGGAAAGAGTATTATAAAGAATTAGGAGTTCCTGTTCCCTTAAATCTGGAAGGAACTAATCCAAATCAGTTATCTCAGTGTGAAAAATTAATATTTGTTGATCAACTGTTTTATTGATTAATCTTAGCATCATGTCCTGGAAATATGATAGAATAAAAACTCGACTATTTATAAAAAAAGATTTATTATCATATAAAATCAATAGTTAAAAATATTTATCCAGGAGGGAAGAAATGAAAAACTTATATCAAATTCTTCTAATTTCCATAATTGGTAGAGCAGACGGAAACACATCAATTTATGTCTCTGACAAATCTTTCTTTTTAATTGTACTGGAAATTTTGCTCATTGTCTTTATTAAATTTTTAATCATTTTTTCTGTTTATAAATTTGTTCAAAACATTAAGCATAAGGATATAAAAAAATCTGTTCTTTTCGGCAGCGTAGTAATACTGGCACTTATTGTTTTTATTTCAGGTTTATTTGAAGTTTTTTCTGATCTGAAAAATATTAAAATGATAAATCAGGATGAAAAATTTAATGCAGAAAAGGGCAGTGTAGAAATTTTTTATGATAACAATGAATCTTTATCTGAAGAGATTTTAAGTACGACAGTTCTGGTGGATTAGAGAATGAAAACTTATAAATACGAAACTCATCTTCACACAAGTGAAGCAAGTGCTTGCGGTTCTTCAAAAGCTGCTGATTATATCTCCGTTTATAAAAGGATTGGTTATGATGGAATTTTTGTAACAGATCACTTTTTTGGAGGAAATACCTGTGTTTCCTTTGAACTTGACTGGTCTGCAAGGATTCAACAGTACTGCTCAGGTTATGAAGCTGCCCTGGAAGAAGCTCAAAAACAGAATGAGATTGACGGCGGAAATTTCAAAGTCTTTTTCGGTATAGAGCAAACTTTTGACGGAGACGATTATCTCATTTACGGATTAAATAAAGAATGGCTTCTGGCACATCCTGAAATTGAAAGTATGAATCATGGACAATTATTTGAAGCCGTTTCCCAGGCCGGAGGTTTAATGATTCAGGCCCATCCTTTCAGATTAAGAGGCTACATACAGGCAATTCATCTTCATCCACGAGAAGTGCATGGAATAGAAGTATATAACGGAGGAAATACTCCCGACCAGAATGAGCTGGCACTTGCCTATGCAAAAGCCTATGATTTTCCTATGACCAGCGGTTCTGACATCCACAATATTACTTTTGCTCTGGAAAATAAGATTGAAGGCAAAATGAATCTGGGGGGCATGGAATTTGATGAACCCCTTAACAAGATTGAAGATTATATACGATTAATTAAAGAAAAAAAAGGCCGGATCTTAAGGTAAATCTTACTTAATTACAGATGCTTTGAAAGATGAAGTCAAATGTTACGAAAGAATGAAAAGAATATAAATTTCTGATTATGTTCTAATATCTCTGTCTTAAAAACAAATTGGCAAAATATATTACTAACTATAATGTATATTCTGTCTACTTACAGACTAATTTTATTTACACTATAGATCTTTACCCTTTCAAGGTTGGCATCTAGCTTTTTATGGCCGCATTCTTTTGAAATTGCAGCCATAATATAATCTCCTATTCCGCAGCCTTGAAGTTATAAATTGGTTTGATAACATTTACGATATCTGCAGTAGGTCCGATGTTAGCAACAATGTCATCCATTGTTTTATAAGCCATAGGAGCTTCATCCAGAGTTTCCTTTGAAACAGTAGTTGAATAAATTCCTGACATTTCGGCTTTGAATTCTTCCATACTCAGAGTTTTCTTAGCTTTCATTCGGCTCATAACACGACCTGCACCATGAGGAGCTGAACAGTTCCAGTCGTCATTTCCTTTACCAATACATACTAAAGAGCCATCACGCATGTTGATTGGAATCAGAAGTTTTTCTCCTTTCTGACTGCTAACAGCACCTTTACGGAGAATCATGTTCTCTGTATCAATGTAGTTATGAATTGTTGTGAACTGATCAATGATTTCTTCTTTTTTAAGATGAAGCCCGATAGAAATAACATCAATCATTGCCTTTCGATTCAACTGAGCAAAATGCTGCAAGATTCTCATGTCATTGATATAGTCATCAAACAAATACCCTGATACATAAGCAAGATCTTTTGGAATCGAGGTTCTAATCTGAGTATTCAATTCCTGACGCTTTTCTTCAATCTCGTTTTGACGGCCGGCGGCTTTTAATTCTGCAATCATTGCATCAATATCAGCTTTTGTTTTACCATTCAACTGTCTCCAGGCCATTTCCTGGTAGTATTCAGCAATTTCAAGACCTGCATGACGACTGCCTGAGTGAACTACAATGTAAAGGTTTCCTTCTTCATCACGATCAGCTTCAATAAAGTGATTGCCGCCTCCAAGAGTACCAAGGCTAAGTCTGGCCCTGTTCTTAGAATACTGGCCCTTAATGTTGTCCCATTCTACTTCATCAACATATTTATGAGTGAATTTTCTGACATCATATCCACATGGAATATTTTTTCGAATGATTGTATCAAGGATTGCAGGATTAAAATTTCTGGAGGCTTCACTATCCTTGTGAATCATTAGCGTTTCCATACCACAACCAATATCAACACCTACAAGGTTAGGAACAATCTTGTCTTTGATTGTCATGGTAGTTCCGATAGTACAGCCTGCTCCGGCGTGAACATCCGGCATAAGGCGAATCTTACTGCCTTCCGTAAATTCCTGATCACACAAAATCTGAATCTGCTGCAGTGACTTCTCATCAACTACATCTGTGAATACTTTCGCTGTGTTGTACTTTCCATTTACTTCTAACATATCTTTCTCCTCGTAAGTTATGGTTTTATGATATGCCAGACGATGACTTATTTCGTGGAAAATTTATTGCGAAATTAATCTCTGCTGTATTCCAATTCTTTTTTTTATTTCACCAACGATATAAACAGGTTCCAGTACTTTAATTACTGGTCCAAACTGGAGAAGACGAATAACCATTTCTGTTTCATCATCCCGACTGAATTCCAGTTCTATACGGTATTTATTATCACCAATTTTTGTTGTCTTCTTCTTCAGATTTGCAAAATGTAAACTGACTCTTTCCAGTGCATTTCTTTCTTCAGTAAGTTCAAGAACGATTGTGTCACGATCTTCATCCCAAGCATCTGAATATGCTTGCTTCTGTGGAATTTCTGCATATTTGAGAGCAACAATTCTTCCAAGGTTTATAGTGTTTGTCTGTGTGTGTCCGGCAAGCATGACACGGAATTTATCATCTTTTTCGGAGTATTCAATTTTTTCAGGAAAACCTGTTACTTTGAATTCTTTTCCGTGTCGATTTCTAAGCGTGAAATCCAAAGGCAGATTATTCTGTTTTGCATTGAGAATCATTCGGAAACGTTTTTTGTAACTGGCATCTTCAAAGTCATCGCCGTCATCATACTTATCAAAAACCTCATAATCACCTGGCTGCCACAGAGGCTCTACATCAGTAAGCTGTTTTTCAAAGTAATCAAAATCTAAATCAAAAAGGCGAATTCTCTTGTCATACAGAAGAGCTTTAAGATACTGCAGCTGAAGATTAGTCAGAGGCATTTCGGGAGTATGCTTTACAACTGGCGAAAGCAGATTTTTTTCACGATTAAATTTCAGAAACTGCCATCTTTCTTTTTCGATTGCATCAGTAATTGGTACAACACTTTCTGAATATGCATTTTCCATTATGCAGGAATAAAGTCCATCTGCAGTAAGCTGTTCATTTAATGCTTTTTCGAGAATTTTGGCCATTGTATTGTAATAAGTTCCGTATACTTCACTAAAAAGCATATAAGTTCCCCATTTCATAAACATCATTCCAGAAATGCTCCTCTAAAGCTTTGTCTGAAATATGAAGTTCTGTAATACGCATAATAAATGTACGAATCCATGGCAGCATTTCATGTGCATCCCATACTTCTGCATAATATCGGGCTTCTGTAGGAGAAAGACGTTCAACTTCTCCACATCTCTTTTCCCGAATCAGCCGATGGTAAATATGTTCTTCATCTTCCCTGAACTTAACTGTGAATTCGACCGTCTCCAGTGTTTCAAAATTTCCAAAACTGGAACCCCAGAGATGTTTTTCAGCTTCTTTGAATTCTTTTTTTACAGTGTCATAGTCATAACAAGGATCTGCAATATTTACTTCAATAATATTATCAAGGCGGAAGGATTTTAATTTTTTATGTTTCAACACGTGGGTGACAACATACTGACGTCCTGCTTGACTTGAAGACAATATTTTCAATGGAGCCGCTTTTACTCGTGTTCCTCTGGAATTTTTCTTTGTACTTTTGCGATCATTATAGGTAAGAATGTTAACCCAGCATTTGCGTCTCATAGCCTCGAACAGAATAACCATAACTTCAGAATCCATGGACTGAGTTATATAGTGATGTTTAAATGAAAAACAGTTATCATGCTCATTCATTTTATCCAGCAAAGTTGAGCCAAGGATTCCTGCAGGAAGAATTTCAGATGCAAAGTCCAAAGTATCCTGAAGTTCTTTCTGTGAATGGCTCATCAAATCAATATTTTTTTTGAGGGAATAAGCAGATTTATTTCCTTCTTTGGAAATTTCAATAAAGCCCTGTTTTTCGTATTCAGCGAGTTTCTTGCGGATTGTTGATTCATCAAATTCCAGGGGTTTGTTAAAACGGGACAGATATTCTTCATCAATGATGGATATAATCTCAGAAAGAAGAAGTTTGTCCCTCCCCTTCAGCAAATCCATTAAAATAAAGTGGAGTGTTATGTCTTTATCAGTAAAACTGGCAGATTTCCAGGCACGGTAAAGAGGATTAAAGCCCACATTACGAACATCAATACTTAATGCTGTTGTTTTGCCGTCTGGTCCATGGCTTTCTTCAACGTATTCTCCCAACCAGCTTTGAATACGACGTTTCTCGTCATCGTATGAACGGTCAGATTTTCTGCCTACTTTTCCACGAGAATTGTAACCATAAACAAAAAATTCTTTGAGATAATTGCGGATTTTTGAAAAATTTTTAATTAATTCTTTATAAGCCATTTTTTTCCTGCTTATGAATAAATTATAGCACGCGAGGTAAACTTGATGTAAGAACTTTTACTATAACTTACGCTACGATTTTGGCGTAACGTTCATTACCAATAACTGAAAGCATGAACTCATAAGGAGAAAGCTTATCATCCTTAAGCATTGCGAATATTCTTGGACTAGCACCGCTTACAAGTGTTACCCCCTGCTCATTTCTTGATACAGGAAGATTGTCCTGTCTGCTCTGAACATTCCAGAAAACAAGATTAGGAAGCTCATAATCAGCCTGTTCAAACTTACGTTTTGCATTCTCAAAGTTTGTAAGCTTTGAATTTGCAGTACAGTAATTGAATTCCATATCAGAAATGATGTAGATGTTTTCAGGCATGTCATCCTGAGACAAATGATTTTTTACAGCTGCACGCAGAATCAAGTCAAAAACACCTTCAATGTTTGTTGAACCGCCCCAGTCTGCACGGCTTACATAATCTACCTTATCAACAATGTCTTTTCCTTTAATCTTTACCAGTTCCGGGCGATCAGCAAAAGTAATGAAGTGGTTATTAAATATACCTTTATTCTTTTCTGCAAAGTAAATGGCAAGAGATACTGCAACTTCAATTGGATAAGGACTTCCACCTCCAAACATTGAACCTGAAACATCACAGACAACAAGAGCATTCTTATCACCTGCAAAGTTCTCAAGATTACTCCAGGTAGTATTCATTACACGTCGCTCTTCTGGAGAAAAGCCTTTATACACTCCGCCAAACTGATTTCTGAACATTGGAGAAATAACATCATAAGGATACAGAGAACCTGTCTTCAGCACTGCTTCCCCTTTTTCCACTTTATTCATAAAGCTTTCATAACGTTCTGCATCGTTACGGACAAAAGCCTTACGATATTTAAACAGGGCCTTGGAAGTCTGCTTTTCATAGTCAAACGAATAATCCTTTGTACGAAGGTTGTTCTCGATGATCTTAATCTTGCTTCGAAGGGCTGAAATCAGTTTGCGATACTGAGCACAGTTTATTCCCATGTAAGTTGCAATTGTTTTTGCAGTTTTGACAACAGCCTTGTTACTTGCATTGATTGAAGGAAGCCATTTTCCAAGAAGAGAAACTTCATTTTCTTCTTCAAGAGCTTTCTGGTCCTTAAGAAGCATTTCTTTAATTGCTTCAAGAACCTCCTTCTTTGCAGGAGTTTCAAGAAGGCATAAAAGATCATCATAGCGTCCAAAATCAGCAATGAAACCAATATTTTTTACCACTGATTCTTTATGATTTTCAGCCAGAACCTTGAGCATTGTTCTGAAAGTTTTTCTTTCTCCAAGTCCACCGCGGATATCACGGAGATAAAAAAGAATTTTTAAAGCATTGTCAGGATTTTCTGCATATGCCTTCATGAAGATTGATTCAATGCGTTTTTCGTCTGCATCACGGAGTGCACCACCAAGAGCAAATAAATCCAGACAATCAGACTGTGTTGTAGAAAGTGTCACAGCTCCGTTTTCTGTAAATGTACGGTTTGCTTCATTTTTCAAGATTTCTAACATCTTCGATGTTTTTGTATTCATATCTATCCTCCGGATTTTTAATTTCAAAAACAAGGCACTAATACCCTTCCTGGCCATTGCTCTACCAATGGAAGTTGCTGTACGTGCCTT
>JAEEGH010031451.1_pt1 | contig 10254 bp, 6 predicted proteins | sample 9134181 | NCBI WGS metagenome assembly JAEEGH01 (sample SAMN16246544, study PRJNA631951) | gut metagenome | biome: gut microbiome; feature: rumen; material: DP-attached | host: Bos | place: Iran: Karaj | collected 2018-10 | reverse complement strand
CCATAGATCACCACGCCGACGTTGCGGCCATCCGCGAATTCATTCGCGCGAAAATATGTGCTGCCACCCGTGACCGTCAGTTTTGATAACGGTTTGAATTTCAAATCCGTATGGAAGGCCTGCAGGTTGGTCCACATGGAGCCGCAGGGGACGCCGCCGCGATTGGAAAGTTCGTCGCCGAATAAACCGTTGAAATAGGATTGGAGGGAATACCATCCTTCATATCGGTCCGTCCCGTTCTTGTCGCCCGTCCAGTTCGTGTAGCTGAAACTCCAGACAGGATTCATGCTTTTGGCCCAATCGGATTCAAACGCCCTGCCGATTTTCCATGCAAGTCGCAAATCGCACATACGGCCCTGCATGGGGCTTTCGTTATCGTTTTTCTCCCATTGCCCCAACTGCTGCGCGAATTCGGCGCTATAGCCCCAGACAGGCGTGATGTCGCCGAAGAGGCGTGTGCCGACCGTGTGCATGCAAAGATCGTCCCAGTCGTTGGGAAGCTTCTTGTCGCGCCGTCCATTGCGGTCGGCCACCACATGGTTGTAGACGTAATAGACATCGAAATTGAACGGCTTGGCGAGTCCATACGTATCGTAAAGCGCTAATGTCGTGATATTTCCGGGATTGACGGCACGACCGCGGCCGTTGGGGTAGTCTTCGCGGTCCCAACGGAGGTTCACGGCTAACGGATCCCGCCAATAGTCGTACAAGGCAATGGCCTTCAAGGTGTTGGAGCCTTCGACATATGTCATGACGGCGCCGTTGAAATACGTTGGCCAGAGGCTTGATACGCCGTCGCGGATGATGAGACCGTTGCCGAGCGTAATCGTCTGCCGCCCAAGCTTTATGGAAAGTCCCTCGATCCCGAGTTTCGTGAAATTGGCGTACAATTCGTAGAAATACAAGGAGTCCGGAGCGCTGAAATGCGTCGTGCCGTAGTTGTTCTTTTCTTCCCAATCCGTTAGATAGTACATGGAACGGTTGGCGAGCATGATGCGGAAATCCATGCCGAGCGACTTGGACGCGCCATTGATCCACGCTTTCGTCCGCGAATCAAAATACTGGCTGGGATGCGGGCCGTATTTGTGTTTGCCGCCGCTCATCTTATGGCCCGTCGGATCTTTGGCTTCATCGCTTTGCACATCATAACGGAGACGCCAATGCAAATGGGGCACGATCGTCCAGTCGTCGTCTTTTGGAAGCAAATCCTGCGCGGTCGCCATCATGCCAAGCAAAAACAGGGAAGAAAGGAATAAATTCTTGAAGTTCATTGTCTTGCTCCCTTTTTACTAGATGGTCAGGCCATAGATGGCAGGCACCATGGCGATGATGACAAGATATGCGAGGATGTCATAGAATATCGAATACTTGAAGTAGTCGTTGAATTTGTATCCGACGGACATGGACATGCCCAGCGTGGAACTGGCCAATGGGCAGCTGAGGGCCACGCCGGAGGCCAGCGTGATGCCCAACGCAAAGCTGTACGGGTTCAGATGCAGTTGCGGCGCAATGGACAGCACAATCGGCAGGACGATCAGAATAGCGGTGGAATTGGACATGAATTCGCTGACGACCTGCACAAGCAGCACGAGAATCGCGAACAGCAGGAAGGGGCTGAGCGAGTCGCCCACGACGTTGGAGAACGCCTGCGCGATGAGCTTCGTTCCACCTGCGGATTCCAACGCCTTGGCCAGGCCAAGGCAGCCGGCAAGACGGCCGACGATGTTCCAGTTGACGGCGGTGAAAGCCTTCTTCTGCGGGATGCAGCCCGTGATGATGCACAGGATGGCCGCCGAACTGCTCGTGATCGCCAGCGGAATCCATTCCGTGATATAGAAGACAACCGTCAGAAGGAAGATGACCGCCATGATAATCATCTTCGATTTCTTGTAGTTCGCCGCGACGGGATGGATGTCGTAGTCGGCGTCGTCATCCGGGCGTTTGCCCCAGATCTTGTCGCCAAGGAACCGCCCCGCCGTCAGGCAGTAGACGAGTCCGAGAATGACGAGCACGCCGCCTACCAACGTGAAATCAAATGTCTTGAACAACCGCGCTCCAGACTCCTCCAGCAACCCCTGCGCCGTCATCTGCTGCGTGGATCCGACAAGCGTGGAGGCGCCGCCGATGACGCAGCCATAGGCGATCGGCATGATGAGATCCTTCGCCTTGATTTTGTCGTTGGCGGCGGAAAGCCCCATGATGATCGGAATGAAAATCGCCAGAACGGCGGAATTCGTCAGGAAGGCGGACATCGCCGCCGAGACAAGATACGTGCCGATGATGAGCTTCGTCTCGGAGCCTTTCGACACACGGACGATCCATGCGCCGATGGTGGCCGCCAGCCCCGTCTCGCTGATGGCCGCCCCGATCATCATGACGCCGATGGTCAAAATGACCGTGCTGGACGCGCATTGCGCGAACGCCGTCTTGAAGTTGCAGATTTTGAAAATCACCATGAGGACACAGCCCAATATGGCGGTGGTCGCCATCGGCAGCTTGTCCCAGATGAACAAAATGATGCAGAACGTGAAGATGATGAGGGAAAGTACAGCGGGATCCATGATTGTTTACCTATTAATATTATAGTTGAATGACTATAAGACGAAGCAAAAAAACAAATGGCCTCGGCGGAAATGAAATTCCGACGAAAACCATTGGTTCACTTGAATGGCTCGATTTTATCAAACACCTATTAATATCATAGGCGATTGACTATTGTCAAATCGACGTCATGATTTTTTTCAATTCTTCGGCCGCTTTGCTAAGATATTGGCCTTTGCGATGGATGACGACCATTTCACGGCAAGGCAGCTGCTGCGCCAGTGAGAAGCATGCGACTGATTCCGCCTTGCTGTATTTTGTGAGGCTGGAGGGGACAAGCGCGACACCGATTCCCTCCTTGACCATGGTGAACTGCGTCTCGATGCTCATGCACTTGACGGCAGTCTTCACAGAGAAACCATATTTGCCCATGAGTTCGCCCAGCTGACGCTGGGTGGGTTGCATGTCCGAAAGAGCCACATAGGGCGCGCCGTCGATACGGACGATGTCGATGACCGGATGGATGCGCGACGGGTCGTTTTTCGCGCCAGAAGCGAGCATGTCGCAAATCGGCAACGACTTCGGTACGGCGAGAATGACCTCCTCCCGCATCATTGGCGTGATGTCGAATTGCTGTTCATCGACAGGCATCGTGGCGACGCAAAGATCGAAGACGCCGCGTTCCGCGTCCTCCATGAGTTCTTTCATGAAGCGCTCCTCCACGACAATGTGCATGCCCGGAAAGACGGCTTTGAACCGCCGGACGATCTCCGGCATGAGATACTGGCAGCGTGTAGGCGCGATGCCGACGACGAGATGGCCGATATGGTTGTCGGCCAAATCGGCCAGCTGGCTGCGCATCTGCTTCTCCTGGTTGAGGATGGCTCGCGCGGCTTGCAGGAAGATCCGCCCGGCCTCCGTCAGCTCGACTTCGTTGTTGGAGCGGTTGAAAAGTTCGAACCCCACCTGTGTCTCGATTTTCTTGATATACTGGCTGAGCGACGGCTGGGCGATGTGCAGCTTGTCGGCCGCCTTGGAGAAGGATCCCTCCTCGGCCAGAATAATGACATATTGGTATTGCTTGAGATTCATATTCTCAGACGATGATCGATTATCCTATCGTCACCACTAACCACTAACCACTAACCATTGGCCGGCAGGAGCGCAGCCCTCCCGACACTAACCACTAACCACTAACCACTAACCACTAACCAGGAGCGCAGCCCTCCCGACACTAACCAATAATCTGGAACTTCTGCACATCCACCAGCCCGCGATCCGTCAATTTCAAGAACGGAATGACGGGCAACGGCAGGAAGGCCAGCATCATGAACGGCTCGTGCAACGACGTTCCGGTCAGTTTCGCAGCCGCACGCACGGCGCGTATCTGCTTTTCGACGACGCCGTGCGGCAAATTGGACATCAAGCCCGCCACCGGCAGCGGCAGCAGGCCGGCCACATTCCCGTCGATCGCCACGCATAGCCCGCCCTGCGACTGCCGCAAGGCGTTCACGGCGACAGCCATGTCCGTCATATTCGTTCCGACGACGCACAAATTGTGCGAGTCATGGCCCACGCTGGACGCCAAAGCCCCGCGCTTCATGCCGAAACCATGGACGAACGCATGTCCGATGTTGCCGTTCTTCCCATGCCGCTCCAGCACGGCCATCGGCAGCACGTCCTCCTCCTTGTCCGGATCCATCCGCAGGTAGTCTGTGATGATGCTGCCGTCGTGAACGCCGATGACCGGCGTGTCCGCACCGCGCTTTGGAACGACGAAATCGTCTGCCGAAACTTCCCTGCAACGCACCGTATGCAGAAATGGATCCGGAGCGTCCAATATCGGTATTTCATTGGGTGAGAACAACTTTCCCTTTGTGAACGTGGCGGCCACCTTGCATGTTTTCAAATCATCCAGAAGGACGATGTCCGCGCGTTTTCCGGGGGCGATGAGCCCACGGTCGTGCAATCCAAGCACGTCGGAGGCGGACATGGACGCCACGCGGTACGCCACCAGCGGATCCACTCCCGCCGCGATGACATGGGCGATGATGGAATCGAGATGCCCTTTCTCCGCAATGTCCAGCGGATTGCGGTCATCCGTGCAAAACGCGATATACGGCGCATTCTGAAGCGTGATGATCGGCATCAGCTCATCAAGATTCCTTGCCGCGGTCCCTTCACGGATGAAGATGTGCATGCCGCGCGAAATCTTCTCCTCCGCTTCCTGCACAGTGCTTGTTTCGTGGCAGTTGCGGATGCCGGTGAACACGTATGCGTTCAGTCCGTCGCCGGAAAGCAACGGGCAATGGCCGTCGATATAGTCGAACAGGCGGAGCTTCGCCATGACCTCCGGATCTTCAAACAGCACGCCGGGCACGTTCATGAATTCCGCCAGCCATGCGGACGGATAGCGTTGATGCCAATTTTTCAGGACATCCGCCGTAATCGCCGCGCCAGCCGTCTCCAACGGCGTGGCGGGAACGCATGACGACAACCGGACCTGCATGTCCAAATCCATGCCTTCCGCAGCACTGAAGAAATATTCAAAGGCCGCTTCGCCCACGACGTTCGCCAGTTCATGCGGATCGCACGCCACGGTCGTCACGCCATGCGGCAGCACGCATTGCTCGAACTGCCGCGGCGTCACCATCGACGATTCGATATGCGCATGCGCGTCGATGAAACCGGGCACGGCCGTCCTCCCCTGCGCATCAAATTCGGCATCGGCCGGATAGCCATGGCCGATGCCTGCAATCAGGCCGTCGACGATGGCGATGTCCGCCAATTCGAACTTGCCGGTCGTCAAATGGAAGATATTCGCGTTTTTGATGACCAGATCGGCCTTGACGCGTTTCAGTGCTACGGAAATACCTGTTTTCATGCTACTTAGTATTACAGGAAGGCGTATTTCAAAAGGAAGAGGATGGTCAGGACAATCATCAACGGGCTGACCTTCCGCCAGTTCTTGGAGCAGAGGTTCAGAATCGTCCAGGAGATGATTCCGAAGCAGATGCCTTCGCTGATACTGTAGGCGAACGGCATGGCGATGATCGTGATGTAGGCGGGAATCGCGTCGTACAGATTGTCGAAATCAATACGCGCAATCGTCGTCATCATGTAGAAACCGACGACGATCAGGGCAGGCGCCGTCGCGAAGGCGGGAATCGCCAGGAACAACGGCGAAAGCAGGATCGCCAGAAGGAACAGGATGGCCGCCGTCCAGGCGGTCAGTCCGGTGCGGCCGCCTTCCGCGACGCCGGTCGCGGATTCGACGAACGTCGTGGTCGTAGACGTGCCGAAAATGGCGCCGACGGCCGTCGCGATGGAGTCGGCCAGCAGAGCGCCTTTGATTTTCGGCAGGCGGCCGTTCTTGTCCAGCATGTCGGCCTTCGTCGCAACGCCGATCAGCGTGCCGAGCGTGTCAAACAAATCGACGAACAGGAAGGCGAACATGATGATGAAGAAGTTCATGGAGCCCAGCAGCGCGTATCCCGTGAGGGCGGAATCCTTCTGAGTCCACGCCGATGATTTGAACAACGCGCCGCAGATCTTTCCGAATCCCTTGAACGTTTCGGAAAACGCCGATATCGAGAAATTCGGATAAAGGGAGAAGCAGCCCAGTTCAGGATTCACCTGATACAAATTCGTGGCCTGCGCGATCATGCCGAGGAACCATGTGGCGAGAATGCCGATCAGGATGCTGCCGCGGATCTTGCGCTGCATCAGCGCCGCCGTGATGATGACGCCGATCATGGCCAGAATCGCGCACATGCCGTGCGTGTGGATGTTGTTGACGTTGAAGCCTTGGATCGTGATCAGCGTCGCGGGGCTGTCGACGATGATGTGCGCGTTCTGAAGCGCGATGAAGGCGATGAAAAGGCCGATGCCCACGCCGACCGCGCTTTTCAGCGCCAGCGGAATCGCGTTGAATATCGCCTCGCGTACGTTAAGCAACGAAAGCAGCAGGAAGAGAGCGCCTTCCACATAGACAGCCGCCAAGGCGAACTGCCAGGAGAAGCCCATCGTCAGACAGACCGTATAGGTGAAATAGGCGTTCAAACCCATGCCAGGGGCCAGAACAAACGGATAGTTCGCCAGTATCGCCATCAGGGCGGTTCCCACGAATGAGGCCAACGCCGTCGCAATCAGCACGCCGCCGCGATCCATCCCGCAGGCCGACAGGATGTTGGGGTTGACCGCCAGAATGTACGCCATCGCCAGAAACGTCGTCACGCCGGCGAGTATTTCCGTCTTGACATCCGTGTGGTGCTCTTTCAAATGAAACCATTTCTCAAACATTTTTCCGCTCCATCTTATATATTAATGTAAAAGATTTGACATCAAATAACTTTGTTATTTTCACGAAAAGTCATAATGATTCCCGTCAATCCGCCTTGACAATCGGCATTTCCGTCATCCGCAACATCGTCGAACCGAAAGGAATCAGCGTCTTTTGCTCCACTGCGCCTTCCGGTGTCAGGCTGGTCGGTTGCGGAGCGGCGATTGCAATGCTCTTTTCATGAATCGCCCATGGGATCCGCACCATCGGCAGCGACAGCGTGACAGACGGCTTGTCCTCCGCAAACGGCATATCCGGCAATGGATGTTCCTCAACCGCAACATCTTTTCCTGCAAATGCATAGTTCCATGGCGCCGTCGCGAAATATTCGTAGTCGCAATATGGGAACTTCCGTTCGACGCCATTCCGTTCATATTCGTGTTTGACGGAACGCGACGGAATCGGTAGGGAGAACAATAACGGCCCACGCCACAGGACGGACATGCCGCGCGGGCGATCCACGAACTGCGGCTCGAACGTCAGCTTCACATTCAATGTTGTCGTGCCTTCCCATGTTTTGGAAATCACATGGAACTCGCCTGTCTTCACGGGCTTGCCGTCGATTTCAGCGGCTTTTGCAAAGCCTGGAATACGGATTTTCAAATCAAAAGCGACAGGCTGGGAGGCGGTGATGGTATAAGTCGCCGTGTCGCGGAACGGATAATCCGTTTCAACGTCGCAGACAATCTGCGCGCCGTCGATTTCCGTTTCCAGACGGCAAGGAAGCATCAGCGCGGAGATGATGGAACGGTCGCCGAGCAGGAAGGCGGAGGCGGCCAGTTTCGGCCATCCCTGCCCATGGTTTGCCGTGCAGCAACCATAATTCGGCTCCAATCCGAACAAATGGGCCTCTGCACCGTTGGTGCTCCAAATCGGCGTCGGCTCCTTTTGACAGCCAATCTGGTTGGTGGCGTGGTCGTACTGATGCGTCCACATATCCGCCGAACAGGCGGCCGGCAGCGCGTTGAAGGCCAATTTTTCCAGCCGATCGCCCCATACGGCATGGCCTGTCGCCGCCAACAGAAGTTCCTCTGAATACATGGCTTCCACAACTGCGCACAGTTCCGTGCCCTGTGACGGGCTGTCGCCCGAAACGCATTCGTCGCCTGTGAACATGCCCGTCGCCATGCCATGGTATTTCATGAGATTCGCCAACAACGCCTCGGCGAAGGCTTCGCCGTCCGTATTCGATTCAGGATGAAGCCTTTGGTAGAACAGCTCCGAATGAATCACCATGCCGAGATTGACGACATGCTCCTCAAACGTCCATTTCGTGGCCTTCGATTTGTAAGGCCAATTCGCCACAAGCGACGGATAATCATAGCTTTGCTGCCGAATCCGCTCCGCCAGAACCAACAGCCACGGCTCCTTGGTCTCCTCAAACAGCCACGCCAGAGCCCCAAGCCCTTCATACCAGCGGTACTTTCCCCAGTTTTTCAGCGGGTTGGCCGCCAAATGACTTCTCAACTGACGGAACGCCTCCATCAGCGCAGGAGCGACTCGCGGGTCGCCTGTCCGCCGATGCCACACATGCAAGACCTTCGCCAGCAGAAACAACGACCACATGTCATAGTCCGCCCGTTTATCAACCGGGCATGGGCAGATCCATCCATCCGCGCATTGTTTTGCAAAAATGGCGTCGATGTATCGCGTTGCCCGCGCCTTCATGTCGTCGTCGTCCAGCAGCCACGCCAAATCAATGAAACCATCCAGCCAATACGGCACACGCTCCCAACCTTCCGCCTTGCCGCCGATCCATGCGGAATCCTTTACATCCGGCCAGAATTTGTCCAAATTTCCAGCCTGCCCTTCCGCCTGCAGCTTCAGCTGACGCCTCAGCCATCCCTTCGGCGTCAATGCGCCGCCATCGACAAATCGGGCAAATGTTTTTCGCAATTCCATGTCCATTCCTTTTCCTGTGTCTGGTTCATGAGATTTTTTTAGATATAATATAAGTCACCGTGAATTGAAAAATAAGACAGACAGACTATTTTTTCAAAAAAGTTGGAATCAGACCCGCAATAAAAAAGGAGTTGAACATGAAAAAAATCCCATTGATGCTAATCGCCGCGCTACTTTGTATCCAATTCACGGCCATGGCGCAGCCCAAACCCGCCCCGAAAGCCGCAAAAGACGCCCCGCAGGAAAGCGGCAAACTGCCGCCGAAGCAGGCAAAATGGAGATCAGCCCCTATTCAGGGCTGGTACATCCATTATGATGAAGCCGTCAAAGCCGCCAAGAAGACCAACAAGAAAATCTTCGTGCTGAACGCCGGTTCGGACTGGGATGCCCCGTCCGTCAGCCTCCGCAAAAGCGTCCTTGACACACGCGATTTCCAGCAGCTCGCCAAACGCGCTCTCATTCTCCTCTATCTTGACTCGCCGCAGAAATTCCCCCAGCCGGAAGAACAGATCCGCCATCATGACATCATCCGCGACCGCCTCCAGATGAAAGGCAAGAAGCTCCCGTACGCCGTCATTATCGACGCAGAAGGGAAAGTCATCACGCAAATCGAAGGAGTCCTCCCGAAGAACGAGTATCTGGACATCATCCAGAAGGCCGTCGCCGGCAATCTCGGCCACAAATAAGCGCTTTTTATCACAAACAACTCACTTTGTAAAGATACAGGCAACCATGAAACAAGAAAAATTCTTCACGTCCTCCAAAGGCGAAAACGTCAGCCTCTATACATTAATTAATAAAAACGGCGTTCAAGTCAAAATCACGGACATGGGTGGCGCAGTCGTCAACATCCTTGTTCCAGACAAGAACGGCAAAATGACGGACATCGTGCTCGGCCATCGCGATCCGAAAGAATACGAGCCCAACGGCCCGTTTTTCGGTGCGCTCATCGGCCGTGTCGCCAACCGCATCACCGGCGGCTCTTTCACGCTTGATGGGAAAAAATACCAGCTCATTCTGAACGAGCCAGACAAAGGCAACACCCTCCATGGCGGCGACAGCTACGGCCGCCGTCTCTGGAAAGCCACGCCCATCGGCGACTCCGCGTTGAAGCTCACCATCGTCTCGCCAGACGGCGACGCAGGTTTTCCCGGAAAGCTCGAAGCTGAAGCAATCTATACACTTACAGATGACAACGCGCTGAAGATCGACTACCGTGCCACAACGGACAAGACGACCGTCGTCAACCTCACGAACCACGCCTATTTCAACCTCAACGGCGAAGCCGCCAACGAATGCGGCGACCATGAAATATGGTCCACCGCCTACGGCCACACGGAAGTCGATTCCAATCTCGCCGCCACTGGCCGCACGCTTCCCGTCGCCAACTCCCCCTTCGATCTCACAAAAGGCCGCACGTTCAAATCCATCTATGAAGACAAAGCCCTTCCCATTGCGTTTGACGATAA
>JAEEGH010031449.1_pt1 | contig 10254 bp, 10 predicted proteins | sample 9134181 | NCBI WGS metagenome assembly JAEEGH01 (sample SAMN16246544, study PRJNA631951) | gut metagenome | biome: gut microbiome; feature: rumen; material: DP-attached | host: Bos | place: Iran: Karaj | collected 2018-10 | reverse complement strand
CATTTTTCAGTATGGCCTCCTTCTCCTATATCTGCTTTTTCACCTTCTTGTTTTCCTAGGCCACAGTATCCACAAAGTCCTTAATAACAAACATGTTACAATGGTCGGTTAGGGCGAGGGAATACATACCGTTTCTCTTGGCTTTTTTCACCAAGTCGTCTATCTTCGACATTCCATCCAGCATCGAATAGTGGGAATGCACATGCAAGTGTGTAAAGTTCATCATCGTAAAGGAGGGTTATTCATTTCTGTTCAGTTTGCAAATATACAAGAAAAATCCGAAACATCGACACACCTCTTTCATTTTTTATTCACCGTCATAGTCAACTCGCTTACCATCAAGAGCGCAGCGCTCAAAACTACCCTCCCAGCCTCTCATGCAGGCCTCATCATCACACCTCGCGTCTGCTTGAACCATCTCCGCCCTATTAGACTTACCGATTGAGTATTTCCAACATTTATCGCCCAGAGAATGCATTTTTTTCATAACTTTGCATTTCACAAATACCAACATCCCATGAAAGTAAAACACTCATTGTCATCTACTTTAATCGTCCAATTGTTATCTTTGGCCATCCTCTTCGCCATCTCTTCATGCCGAACCAACAGCCGCTCACAGCTCGCCGAAGTGATTCCGGACGCCCCCGTTTATTCCGACTCCACACAATGGTATGTCAACAACCGCAATGCCGCCGTCGACGTTTTCTATATTATCTCTACCGAGACAGGCGACTACTCTAGTCCCACAGGCGCCCCCTGCCACTTCGCCGACACCCACAACGACAGCATCCGCACTTTCCTCTATGGTGAGATGATCGGTGTCGACTCCCTTCTCTGCAGCGGCTTCAACTACTTCTCCCCCTACTACCGCCAATGCACCCTCCAAACCTTCACTTCCGACAGCCTCGTCTCTCAGCGCATCCCCTTGGCTTTGGGCGATGTGCAACGTGCCTTCGCCTACTACCTCTCCCACTACAATCACGGTCGCCCCTTCATCCTGGCCGGCTTCAGCCAAGGTGCTATGGCCGTTGTCGACCTCGTCAAACACATGGATTCTTCCACCCACAAACGGATGGTGGCCGCCTATGTTCTCGGCTGGCACGTGGCCGACTCCGACATCGCCCAAACCCCATTCCTCCTGCCAGCCCACGATAGCGCCGACCTGGGTGTCACCATCTGCTATAACTCTGTCCTCGACAACTCCTGCGCCATCCCTATGATAAGCAACGGCAACCGTTTTGCCATCAACCCCGTCAACTGGTGCACCGATGCCACTCCCGCCACTCTGGTCAGCCCCATCTCTCACGACACCCTTACCCTCACTCTCGACACCACATCCCTGCTAATCCATATTGACGGCTATTCACCCACCAACTACATCCTCCCCCTCATCGGCCGCGAAGGCAACTACCACAGCCTCGAAATCTCCCTCTACCGCCATTGCCTCCGTCGTAACTTCACCCTCCGCGCCAACTCCTTCTTGAAAAAGCAATAATCCATTAGTGGCCGTCTCGACTGAAATTAACGCATTTACGGGTTCACTCCACCAATTCGGACAAAGCGATCCTTCTACCCCTCTAACTCTCCTGTGACCCACAATCCACAATGCCTGCCGAGCAGAGCTTCATCGGCATCAACTTTGTGGGATATAGCCATTTGCGTCATACTTACATTTCCCCACACACTCAAAGCAATTCCCTTTCCACACATACTTCAAGCCAAGTCCTGTGGGCCAGTCGGCATCGTTGATCTCCGCAATCACAAACATTGGCACCTCCCCACTCTCTTCCGCTTCTTCAATATCAATCAAAACCATCTCCCCAAAGTCCAGTGGCAGATATCGATGCCCTCCGCAACAAACCTCAATATTGTCGTACTGCCGCTCCTTTGCATGAAACAAATTCTCTTTCACCAAGCGGTTGCCCTGCATGGAGAATGCACTGATATTCTCACATTTAGCATTACCCTGATGACCATAAAATAGGCTGGTTCTCAAAATATAAACCGTCTTGCCGTCACTGCACCTCAGGCTGAACAATTCTTCCAACCCACCCGCATTGTCATTCAAAAAGGTAGAGTCTATGCCACCGCCCGGTCTTATGAATTGAACAAAGTTTTGATGATAGCTCGCATGGGGATGATCCTCTGGAATAGAATACACCCTTACATTCCCGCAATCCTTCCATATCATCTTTACATCATCCTCGTCCGCACCCCATCGATGGTACCCCACACTATCACTGTTGACTACAAAATCTGGGTGTTGAAGCAGGTATTTAAACACTTCGCACAACCGCTCATCGGTCACCGTAGAGTCGATAATGCTGTCAATAGGATTGAGTGGTTCACATTTTTCTTCCTCAACCCCCTCCGGCCGCTCTCCTCCGTTGTTGCACGACATAGGGAAAACCATTACCAACATGACTGCAATAACCAAATAAAAACTCCTTGTTTTCATACTTTTACATCATTTTTAAAACAATAATACTACTCATTTCTTTTTGCAAAGATACTCCTTTTTCGCCAATCGGCAAACCCAAGCCCGGTAACTTGTATCGAACCATCACCTTGACGCACCATCGATTCTCCTATTTGCATCTCCGTACTCAAATGGGCTAATGCACCATCTATTGCATTAACAAATTCAAATCCTCCCAACCTTTCCACCCAATCGTGAGAACGCCTTGCTCCCCTTCGCGCTATCGCTGTCTTCGCTCTTTGTTCGCCTCCGGAAGCGAAGCTACAGCGAAGCAACACAGAACCTTCAACGAAGTGTATCACGACTCAAACACGATGCAAAGATACAACCACCTCATTGCGGCCTAAAGCCCCACCCCCACAAACAATGCAGCCGTTATCGGCTGCCGCCCCATCCTCCGTCCCAAAGCCCCCAGCCACGCTCCCCCAGCACAAATAAAAAATCAATAACTTAGGGCCAAGGTGTACTCGCCTGATAAAGGATTCTACTTTTCATGGCACAACAATCATCTTCTTCTTTATGCAGTACACATTGATTGCATAAAAGCGGCCGTTACGACTTATAGAATGTGCGATACCACTCCGCGAACAACGCCAATCCTTCCCGAAGGGTTTTCTTTGGAACAAATCCAAAGTCCCGCTTCAAGGCACTCGTATCGGCATAAGTTGCCGGCACGTCGCCTGCCTGCATCGGCACCAATTGTTTGTGTGCCTCAAAATCATAGTCTTTAGGCAACAAGCCTGTGCGCAAAAGTTCTTCTTGCAATATCTGAACAAAATCCAAGAGACTATACGGCTTGCCACCACCGATATTGTATATGGCATACGGCGGAATGGGCAGGCCGTCGGCTCCCTTCTTGCGCTCCGGTGGCCGTTTCATCACCAGAGCAATGCCCTCCACTATGTCGTCCACATAAGTGAAATCGCGTTTGCAATTGCCATAGTTGTATATCTGGATGGTCTCGCCTCGTATCAGTTTGTCAGTAAAACTAAAGTAGGCCATGTCTGGCCGCCCCCCAGGTCCATACACGGTAAAGAATCGCAAACCCGTTGACGGAATGTCGTATAGTTTGCTATAGCAATGAGCAAAAAGTTCGTTGCTCTTCTTGGTCGCAGCGTACAGACTTACAGGATAATCCACATTGTCGTCCGTACTGAATGGTATCTTCTTGTTGCCGCCGTAAACACTGCTGCTGCTGGCATATACTAGATGCTGCACGGGATAGTGTCGGCATGCTTCAAGGATATTGTAAAAACCAACAACATTGCTTTCAATATAGGTGTCGGGATTCACAATACTGTATCGTACCCCCGCCTGGGCAGCCAGATTCACAACAATGTCGAAGTGGTACTCGGCAAAAAGCCTGTTCACTAAATCCTTGTCGGCAATATTACCCTTCACAAAAGTATACTTGCTCTCAGGGTGTTTCGCAACACATCGGTCAATCAACTCCAACCGGTACTCCTTCAGCCGTATGTCATAGTAAGTATTCAAGGAGTCCAATCCCACAATATTGATAGGGGATTCTCGCTCCAATAAGTTCAAAACCAAATACGCGCCGATAAAACCGGCAGAACCAGTTACTAATACATTCATAACAACACAATCAGTAATTCATTCTCTGTGTATCTTTTACATATCTTCGAGAGGCAACCCTAATGTTTGTATTTTATATCGCGGAAATAGTGGTTTGATTTGTTTCACCTTTTCTTTGAGGAGCTGGAGGTCGATTTTATTTCGGTTGCGCTTCACCTCGGCGACAGTCACTTGCCGGTCGAGACTACATACGGCTATCAGGTCTATTTCCATTTCGCCACTGCGATCCCACCACGACGAAACTTCCGTCACACGCTCTTGCTCTGCATACCTCTGAGTGTGAAAGGACTGCGCCCATATTTTTTCCAGACTTTCCGATTCTTGCTCTCTACCGTAGAATTTCATTGTATCAGCATTTTAAATAATAATCATTACCGTAATGGCGATTACAAAGATACAAAATATTTTTGATTAGTCAGTTATGATATACTTTTTTTTGCTAAAACATTCCACAAACTGCTATCATGTAGAACGGAATACAATGTGTTTGTTCCTACTGCTGATAGTCTTTGGTGTAAAACAAAATGCGGTTACGCTTTACGCGGGGAATATTTCCCGCAAAAACACATCTAACCACTTGTGTGTGCGGTTGTCTGATGGCTTCACCTCAATCGGTACTAATTTGTTGCCTCACGACGGGAGGAAATCAATCTCGTAGTTGTGTTCCTCGTCTTTGCTGAAAATGTAAAGGCGTTGTTGACCAATCGCCCTGAAGGGGCGAAAGAAATAATAGGGTCTCACATATCTACGCATAACGGCTTGTTTAATGATTATCAGCGCAGTGTACAATACACACCTATAGAGGCGTGACATGGAGAGCAAATTTCTGGAAATCACCTGCTGATTATTGAAGAAAACACTGCATTGCAGTACATAAATTATAATTATTTAACAAATAAACTTAATAAGGCAGTATCATATATTTTACAGCACTTTACGCAAATGCATAAAAACCTAAAAAATGTGAAATATAAGTTCTCGCTTCGAAATTCTTTCACTATTCAAGAGAAAAATGGTACTTTTGCATTTTAATAGTTTTGCAAAAGAGGCATTGCAACGATTATACAAAACAAAGATTTTCGAGCACAAAAGTCTTATGCTTTCTTAATAATTATTTGCCTGTTGAAGACTTGGGGCACAAAACATTACTACCAATAACAATCAATAATACACAACAATAATAATAAATAAAAAGATGAAACACATTTACAAAGTTCCTTCAATCAAGGTAGTCTCCTTCAAAGTGGAGGAAGGATTCGCATCATTAGAAGCCGGTGACAAAACCCAGGATGAGACACTATCCCCTGTGTATGGCACCTCCGAGATTAAAACTAATTTATCTACCGATAATTGGGCAGGTAGTACTATTTAAGAAAAAGTATAAAGATGAGAAAAGTATTTCTATTTTGCGCATTGTTGGCAGGGATTGCCATGATGTATGGATGCCAGAAAGAGAAGGATGTCGTCACCCTCAAGGCTGTTATTAACCAAGATACCAAGGCATATATCGGTTCCATAAATGGTGCCCTCTATCCTTTTTGGAATACTGGCGACCGAGTGAGAATTAACGGTAAGGAGTATACCTTATCACATATAGACAGAACGTATGCCCTGATAACGGATGTACAAGGCTCTGACCCCTACTATGCAATCTTCCCCAGTAACTGTGTTAGAACTATGGATGTTAACAATGGGACTGCGCAGATCAATATACCTACCACTCAGAGTTACAAAAAGGACGAAGATGGTCACCAACGTGTAGATATGCCTATGGCAGCAGTGAATGATGGCGACATTCTCCAGTTTAAGAATCTCTGTTCTATTATCAAGGTGAATGTGTCGAACGCTATCCCCCAGACTGACCCTAATTACGGCGATCTTAAGGTGGAACGCATTGTAATACAAGGCGCTCCTGGTTCTTCGGTCACCCTCTGTGGATTAGGTACTGTTAATATTGCAGATGGTAATTTAACTATGAGTGGGACTAGCAACTATGCCATTTTGACTGGGGAATATAATAATGAAATGGAAACCATTACTCCTGGCGATGATCACGACTTCTACATTGTTGTGCCACCTTTCAGCGGTGGTATCACCATGAGAGTGGAAACTACCACGGGTAAAAAGTGTAACTTCCAAGTTACCAATGCTGTTGCGACTGCTAGTCATATGGCATCGATTACATTAGCTGTCGAACGACTGGTTGGCGGTGGAGATGCTTATCTTGATGAGGGACCTACTGTCAATGCAGTGCTCCGTAACCTTGCTAACGACAATGTTACCAATATCCAATTTTTGTATGAGACCCCAATTACTGCTTTCCCGGATGCTACCAGGGTTGATCTTCAACGGGAAGGTGATATACCCATATATGCCGCTTTGTCAGCTCCGGGTTATTTGGGGAGGCAAGTTTTATATTTTATTACTGAAGCCAGTCATATTTATGCAAATGAGAACTCTAGTTATCTGTTTGCAAACTTAAATCGTATTACTCAGATAAGTTCATTCGACCCCAATTTTATAACTGATAATGTTACTAATATGTCGTTTATGTTTGCCAATAATAATAATCTGTCTGGAATCTGGGGCATAGAAACTTTCAATACAAACCATGTGACGACAATGGACCACATGTTTTATAACAACACTAAAGTATCCGAACTCGACCTCTCACATTTCAGTTCAGCTAGTTTAGTTACAACTGGTATGGAAAGTATGTTTGAAGGTTGTGTCAGATTGATGAATCTTGACTTGTCATCTTTCTATACTAGCCAAATAACGAGTATGAGTAATTTGTTTAATGGCTGTGCAAGATTGAGCACCCTTCAGATTAATAATTTTGATATGAGTAATGTTACAAATAAGACTGACATGTGTACCGGTCTTGGTGAAGGTAATGCAGCTCTTGAAATACTGCCTCATACTGCTAATAATCCTGTTGAAATTTGGTGTCCTCCGGCCGTCCAAACAGCTATGAGCAGTGGGACAGGGCTTAACACTTCTATCATTCGTTGGTACAATACAGTAATACAATAATTGCTATTTTGTATTCTGACTAGTCCACTTCAGCCGGCCTCTCAAGGATGTTCTTCGAGAGGCCGGTTTGTTTTTGCAGAAGATGTAGGGCATCGGGAATACAAATCGCCAAAGCACCGACTACTTTCTTGTCTCTATTCTCCCTCAATAATCTTAGCGATTCATTCAACTCACCCGTAGGTGGAATCAAACAATAAGTAATTTTGGTTTCCGATAAACGTGCTGAAAGCACGTAATCTTATTAACCCCACACGAAGCGAAGTGCCGTGTGGGGCGGGGAATGATATTCTTATCCGGCAGTGTCGGCAAATACTTCCTCCCCGTTCAGGCGGATGGAGGTCAGTTTCCAGCTGCCGTCGGGCTGTTTGCTGTAACGGTATTTGTAGACGGTGGGAGTGGGTTTGCCGTCTTCGTCGTAGGAAGTCTGGGTGCAGCGGGTGCGATTGCCGTGACAGTCGTACTTGTTCTCTTCAGTGTAGATGAGGTATTCGTCAACGGTATATACTTCTTTGCGCACGGGGCGTCCCTGCTTGTCGTAGCTTTGCAAGGTGCGGGTCTCCACCACGCCGGTGCTGTCGTAGGTGTAGGTGATAAGCACCGCCAAACGGTCGTTGGCATCCACCACTGCGTGCGATGAACGGGTCACGTGCCCCTGTTCGTCGTAATCCACCCCAATCTCCTGCGCCTGAGCGATAGCGACAGACAATAAACAAGCACTCAGAGCTATAAACTTCAAGGCTCTCATGGTGTGTGCTATTTCATCAGTTTCTTGTAGCGCAGACGGTGCGGAGTGTCGTCGCCGAGACGTTTGCGACGGTTCTCTTCATATTCGCTGTAACTTCCCTCAAAGAAATAGACTTGTGAGTCGCCCTCAAAGGCCAGTATGTGGGTACAGATGCGGTCGAGGAACCAACGGTCGTGACTGATAACCACGGCGCATCCGGCAAAGTTCTCCAAGCCTTCCTCCAACGCACGCATCGTGTTCACGTCTATGTCGTTGGTGGGCTCGTCGAGCAGCAGGACGTTGGCCTCGCTTTTCAGCGTCAGTGCCAAATGCAGACGGTTGCGCTCTCCGCCACTCAGCACGCCGGCTTTCTTGCTCTGGTCGGTACCGGTGAAATTGAAACGCGAAATGTAGGCTCTCGCATTCACCAATCTTCCGCCCATGCTAATCAGTTCATTCCCTTCCGAGACCACGTCGTAGACGCTCTTTTCGGGGTCTATCTGCACATGCTGCTGGTCTACATAACCTATCTTGACGGTCTCGCCCACGGTGAAAGTGCCGGTATCGGGCTTTTCCAACCCCATGATAAGGCGGAACAGCGTGGTCTTACCGCAGCCGTTAGGCCCGATGATGCCCACAATGCCTGCAGGAGGCAGGCTGAAGGTAAGATTTTCGTACAACAGTTTGTCGCCGTATGCCTTGCTCACGCCCTCCACCTCAAGCACCTTGTTGCCCAAACGGGGGCCGTTGGGAATGAATATTTCGAGGTTCTGCTCTTTCTCTTTCACATCCTCGTTCATCATGCGGTCGTAGGCTGCCAGACGGGCCTTGCCCTTGGCGTGACGGGCTTTAGGGGCCATGCACACCCATTCCAGCTCACGCTGCAGTGTCTTGCGTCGTTTGCTCTCCTGCTTCTCTTCCATAGCCAGACGCTGGGTCTTCTGGTCCAGCCAGCTGCTGTAGTTGCCCTGCCAAGGAATACCCTCGCCGCGGTCCAGTTCCAGAATCCAGCCCGCCACGTTGTCAAGGAAATAGCGGTCATGCGTCACAGCAATCACAGTGCCTTTATATTGACGCAGATGCTGCTCCAGCCAGTCAATGCTCTCGGCATCCAGATGGTTGGTGGGCTCGTCCAGCAGCAGTATGTCCGGCTCCTGCAACAGCAGACGGCACAGAGCCACACGCCTCCGCTCGCCACCACTCAGGTTCTTCACCGGCTCGTCCTCGTCGGGGCAGCGAAGGGCATCCATAGCACGTTCCAACCGGCTGTCCAGATTCCATGCATCATACTGTTCCAGCAGTTCGGTCAATTCTCCCTGACGCTGGCACAGCTTGTCGAAGTCGGCATCCGGCTCGGCAAAGGCATTGTTCACCTCTTCGTATTCCTTCAGCGCATCCACCACAGGCTGGACCGCCTCCTGCACCACCTCCTTCACCGTCTTGCTGTCGTCCAGCTTGGGTTCCTGCTCCAGATATCCCACACTATAGCCCGGCGCAAACACCACTTCGCCCTGATAGTCCTTGTCCACGCCGGCAATGATTTTCAACAGACTCGACTTTCCCGAGCCGTTCAAACCAATGATGCCTATCTTGGCTCCATAGAAAAAGGAGAGGTATATATCTTTCAATATCTGGCGGCTGGGCGGTATCAGCTTGCCCACGCCCACCATTGAGAAAATAATCTTTTTGTCGTCAGCCATAATGCAATGTTTTTTTTAAGTGTTATCTATTCACGGGCGACCCCTCTCTGGGGAAAAGAGCAGCCGTATTGTCTTATTCTCAAAGTTCCTGAACCAATTCGCCAAAGGCATTCACAACGGCGTGTGGCGTTCTATCGCATTCAGGAGTAGCGGCATGTTCCAAGGCTCCCTGTCGACAACAGCAGAGCGGATACTGTTGATGGTCGGTCGGTAGCCATAGCTTAGTGGTTCGGGTATTATATGTTAGTCCTCTTCGAAACGGATATCCTTAACATTCAACTGTATCTCAGTCTTTCCGTTCCAATAGTTTTCTTCAAGGGTATAGCACATGGAGAAAGGTTCGCCTTTCTTCATGCGCGGATAGCACTGCCCCAACTGGAAACCGATAGCTGGATAGGGCCGCGACCGAGACAATAGCGAGATAGCACTGAACTTGAGGTGATTGCTCCCCACAATGCGGGGATAACCTGTATCCACCAAGCTTTTTGACTCAAACACCGGCACATTGTTATCCGGTCCGAAAGGACTGAACTGCTTCAGTATGCGCAGGAATTTGGGAGTGATATGCCTGCCGAAATCGAGCACAGCGTCTATCTCTATCTCCGGCACCATGCTGTCCATCTTCAAGGTCTGTTCCACCACCTGCTCGAAACGCACTTTGAATGCCTCAAAATTTTCGGGACGCACCGATACCCCGGCAGCACATTTGTGTCCGCCAA
>JAEEGH010031447.1_pt1 | contig 10255 bp, 4 predicted proteins | sample 9134181 | NCBI WGS metagenome assembly JAEEGH01 (sample SAMN16246544, study PRJNA631951) | gut metagenome | biome: gut microbiome; feature: rumen; material: DP-attached | host: Bos | place: Iran: Karaj | collected 2018-10 | reverse complement strand
TCTGGACGACGGCGGAGAAGGGCGAGATCAACTCGTCCGTCGTCTTCACGGCGCCGTTCGAGTGGGACGGCGCGTCGCCGCTCTCGCTGCGGCTGGCGGGCTGTTCGGTCTTCAAGGTCTTCGTCAACGGCGCGTTCGCCGCCTACGGCCCGGCGCGCGGCCCGCACGGGTGGTTCCGGATGGACGAGTGGGACCTCTCCCGCGTCGCGCGGAAGGGAAGCAACCGGCTCGCGATCCTGGGCGTCGCCTACAACACGACGACCTACTACGTCGTGGAGCACGAGCCGTTCCTCCAGGCCGAGGTGCTGGCGGGCGGCGCGGTCGTGCGGGCGACGGGCGACGGGCGGTGGGAGGCGCATCCCACGGAACGCGTCCGCAAGACGCGGCGCTACAGCATCCAGCGGGCGCAGACCGAAGTCTACGCGGTGCCGGGGCCCCTCCGCTGGGAAGGATGGAAGCGCGACGGATTCGCGGGCGGGACCCTCTCCGTCGTCCGGACGCCCGCCGTGAAGCTCCTCGAACGCGGGGCGCCGTATCCGGCGTTCGGGATGGACCGCACCTACCGTCCGACCGCCGTCCTTTCGGTCGCGCCGCGGACGGTCGGACCCGACGAAGGGAAGTATCTCTGGGACGAAACGGCGAGCATTCTGGGGCGGACGTATCCGGTCGCCGGGCTGGCGCGCGACCCCGCGGCCGAGTGGATGAAGCTCTCGATCGCGCCGGCGGCGCCGTTCGGCGGCGGCGCGGCGAAGGTCGACGCGACGCGGGGCGTCCGCTACGAGGGCGCGATCGACGACACGGGCTTCCTGCGGCTCAAGGTGGACGTGGCCAGGCCCGGGCGGCTGCTCGTCGCGTTCGACGAGATCCTCGTCGACGGCCGGCTCGACTTCCTGAAGCGGTTCGGGTGCAACAACGTCGTCGAGTGGGACGTGGAGGAGCCGGGCGAGTACGAGTTCGAGACGTTCGAGCCGTACACGTTCAAGTTCGCCGAGGTGTTCATGCCGGAGGGCGAGGCGACCGTCAAGGTCCTGGAGCTGCGGACCTACAAGAACCCGGACGCGACGCGTCCCTGCGCGTTGGAGGACCCGGCGGACCGCAAGATCTTCGAGGCGGCGCGCGAAACCTTCGCGCAGAACGCGGTCGACGTGTTCACGGACTGCCCGAGCCGCGAGCGCGCGGGCTGGCTCTGCGACAGCTTCTTCACGGGCCCGGCCGAATCCTTCTTCACGGGGAAGAACGAAATCGAGCGCACGTTCCTCCGCAACTTCGCGCTCGCCGAGGCGTTTCCGCACCTCCCCGAAGGGATGCTGCCGATGTGCTATCCGGCGGACCACGCCAACGGGAACTACATCCCGAACTGGGCGATGTGGTTCGTCCTGGAGCTCGCGAACTACTTCGACCGGACGGGCGACCGCGAAACCGTCGACCTGCTCCGGCCCCGCGTGGAGGCGCTCCTGGCGTTCTTCGAACGGTACCGGAACGCCGACGGCGCGCTCGAGGACCTGCCGGCCTGGGTGTTCGTGGAGTGGAGCCACGCCAACGATCCGAAGCTGGTCAAGGACGGCGTGAACTGGCCCACGAACATGACGTACTCGGACGTCCTCGCGAAGGCGGCCCGCCTGTACGGGCGGCCCGAGCTCGCCGAACGGTCGGAGAAGCTCAAGGCGCTCGTCCGCGAGCGCTCGTACGACGGCGCCTGGTTCCGGGACAACGCGAAGCAGCCCGACGTGACGGAAACCTGCCAGTACTACGCGTTCTTCCACGGCGTCGCCACGCCGGCGACGCATCCCGAGCTGTGGAGGAAGCTGACGGACGAGTTCGGCCCCGAGCGGAAGGCCAAGGGGCTCTACGGGGAAGTCTGGCCGTCGAACGCCTTCATCGGCAACCTCCTGCGGCTCGCCGTGCTGAAGCGCGAAGGCCTCGACGAACAGGTTTCCCGCGAAATCCGCGGCTACTACCTCAAGATGGCGGAGACGACCGGCACGCTCTGGGAGCACGACCGCCCCGAAGCCAGCTGCAACCACGGCTTCGCCTCCTACGTGGCCGTCCTCCTGGCCGGAAACCCGTAGCGGCGGCTTGCCGGCTTGCCGACTCGCCGACTTGTCAAGCCGCCAGGTCGGCCCGTCTCCGGTGGGGCGAGTCCTCCGGGCGAGCCGTTGCGCATCGCACCGCGCTCCTCGCCGCGCATCGAGGTGTGACCGAAAATGTCGCCTGGCAGGCGACATTTTCCACGGGGCGTTGTGGCAGTCTATCCCCCGTTCCGCGGGAACATCCCGCGACACATCCCCCCATACCACCCCCGAACAGAAGGATACCCCCATGCCAAACACCAATGGTCGTGAACGGCAAGAAATCTTGCCGTCGCAAAAGAACGAGATCGTCGTCTACCAGCCGGACGAAACGCTCCGGCTCGACGTCCGTCTCGAAAACGAGACGGTCTGGCTGACGCAGGGACAAATGGCGGATTTGTTCCAGCGTGACAGGTCCGTGATCACCCGCCACATAGGCAATGTGTTTTCGGAAGGGGAACTGACGGAAGGGGGCAATGTGCAGTTTTTGCACATTCCTCTTTCCGACAAGCCGATCAAGCTCTACAGCCTGAACGTCGTCATTTCCGTGGGATACCGCGTGAAGTCCGTTCGAGGCACCCAGTTTCGCATCTGGGCCACGAGCGTTCTCCGCGATTATCTGCTTCGCGGATACGCCGTGAACGAACGTCTCGTCCAGATCGAGGATCGGATGGATCGTCGGCTCGCGGAGCACGGACAGCGGCTTGATGCGCTCGTGGGCAAGGTCGACTTCTTCGTCAGGACGCAGACGCCACCCCTTCAGGGCATCTTCTACGACGGCCAGCTGTGGGACGCGCGGGCGTTCGTCGACAGGCTGGTGAAGAGCGCGAGGAAGTCGCTGCTCCTGGTCGACAACTGGGCGACGGTGGAGACGCTGGACATGCTCGCCGCGAAGCAGAAGGGCGTCGCGGTCACGGTCGTCACGTCGGAACACCGCGACCGCAAGGGCAATCCCCGCCCGAAGATACTCCCCGCCGACGTCGCCAAGTTCAACGCCCAGTATCCGACGCTGTCGCTCCGCTTCCGCGAGAACTTCCACGACCGCTTCCTCGTCGTCGACGACCGCGACCTCTACCTGATCGGCGCGTCCCTCAAGGACCTCGGCAAGAAGTGCTTCGGCTTCACGAAGATGGATCCCGCGGAAATCACCGGGCTCAAGGCGCGGATCTAAGGACGAAAATCTCGACCTAAAGACCGAAGGCGGAAACCGGGGTGCCCATTCGAGCTGAACTTCCTCGTCGGCAAGATCAAGCACGTCGTGAAGAAGATCCGGCGGAATCCGTCCGCCGCTTCCCGTCCCGTGCAAACGGGCGATTCCGCGTGACATCCGTGGCGGGGTCTGCTAGAATAGGGCAACGCAACGAGATGCACCTGCGTGTGCATGACGATCTTCCGGAACCGGACCTTTCATCATTTCGAAAACTGGCATGAACGGCGAACGAAAATGGACAATCGAACGGCTCAAAAACGCACGGGAGTCGGAAGACAAGGTGGAGTTCAAGCGTGGCGAAGGCGGCGACGTCGCGTATGACGGAGGATCGCGGACGAAACCCAACGAGCGCCGGAAGTGCATTCTGGGCTATGTCACGGCGTTGTGCAACGAGAACGGCGGCACCTTCGTGATCGGAATGGAGGACAGCCATCCCCATCGCGTGGTCGGGACCCGCCAGGCGATGGATGCACTGGGAGACCTGGAGGCCAACATCTACCGTGATACCGGAATCCGAACGAACGTCTACGACCTGTTCGAGGATCCGGTCACGAAAACGGGACGGGTCGTAGTGATCGAAATCCCCTCCCGTCCCGCCGGAAAGGTCTACAAGTTCGAAGACGTGTCTTTGATGCGCGTCGGCGAAGAGCTGCGCCCCATGTCCGACGAGCAGTATCGGAAGATCCTCCAGGAGGTGGAGCCGGATTTTTCCCAGCAAGCCTGCGAAGGGGCGACGCTCGAGGATCTGGACGACGAGGCCATCCGCATCATGCGGGAGAAATATGCGACGAAGCAGAAGAACGAAAGGTTTCTGGCCCTTGAGAAGGAGCAACTCCTGACCGATCTCGATCTGGTGGTCGGCGGTCGCGTGACGAACGGCGCCATCGTCCTCGTGGGGAAGGAGGAAGCCCTGAAGCGGTTCATTCCACAGGCGGCCGTCACGCTGGAATACCGAAACACCGAAGCCCAGATCAATTTCGACAACCGCATCGTCTACCGGAAGCCGTTCTTCCGGATGATCGACGAATTGTGGCACGACATCAACTTGCGAAATGGCCATTTCCCCGTAAAGGAAGGGCCGTACATCTTCGACATCCCGTATTTCAACGAAGACGTGATCCGCGAAGCCGTCAACAACGCGATTGCGCATCGCGATTATCGTAGCGCGAGTGAAACCGTCGTCAAGCTTTACCCGCAAAGCATGACCATCGTGAACGCCGGAGGCTTTCCGCACGGCGTCACGATTGAGAACCTCCTGACTGTCCCGAGCACGCCCCGCAACCGCCTTCTGTCCGACGTTCTTTCGAAGACCGGCGTCGTTGAGCGTTCCGGCCAAGGCGTTGACAAGATTTTCTACACGACGCTGTCCGAAGGAAAACCCGCGCCCGACTATTCCAAAAGCGACGACTTCAAGGTCGAACTGACTTTGCAAGCGGTCATAGAAGACCGGGGGTTCGCCCTCTTCGTAGAGTCCGTTCAACAGACCTTGCCGGACGATCAGAAGTTGACCGTTTTCGAAATCGTGACGATGGCGAAAATCAGGGACGGCAAGAAACCGGCGGAGCTTGACAGGCAAACCGTGGAAAAGCTCTTCAAACGAAAACTCGTCGAAAAACGCGGCCGGACGAAAGGGCAGTTTTTCATCCTCTGCCGGGGTTATTACGAATTCACCGGCGACCTGGTCGCCTATTCAACGATGAGCGACTGGAATCTCGACCAGATGCTGGCTCTCGTGACGCCGTTTCTCGTGAAATACAAGACGGCCCGGATGGGCGATTTCGTCAAACTGCTCAACGGACATATGACCCGTCGCCAGATTCGGGTTTTCGTCCAGAAGCTTTGCGACGAAAAGATTCTGATTCCCGAAGGCGTCGGCGCCGGAACACGGTACCGGCTCAGCGACCTGTTCCGGAAAGGAAACGAATTGATTGGAAGAGCCTTGGAAATTGGCCTCAAAGCCCTTCGGAACGAAATCCGTCCAAATTCTGTCCAAAAAAGCCCCCCAACCGAGCCTTGAACCAATTCCCGTCAAAATCACAAGTCTTGTGAAATCAAGGATAAAAGGAGTTGTCATAAACCCTTCGAAAATGTCCAAAACCAGTCCAAAAAAGCAACAATGAGGCGCACCGCGCCCGACTACGCGAAATGTGCCGCGATGTTGCCAAGCACCTCGCCTGTCTCCGCCGCGCGGGCATCGTCCGCTACGTCGGCCCGAAGCGCGGCGGGCACTGGGAAGTCCACCTACCCGCAGGGACCCGCGGGTAGGCGCCGCGAATTTGTTGCACAATTGTTGCATTCGGCCGCCACGGGGTCGTGGTGGATTCTTCCCCCGTCCGCGCGCAACGCGCGAAACGCCCCTTATGCCCCGCCGCCGCCCCCGCCCCTTTCTCGATTCCGGACGAACGCGCCGCCCCGCCCCGCGAGGATGCCGCCGCGCGACTCGTTGCCGGCGGCATTCGTCGATATCCGCACGCCCGTAATTTCCGCGTGACTTGCGTGGCGGGGTCTGGTATCATCCGCCCTGTCGCACCGCGCAAGGGCTCACATCCCTTCCGCGGTTCCCCGCCGGAAGCCACGAGCCAAAAGCCCGGAGCGGAAAGCGGAGCGGCAAGACAAAAGAACTGATTTGCACTCGCAAATCCATTCGGTCACGCGAAATCTGGACAATTTCCGTTCGAACGATTGGTTGCGAGGTCGCGCGAAAGCGCGCCTCTCTTCTGATTTTCGAACAAGGCCCGTCCAGAGCCACGCGTGAGAGTCACCAGAGAGGCTTTCGTGCGCCCCGAAGTCTCTTGCAGAAAACCGGGTGTGGAGCACAACGCATGAGTACGATTCAATGTCCCGTTTGCAATCAAACGCTTGAAGGCGAATTCCAGATGTCGGACAGGGTGAAGTGTCCTGCGTGTGAAACTGCCTTTATCCCTGGCAAACTAGCATTCGCGGATAGGAACGCCGTGAGAAACGATGCGTCCTCTCCTGTCCGTCCAAAAGAAATCGGATGGGCGGTAACCGTTTGGATGTCGGCGTATGTTGCGAGACACATTTTGTTTTCGTTGGTTGTCATCAACAGCATTCTTTCCGGTGATATGGCTTTGTTTGAAGCGCTTATTGGACCGCTGTTGTTTGCCACCGTTACTTTGCCGATTGTTTTGCTTGTAGCTTGGAAACTGTTCAAAGGAAAGAACTGGGCAAGAATCGTCTATAATGTTTGTGCGCCTATCGGGGTTCTTCAAAACACAATTAACGCTTTTGGAATGAAAGCGTTGTCAACAACGTCAACATATGATTCACCCCTTCCGGATTGGCTACAAACGATGAATGTGTTCTGGGCCATCGTCGTGGTTGCTGTTACCGGTTGCATCTTGTGGTGGATTAACCAAAAACAATCCATTTGCTGGTTTACGACTGCAAAGGCGAAAAAGCCGGATCGCCCGTGGTGGATTTTGATTATTGGAATCATCGCATTGTGCGACCTCATTGTTTTCCTGTTCGGACTGGCATTCAATACTTCGGTTCAGAGAAGAACAGTGCCGGCGCGGAACATTTCCCGGAACGACGACACGACTTCGTCTCGGTCTCAAAAGACAATAGCGTCCACAAATCCGTCCAGACTTGAAATACAAAAGAATCAGGTTCCTGCCGGCACCCGTCGAGTCGAACATGTCGGAGACCTTGAAGTCGCCCTTCGATGGTGTCCGCCAGGCCAGTTCTTGATGGGGAGCCCTGATTCTGAAGACGAAAGAGACAGCGACGAAACCCAACACTCCGTGACATTGACGGAAGGATTTTGGATGGGAGAGACGGAAGTGTCACAACTTCTTTGGGAGGAAGTAATGGACGGAAACAATCCGTCCAAGTTCCCGAAGAAAGACGACACCACTGCCAAGTCCGATGACTATCCCGTAGATTCGGTTTCATGGAACGATTGCCAGGAGTTTCTGAAAGAGATTAATCGCAAATATCCCGTAAACGGTTTTGAATGGTGCCTTCCTACAGAAGCCCAATGGGAATACGCATGCCGAGCAGGTAGCTCAACGCCGTTTTTTTGGGGCGACAGTTTGAAAGGTGGCGATAAAGCCAATTGCTGTGGCGAATTTCCGTACGGAACAAAAACAAAAGGGTATTACCGAGAGAGCACGGTTCCTGTTCATAGGTTTGTGCCTAACGCTTGGGATCTTTATAATATGTACGGCAATGTATTGGAATGGTGTTTGGATTGGTATGGAACCTATCCGAATGGGGATACAGTCAATCCGACAGGGCAACCGTCCGGGTTTGCGCGAGTCCTACGTGGAGGCGCATGGGGGTCACGTGCTCACCGATGTCGATCTGCCTGCCGGACTCGTTCAGAACCAGATACACGGTATAGCACCTTTGGTCTTCGCGTCACATTGGTTCCTGTTCAATCAAATATCACTCGTGACTCTTTCTGACGAAATAGTCATAGGAGGAAACGAAAAATGAAGAGAATTCTAACTGTGCCTCTTCTCTCATTACTGGTACTCGTTTTACGGGGTGCCGAACCAAACCAAATACTTGGAAGCAATTTTATATCTGGCGAATTACTGGGAAGAGCAATGGGGGCTTTGTACGCACCGCGGTGCGCCGAGGATCCTTTGGTTAAGAAGTTTCCACATCGGAAGACGGAGATTGAGAAAAGTCTCACGGCGTTCAATACAAAGTATGCCAACGCCTGGAGAAACATCATGAACGATCCAGGCATGAAAACGGGCGTGGACCATGGTCTGTTCCAACCTTTGTTTGATGGCATAAAACAGATACAAGAGGCCGAAGCCGCCGAGATGACGGAGGCCGATCTTGATGCATATCTTTCTATGATTCGCGAAATGACGGATCATTTCATGAAGGGCGTGGATCTTGATACCAGACAAGCAATAATACTGTCGCTCTATCACGAAAACCCTCTGCGTGAAATCAGAGACAACTGCGTCGAAACATATTACTCGCGCGACAACCGAAATGCGCTTGGCATCGATTTCTCAATCCAACATCCAATCAGCTGGTCGGCCTCGGGCGGTGAAAGTGGACACGTCGTCCAGAAGTTTACGTCCAACGCCGGATTGGGCGACATAGCAGTAACAATCGCCGTTACGGATTTATTGCCGTTGCTTTCGTTTGAAGGAAAGAAGCTGTTCCTTTCCGCGGATCAAGAGGTTGAACGAGGATTCTTTGACGGGTTCAAAGAGGAAGGATTGAAGAATATCGCGTTTGGCGAAGAGACGGTGATCCCATCGACAATCGAGACACAGGACATCGTACTGGAACGACACAGCGGCATACGCGTCGACGCAAAATACACAGGACAACGGCAGAATTTGAAAACGGAGAGTTGGACAAGGTGTTACATGATTCTCTGTAAAGGGAAACTACTCATGATTACAGGTTCCTACAGTCGAGTTGCCGATGGCGCCGAACGGACGGACAAAACCGTCCAAAAGGAAATCTCCGATAAAACCGTGCTAGCCAAACAGTTCGTCGATCTGATGGCAAAAACGTTCACTCTCAATCCGCGCATGAGTCGATAAGAACTTGTTTCCTTTCACCTGTTGTTTCGACGGCACACCATATCAAACATTAAGAATGTGTGCTGAGGAACGCTTGCGTTCCGGAATTCGGCACAAATCTGATTTCGTTACGGCGGCCGACTTGCGGCCGTTCGTTTGATCTGGTAGAATTCGTCGCATGAAACACATTGACATGACATCGTCCATTGCCTCTGGCATGAAACCGATAAGATCGACATCGACGACGACAGGTATTACGACCATTTCTTCAATAGGTGCTTGTCGCTGATTGTTTAAGTCATTGAGAAGGTATTTCAAAATGAATAAGATTACACAAGTAACTCGTAGGGATATTGTGGAGTCCTTGCTAGTTGGTTTTGACGAGGATATCGGATTCGGGATGGTTGAACACCATTCGTATCTCTTCTGGGGGCGACTTACGCCAGTCGCGTTCTTAAAACGACTGTATCCTCTCGACACTTTTCCGTCCAAAGACCCTCGGTATGAGAATGCCGAGAGTGAAATAAACGTCCATACGGTTGTACATCCAGATGATTATCAAGACGGATGGGTTTTTGAGGACGAACGCTTTGATTTGAAAACTGGCCCGGATGAGCGTTTTTTGAATTTCTTATGTGAAATCTTCCACCCGGAAGTGCGGGACGACTCGGCAGATTGGAACAAGTTGTATGAACGAATCAAGGCATTGTTGGACGCAGACGGATATGAGCTATACGTAAAAGGTCAGATGTCAAGGCGCAGTATCTATGGATGGCGCGACAAGACCATTCCTCGCTTTATGACGATTCGCAGACCCGATATTAACTGTTTTACGGATTTGCTGATTAGACAGGGCACTGTCGTTGGTTTTTACCGCAAGGACGAGTTCGATGAATTCACGAATGAAGTAATTGGCATTCGTCTCTGTGAACAATATGGACCATTTTCATCAAAAGGGTCCGCGCTTCGCCAGTACATTGATGATTGCATGGACGAAGCGCAGTTGCTGAAGTTGTTTTCGGCGTTGATTAAACACTACGAATCAGACCCATCGCATGTCCACGACGATGCGCGGTTCTCTGTCTTGCATGAAAAGTGTTGTGGCATACTTGACCGCGCTGTCAACGCCAACAAGGTATTGTCCGCTTCCGTTGAAACTCTGAAGCGAGATTTTTCAAGTGAATATCTCGCTACAGAAATGGATCTGATGTTGAAGATGGTAGAAGAGAATCCAACTGAAGCCATCGGAAAAGCAAAAGAACTCATAGAAAGTTGTTGTAAGACAATCTTGGAAGCGAATTCCATAACGGTCGGCAAAAAATGGGATGTAAGTAAACTCGTTACGGAAACGACGCAACTGCTCAGAATCACTCCAAAAGACATTCCCGAAAACATTCCTATGGCAGCTACGATGAAAAAGCTTCTTGGCAATTTGCGGGCAATAGCGGAGG
>JAEEGH010031445.1_pt1 | contig 10255 bp, 6 predicted proteins | sample 9134181 | NCBI WGS metagenome assembly JAEEGH01 (sample SAMN16246544, study PRJNA631951) | gut metagenome | biome: gut microbiome; feature: rumen; material: DP-attached | host: Bos | place: Iran: Karaj | collected 2018-10 | reverse complement strand
TTGTCAAAGGAAACATAATAATCTACAGCGTCAGTATCCATCAAAAGCCTGTCATAGGCTATGACCTTAACGCCATTTTCATGGGCTGTCTCAAGGGTTCCTGACAGGGCTGAACCGTCCACGGCGGCAACCACTAAAAGGTCAGCGCCTTTTTCAATCATTTCCTCAAGTCCTGTTATCTGCTTGTCTATAAGATTGTCGGAGTATTTAAGGATTACTTCACAGCCGCTATTTTCAAACTGCTCTTTAAGGAAAGCGCCGTCTCTGTTCCAGCGCTCAAGAAGCTTATCGGGCATAGAGATGCCAACAACCGTGCGGCCGTCATCCCTGCGATCAGCCTGCGCCTTCTGTACCTCTGAATCATCAGTAACATTCTGGGCACTCTGAGTATCAGCTTCACCAGCAGTTTTTCCGCCACACCCGGTTACAAAAAGTGAACATGTTATTAATGAAATAAAGATTTTTTTTAATCTGTTCATAGTAACATTATATCGCATTATTTTTATGGACAAAAGAGCTAATGAGTCCTATAGTATTATTAACCGCGGAAAACGATTTCTGAAAGTTGCCCGCGCTATGGAGGAAGAAATGGTTTCAATAAAAGATGTGGCAAAAGAGGCCGGAGTAGCTATCTCCACAGTCTCAAAGGTTCTTAATAATTACCCGAATGTAAGTGACAGTACAAGAACAAAAGTCCAGGAGGTGGTGGACAGACTTGGATTTGTGCCAAATGCAGTGGCAGCAAGCCTCTCTTCAAAGAAAACAGGAAGGGTAGCACTTCTTATCAAATTAAACAAGGACACTCAGGCTGCTGATGAGATCAGCATGCAGTATATAGCTGGAGCAGTTCACCGGGCAAAAGAGCTGCAGATGGATGTAATTACTTTGTTCACCTCAATGATCGAGGACATGACAGCTTCAGAGGTGTCAGGCTATTTTGAGTCCCAGGGCGTAAAGGGAATCATTGTTTACGGTCTTACAACCAAAGACAAAGTAGTGCACAAGCTTATTGAGAGCCAGGAGTTTAAGATAGTAGTGGTTGATGCCCCGATTGTGAATGCCTCAACCTCATGCATAAGTGTAGACAACGAAAAAGCTCAGTACGACGTGGCCAAAAAGACCATAACCGAGAACAAATGCAAGAAAGTTCTATATATTTCAGGAGATGAGGACGGCTATGTTACAGCCCAGCGCCTTGCGGGAATCAAGAAGCTTTGCTATGAAAAGAAACTCAAACTCCTTGTAAGAAGTGGCAAGTTCTCAGAGCTAAAGGCCAGGGAGATAACGAGAAAATTTGCAAAGAACAATGACTGCGTAGTGTGTGCATCCGATCTCATGGCTATAGGTGCCATGAAGGCCCTTATAGATATGGACATTTTCAGGCCGGTCTGCGGATTTGACGGAATAATCCTCATGGGCTATGTGGGCAAGCAAATGAACACAGTCAAACAGGACTTTGTACAGATATCAGAGGAGGCCCTGGATGAGCTTGGGCGCCTCATGCAAGGGGAAGAGGGTCGTAAAGTCATAGTACCCCACACCCTTGTACGACTTAAATATGAAGACATAATAAGGTAGACAACATGAGACTAATCAAAAAATTCATTCCTTACTACAAACCACACATAGGCGTATTCCTTTTGGACCTTTTGTGTGCATCGATTCTGTCAGTGATAGACCTGGCATTTCCACAGTTCTTAAGGATCCTGCGTTCGACACTATTTCTTGAGTCAAAAGAGCTGATCCTTAGTAAGCTTGGAATAATTGCAGCACTTCTTATTGCAATGTATATAATTAGAAGCCTCTGCAGATACTACGTTGCTTACCAGGGCCATATGATGGGAGCAAAGATGGAATCCCGCATGAGAAGCGAGCTCTTTGAGAGGTTTGAGGCTTTCTCTTTTTCCTATTATGACACTCATAATACGGGAGAAATGATGAGTAAGCTCGTGTCCGACCTCTTTGATATTTCTGAGCTTGCCCATCACGGTCCGGAGAACATCTTTATTTCCGTGATCAAGATAGTAGGCTCTTTTATTCTTTTAATGAGGATCAATGTTCCGATGACGCTATGTCTTGTGGCTGTAGTTATGTGCATGGCGGTGTTTGCTGTAACCCAGAACAGGCGCATGAGAGCAACTTTCTCAGACAACAGGAAGAAGATCGCAGGCATCAATTCCTCTCTTCAGGACACTCTGGGAGGCATAAGAGTTGTTAAGTCCTTTACAGGCGAGAGTATTGAAAAAGAGAAATTTGACGTAAGTAATACTGCATTTCTTGATTCTAAGAATGCAAATTACAGGCAGATGGCGCTTTTCTTTTCAGGAAACAATTTCTTTGAAGGAATGATGTATGTGGCAGTCCTTGTGGCAGGAGGATTTCTTATTGCCAGCGGACAGCTTACAGGTGAAGACCTTGCAATTTACGCACTGTACATCAGCATTTTCATAAATCCTGTAAATGTACTTGTTGAGTTCACAGAGCAGCTACAGAAGGGAATGGCTGGCTTTGAGAGGTTCATGGAAGTCATGGACACAGAGCCTTCGATAGTTGATAAGCCCGGAGCAAAAGAGCTTTCGAATGTGACGGGAGTTATCGATTACAGCAATGTTTCTTTTTCCTATGAAAACGATGAGACAGTCCTTAAGAACATCAATCTCCACGTGGATGCAGGTCGCAATGTGGCAATAGTAGGGCCTTCTGGCGGAGGCAAGACTACTCTTTGTTCACTGCTTCCCAGGTTCTATGAGGTGACAGGGGGATCTGTCATGGTGGATGGAACAGATGTCAGGGACGTTACTCAGAAGTCGCTTCGTTCTTACATCGGTATTGTTCAGCAGGATGTATATCTTTTTAATGGTACTGTAAAAGACAATATTGCTTACGGCAAGCCTGATGCCACAATGGAAGAGATTGTGGAAGCTGCAAAAAGCGCCGACCTTCTGGAATTTATAGAGAGCCTTCCAAATGGCTTTGATACAGAGGTTGGAGAGAGAGGTGCAAGGCTTTCCGGCGGACAAAAACAAAGGATAGCAATTGCAAGAGTCTTCCTCAAGAACCCTCCTATTCTTATTCTTGATGAGGCTACGAGTGCTCTGGATAATGAGAGTGAGAGATACATTCAGGAGAGTCTTGAGAAACTTTCAGTGGGTAGGACAACAATAACCATAGCTCACAGGCTTTCCACAATACTTGGAGCAGACGAGATCATTGTGCTTGATGAGGATGGAATTAAGGAAAGAGGAAGACATAAAGACCTGATAAAGCAGGGCGGACTGTACGAGAAGTACTACAGGATGCAGCTGGGAGCTGTCTGAAAAGCCTTCAGGATGGGCACGAAAAAATCCTGAAAGAAAAAGCTTGCAGAAAACGTTTTCCTGTGATATGATACATTCAACAAGAACAGAAAACGTTTTCCAAATAAACATGGAAATTTGGAATAGCAATGATATGAGAGGAGATTCAAAATGTCAAAGCACACAAACATGCAAAGAGATGTACTTGTAACCAATCTTGAAGGCCAGCTTCAGGAGATTGCTAATGAGAAGTTTGGCAAGAGCCTTAAGGAACTGTCCAATCAGGAAACTTACTACACACTTCTTGAGATGACAACCCGTCTTATGGATGTGGCTGAGGTTTCAAATGGGGAGAAGAAGGTTTACTACATCTCAATGGAGTTCCTTATTGGTAAGCTTCTTTCCAATAACCTCATCAACCTTCGCGTATATGACAAGGTAAGCGAGATTCTGGAAGCTAATGGCAAGAACCTTTCAGAAATCGAAGAGTGCGAGCCTGAGCCATCACTTGGTAATGGTGGCCTGGGAAGACTTGCTGCATGTTTCCTTGATTCAATAGCAACCCTTGGCCTTGCAGGAGAGGGAATCGGACTTAATTACCACTTCGGACTTTTCAAGCAGGTGTTCAAGGATCACCTTCAGTGCGCTGAGAAGAATGACTGGATCGAGGATCAGTCCTGGCTTGAGAAGACTGACACCACCTTCGAAGTGTCTTTTGGCAAAAAGAAAGTTGTATCCCGCCTCTACAACATGAACGTGGTGGGTTACGATACTGGCGTTAACAAATTAAGGCTTTTTGATATTGAGAGTATCGATGAGAGCCTTGTTAAGAAGGGCATCGATTTTGATAAGACCAAGATCGACAAGAACCTTACACTGTTCCTCTATCCCGATGACTCAGATGAGGCAGGAAATCTCCTTCGTATCTATCAGGAGTACTTCCTTGTATCTAACGCTGCCCAGCTCATTTTGAGAGAGCAGAAGGAGCGCCAGTACGATCTGCATGAGCTGTACAATCACGCTGTCATCCAGATCAATGATACTCATCCTACAATGATCATTCCTGAGCTTATCAGAATCCTTGTAGAGGAGAAGGCCTTCAATATCGACGAGGCAATTGAGGTTGTAAGCAAGACCTGTGCATATACTAACCACACAATCCTTGCTGAGGCTCTTGAGACATGGCCTCTTGCATACCTTGAGAAGGTTGTTCCTCAGCTTGTTCCTTACATCAAGGAGCTTGATAAGAGGATCAGAGCCAAGGTCAAGAACCCTAAGGTTCAGATCATCGACAAGGACAAGAAGGTGCACATGGCATTCATCGATATCCACTACGGATTCTCCATTAACGGTGTTGCTGCCATCCACACTGACATCCTTAAGAACAGCGAACTAAATGACTTCTACAAGCTTTATCCTGAGAAGTTCAACAATAAGACCAATGGTATTACATTTAGAAGATGGCTCCTTTCCTGCAACCATCCTCTGGCTGATTTCCTTTCCCAGACCATCGGCGATGGCTACAAGAAGGATGCTAACAAGCTTGAGAAGCTCCTTGACCACATAGATGACCAGGAAGTTCTTGACCAGCTTGAGGCTATCAAGATGGGCAAGAAAAAAGAGCTTGCTGCTTACCTCAAGGAGCATGAGGGCGTAGAGGTTGATCCTGATTCTATCTTTGATATTCAGGTTAAGAGACTTCACGAGTACAAGAGACAGCAGATGAATGCTCTTTACATCATCCATAAGTATCTTGAGATCAAGGGTGGCAAGAAGCCAACAAGACCTCTTACATTTATCTTTGGTGCCAAGGCTGCTCCTGCATATGTAATTGCTAAGGATATCATCCACCTTCTTCTTGTTCTTCAGGAGATCATCAACAACGATCCTGATGTTAACAAGTACATGAAGGTTATCATGGTTGAGAACTACAACGTAAGCTACGCTGAGAAGCTCATCCCTGCATGTGATGTTTCTGAGCAGATCTCACTTGCATCTAAAGAGGCATCAGGAACAAGTAACATGAAGTTCATGCTCAATGGTGCTATTACTCTTGGAACTGATGACGGTGCTAACGTTGAGATCCACGAGCTTGTAGGTGATGACAATATCTACATCTTTGGTGTTAAAGCTGATGAAGTAATCAAGCACTATCAGAAGGCTGATTACGTATCCAAGGATTACTACAAGAAGAGCAAGGTTATCAAAGAGGCTGTTGACTTCATCGTCAGCAAGGAGTGCCTCAAGGTAGGTCACAAGGAGAATCTTGAGAGACTCTACAACGAGCTTCTTAACAAAGACTGGTTCATGACTCTTATCGATCTTGAGAGCTACATTGCCAAGAAGGATGAGATCTTTGCAGATTATGAGAAGCGCGATAAGTGGAAGAAGATGATGCTCACCAACATTGCCAAGGCTGGATATTTCTCATCAGACCGTACTATTGCTGAATACAATCGTGATATCTGGCACTTGAATTGATAGTGTTCCAAAATGGTTTTGGGGGCTGAAAATTATATTATGATTTAATTGATATGATTTTTCTTAAAAAATGGTAAAAAAATACGAAATTGTGATTATTATTCACGGCATAATGATATAATTATTGCACATTGGAAGAGTTTTTGCTTCTCCAATGTGCAATTTTTGTGCGAAAATGCACCTTTATCATTCCCGGAGGGTAGAAATGAATAATAATGGATCAGCAAAAGGAAAAGAATGTGTTGTACGAAAAAAGAACAAGAAGATCAGTTCTAAGCTCTTAATGTACATCTTACCTGTTGTCATTATAACAGTGCTTATTCTTGTGAATATAGCTGCTTCTTTATCCAAGAGCAGAATGTCAGAGATGGCTACTGAGACTTTGGAATCTTCTATTTCTAACCAGTCTGATAATATTGAATCCTGGCTTAATGAGAACCTGCGTTATTTTAATACGGTCAAGCATACTTTGGAAAGCCAGGGAATAGAAGAGGCAGATTATGAGTCTTTCCTTGATTCATATTATGGTTATAATTCAAACTCTCCCAAAGGCTTTTATATTGGAACTGCAAGTGGCAGATTCTATAAGGCCAAGGATGCTGACGTAGATGAAAAAGATGTTCTTGGAAGCACCTGGTATAAGCAGGGTATTTCTAGGGTGCAGATGGCCTATGGAACAGCCTATACAAATGCAGAGGGCGAAACAGTTATAAGTGCTACAGGTATCATAGATGATGGTTCTGATGAGATCAAGGTAATAGGTGCTGACGTTTCTCTTAACAAGATCAGTATCATTGTTAACTCCGGTGTTAAGATGAACAAGGCAAGCTCCTTCCTTGTTGATACTAACGATTACAAGATCCTTGCGCACAGAGATTTTAATATTGTTAATACAACTCTTTCTGAGAATACTACAGATACTCTTTTGGCAGGCGCAGCTAAATCTATTTCAGGCGGTGATCTTACAAGTAAAGAAATAGGTGATTATGTTGTAGCTTTTCATGAGGTACAGGGAACTGATTGGGTTCTGGTATCTTATATTCCGACTAACGTTATCATGAGTACAGTATCGCAGATTGGAATGCTCCTCTTTATGGTTGGAGGAGTAGCGATAATTCTCATCACAATTCTGATCCTGTTTGTTGTTAAAAAGGTTATTGCTCCTCTTTCGAATATTTCTAACAATATTTCTGCCATGTCTGAGGGTGACTTTACGATTGAAGTTGATTCATCAAGTGATGATGAGATTGGCGTAATGGGAAGTAAAGTATCAGACTTTGTAAACAGCATGAGAAAGATGCTTGCAAGTATCAGCGAAGAGTCAGATAAACTCCAGTCTGAATCTGATAATTCTGACATGGTATCAAGAACAATGTTTGAAGCATCGCAGTCTCAGGCAGAAGCAATGCAGCAGCTGAACGAGACTGTAGATCAGCTTGCATCTGCTGTCAATGATATTGCCCAGAACGCTACAGTCCTTGCTCAGGTAGTTGCTGATACCAGAGAAAACAGTGAAAAAGCTGATGAGAGCATGAAGGAAACGGTTGGAATATCACAGAAGGGCAGAGATGACATGGAGAAACTAAATGTTGCCATGGAAGGTATCGCCCAGTCCAATGAAAAGCTTGTTGAGTCAATCAATAAGGTTGGTACTGCATCAGAAGAAATCACTAGTATTGTCGGCATGATCGGTGAAATTGCAGAAGAGACGAATCTCTTATCACTTAATGCAAGCATAGAGGCAGCAAGAGCCGGCGAAGCAGGTAAGGGCTTTGCTGTTGTTGCCACACAGATTGGTAAGCTGGCACAGACGTCAGCTGAAAGTGCCCAGAATATATCTAATCTTATCGAGGAAGTGCATAAACTGATTGAAGACGCGGTTGAGCAGGCTCACGAAAGCGCTGACAATATCAAAGAAAACAGCGAGCTTATAGGTGTAGCGGTAGATACTTTCGACCGCATTTATAACAATATTCAGGAGTCTAATGGCCTGATCGAAGCCATGATAACTGATATAGAAAAGGTTGACGACGTAGCAACAAATGTTGCCGCTATTTCTGAGGAACAGGCAGCAAGTGCTGATGAAATCCTTGCTACATCAGAGAATATGGTTGAAATGGCTAACAATATCACAAAGAGCAGCCAGGATGTGGCTGATAATTCACACGAACTTGCGGGAACTTCTCAGACACTTACATCCTATGTACAGAAGTTCAAGATCTAAGAAGCGTATTTGATTTGGACTATTTATGGAAACATAGTTACTGTGACACGATGTAATCAGGAGCAACTACGTGTCATGTCCATTAACTCAGGAGGTTAGGTAATGGGTAATAACCATATGATCAGGAAAATAACTACATGTCTTTTAACTGCTGTATTAGTAGGGAGCAGTATAATAGGATGTTCATCAAATACAGCTTCATCCGGAGGTGGTGGATCAGCCGGCAGTTCCAAGATACTTTTTATGATGACAGATGTAGATGACAACTACAGAGCAACGCTTACAGATGCCATCATGGCTGCTGCAAAGAGCCAGGGAGTTGCAATTGATTATGTAGAAACTGGCGGAAATGCAGAAACTGAAGCAAATCTTATTACAAGTGCCAAAGCTTCGGGATATACAGCCATTATCCTAAGACCCGGAGATGCCAGTACTGCACTTCAGATGAATGTTGCCTCCAATGATCTGCCAATTGTATATGTCAACAATCAGCCTTCGGATTCGCACCTTGAAGGCGGCAAGTATATATTTGTTGGTTCCGATGAGTATCAGGCCGGGCAGTATCAGGCAGAATATGTCCTCAAACAACTCGGAAATCCCAAGACACTTGATGTTATTATTTTTGAGGGCGAAATTGGACATTCAGGAACTATTGGAAGAACCAAATCGGTAAAAGAGACACTTAGAGCAAATGGTTGTGCAGCTAATTATGTATTCGTGGATACGGCTAACTGGTCTGATGTAGAGGCCAGAAGCAAGTTCGCTATATTCATGAAAACTGGCCAGAATGTTGATGCTATCTTCTGTAATAATGACACTATGGCTTTGGGCGCAGTTCAAGGACTCAAGGATTTTGGACTGGACTACAGCAAGATTCCTGTAGCCGGAGTTGATGCTACAGCAGATGGCTGTGCTTCTATCCTGGCAGGAGAAATGGCTTTCACAGTTCTTCAGGATGCTAAGGGACAGGGAGCAGCAGCGGTTGAAGCAGCCAAGGTCCTTGGAAGCGGCGGAGACCTCAGCAGCGTGGAAGGTGCATCTGAAGATAAAAAATATGTATGGGTTCCATTTTCACCTGTTGATAAATCAAATGCAGCTTCTATAAATTAAAATAACAAATTTCAAACTTCAAATTATAAATAACACCCAAAGATCTCTAGTGGAAAAAATCCATTGGGGATCTTTTTTTATGCCCTAAATAAAACATAAATATCTTTAGAAAAAATGAACATTATAAACCAAATATTAACTATCATGAAACGAATATAAATTTACCATTTGATAGCCAAATATGATTCAAAATATGATTTTCAAAAAAATATAATGCTTATACCTAAATAAATAATATCAAAATGAGAACCACGAAAAAAAGAAACTTAGACCAGCAGACAGTTTTAGATTGATATCACAAGGAGATAAAAGTTGAAACTAACGATTTGCGGAATAAGAGGCTCCAATCCAGTATTTGGAAAAGAATATGAGAAGTACGGCGGTTCTACATCATGTTATCTAATAGAAACTGATACCCAGGCGGTTATTGTAGATGCCGGCACTGGGATCATAAATGTTCCCCAAATTGACCAGCAGAATATCCCTATCCTTATGACGCATTCCCATGTTGATCATCTGATAGGACTCATGACCTTTAAGGTTTTGCACGATGCGCATAAGAATATAGATATTTACCTTGCCAAAAGAGAGGGCTTATCTCCCAAAAAGCAGATTGAAAGGCTTGTATCCAATCCGCTCTGGCCCTGCAAGATAGATGATTATCCGGCAAAGGTAGCTATTAAAGAGCTGAAAATGGCGGATAAAGAGCTGGAATTTGGCGATATTAAGGTCTTTTACATGGAGGCAGACCACCCGGGAGGCTCCACAATCTACGGTTTTGAGATCGGTGGTAAAAAGATCGTCCTTGTAACAGATCATGAGCACAGAAATGAGAAGAAAACCAAAGAGCTTGCGGACTTTGCCAAGGAATCAGACCTTCTCCTATACGATGCACAGTACACCGAGGAAGAGTACGAGCGGCATAAGGGCTATGGCCACTCAACTCCTCAGGCAGGAATCAGGTTAAAAGAGCTGGCAGCAGCCAAGAAACTCGTGTTTATACACTACCTGCCTTCTCACACAGATAGCTTTATAAAAGGCCAGGAAGAAAGCATAAAGAAGCAGTATAGCAGTAAAGATATATCCTTCGGCTACGAAGGGGAGGTTATCACTTTATGAAGGAATTCCAGATTGATCAGCTGAT
>JAEEGH010031442.1_pt1 | contig 10255 bp, 8 predicted proteins | sample 9134181 | NCBI WGS metagenome assembly JAEEGH01 (sample SAMN16246544, study PRJNA631951) | gut metagenome | biome: gut microbiome; feature: rumen; material: DP-attached | host: Bos | place: Iran: Karaj | collected 2018-10 | reverse complement strand
GAAACCGGCGTCGAAGCCCAGTTCCTGCGCCAGCTCGTGGGAAATACGCGGACCGCCGCACAGCAGCAGCATGCGGTCGCGGATGCCTTCCGCTTCGCACAGCTCTACCATGTTGGTGAGGTTCTTGATGTGGACGTCCTTCTGGGTGACGGTCTGGGAAACGAGGATGGCGTCCGCGTTCAGCTCGATGGCCTTGGCGATCAGCTCTTCGTTGGGGACCTGGGAACCCATGTTGACGGCGTTGACGTTCTTGAAACGTTCCAGACCGAAGTGGCCGTGGAAGCCTTTCATGTTCATGATGGCGTCGATGCCTACGGTGTGGGCGTCGGAACCGGTGGATGCGCCGACCATGGTGATGGTGCGTCCGATATTCTTCGCGATCCATTCGCCGCATTCGACGCGGTCAAATACGTCGGATTCGACCTTCGTAACGTGGATCTTGGTGTAGTCGACGGTGTGATGCACCGGGCCGTAGACCACGAAGAAGGTGTAGCCGATCCCCAGATCGCTGTGGTGGGTGACAGAGGGTTCGTCCATGCCCATCAGCTTGGCGTACTGGCGGGCAGCTTCCTGCGCCTCTTCGCCGTCGGGTACGGGCAGGGTAAAGCTCATCTGGACTTTACCGTCGTTGTATGTATCGCCATAGGGCTTGATCTTGGTCAGATCGACGGTGCTTGTAGCGGTTGTGACTGTACTCATTACTTGGCACCTCCCAGCATCTTTTCGATAAACGGATTGAAGTAGAAATCGTTGTCCTTCGTGGCTACGCCTTCCAGACCCTTGCCGCCGGTGAACGGTCTCTTGACCGCCGCGAACTTACCTGCTTCGATCGTCGGGAACAGGCCGTCCTTTTCGATCTGGGCCAGCAGTTCGTCTGCGTCGTGCAGAACCTTCTGGGCTCTCTTCTGGATGATGCCGTCCTTCTTGTATTCGATCTCGTCGCCCAGGTGTCTCGCGTTATTGAAGACGTACTTGGCGTTCTCGATGGACAGCATTCTGTCCTGCAGGAACGGGGTGTGGATGGCTTCGGTCAGCATGCCCAGCAGCTGCAGGGACTGGCCGGTCCAGACGGCGATCAGGTTGAACAGCGCGTCCTGGATATGACCGCGGAAAATGTTGCCGGTCATGAACTTTGTGGGAGGCATGTACTTCAGGGAAGCGTTCGGGAAGATCTCTCTTGCCATCTGCGCCTGGGACAGCTCCAGCAGGAAGCCGTCTTCGGTCATCGGATCCATTTCGAACGCGTGGCCCAGACCCATCTGCCATTCCTGGATGTTGGCCAGAACAGCGAACTGTTCGTTGATCATCTGGGAAGCCAGAACGGTGTGAGCGGCTTCGATGGCGTCGTCCGTGGTCAGATAGTTATCTTCGCCGGAGTTGAAGATGATGCCGCAGTAGCCGATGATGACTCTGGAGAAGAACTGGTCAACGATGGTTCTCTGCATGTTGATGTCGCGGAACAGGATGCCGTACAGGGCGTCGTTCAGCATGACGTCCAGACGTTCCAGAGCACCCATGGCTGCGATCTCGGGCATGCACAGGCCGGAGGAGTAGTTGCACAGGCGGATGTATCTGCCGACATCTTCGCCGACTCTGTCCAGTCTCTCTCTCATGATGCGGAAGTTTTCCTGCGTTGCGTAGGTACCGCCGAAACCTTCGGTGGTGGCGCCGTAGGGAACGTAGTCCAGCAGGGACTGCGCGGTCGTTCTGATGACGGCGATGATGTCCGCGCCCTGGCGGGCAGCAGCTTCTGCCTGGTTGACGTCTTCATAGATGTTGCCGGTCGCAACGATGACGTACAGATACGGCTTCTTTCCTTCGCCGATCGTGGCCAGGTATTCTTCTCTCTTGGCCGTCTGCTTGCGGATCTTCGCAAGAGCTTCCTCTACGTACGGTTCGATGGCCTTGCGGGCCTCTTCCATGGAAACGGGTTCCAGCTTCATAATGTCAAGTTCGCCCAGAGAGACAGCGTCCGCGATCTCCTGGGGAGTCTTTCCCGTTTTGATAATGGCATTGCCGATCCAGTAAGCAATACCCTTGGGCAGACCGCCGCCGTCCTTGATCGCGTCGACAAGAACGTTGGGCAGAGGTCTTTCAACGTCGTCCACGCCGTCTACGCCCAGAAGTCTGAGAACAGTTCTTTCGGTAGAGACTGTGGTGTGCGCGTTGATGAATTCCTGCATGCTTTCAGCGATGTTCTTCGCATGGTTTCTTGCGCTGGCGATGACGTTTTGGTCCAGATTCAGTTTGCTTGTCATCCTTTTTCTCCTTCAATATGTTAAATATTTAACTATGCAACCGACCTATTATATCAAATAAGTACGAGCTTCGTCTATAATTTCATCGTAAATTCCGAGGATTTTTGCGATATTTAAGGCGTCGCGGGGCACTTCGCCCACCGTATCGACGGGAATGAGCCGGTAATCCATATATTTTCCGAGGATCTCGATGCGCTGGCGGCGGTTCGCGGTGGACAGTTCCCTGGCCAGTTTTCCGAAATCCGCGCCGGAAAGGCCCTTCACCTGCAGGTTGTGCACTTCCTCGCCGGAGGCGGCGTGGTCGAAGTGCGTCGTGATGATGGTGATGTAGGGCTTCTTCGAGAAGTACTTCATGAAGCTCTTCGTCAGGGCGAATCCTTCCGCGGGATTCGTACCCGACGCGATCTCGTCGATCATCAGGAGCGAGCGGTCCTGGGCGTTGTCCAGCATTTCCTTCAGCTCTTCCATCTCGCTGCCGAAGCTGGACAGACCTCTCTGCACGTTCTGGGAGTCGCCGATGAGCACGTGGATGTAGTTCGAAAGCCCTGCTTCCATGCGCTTGGCAGGCACGTACAGCGCGTACTGCATCATCAGGCAGCACTGGGTCACCATCTTCAGGGAGATGGTCTTGCCGCCCATGTTCGCGCCGGTGATGGCCGTGACCCCGTCAGAGAGCTCGATGCTGACCGGGATATAGTTTCTCTTCTGGGCCTTCAGGGCGTCCTCGACCTGGAGGTTTCTGCCTTCCTCGATGCAGATCGTGTGCGCGTCGATGATCTGCGGCGCGTGGCAGTCGTGCGCCTTCGCGTACAGGCATTTTCCCAGATCCAGGTCCAGCCGGCCGATGGCGTCGCAGTTCGCGTTCAGCTCTTCGGCGTGTTTCGCGATCTCCAGGGACAGCTGTTTGCAGACCGCCAGTTCCTCTTCCTCGATCAGGCCGTTCAGCTCGCCCTGCCGCGCTTCCAGCGCGTAGACCTCGTCGTTGGCCTTGATCTCGAAGATGATGTTCATGTAGTCTTCCGACGTGCGCTCCAGTTCGGGCAGGCTTTCCGCCAGTTCCAGCAGCGTCCTGTCGGAACGGGGGACGGACAGTTCGAACTTCGGGGTCATGGAGAACCCGTGTTCCCGCTGCAGCTGCTCGCGGATGCCCTTCTTCGCCTTCCGCACCTGGCGTTCGATGTCCCGGCTCTCGCTGCGGTAGGCAGCCAGTTTTTCGGAGAACGCGTCGTACACGAAGAACGTGTCCATGTATTCCCCGGTCGGGTCCATGGCGTCCAGCAGGGGGTCGGTGTCGCGCAGCTGATAGCGCCTGGGCACCTTGCCGATCGTCTCGCGCAGCATGCCGCGGACCTTGCGGGAATGCACGAGGAAACTCTTGATGTTGAAGAGCTCGGGGATGCTCAGGATCTGCGTCGGGCTGTTCGCGACGGAAAGGCTGATCTCCTTCAGCTCGCACAGGTCGTTCAGGATGGCGTTTACGGCTTTTTCGTCCGTGCAGATCTGTTCGCTCACCAGCGACATATCCGTCAGATGGCCGCGCAGCGCGTCCTCTTCGCCGGGCATGTAGGGCTTGAACGCCCGCTTCAGCTTGGCGCCGTACGGCGTGTGCGGACCGATCTCGTCCCAGACGTAGGAAAAACCTACGGCTTCGCGGGTCGTGGTTTTGGAAAGAGGCGGTTTAAACGTGGTGCTCATCCGAGTCCTCCTACTCTTACGTCGACGACCGGCAGATCCGGCAGCGCCTGCTGCACGGCCTTGCGCAGTTCGTCCCGGTCGAAGCTGTAGCCGTGGGGCGAGAACGGGTTGACGGTGACCGCGGCCACTTTGATGTTCTCGAGCACCTGCACGTGCAGCCCCATCTTCTTCAGCTGCTGCCAGCGGATGGCGCCGACGAACACCTTCGTCGGGTTGGGAAGCACGATCGTGACCTGCTTGAGCTTCGCGGGGGCGATGTGGTCCAGGATGCGTTCGGTGACAGCGCCCGGGATGAACACGAAGCGCGTGTCCTCGTCGATGGCCTCGTTGACGATGGGTCCCGCGCCCAGGGCGGTGCGCACCGGCACCTGGGACACGTTGTAGTCTTTATCGACGGTCAGGATGCGGAAGTCCTCCCGGTCTTCCTTTTCCAGGATGGACCGGAGCTTTTCGTCCTCCACGAGAGGGCTGTTGTACACGCTGACGACGTGCACCGTCTCCTCCACCACGGTCTTGATCTTGCGGGAGATGACCGCGCCGGTGGACAGGATGATGGCGTCGGACGTGGCCGGGTCCGCGATGGATTTGCGGTCGATGGCGCCGTCGATGATGATCATGTCGATGCCCTGGTCGAACATCTGCTCACAGAGCTTCTTGTGCTCCATGATGCTGCCCGGACCCGCGATCTGCACGTAGCCGCTGCGCGCGACCCGGCACAGGAGCACCTGGCCCAGCGCCGTGCGGCAGTTCGTCCGCTTTAAGATCTCGAGGCTCGTCTCGGCCAGGCCGTACAGCTGCTCGGGGACGGTGACGATCGTATCTTCGAACAGATACACCTTGGGTTTGTCCGTCTCGAACACGAGGTCGCTCGTCTCGCCGTCGCGCCCTGTGGACGTCACCCCCATGCGCAGGCCTTCGTCGTAGGCTTCCTCCAGCAGATAGTTGAGCGCCGTCGTCTTGCCCGCGTTCTTCGCCATGCCGACGATGGAAACGGTCTTGTATTTTTCCTGGATATCGGCGATAAAGCCCATGCGTCCTCCTGACGTCTCATTGGATAACAAAGGGCGGAAAACGTGTTTCCGCCCTCTGCATAGCTTTGGTTCGTGTAGAAGCGATTACTTCTTGTTTCTTCTGTGTCTGAGCAGATCCTGGGGCTCCATAGCCAGTCTCTGGCCTCTGTGGAGACCTTCGACGCCTTCGTACTCATACTTCTTCTTGCCGGTGCAGTAGTCGCAGGTGCAAGGCAGCTTCGGCAGATCGGTCGGCTCGGTGTAGGTCGTGATAACGCCTTCATAGTTGCGCAGAACGTACTTGCCGGGGCTCTGGGAGATGACGTACTGGGGCATGACCGGGGTCTTGCCGCCGCCGCCCGGGGCGTCGATAACGAACGTCGGAACCGCGTAGCCGGAAGTGTGGCCGCGCAGACCTTCGATGATCTCGATACCTGCGGAAACGGGTGTTCTGAAGTGTTCGATACCCAGGGACAGGTCGCACTGATAGATGTAGTACGGTCTGACTCTCATCTGGACCAGCTTCTGGACCAGTTCTCTCATGATGTGCGGGCAGTCGTTGACGCCGCGCAGCAGTACGGACTGGTTGCCGAGGGGGATACCGGCGTCAGCAAGTCTTGCGCAGGCCTGCTTGGAGTAGTCGGTGATCTCCTTGGGGTTGTTGAAGTGAGTGTTCAGCCAGATGGGGTGATACTTCTTCAGCATGTTGCACAGATCTTCCGTAATACGCATCGGGCATACGACGGGAGTTCTGGAACCGATTCTTACGATCTCGACATGGGGGATCTTTCTGAGGTTGGAGATGATGTATTCGAGAACGTCATCTTCGACCAGCAGAGCGTCGCCGCCGGAGAGCAGTACGTCGCGCACCACCGGAGTGTTGCGGATGTACTCGATGCACTTGTCGATATCTTCCATGGAACGGGCGCCGTCCGTTTCGCCGGCCAGTCTTCTTCTGGTGCAGTGTCTGCAGTACATGGAGCACTGGTCGGTGATCAGGAACAGAACTCTGTCCGGATATCTGTGGGTCAGGCCGGGAGCCGGGGAGTCTTCGTCCTCGTGCAGCGGGTCGAGCATGTCGGCGTCGCTTCTGTGGTTCTCAGCGATGACGGGAACAGCCTGCATTCTGACGGGGCAGCGGGGATCGTCCGGATCCATCAGGGAAGCATAGTACGGGGTGATGCCCATGCGGAAGTTCTTGGCGACTTCGCGGATATCAGCCTCTTCCTGCTCGGTGAGGTTGACGACTTTCTTGAGGTCTTCAACCGTGGAAACTCTGTTCGCTACCTGCCAATGCCAGTCGTTCCACTGTTCTTCGGTAACATCCTTCCACAGTTCGATGTCCTTAAAATAGCGTGCCATAAAAATTTCTCCTTATTCTTTCTATGTGCTTCTGCTAAGAAATTATGCGTACATTTCCTCGAACAGCTTGCGGATGCCTTCGTGTTCTCTCAGCACCTGCAGAGTGATCTCGGCGTGGCCCTTTGCATAGCCGTTGCCCATGATCATGGTGACGTCCTTGCCTACGCCTTCAGCGCCCAGGGCAGCCTTGGTGAAGCTGGTGGCCATGGAGAAGAAGTAAACGGTGCCCAGATCCTTGGTGCACAGGATGGAAGCCATTTCGGTGTTCTCGATGGATACGCAGTTGATGACGACGTCGAACAGTTCGCCGTTGGTCAGTTCCATGGCCTTTTCATACATGCCGACTGCGTCGGTAGCATCCATGTGGAAGTATTCGTCGGCCAGATCCAGAGCTCTCGCTCTGTCTTCGGACTTCTGGGAACCTGCAGCGCAGACGACCAGACCGGTGACGCCGGCTCTCTTCTTCGCTTCGTACAGGCAGAGCAGACCGGACTTGCCGCCGCCGCCGATGACCAGGACCTTCTGACCGGACTGGACCAGTCTTGCAGCCTGAGCGGGAGCGCCTGCGACGTCCAGAGCGGACAGCGCGGTACCTGCGGGCATATCGTCGGGCAGCTTTGCATAGATGCCGGACTGGAACAGGATGGCCTTACCCTTGATGTCGACCTGGTCGATCGCCGGTCTCATCTCGAGGATCTCGTCGATTCTCAGCGGGGTGAGGGACAGGGAAACCAGAGTAGCGATCTTGTCGCCGGGCTTCAGGTCGCCAACATAGTTGTCGCCAACCTGCTCGACAGTGCCCATCAGCATGCCGCCGGAACCGGTCCAGGGATTCTTGTGCTTACCGGCGTGAGCGACGATTTCCTTCATCTTGTTGCCGATGGCTTCCATTTCTTCCTTGGTGGTGACTTCAGCGGGCTTCTTGTTCAGAACGCGCTTAACGATCTCGGTGAAGGAAGCGGAGTCGATGTTCAGGGTCTGAACGTCGATCAGAACTTCGTTGTCCCAGATCTCCATGTTGTTGTCGATAACATCCGCAGGCTGGGGCAGAACTCCCTTGGGGGAGATAACTCTGTAAGTGCCGTACGGATTCGGTGCATGTTTCTGCATAGCTTTTGTCCTCCTTATGATTAACTGAACCGTTAGACTGTATGTTATGGGGTGGGCAACGTGCCCACTTCACCTAGTCTATCCTCATAGTATAGTACCAATTTTTTGGCCAAAAGTAAATGGAATTGTGTTTTTTTTCACAAAATGCTGTATACTATATTAGGCCAAGATCGGCGGCTTTTGGAAATCGCCGACAAAATGTCAGTAACATTTATGTGTTTCATACAAGGAGGATTTAAAAAATGGAAAAGATCACATCTACGATCAGACTCAGAATGTCCGCTAAGGATGCTCATTACGGCGGCGAACTCGTCGACGGCGCGCACATGGTGCACCTGTTCGGCGACGTTGCTACCGAACTGCTCATCAAGCTGGACGGCGACGAAGGTCTGTTCTGCGCATACGACAACGTTGAGTTCCTGGCTCCCACCTATGCCGGCGACTACATCGAAGCTTACGGCGAGATCGACAAGATCGGCAACACTTCCCGCCACATGGTCTTCGAAGCCCGCAAGGTCGTGGTTTCCCGCAAGGACATCTCCGCTTCCGCAGCAGACTTCCTCGAAGAGCCCATCGTAGTATGCAGAGCTTCCGGCACCTGCGTCACCCCGAAGGAATGCAAGAGAAAGTAAGGCATTGACCCGAAAAAGAACTCCCGGCCGCCCGGCCGGGAGTTTTATTGTTAGCAGTTCTTCAGATATTCGACCTCCTGCGGGGTCAGGCGGCGGTACGTGCCCTCGTGCAGGCGGCCCAGCTTGATGTCGCCGATGGCGGTGCGCTGCAGGTCGAGCACCGTGTGGCCCACGGCTTTGCACATGCGCCGCACCTGGCGGTTGCGGCCTTCGCAGATCTTGATCTCCAGCAGCGTCATGTCGCTCTTTTCTTTCAGAACGGTCACCCAGGCGGGCGCCGTTTTTTTCTTGTCGCCGATGTCCACGCCGTTGCGCAGCGCCCAGAGCTCGTCCTTGCTCAGATAGCCCGCGACGGTCGCGAGATAAGTCTTCCACACCTTCTGGGACGGATGGGCGATATGATAGGAAAGATCCCCGTCGTTCGTCAGGAGCAGCAGACCCCGCGTGGCGCCGTCCAGGCGGCCCACCGGGTAGACCCGCGCCGTGACGTCGGTCAGCAGCGACAGCACCGTCGGCCTGTCCTTTTCGTCCGACGTGGTCGTGATGAAGCCCGCCGGCTTGTTGAGCGCGTAATAGACCGGCTTTTCCGGCGCCTCGACCGGCTTGCCGTCCACGACGACCACGTCGCCTTCCGAGACGTCATAGCCGGGCGTCTTGCAGACCGCGCCGTTGATCTTCACTTTTCCTGCCAGGGTCAGCTCGTCCGCCTTTCTTCTGGAGCAGACGCCCGCCTGGGCGATGTATTTATTCAAACGCATGGGTTCCTCCGTTCGTTATCTGAGCCGCGTCTATTATATCTTAAGAGAAGGAAAAGCGCAAAACAGACACGCCCCCGTCCCCCTGATTGATGTGAGAACTTCTCATATTAAATATTAGTTTTTGTCGTTTTACTTAACAAGCGAAGTATTGTATATTGTACTTGCAAGGGGGCGTTAAAGAAATAACGAGCCCGTCAAAAGAATAACAAATCTTGAAAATACAAGTATTGTGAAAAGGAAGGAAACCAAAATGAAAAAGAACGTTATGACCTCTCTGATCTTCGCTATCGCACTCGCACTCGTCGTACTCGCTATCGCAGTCTCCAGCGGCGCCAGCACCGCCTTCATCCCCGTGATGGTCATCCTGATGGCAGCTTACTGCATCGGTCAGTACAGATACGGCGTCAACTTCAGATAAGACAGACTTTCGGAAAAATCAACCTCCAATGAAATAAACCTAAAGTCGAAAACAATGCCGCTCCGGAAATTTTCCGGAGCGGCTGTTTTTCTGTTTTGGATCTTACAGCGGCGGCAGCACGATGCCGTCTTCGATCATCTCCGCCACCACTTCCCTGGCAACGTCGATGAATTTCCGCTCCGCCGGAGACAGGAATACCGGCGGAATGGTCGCGATGCCTACGTCGCGGATGTAGGGCGGATCCAGCGGAATGCCCACGACGCCCTCCGATGCGAACGCCACGTGCATGCCTGCGACGACGGAAACGCCAAGCCCTTCGCGGACCAGGGCAAGCACTGCCTGCTCGTCCCGGGAAACGAGGAACGGGCGGCCGTCGTAGCCGTTGGAGTCCAGCAGCATGTCCACGTCGTGGTCGTAATCACGGTTGATGCAGATGTAGGGGTACTGCAGCAGTTCTTTCATGGAAACGCTGGAACGTTCCGCCAGAGGATGATCCTCCGGGACGACGGCCAGCATATCGTCGCCGCATAGAGAGATGAAGTTCCGGTCGCTATCCCGCCTTGTCAGGAAGCCGATGTGGAAACGGCGGCTGTCGATGCCGTAGTGCATTTCCCCGCCGCCCGATTCGATCATCTCCAGCGTGATGTTGGGAAACTGGCTGTGGAACCGCGCCGCGATGACTGGCACCATATATCGCGCGAAGGACGCGCCGGAAGCGAACGCTACGTGACCGACTTCCAACCCCTGCACTTCCGCCACGTTCTGATCCATTTTCTCCGCGCTGGCGACCAGGTCGCGGATGGAACCGATCACCGCTTCCCCGGCATTGGTAAGGCTGACGCCGTTGCGGGAGCGGTTGAGCAGGGTCACGCCCAGATCCTCCTCCAGGGCGTTCATCATATGCGTGACGCCGGAAGGAGTGTACCCCAGTTCCTCCGCCGCTTTCGTAAAGCTGCCCGTGTCGACGGCCCGGAGCAGCACTTTGCATTTTTCAGTATCCATAAGCATCCTC
>JAEEGH010031439.1_pt1 | contig 10256 bp, 6 predicted proteins | sample 9134181 | NCBI WGS metagenome assembly JAEEGH01 (sample SAMN16246544, study PRJNA631951) | gut metagenome | biome: gut microbiome; feature: rumen; material: DP-attached | host: Bos | place: Iran: Karaj | collected 2018-10 | reverse complement strand
TCGCCTCCAGGACACTGTCACGCATCGTTTGAGGATTCACAGAAATTCTGCTGACGGCATGCTCTCGTAAAACAAGCAGTTTTTCCTTCGTGATCGTATCCGGTCTGCCCGCTTCCACGCTGAATTCCCTCAAAGCGCTTAGATCAAATTCATCTTCCAGCATTTTGCAAAGACGATCCAGCTGCTGAGCAGAAAGTGTTGTCGGCGTCCCGCCGCCGGTGTAGATTGCAACAACTCGCAGCCCGCAATTTTTCACCTGTTCAGCGTTGGCTTTTATCTCCCGAAACAATGCATCCAGGAACGGATCCATCAGTGCTATGCTTTTCTCTGTTGCCTGACTGACAAAACTGCAATAAGCACAGCGTGTCGGACAGAATGGGATTCCGATATAAAGACAGATATCTTTTTCTGCAAGCGACTCTTCGGCTTCTATTGTAGCAAGAGAAGTCTCGTAACACAGTTCTGCACGTCGTTTGGTAACATCATATTCCGTTATGAATCTGGAAAGTGCCTCTTCCCTTTGCCCGCTTTGCCGGATAATTGTATGCATCAGTTTTCCCGGGCGTACTCCCGTCAGCGCTCCCCAGGGTGGTTTATCCAACCCCGATGCCCGCACAGCTCTGTATACCGCGTTTTTAATAATAAACTGGCACAAACGATCCCGTTCCGTTGCATTGCTGATGGATGCCGTTCTGACGGCTGCTTTACCAAGAAATCTTCCTTTTTCAGATCTGTAGATACAGGTAGCGGTTGTGTATATGGGAGATTCATTCAGATTCACGATCATCCCGCTCTCATCCTGCCTTGCGGGTGAATAAACCGGCTTTTCTCCGGGAAAGACCGTAGCCAGCATCTGCTCAACCGCATATTTGTAGTCATGGCCGAAAAATTGAAGCTTCATCCTGAAAAACTCCGTCAAATAAAGAAATATTTGTCAAAAAAAGCTTGCATTTTTTGCAGTTATGTGCTAAAATGATACTTAGTTATATAGTGGGGGATTATTTTCGGTGTATTCGGTTGGTGATAAAATTATATATGGAGAAAGTGGCGTCTGTACGGTTGAACATATTGCCCCGTTGGATTCTTCCGGTTCTGCTGACAGGCTTTACTACCACCTCCGCCCTTATATCGGAAGCGGCACGTATTTTTCGCCTGTCGATTCCGGCGCATTTATGCGCCCCGTAATCAGCCGTGAAGAAGCGGAAGCCCTGATAGCTTCTATTCCCGGCATTGAACCTGCTATCTGTAACGACACCCGTTTTAATCATGTTGATGCCTTCTATAAGGAATTATTCCGTCAACACACTCCTGAGGCGATGGTCTCCATCATCAAAGGTCTTCATATCCGCATCAATTCCAGAAAAACAAAAAGCACACGTGCTGAAGCCACAATGAAGCGCGCCAAAGAGGTTCTGCATGGTGAATTAAGCGTTGCGTTGGATATCTCGTATCCCGAAGTAGAAGATTATATCAAAAGTCGTCTTGGAGATGGAGAGGTTTAGGCCTCTCTTTTTTATGCCTGGGAAGAACCCTGATGGAAGTGTCTGTCCCAAAAACCCGCTATTCTGGAAAGCGGAGAGCCCTCCCGCATGACATAGGAAGACACTTCGTACCAGATTTGCTCAATCACTCTTCCGCTTCTTATCAGCATCCCCGGATTTACGATTCTTACCGTGTCACACAGTCCGGATTCCGGGTCTTCCACAGTGAGAAAGCATTTTTCTCCTTTTGGGCAGACAACAAGGATTTTACCATCCTTTACCGCTATGCTGCACCGATCATTGTCACAGTGCAGGTCACAGTTTTCCGGCACCGTATGCATACCTCCGGAATAAAGAGCGAAGACAGCCATTCCATCCGTCCCAACATCATAGTCATATACGAAATTTCCTTCCTCAGTCATCAGTTTCAGAAAGGAGATTTCGTCTTTTTTATTTCCGTATGCTTCAATCTCTGTAAGTCCCGCAGAATTATCTTCCGTTTCTAGGAGTGTCACAGTAAATCCGGTGATCTTCTTCGGCTGTTCAAAGAAGATTTCTGTCCCCTCAGATCTGATCGCACCGGTATCCAATTCTGTTCCGTCAGACAATAGAATTCTTGCATTTTTTACGGAATGCTCTTCTGACGGGTTGCCATATAGACGCAGGGATGCGACTGTGGTCTCTTTCGGGAATGAAACGGAAACCTGCCGCTGTGCATCTTCCTTCTCAGGGATCCATACTCCGTCGATGGGAGGAGCCCAGCTCCACAGATCTCTGTTATCCAGCAGTTTAAAATCATTCAATTTAGTCGCTTCGCCGGAACTTACAGTGATTTCGGCAGTATAGCACAAAGAATCTGTTCTTCTTTGCCAGAAAACTTTATCTCCGCTGATCACAGAACATGCATGGGCTTTTGCATTCTGTGACTCATGCTCCTTTGCTGCACGATAAACGGAACACTGGTACAGAGATCGTGAAAGAGATCTCGCGCTGACCGGCAGTCGTACCCTTTCACTCCAGAGATAGACTCCATCCTCCGTTCTGTCCCCTGCATAAGGATTTTTGGTAGAAAGAAGATTCGGATCGGAATAAAAATCTTCCGGGGCATAGAAAGCCGTGCTGTAGGCATATCCTTTATAGACCACCGGTTGATATCCGAAGTTCTCTCGCAGAATACTGCCCATAGCTTCCTCAAAAGCCAGAGAGACCGCCTGATGATCGGTATGGCTGTCATAGTCATTGCAGAAGATGACATCAGGCTTCTCCTGAAGAATACACGCTTTGATATCTTCGATATAGTTCTCTCTCGTAAAGGGGTGCTCTTCAATAAACGCCGGATGGAAATCCGCTCCGTGCGTCTCCATAAATCCCGCCTCAGAGATCAGTCTCTCTCCGTCATAGGCATTATAAAGATGCTTGTAAAGATATCCATCGCCGTATCCGAGGAAAACGATATTATCCTCAGTCACGCCGACTTCTGACAGTGCGTTGATTGCTTCCCGAATCCTTGTTTCACGGGGAAGATATAAATCTCCGTTTGTAACGAATACAACCTTTACAGTGCTTCCGTACTTCAGGTACTCTTCAAAAAGGCCTCCGAACAGATTGAGCTCGTCATCTTCATGCGGCACAATCACCATCACTTTCTTCCCTGCAAAAATATCTGCCTTTCCCTGATCAGCATCAGCAAAAGCTGCACTCCGGCTGAAAGCAACCCAAACCGATCCGGCAAACCCTCCGATTAGCAAAAGCAACACCAGCAGAACTGCAACAATTTTACCAACCGTCTTCACAGTAAAGCTCCAATCGGCTTGGCAAGGCAGGTAAACGGGACTTCTTTCGCCATAGCAGAACAGGCTTTTTTCGCAGTATTTTCATCGGTAAATATCCCGAAAACAGCTGAGCCGGTACCGGTCATTACAGCTCCTTCCGCCCCTTTGTTGATAAGTCTGTTCTTGATCCCGCCGATGATCTTCATCCGTCTGTCAGGAACATCCTCAAACACATTGTACATTCTTCTGCAGATCTGTGCAAGATTCCCTTCCCGAATGGCCTCCAGAATCCCGGCGGTATCCGGGTGAACACGCAGCTTTTCCCTGTCAATAGCTCGAAACAGTTCTGGTGTGGAAATAGAATAGTCCGGCTTGCAGATAACAATTGTACAATCCGGCATATCGCGCAGCGGTGTCAGAATTTCGCCCCGTCCCTCAGCAAGGGCAGTGCCGCCCAACACACAGAAAGCCACATCGGATCCTGTCTGCTCCGCAAGCGCCATCATCTCATCTTTTTTCAGTTCCTGACCAAAATTACGGCTGAGAGCCCGGATTACGGCAGCCGCATCAGATGATCCCCCAGCCATCCCGGCCCCGACGGGGATTCGTTTCTTCATGCGGATGACAGCGCCAGTACCTTCCCTGCCGGTTTTAGCAAAATACAGTTTTGCAGCTTTGACGGCCAGATTGCGGTCATCCCTGGGGATATATCGCAGATCTGCCTCCGCCCTCACAACACCCGTCTGATCCAGCGTAATGCTCAGTTCATCACACAGTGAAACCGTCTGCATTACCATGACCATGTCATGATACCCATCCTCCCTGGCTTTGGAGACGTCCAGAGAAATATTCAGTTTGGCATATGCTTTTTCTGTAATCGTGTTCATGACGATAATCCTGGTTCTTCTTTCGGAATCAGCTTTTTCTGCTTTTCGGCATCAGAAGAATCAAAACCGGATAAATCTCCAGCCTTCCAATGAGCATTGTAACCGACATAATGATTTTTGAAAACACCGAAAAACCCGCAAAATTATACGGCGGCCCTACCTTGGACAGGCCAGGCCCAACGTTGGAAATGCAGGAAAGAGAGGCTGTGAAACTGGTCGTAAAATCATTTCCGTCAAAGGAAACAACAAAGGTGCAAAACAGCAGAATAAGGATATAAAGTGAGAAGAATGTTCCGACTGTAGTCAGCACACTGTCAGAAACACATTTTCCATCCATCCTCACGCGCTTGACACGTCTCGGAGAAACCATTCTTCTTACATCCGCACGGGCGTTCTTGATCAGCAGCAGCACGCGCGAAAGTTTGATTCCGCCGCCTGTGCTGCCTGCGCATCCACCGATAAACATCATCACTACAATCAATGCTTGTGTATACTGCGGCCATGTCGTATAGTCCACTGTACAGAAACCCGCCGTACTCATAATCGACATGACATAGAAAAATGCATTTTTAGCTGCCACACCGATGCTTCCGTAGATGCCGATAATTCCTGCCGTAATTGCCGCAACAAAACCCACTATCAGAAGAATATACCAGTGCAGCTCTTCGCTTTGCATCGCAGCTTTGATCTTTCCTGTCAAAATCAGATAGTACAGGTTAAAGTTGGCCCCGAAAAAAACTAGGAATGTAGCCATGACCATTTCGATATAGCTGCTGTGAAATGCCCCGACACTTGCATTTCTTGTAGAGAATCCTCCCGTTCCGGCGGTTGCAAAAGAATGCAGCAGGGCATCATAAAAGCTCATCCCGCCAAACAGGAGAAAAACCGTCTCCAGCACGGTCAGCCCTGCATAAATCAGATATAGGATTTTTGCCGTGTCACTGGCACGCGGTACCAGTTTGCCGACGACAGGCCCCGGTACCTCTGCCCGCATGATATGCATTGAGTGTTCTCCGCTCATGGGGAGCACCGCCATCATAAACACAAGCACACCCATTCCGCCGATCCAGTGGGTAAAGGAACGCCAGAAAAGGCCGGCTCGAGACAGTCCCTCAATGTTGTTCAGGATAGAAGCTCCTGTCGTCGTCAGGCCAGACATTGTTTCAAAAAATGCATCCACATAGAAAGGGATATCACCGGCAAGCACAAATGGAAGTGCACCGAAAGCTGACATGGCAAACCACACAAGGGCTACTGCTACAAAACCGTCCCTTGCGTACATGGTTTCTCTGTTCGGTTTCAATCTTGTCAGCAGAAAGCCGACAATTCCGGTTACAACTGCCGAAAGGAGATATGCCACGGGTTTTTCCCTGAAGCACAGGCCGGCAATCACGGGGAGGAGCATCAGGCCGGCTTCCAGACAGAGAGAAAGCCCTACAATGCGCCAGATCATTTTCCTGTTCATTATGCACCTTTCATGATGCCGTCGATGGTTTCCAGCCAACCGGCTTCTGTCACAATAACGGCATGATCACCTGCTTTAATCTCAGTGCTGCCGTCCGGTATTACACTCTTTCCTCCGCGAATCAGTGCCGCAAACAGCACATTCGGTTTCAACTGAAGCTCTCGGATCGGAATCCCGATACATTTTGCATCTGGATTGATTTTGAATTCCAGCGCTTCTGCCTTTCCGTCAGCCAGTTTGTAAAGAGTCTCCATGCTGCTTCCGACGGAGTTGCTCATCGCACGCACATATCGCGTAATCTGCTGCACAATTATTTTTTTAGGAATAACAATGCTGTCAAATTCCTTGTCGCTGAGGATTTCCGCAAAGTGTTCATGGTTGATCCGTGTGACGATTTTCCCCTCTGTGCAGTGGCGTGCATAAATAGATGTAATGATATTGTCGCCGTCGTCCCCAAAAAGAGTAACAAAACCGTCTGCAGACTGTATTCCTTCCTCCAGCAGAACATCGCTCCGCGAGGCTTTTCCGCATATGATGCGGGCATCCGGAATCAGTTCACAAAGCTCCTCGCAACGTTTGCGGTCTTCTTCAATCACAGTGACACTGATTCCGTTTTCTTCCAGAATTCTCGCCAGATAAACGGATGTTCTGCCACCGCCTGTAATCATCACATTTTTTACCGGGCGTTTGTAGGATCCTGCAGCCACGAAAAACTTTCTCAGCTCTTTGGATATTCCTGTGATACTGAGCACATCTCCGCCCTTTACAGTAAAGTCACCTTTTGGTATAATCGCTTTCCCATCTCGTTCCGCAAGACTCACAAGCACTTTTGCTCCGATGATTTTCTGCAGATCCCTCAGGGATACACCATCAAGCATTCCTCCCGGTGCAACGCGGTGCTCAACGATTTCAAGGCTTCCTTTTGAAAAAGCATCCACTCGTGATGCACTCGGAAAACGTAAAATACGCGAAATCTCCTTTGCACACTCATACTCCGGATTGACAAGCAGTTCTATTCCCAGCGCTTCCCGCAGAAATTCCGTCTTGCCCAGATATTCCGTATCTCTGACACGTGCAACCACGTGCTGTGTGCCAAGCTTTCGGGCGGAGATCCCGCATACCATATTTACTTCATCCTGCTCGGTAGCTGCAATGAGCAAATCGGCATTTTCTGCGCCTGCTTCAGCCAGGACATCCGGATTCGTGGCACTCCCCTCCATACAGATTACATCAATATCACTTGAAACATGGGAAATGGTTTCCTCGTCCCTGTCTATTACCGTAATATCATGTCCTTCTTTGGAGAGCACTTCTGCCAGAGAACTGCCAATCCGTCCTGCACCCGCAATAATAATCTTCATTTTCTCTCACCTCTGAGGAAATCTCTGTACTAATCTTCCTGAAAAATGATTATATCACAAATCCTTCGTCTCGTACAGCATTTGGAAGATCAATTTTCGCACTTACCTGAATACAAACTTAACTAAATACCATATTTTGTATGATTATTGGTTACAAACCGGAAAAATATTCTAAATATTGTGAAACCATCTTGACAAGCATAAAGGAAAGTCCTATTATATGGATGCTGCCGCTTTGCGGCAGCATCCATCTGCAAAGGAGATGCCATGTTTCTTTCCGGCCTGCAAAAACTGACCCTTCTGGATTATCCCGGTAAAGTAGCCTGCACAGTGTTTACTGCGGGCTGCAATTTTCGTTGTCCTTTCTGTCACAATGCCGGTCTTGTCCTGCCGGAGAGGCTTTTTCAGGATGTGACGGAAGCAGACATCCTTGCTTTTCTGAAAAAACGTGTCGGCATTCTTGACGGTGTAGCAGTCACCGGCGGAGAACCTCTGCTCCACAGTGAGCTTCCCGCCTTTCTTCGTCAGTTGAAAGAGCTCGGTTATCTTGTCAAACTTGATACCAATGGTTCCTTTCCGGATCGTTTGAAGGAAGTTGTTTCGGAAGGGCTTGTTGACAGGGTTGCGATGGATATTAAAAATTCCCCGGATCTCTACGCAAAAACGGCAGGTATCCCTCATCTTGATCTTACTGACATCGAACGCAGTAAAAACTTTCTGCTTGCCGGTCCCGTAGAATATGAATTCAGGACTACTGTAGTAAAAGGCCTCCACACGCGCGAAAGTCTCATAGAGGCTGCAAAATGGATTGCCGGCGCTGACGAATTCTATCTTCAGCAATTTAAAGACTCCGGTGACGTGATTGCCATCGGCGGCCTCTCGGCGTATGACGAAAAAGAGATGCATGCGCTGGCCGATGCTGTTTCGCCCTTTGTTCCGCGGGTTCAGGTCAGGGGCATTTAAAGAATTGGAATCAACAGGAGAATTGTCATGTATAACAAAGTAACAAAAAGAGACGGAAAAGTAGTCGATTTCGACATCCAGAAGATTGCCGATGCAATCCGGAAGGCTTTCGACGCCACAAATACAGAATATAACGACACCGTGATTGATTTTCTGGCGCTCAAAACAACGGCAGATTTTCAGGGCAAAGTGAAAGACGGCGCTATCGCAGTGGAAGATATTCAGGACAGTGTTGAAACCGTACTTTCCCGTGGTGGATATGAGCAGGTGGCAAAAGCATATATCCTTTACCGCAAACAGCGTGAGAAACTCAGAAACACCAAATCCTCCTATCTTGATTACAAGGAAACAGTTGATAAATATCTCAACATTGAAGACTGGCGTGTGAAAGAAAACTCTACCGTTACCTATTCCGTCGGCGGTCTCATTCTCTCCAATTCCGGTGCAATTACTGCGAACTACTGGCTCTCCGAAGTTTATGATGAAGAGATCGCCAATGCGCACCGCAATTGTGACATTCATCTGCATGATCTATCCATGCTCACCGGCTACTGCGCCGGCTGGAGCCTGAAACAGCTCATCCAGCAGGGCTTGGGGATCCCGGGCAAGACCAATTCAGCTCCTGCAAGCCACCTTTCCACACTCTGTAACCAAATGGTTAACTTCCTCGGTATTATGCAGAATGAATGGGCCGGTGCCCAGGCATTCTCCTCCTTTGATACTTATCTTGCTCCTTTTGTAAAAGTAGACAACCTCTCTCAGAAAGAAGTCAAGCAATGTGTCCAGAGCTTTATCTTCGGTGTGAACACCCCGTCCCGCTGGGGAACGCAGGCTCCTTTCTCCAACATCACGCTGGACTGGACGGTTCCTTCTGACCTGAAAGACCTTCCGGCAATTGTCGGCGGCAAAGAGATGGATTTCACATACGGTGACTGCAAAAAAGAGATGGACATGGTCAATAAAGCCTTCATCGATATCATGATTGAGGGCGATGCCAATGGCCGTGGTTTTCAGTATCCGATCCCGACCTATTCCATAACCCGTGATTTTGACTGGTCTCCTACTGAGAATAACCGTCTTCTGTTCGAAATGACGGCAAAATACGGCACTCCGTACTTCTCGAACTATATCAATTCCGATATGGAACCTTCCGACGTTCGTTCTATGTGCTGCCGTCTCCGTCTCGATCTCCGTGAACTCCGTAAAAAATCCGGCGGTTTCTTCGGTTCCGGCGAAAGCACCGGCTCAATCGGTGTCGTCACCATCAACATGCCGCGTATTGCTTATCTCGCCACCGATGAGGCTGACTTCTATCGCCGTCTCGACAAACTGATGGATATTGCCGCCCGCAGCCTCGATGTCAAGCGGAAAGTGATTACAAGGCTTCTCGATGCAGGCCTTTATCCGTACACCAAGTATTATCTCGGCACGTTTGCCAACCACTTCTCTACCATCGGCCTCGTCGGTATGAATGAAGCCGGTCTCAACGCCAACTGGCTCCGTTGTGATATGACAGATCCTCGCTGCCAGGAATTCACCAAGCAGGTTCTCGACCATATGCGGGAGCGCCTGAGCGATTACCAGGAAAAGTATGGAGACCTATTCAACCTGGAAGCAACTCCGGCCGAATCCACTTCTTATCGCCTTGCCAAACATGATGTTGAGTTGTATCCTGATATTATAACCGCTGCAGAACCCGGAGGAACACCCTATTACACCAACTCCTCCCATCTCCCCGTCGGATATACGGATGATGTTTTTGCCGCTCTTGACATTCAGGACGATCTTCAGACGCGCTACACCTCCGGCACGGTCTTCCATGCATTCCTCGGCGAAAAACTTCCGAGTTGGGAAGCTGCTGCCAATCTGGTGCGGAAAATTGCGGAGAACTACAAGCTTCCTTATTACACAATGTCTCCCACCTATTCCGTCTGCAAAAATCACGGTTATCTCATCGGTGAGCAGTTCACCTGTACGGAATGTGGAGAAGCCGCAGAAGTCTATAGCCGTATCACTGGTTATTATCGTCCTGTTCAGAACTGGAATGCCGGTAAAACGCAGGAGTTCAAGGAGCGTAAAACCTATGTGCCGGAAACTTCTCACCTGACGCACACCGGGCCGCTCCCGGACGGAGAGGCTTCCGCTCGTCTGTCCAGATCCGCTTCTGCACAGCCTTCCCCGGTATCCGTCGCGAAAAGTTCCGAAGAGGAAGGAACGCGCAAAGCCATCCTTTTCAAGACAGCGACATGTCCCAATTGCCGCATCGCAATCAGTTATCTCGACAAGGTCGGCTTTCCGTATGAAGCCCTTCTCGCCAATGAAAATGC
>JAEEGH010031436.1_pt1 | contig 10256 bp, 4 predicted proteins | sample 9134181 | NCBI WGS metagenome assembly JAEEGH01 (sample SAMN16246544, study PRJNA631951) | gut metagenome | biome: gut microbiome; feature: rumen; material: DP-attached | host: Bos | place: Iran: Karaj | collected 2018-10 | reverse complement strand
AACACACCTTGTGCTTCGCGCCGCCCGGCGGGAAGTCGTCGAAGAGGCGCACCAACCTGTTCACGCGGTACTCGTCTTCCGTCAGGCGCGCGCACGCGATGGCGTTCATCCAGAGCGACACTACGGAATACTGCACGATGCGGTTCCAGCCGTAGCCCTTGTTGCCGTAATACCCGGCAGGCTTGTAGTTCTCGGGGCGCGTCGTGAGGAACTGGTCCGTCACGCGCCGCGAGATCGTCGCGGGGTCCGTCCCCTCCGGGAGGTTGTCGAACCATTTAGCCAGCACGCCGTCCGCATACACGGCAGCGGATGCGCAGACCATAGCCGCTACCGCCGCGAAAATCGCCTTCGTTTTCATTTGCCGAATCTCCCTTCATGTATTGTATTGCCTGTTTGTGCGCAAGGGCAATCACCGGAAGCGGATTGTGAAGCCTTTTGGCACGTAATTGAAGAGCGCATAGTTGCGCGCCACAACGTGTCCGCCGCGATCGTAGGCCACGAGCGAAAGACAGTTGCGGCGGTTGTTTCCCACCACCAGCGCATCGACAGCGAATCTTCCATGCACCTCGCCCGCCTGCGCGTCAAACGTGCCGAGGACGTGTCCGTTCAGGATCGCCTTTACCCTATAGGCGCGCCTGACGCCGACCGTGAATACGCTCCGCCCCTCTTCGATGCGGGGCTCGATCTCGAAGGCGTCCGGCACGTAGGAATGCGTCTGGCTTGAGTTCCTAAGCGACGCCATCAGCGTCGCCACGTCGGCAAATTGGCGGTCCATCCACGCAAGCCTCTTCGCGTGGAAGTCCTTGAGAATCGCCACGTCCCCATCGAAGGTGCGCGTGACGTTCGCGGTGTCCTTGCGCGGCGCCCACAGCCGCTCGTCAACTTCTGCCGACCGTCGCACGGTGGCAATCGCCTTGTCGAACGTTCCGCCGTCCGCATACGTCGCCGCATAGCGGCTGCGTACCTCGCGGTATCTTTCCCAAACGCGCAGACAGAACCACGGATCCGTCGTCCACTCGCGATTCATGTTGGCCACGCCGCCGCCAGCGCTGCGCCACTTCTCGCAGGTGTTGGGGAGCGTGCGCGAATACGAGCCCCAGTCGTAGTCCCACACCGGTCCCCACATGAGCTTGCCGCCGCGGTCGATGTAGGCATAGCGGCTCTTCTGGCCCATGTCGCCGTTGTCGAAGAGCTCGTTCACGAGGAAAAAGTCGACCATGGAGTCCACGTCGCAAAGTTCGCTCCAGTGACGACCGTCCGCCGTGCAGCCGTCCCACGACGTGATGGCCGAGAAGTAGTTCTGAAGGTAGTTTTTGCTCCAGGCGAGCATCTTCGCCGAGGTGTTGAGGTATTCGGGACGGTTTGCCATCGTGTGCATGGTCAGCGAACCGGCGGTGACGTCGAAGCAGGTCACCTCGTCGGCCTCCGTCGAGAACTCGAAGATATACCCTCCCGTGATGTCGATCGAACCCGGCTCGGCGTCCAGCGCGGCGTCGATCGCCGAGAAGTCGGTCTCGGTTGCGCCGTAGTCTTCTGCGGCGTCCTCCCAGTCGTAGATGTTGATGCGGTCGGACGCGATGCGGATGTGCTCGCAGAACTGGTACGTGCCGAGCAGCGTGCCGTTCAGCACGCAGTCCACCCACGTCGAGCGCATCCCGAGGCCGCCGATTTCCCGCGCGAAGTCGTAGGGCAGCTTGTTGCGCGTCTGCGAAAGGTCGTTGTAGTTCGCGAGCAGCACCCAGTGCTTGTTCTTCTTCGCGCCGAGGTCGAACATCTTGGCCTTCTCCGCGAGCTTGATCTTGTACGGCTTCTTCGGGTAGTTCTTGGACGAGTTGCCGCGCACGTTGATGGTCATCGCGCCGTCGTACTGCTTCTTGAACGCGTCGTTGCCCTGCATGAAGAGCGTTCCTTCGTGCTGCTCCTTCGAGGCGGTGGGCGTTTTTCCGTCGTTCGTTGTGAGATAGCACACCGGCAGACTTGAGAAGTAAAACGTGCGCGTGTACTTCGCAGCGCCGCTCCGCGATGCGGTGAAGCGCAGCCAGTGGCAGTAGTCCCAATCGTGCGGAGTGTACGACGGATCGCGCCACACCTCTGAAAAAGACTTCTTCGCGTAGTCGCCGCGCTCCCAGAGGAAGTCGTACGTGGGCGCGACACCGAGGAAGGTGGCGATCTTCGGCTCAAGCGCGCGGCCGACGCGCGGCCGATCCGCGTCCAGCGAAACCTCCGTCTCGAAATCTGCGCCAATCACGCTCGTCCCGTCCTGCACCGCGAGAAAGTCCACAACCGCCCGTTCGTCGCCGTTCTCCATCGCGACAGAATTCGTGACGAAGGCGTAGGATCCCGCGCCAGGCACGCCTGCGCCGGCGATGCCGTTTGTGGACCAGCAGGCGGGATCATTCCAGTTTCCTGATGCGCCGCCCGTCCAGTAGTAGACCGGCTCGAACTCATCCTGCGCCTCGGCGCCCTCGAATTCCCCGAAGAGTCCGCATCCCACAAACGACACGCCGCGCCTCGCCTGCGCCGCGCCCGCGCGGAACCAGGTGCGCCCCTGCGCGTCGGCGCAGCGCGAATACCCGCCGTCCCCGTCTTTCACGAGATAGCTCACGAAGCGCAGTCCATCCACCACCTTCGCCTCGAGCCGCCCTTCCATCCACGTTCCCACCACCGGTTCGGCGCCTTCTGCGAAAAGCGCGTTCCAGCGTCCATCGCCCCAACCGTAGTATCCCGCCGCGCCGTCGATCCGCGCAGGCAGCAGCCCGCCCATCGCCTCGACTGCGGCCGGGCGCCCTGCGTCAAGCGCTTCGACCTTGAGCGAGAAGTCTATGCGCTCCACGTTGCCCGAAGTCTCGGCCGCCGCCGTGAAATGCGCCGCGCCGCTGAGCGCCATCGCATGCGCCGCGCCATCCACCACGTTGGTTGCGGATGCGCCTTCGGAAAGCGTCCAGCCTCCGCCCTGCGTCCCCTTCCAGCCAAGCGTCTCGCCGGGAGCGTACGCGCCGAACTCCGCCGAGAACGACGGTGGACCGAACGGCGTTTCGGCCATGGCCGCCGCCGCGCATACGACGGCGACCGCGCTCGACGGAAGACGCAATCCCGCACCTCCTAGCGGAAGAGGATCATCATCGACGCGCGCATCAGATACAGGCCTCCAGTCCGCCTCAGAAGAGGACGTTTATTCTGGAGCGCAGGCCCCACGAGCTTGAACGTCGTCGATTGTGGCGGCTCCTCCTCCCACGCGACGACCTGCGCGAATCCGTTCTCGTCGAACAAGAGCTCACGGTCGGCCGACAGCGCCACATTCACCACGGCGTTCTCCGCGAACGTCACCGCATTGAGTCCGCTCTCGAACGCACCCTTCGTGCTCCACACATCAGTCTTGGACGTGAGGTCCAGCGTCGATCCGTTCTGCATCGTGCAGCCGTAGAATTTGTCCGTCACGGGCGTGAACGTGCCGTACACATTGAGCGCCGCCGCGCCTGTGTTCGAAGCGCCCTCGTAGCTCGCCACGTAGTTCCGCGCGGTCAGAACCGCTCCAATGTTGAGTGCCGCCGCCGCGTCTAGGTCCATTGTCTGCGATCCCGAGGCCCCTATGATCTGCAGCGTACCATCGCCAACGGTCTTCAGCGTTCCGTTCTCAACCAATCTGTTAAGATACATCACCTTTCCAGATGCTATACTGCACGTGAGGACCTTATCTCCCAGATTGAAATCGCCGCCAACGAACACCATGTTGTTGCCCACGTTAACGGACGAATCCGCAGCAAGAGTCACGTTCCCGAAGCTGCCCCAGTTGGTGTGGCTCTGGTTCAAGCTGTTGGCTATTGTGCCACCGTTGAGGCGGAAAGACTGCCTGGCCGTGTCATATACGCCGTTGATGTCGAACGTCGCGCCGCTCTCCACCACCACAGGCACAGCGTACACGCCTAGAGGATTCGGGTTTGTATTCTGGCCAAAAGCAAATTCGCTGTTGTCCTTGTTGGTGTTGTACAGCTTCAGCGTACCCTCGGCCACCACGTTGCCGCCGGTGTAGGCGAGCTTGTACACCTGCGGGACGAATATGCCCGTACCTTCCTTCACGAGCTTGGAGTTTCCTGAAATCGTCACGCGGTTGTTCGTGAACGTTGCGCCATCGGGCACCGTGATGTGCAGCTCGCCGGGGTTCGACGCGTCAGTGGTGGAATCGGTCACCGTAAGAGCGACAGGAGGATTCCCGTTAGGCGTGTTGACGTAGAGCTTGTGGCCGCGCAGGTCGATGGTGGATGATGTGTCAACGCACGCAAAGAAGCTTTCTAGCCCGCGCATGTCCACATCGGCCGTGAGCGACATGCCGCCGAATGTCACGCTCTGCCACGGCATCGCGGCAGGGGTGGGAATGCTGGCACCGAACGCGCCGATGATCTGCACCTTGGCGGATGCGCCCGGCACGCCGTTGGGCACGATGTTTTCATGAGCGTTGACGCACGACCAGTTTGCGGAGTTGGACAAGTCGTCATCACCCGCGAGCCCGGTCCAGACGGCCTTGACGACGAGCCGCGAATCCGTGGCGACGTCGTAGAACACGCCGTTCTCGATCACGCATATCTTGCTGCCATCCACGCTGTCGCCAACGAGCGTGAACGTGATGCCTTCGGGAATCGCGTCCCAGGCGATGAGCTGCTCGTCAGCTTGAAGTGTGCGCGCGCCGACGTTGACCGTGACGTTGCTTGTGGCCGCATCGTACGACAGCGCGCCGATCGGAGTAGTCGTCTTCATCGCAGCGGAAAGCGCCGAAAGATCGATCGTGGCGCCCTCGTGCAGAACAGTGCGGTAGAAGCGGTCGGAGAGCGGCTTGAACGAGGACAAGACATGGATTGCCGACGCGCCGTGTCCGCTCGTGTCAGTGCCCGCATATCGCGCCACGTAGTTCGACACTGTGATGGACTGGTTCAAAATCATCAAGGAGTCGCAGTCCAGCGTGGCCGTTTCCGCTTCAGATGCTGCGGAATTGAAATCCAGATAGCCATTGCCGGTCACAGCGAATGTGCCATTTGAAATGGCTACGCGGTACATGTATAGATGAGGTTTTGCGTCTGTCATAGGGAACTGCGCGGTCAGTGTATGCCCGTTGAGGTTGAAGACGGCGTTCCCGCCGGAGAATACAACTGTCGAATTCGATGCGTCGATGAACGAGTCCGCCTCGAGCGTCACATTGCCGATGCTGCCCCAGGCGTACTGCGTCTGCGCCTTCGCGTTCGTCATCGTTCCGCCACGAAGAACGACTGGATAGCAGTTGATGTCGTACACGCCGTTGATGTCGTAGAACGCGCCTGCCTCGACGTACACGTTGACGCGATGTTCGCCAATCGGCTTGGCGTATCCCCTGTTTGGCGAGTATGTGGAGCTGTTCGCGACTGCGTCGTTGAAGAACCGCAGCGTGCCAGCCGCCACAGTGGTGCCGCCCGTGTACGGCTGGTCGTAGCGATGTGGAATGAACATGCCCGCGCCGGCTTTCACAAATGCGGCGGTGCCTCCGATGGTAATGAGAGTGTTCTCGAAGGTGGCGCCCTCGGGAACGTACGCAATGAACGAGCCGCCGTTCTCCGCTGCGTCTGTGACGGTGAACGTCTGCTGCGAAACTCCGTCTGGAGCGGTCAGCTTGAGCGCGTGTCCGCCAAGGTTGATCGTCTTCCCCGCAAACAGGTCGTCATTCACGCTGAGGCCGCTCCAGTCGCAGTCCGTCGTCAGCATCGCCGGCGGCTCTAGCGCCACGCTCTGGTATGTCGAGAGCTTCGCGACGGACGCAGCGTCCACAAGGTCGAAGTTGAAGACGCCGAAGAACACGCTGCTGCGCTCGCCCGGCAGCGCTTTGGACATTGCCGCGCCAACCATGTTCGTGCATGCCCAGTTCGCCGGATCGTTGAAGTCGTTGCGCTTGCCCGCGCCCGTCCAGTGCGCCACCGCCACCACATTCGCGTTCGGCACGTCGTAATAGACGCCGTCGGCCTCAAGGCGCGCGGACTCCGTGGGCACGATTGACGTTCCCGTGATGCGGAAAGCCACGTTCTCCGGAACCGCGCTCCAGGCAACTACACGTTCGCCGTGCGCGATGCGGCGCGCGCCGACGTCGATCGTCACCAAAGCGCCCGAACCAAACTTGATGTCGCCTGTGGCGCCGGTCACAGACCACGTTTCCGTCTTGTCGGAAAGGTCGATGGTGGATCCGTTCTGCATCGTGACGGGATAGAAACCGTCGGCCACGGGCGTGAATGTGCCGAACACATTGAAATCAGCCGTGCCCGCATTCGCGGTGCCCGAGTAGCGCGCCACGTAGTTGGATACTGACATCGGCTGCGCCATGTCTATTGCACACGCGATGTCGTACGTCGCATTGTCCGTGGCCGTAATCGCCTCATAATAGGGCATAAACACGCCGTCGCCTTCAACCTTGACGGTGCCGTTCGAGGCCGACCCGGCGCGGCAGTACCATATCTGGTTTGCGGCGATTGTCGCGGTGAGCGTATGGCCGTTCAGGACGAACGGGCCACTGATGTGCGCGGTGCGCGCCACGTCGATGAAGGAATCCGCCCCGAAGACGATCGTGCCGTTTGAGCCGTAGTCTGGACGCGCCGGAGCACGCGTGTTCTTGAACGTGCCGCCGTTCATGTACACCCTGTAGCGCGCGATGTCGTAGATGCCCTTGTAGTCCAGCGTGCCTTCTGCATCGATGGTAATTGGCGCGCCGAGGGCGCCGAACACGGGTCTGTTATTCTGCGCATAGTATGTCTCGTTCTTTGTGCCTTCGGCGTCGTTGCCAAGAAAAACAAGTCCCTCGTGTATCCTCGTGCCGCCCGTCTGCTGATAGTAGCGGAAACCTGTGTTGCCGTTGGCGTAGTAGGGCACGTATGTTCCCTTGCCGTCCTTGACGACCTCGACCGAGCCTGAAAACCAGATCACGTTGTCGCTGTTCCAGCCGCCGTTGTTGTTGAACTGGTTTCCCTCCGGCACGTCGATGTGGAACTCGCCGCCGCTGCCGTCAGGCGAATCGTCCGTCACGTTGATGCGCCTGTTGGTGTTTCCGTTGGGCACGCCCACATAGAGTTTGTGTCCCTTCAGGTTCAGCGTGGTGTTGGCAGCCACGAAACCGCCGAACAACGACCCCATGCCGCGCCAGTCGCAGTCAGCCGCCAGAGTCACCGTTCCGCTCATGGAAAGAGAATTCCATATCACCTGCTGTCCAGCGGGGAAGTTGAACTTCGTCTCGCCGGTCACGCTCACCGCGGTGACGGAGGCATCAGGAATCGCGCCCGCGATCACGTTGCCGCCTGCGTCGAAGCACTGCCAGTTGGCAGGATCGGTGACGACGTTGCGGTTGCCGCCGCCCGTCCACACCGCCGTTGCCGGCGCATCGGCCAATGCAACGCCGCAGACGAGCATGCATGCACACATTGAGGCCAGGGCAGAATTGACGGTTTCCGCCACCATGCGAAAGTTGCTGACAAGACGCTTCATTTCATCTCCTCCTTGAACACCAGGAACACTTTCTTGACAATTCCATTGTGACGAATTTTACCATAATCCCCCCTGGACTACAAGCCGAAAAACAGTTTGACTGTAACTGCGCGATTCGTCATAACAATATGCACCCCCTCGGAGAAGCGACACTCCTGTCGCTTCCTGATTTGAAGCGGCGACGAAGTCTTTCCTCGAGGCTTTCACCAGACTTAATTATCCGTTCCCTTAAGCAGCGCCTTCAAGTAGCCGTTTGCGAAGAGGCGGCCGAGCGTGAAATAGCCTGGCGTTCCCTCTGGGGTGAGCAGGCGATCGTAGGCCATCTCAGGCACGTGGTCGCCGCGTACGGGCACGTCAAGGCCGATCTCGCGGTAGAGGCGCATGAGGGCGAACTGGTCGGTGTCGCCCTGGTCGTGGAAGAGTTCGGTGAAGTCCTCCTTCGTTCCCTCCACGTCGCGCACGTGGATGAACGCTATGCGCTTGCCGAAGTGGCGCGCCGTCTCCGCGAGATCCGCGCCCATAAGCTTGAAGTTCGCCTGGCAGAACGTGACCGCGTTCGACGACGACGGATAAAGCGCATACGCGCGGTCGTATGCCTCGACCGAGCCGAAGATGCGCGCATAACCGCCTAGAGAGTCAAGGCAGGGATCGTCGGGATGAAGCGCCATCCTCACGCCGCATTTCTCGGCCGTGGGCATCACCGTCTTGATGAAGCATTCGTAGTTCGCCCACACCTGATCATGGGAAAGGACGAGGCCTTCAAACTCCTTCAGCGAGAAGTACGTCGCCTTCGCTCCGCCGCGGCCTTCGCGCACGCCAGTTCTCGACCAGCCCTTCCCCGCCATGAAGTTGTAGCAGAGCAGCTTTATCCCGAGGCGCCCCATCGACTCCAGCAGCTCGCGATAATGCGCGAGGGCTTCTTCCCTGCCTTTCTGCGTCTCTGCGCTGAAGACGCCGTTGGCCCCATGCTCCTTGATCGGCGACATGTCGAAGGGATCGCCCTCGAGGCCTACGACGCGCAGCCCCGCTTCCGCCAGACGCGAGACAATGCCCGAGAGAGTCTCGAAGCGCCACGGATCCGCGAGACCCGTCAATTCGGGATTCACCTTCACCACCACGTCCGTTATCCCCATCTGCGGACAAAGCCTCCACAGGGGATGCGGCACCGGCGGCACAAACTCTACAAGCCTCATTCCGCGAGCCGTCCCTTTACGCCGAACGTCCGCAGCCTTGCAAGCGCCACCAGCCCCGCGCCCACGAGATAGAACGCGGCCAGCGACGCAAGCGCCACGGTGGACGAGAACGAATCCTTGATGAACCCTAGAACAACCGGCGCCGTGGAGCCGAAAACGAACGCGCCCGAGAGCATCAACCCCGCCCCCGAGGCGTGGTAGCGCTGCGGGATTATGTCGAAGAGCGACGCCATGAGATTGGAGTCGTAAACTCCGCGGAACACGCCGAAGAGCGCCATCGCCACGCCGCACGGTACAAGCGACGGCGCGTAGGCCATCCACACGATGAACGGAACGGCGCAGACAAGGCCCACGATGTTCGTCTCCATTCTCACCGATGGACGCCTCTTGACGAGTCTATCCGAGATGCGTCCGCCAAGCGTCACGCCCACGAACGCGCCTAGGTAGTGCCATAGAACTGCGTTAAGCGCGGCAGAGCCCTTTGTGAGCTTGAATGCATTCTCGGCATGGCTCGGCATCCACGTCTTGAATCCCACGTCCACGTAGATCATCATTCCAAGGCCTGCCATCAAGAGAAGCGCCGAAGGGTTCGCGACAAACGCCTTCAGAGCCTCCTTGAGGGAGGGCTTTGTCTCTGCGGCGGGGCTGGCGTCATGCACCTGCCGTCCGCCCTTCAGCCCCAGGGCCAGCACCACGGCCCACGCGATGCCGATGCCGCCGAACACCCAGAACGGCTTACGCCAGCCGTCTGTGCCGCTCTCCGCAAGATAGCCAGACGCGACGCTGCATCCGATGATGCCGGCGTATAGCCCCATCTGCAGGATGGAGAGCGCCGTGGCGCGCGTCTCCTTGTGGAGCTCGCCTATTATCGACGTTGCGGACGGATAGTAGAACGACTGCCCGAATCCGTTGAGGATTCCGTACGTAACAAGCATCAGGCCAAGGCACGACGCGAAGCCCGACGCGAAGATTCCAAGGCAGAACACGAACACGCCCGAGACTACCATCCACTTGCGGTTGAAGAGATCGGCCGTCAATCCGGCGAACGGCACGGAAAGACCGTACACAAACGTGAACACCGTGGCCACAAGCCCGATTCCCGCCGCAGTCGCGCCGAGCGATCCCTGTATGGACGAAAGCGTGGCGCCGAATATCTGCCGCGTACCCTGCTGAAGGAAGAACGCCACCCACAAAAGCGCCAGCGCCTTCCACTTGTAGTCGATCTTGTTCATGTTTGACTCCTTGATTACATCATGAAAGAGCTGATTCCTGGGACGCGAGGAATTCCTTTGCCAAGGTGAGCCCTTCAACGTTCTCTAGGCCACCCACTGCGTCGGCAAGCTCGCTTCTGGCAATCTCGTACTCTTCGCCGCCCTTGCGGTGTGTGAACACAAGTTCGAATTCGCCAGGGTAGTTGAAGAGCATCAGCACCATGGAGGCGATGTCGCCCATCGGCGGAAGATCCACGTGGTCGGCGCGGAAATGGTATGAGAGCGTGGTACCTCGTCCTGGGGCGCTTTCGAGGGAGAGGCCGCCATCCGTGGCCTCGCAGAGCTGCTTCAGGATGGGGAGGCC
>JAEEGH010031433.1_pt1 | contig 10258 bp, 12 predicted proteins | sample 9134181 | NCBI WGS metagenome assembly JAEEGH01 (sample SAMN16246544, study PRJNA631951) | gut metagenome | biome: gut microbiome; feature: rumen; material: DP-attached | host: Bos | place: Iran: Karaj | collected 2018-10 | reverse complement strand
GACGGGTGCGCCCGCTGAACAGGCGGATGTCGCGCTGCACCTGGGCAGGGACAAAGCCAATGAACTCGCAGACGGCATCAAACAGATGGCCGTCTATCTGCCGCAACACTTCGTCGGTATCGTCAATGTCGGCTATGACTTGTCTGACACCTGCTGGCACTTCGTTCTTGCGATTTCCACGATTCAGCAGCCACAGGTCATGTCCGCTTTCTGCCAACTGTCGGGTAATGGCGCTGCTAATGGTGCCAGTACCCCCAATCAATAAAATCTTCATAAGCTTGGGTTTTTAATTATTTGCGATATTTCTTGATGACGGAATAGGCGGTGTAGAGTCCCAGTTCACCAGCCTTCGAGAGGTCGCTGATGCCCTCCTGCTGATGGTTGCTGTAGAGACGGCAGAGCCCTCGATTGTACCACGCCTCACCCAGTTGTGGGTCAAGCTCAATGGCACGGGTGAAGTCGTCAATGGCACGGGCATAGTCGGAACGCTGGGCATAGACGGTGCCCCGGTCATAATACAGATAGGCATTCTGCTGACTCAGCGCAATGGCCGCCGTCAAGTCGCCGATGACACTGGCAACCTTCATGCTCACATCGGTGCCCTGCGCAGCATTGAAGTCGTTTGACTTGGCCTGGCAGAAAGCACGTTGCCAAAGGGCAAGCACCGATGTGGTATCCGTCTGCAGGTAGGTAGTCAGGTCATCAACGGCGCTGTCAAAATTCTGTATCTCGGCATAGGCAACAGCACGCTGGAGATAGAGGGTGGAGGATGAAGGGTGGAAGGTGGAGGGTTGAGCGTCAGTCATCCGTAATCCCTCATCCGTCATCTTGAGTGTCAGCGAGTCGATGTAGGAGAAGTAGGCTTTGGTCTGTGCCTCGTCGAGTACCGACTGGCTGTTGGAGAGATAGAGTTTTCGGACACCATTCTGTTGGTTGTAGGCTTCCACCAAGGGGTTGAGCGTGGAGCGCTGGGTGTCGAGTGCCGAACGCCGTGCATTGAGCGAGAGTCCGTAGAGCGGTAACAGTTCAATCTGCACCTTACGATTCTGTACGCGACCACGATATTCACTTTTGTACTCATGCTCTATCTCCTCCTCGTCGGCCACGACAATCTGGTTGTACTTCTCCAAGTCGTCGTCCGAACGCTTACGCATCTGCTTCTTGTTGAGTCGCGGTTGGGTGCCGTAGAGGTGTTTGTAGAGCTGTGCCTTATAGACGCGGAACTCGTCAGCGTCGGCCTGCTTCGTCATGCCTAAGCGACGGTAGCAGCTGGCACGGCTCTGCAGACCTGTCCAGAAGTTAGGATACTGGTTAATGACTTTCGTGTAGTCGCGGATGGCACCACGAAGGTCACCCGTCTTGTCGAGCAACGTTGCGCGGTTGTAGAGTGCCATGAGGTTCTCGGGTTCCAGCTTCAGCACGAAGTCGAAATCCAAAATGGCACGGTTGTCGTCGCCCACCTGGGCACGCAGCAGTCCGCGGTTGTAGTGGCCCAGAAAGTTGTTGGGGTCGAAGTCGAGGGCAGCGTCGTAATCGGCCATTGCCCCACGCAGGTTGTTCTGGTTGTAGCGGGCAAGGGCACGGTTGATGTAGTTGTTAGCTTGCTTGGGCAGCAGGTGGATGGCCTTGCTGAGGAACTCCTCCGACTCCTTCCACTCGCTGCGCGAGAGGCTGATGATGGAACGTGCTGCCCAACTGCTGCCATCGTAGGGGTCCAGTTCCAGACTCTTGTCAAGGGCGGTAATAGCCTTGGCGGTGTCCTTCTCCATCATGTAGATTTCGGCACGCATGGAATAGCCCCGTGCATACTGACTCCAGCGGGTCAGCATGGTGTCAAGCTCCAGGTGAGCCTGTTGGTAGTCTTTCTCCTGAATGTGGCAGAGGATGCGGTTGTGCCAGAGGTTCTGCCCCTCGGGGTCGTACTTCAGCGCACGGGTATAGTCGCTGATGGCCTCCTTGAACTTCTTCTGCTGTATGCGCGTCAGACCTCGCAACTCATAGAGGTTGACAATGTAGGGGTTACGCTCGATGGCCTCCGTACAGTCTTCCTCGGCACCAGCAAAGTCGTCCAGATAGTACTTGGCGACAGCACGGAAGAACCACGGTTCGTAGAGGTAGGGCTTGGCGGCAATGGCCTGATTAAAATACTGTATGCTAAGGACATAGTCCTCGTAATAGAGTGCCGAACGGCCTATCATGACCAGCCGGTCGGTATTGAACTGGGCAAAAGCAGTTAAAGGTAAAAAGGTAAAAAGGTAAAAAAGTAAAAAGCTGCGCCAGCCTTTACTCGCCACCCAAGTCTTATGAAGATCGCTTCTCATCTATCTTTTTACCTTTTTACCTTCTTACTTTTTTACTTTTGCACCGCCTTTGTCTTGTATCCGCAGCGGTAGCGCCCCTGCAACAGGGCACGCAGTTTACTCTTGATGAGCTGCTTGCGCAACGGCGTGATACGATCAACGAACATCTTGCCGTCCAGATGGTCGAACTCGTGCTGCATGACACGCGCCAGATAACCATCGACCCACTCGTCGTGAGGCTGAAGGTTCTCATCGAGCCATTGCACATGGATACGTGTGGGACGCGTCACCTTCTCGTGGATGGCAGGCAGTGAGAGACAGCCCTCTTCCATGGTCTCGGTCTTCTCGTCGTCAAACTCAATGATGTGCGGATTGATGTAGGCATGTCGGAAGTCGGCATACTCAGGCATGTCGTCCTTCAGCACGTCGAGGTCGATGACGGCCACACGGATGGCCTTGCCAATTTGCGGTGCTGCCAGTCCCACACCATCGGAGGCTGTCAGGGTTTCGTACATGTCGGCCAACAGCTCCTTCAACTTCGGATAGTCCGTCGGAATATCCTCGGCCACCTTGCGAAGTACCGGTTGGCCATATATATAAATAGGTAGAATCATTTAGGATTTTCGATTTACGGATTTTCGATTTACAATTTACGCGAACGCATGTAGTCCTGCAGGATGATGGTGGCCGAGATTTCATCGACCATTGCCTTGTCCTGACGGGCTTTCTTCCTGAGACCGCCGTCAATCATGGCCTGATGGGCCAGTACCGACGTGAAGCGCTCATCGTACAGCTCAATGGGAATCTGCGGCATCGCCTTACGCCAGCGGTTAACGAACTGCTGCACACGCGGCAGGTTCTCGCTGGGTTGACCATTAGGCTGGCGGGGTTCGCCAATCACCACACGTTCCACCTCCTCACGCTCCACATAAGCCTTCAGGTAGTCGAAAAGTTCAGAAGTAGAAACAGTCGCCAACCCTCCGGCTATGAGCTGTAGAGGGTCGGTGACTGCCAGTCCTGTACGTTTCTTACCGTAGTCAATGGAAAGAATACGCGCCACTATTGTTTATTAATTATTTGGCGTAGAGCAACCAAGCACCCTGGTAACGGCCTGCCAGCTGGTCACGGCTCTGAATGGCATCTGCCTTGTAGTCGAACGAAGCGGCTACAACACGATACATGTTGTTCTGAGAGGAATAAACCAGACGGGCATCATAACCCTGATTGCGCAGGCGCTGAACCTCACCCTCTGCATTGGCACGAAGCGTGAAAGAACCAACGACAACGCTGTAAGCCTTCAGCGGAGCACCCGACTGGAGCTCTACGTTCTCCTGACGTACGGGAGTAGCATCGTTGTTGTCGGTAATACGGGTTTGGGTGGCTGGAGTCGTTGTAACGGGGGTTACAGTAGGTGTCTCAGTCACGGTAGGAGTAACCTGCTGCTGAGTCTCAGTACGCTGCTGAGCCTTCAGGTAAGCCTTACGGTAAGCACTCTCACTTGATCCACAACTTGTCAAAGCCATTGCGACGCACAAACCGGCGCCCAAAAACATGTACTTGTTCATTTTCTTGATTTATTATGTTAAACTTATTTATCTTGATAAATTATTGAGCGCGAAATTACAAAATATTGGGCAAATAAGTTTCATTTTGCTGCCTAAAGTTTGTTAAATACACAAATAATTCACAATTCGCAATTCACAATTCACAATTATTTAGTATCTTTGCGCCAATAGAAAACATGTCTAACCCTAAAAACAAGTAAACGTCATGAAAGGATTTGGTTATTTCGGCGCATTTCTCGGCGGAGCACTCGTCGGCGCTACATTAGGTCTGATTCTCGCACCTGAAAAGGGATCTGACACTCGCGATAAAATCACAGACGCCACCAAGGAATTCCTGAAGAAGCACAACATCAAGCTGAAGAAGGACGAGGTGGACGAACTGGTGGACGAACTGGAAGAGGCCGCCAACGAAGAATAAGTTCTCCCCTACTCGCCTATGATTTCAAGCGACAAAAACGTGGAGTCCATTGGTCAGCTGATCAATGAACTCAAAGAATATTACCTGCTGCAAAAGGAATTTGTGCAGCTGGACATCATTGACAAGGTGGTACGCATCGTGGCGGCCCTCGTATTGGGCATCATCGTCTTCATAATCACCTTGCTGGTATTGTTCTACCTCTCGTTTGCCACCGTCCACTGGATAGAACCGGTTGTAGGAACGGGATGGGCCTTCGCCATCGTCTCGGCATTCTTCCTGCTGGTACTCGTGACAGCGGTGTTGCTGCGCAAGCCGCTCATTGAGAGACCGCTGGTGAAGTTCCTCACGGAAACGCTCATGAACTCTTAAAAAGGATAAATGGAAAGTAAAAAAAGTAAGCAGCTCATGAAATCATTTAGCAGTCTGAAAGAGATTGAGGCCCGCAAGGAGCACCTCCGCGAAGGGATACAGCGTGGCAACAAGACCATTGCACAACTGAGCACGGACATCTTCGTGCCCAAGAAGCCTGACACGCGCAAGGAGAGGATAGCACAGGCTGTCAACGTAGGATTCCTGGTCTTCGACGGCATCATGCTGGCCAAGAAACTCGACTCGAAGTATGCCATCGTCATGAAGAGCATTGAACTCATCAGGAAACTGAAGAAGAAGTAAAAACCCGCGTCTTTATTTCTTACCACTCTATAATATAATAAGGTGTAGCCTGAATGAAGCTACACCTTATTTTTATGACGACCTGTAACGCAGTGGTTACGGACGAATCTTCTTGACAGTGCCATCGGCCTGACGGCTGATATAGACGTTGCCAGGCACAAGTGTGCTGACCTGACGGCCGTCGAGCGTGAAGTAGGTTGCCGACTGGTTGGCTGCGGGCTGAATGCTGCGGATGCCTGTTGCGTTGCTCTTCACCTTGACTACATAGGTTGACTTGGCCTTCATGTCGCTACCGATGACGTCGATGGTGCAGATGTACTCGCCGTCTTTTTCCTCAACATTCTTGACGACGTGGGGTTTGCCTTCAACAGCCACCTCAATATCGTCAGCGGTAATGGCCTCGTTCAGCTCCATCTCATACTCCGCCTGCTCTGCGCTGAAACCAGTTACAGCCTGTCCCTTGACCTTCAAACCAGTGACCTTAGCGTTGTAGATGAACTCGATATCGTCAACCAGCACCTCGTCACCATCGCTGCCCTGACCGGGATCAGCATTGGTAGAAACGGTTATCAGAACAGCCTTCGGGTCAACGTTATATTCGGTAGTAAAGGGAATGACAATTTGTTTCCACTGTCCACCTGTGGTGGCAATCGTATTGTTCTTGGCCTTTGCAACAACGTTGGTGTAGGGCTTATTACCATTATTCTCTGTATTCTCAGGATCCTGATAATAAGTTCCGTCAGTAATGACTGCGCTGACGGTAGCGTAAGGATGATCACTATTAGGAGTACCCTGACTGAACTTCACCCAAACAGACACAGCGTCAGGACGGGAATACAGGGGAGTATAGAAGGGGTCTCCATTGCCGTCCTTGTCTGTGCTGCTCATGTCGAGATAAGCATAATTGCCTTTCGAATCGGCTGCACTCATAGAAGCAGCATTCATGCGGCCCGTAGTCATTGTACCGTTGGCTATTATACCTGTATCAAAACCCAAAAATTTAACGGATTCTGCAAAAATACATGCACTGGCTTTACCCGAGTGAAAAACATCCGATTTTGAAATATGATGACCTGCAGAAGAAGCCAAATTTCCTGTAGCGCTCTCAAATGAATGCCAGCTATTGGGCTCCACATAGCTACCAGTAGAAGTATGCCAATCCTCAAAGCTTGGATTAGGCATTTGATAGCCCTTATCGTCACCTATGGCCACCTGAATAACCTGTTTCAAGACCTCTAAATTGATGTCAAGGTAGCAACGGAGAGTACCATTGACGATTTTTCCGCGAAGATCCACGGGAACGGGAGGCAAACTAGTTGCTAGCCAGAAAGGCATATTAGGATCATCGCCTTCGGTAATGGTGACGGTCTGTTTAGTCAGCAGCAGCGTGGCATTGCCATCCTGATAGGGCTTGATGCCTTTCAGTTCCACGTTACCTACAGGCATTAGGTCTTCCCCACTCTGAAGAATAAAGTTTTTCACGGTGAGTTCATACAGTCCGCCGTTCTCTACAACAGAGATGACACCAGTCTGCTCAGATGTCGCACCGTTGTTTACGGTAACGGTGATGGGTACGTTGTAATCAGTAGCACGTGCAGCAACGGCTGCCACGGCAAGAAAAAGCAAGGTAAAAATTTTTCTCATACGTTGTTCATTTAAATTACTTTCACTATTTGTTGTTGATTAATTATATACTTTAGAAATCAATAGAGTCTATAGAACAAACCTACCGTTCCGTAGATGGGGAAGAGTGTCTGCTCCACCGTCTTGAAATCGCGGTGATGGATGCCTGTGAGACCCCAAGAGAGGTCGGCCGACATGCCCACCTGACTGCTGAAGGCCCAGTCAACGCCAACGGAGACGCCCATCTGACATTTGCGCATGTCTTCGCCGAAGTCATAGGTGGCCCACTCGCCTTCCTTGTTGCCCATCACCACCTTGGCACCCGTCGGATCGTCCTTGCGCAGGTAACCGTCGAAGGCATAGCCGTAAAAGTCCTTGCAGAACAGCACCGAAAGGTAGGGACCGCCCTTCAGCTGCACCTTGCTGCTGAGCTCGTAGGTCAGCTGCAGGGGAATGGTCAGCATGCGCTGGCGCACTATCTGACGGACATGGCCGGTATAGAGGCCTTCCAGTTCGTCTTCGTCCATCTTCACCTTCATGCGGTAGCCCTTGGTGGTCACCTCGCCGTCCATGTCCTTGATTTCGTAATGCAGGCCGGCCTGCAGGCCGAACTTTTCTGACAGCGGATACATGCCGTCAACACCCACCATGAAGTTGGGCGTCAGCGTGAACGACTCAATACCGCGGATGCTGGGCGGTATGCCGATGGGGGCTGTTGCACCTATGCTGTAGCCAGCACGTGCCTTCAGTTGTATCTGGTCTGTGTTTTCCTGTGCCACAGCCGGACACGCTGCGAGCAGCGCCAGACAGGCAAGCATCAGAGATATTGCTTGATGTTTCATGATGTCCTTAACAGTTGATTTATTCAGTTTTGAATGATACTTCCACCTTGTCTATGTAAAGCGTACTGCCGACGGCTCCCTCGAACGTGTCGCCCGTCTTGCTCGACGAGAAGACCAGTGCCAGGTTGTAGCCTCGGCTGGCCAGCAGCGTAGCGTCGATGGGGGTGGTTCCCTCGAAGCGCATCTCGAACCGCGTCCACTCTCCTGTAGCAGGCAACGACGCCACCTGTGCCTTGCGGACGATGTAGGGGCTCGAGAGCACGTCGTCGCCGTGCAGCATCACCTCGTTGCCGGCTTCGTCGTGGTTGACATAGAGCACAGAGTAGATGCTTGGCTCGTCAATACGGTCGGCCAGCTCGTTGAAGTCCTTGTCAGTAAACACCTTACCCGGGCTGTATTTGTAGTAGCCCGTCACCTTCACAGGTTCCTTGGCGTAGGCAATGCCCATCTCGGTGGTCTTCAGTGTATTCTGTAAGGCTTCCTTACTGTTGAAGGCACCCAAGAAGAGGTTACCGGCAGCAATGGGCTTCTTGAACAACTTGCCCCATGAACCTGTGGAGCAAGTGGTCAGACGGACACAATTGCCGTCCATTCCATTCTCGTCGGGCACAGTAGGATAATCTGTTGCTAGGGCGCGGGAACGTGCTATCATAAAGCCTTCATTACCCGTGGCCCAGATGTACTCTTTCTTCTCGTCAGAACCCATTTCATACCAAACATAGTAGTAGTATTCACCAGGCGAACTCCTCTCGAAGTGCTCGAAGTCATATTTGTTGCTGGGCAGCACCATCTCACGGAACTCCACCTTGTAGTTGCGCTGCCACTGACCGTCTTCAGAAGTCACGGTATAAACGACGGGGCCCTTGCTGAAGTCCTGCGCACTACCGTTGGCAGGTGAAATGGTAGCACCCGGCGTTAGTGAAAAGCGTAGGGGAATAGCAGGCAAGTCCGACAACTGGCGAACGGTGAAAGTCAGCCGTTCTGCACTTGAAGACACGTTACTGATGCGCATATCGGTTACCTGGTAAAAGTGCGGAGCCAGATTGTCGCCCTCTACCCATGCCTCAAGAATGTCACATTCCATGTTCTGCGGCTCGTCTTTGATACACGATGTCAGCAACATCGCGGAAAAGAGGAAAGCCAGGTGATAAAAATATTTCATATTTCTCTATCAATTGCTGTTTCAGCCTGCAAAGGTAACAATAATTTCTGAAACAACGGCATTTTCTGTATTTTTATCACGCAAAAAGATACGAAAACGATATTGGATGCGATAACAGCGCCTTGCCCTGATTGGTGAATACTTTGTTTTAAGACGTCTTTTATTTCTTTAAAGAAGAATTTACAAGAAAATTAAGTAAGTATGAAAATAATTTTGTAATTTCGCACCAAAATCATTGTTCATGTATATGGATTTCATAAAAGAAGAGATTATGGAACAGAAAAGAACCACACCAGAATTTATCACAGAGCTGCAGCCGGGCGAAATCTTCGTGTTCGGCAGCAATCAGAAGGGCATGCACGGCGGTGGAGCGGCATATATAGCCTACCGCAAGTTCGGGGCAATTATGGGAAAGGGCGTTGGCCTGCAAGGACAGAGCTATGCCATACCGACGATGCAGGGCGGCGTGGAAACCATCCGTCCGTATGTGGACGAATTCATCCGGTTTGCCAAGCAGCATCCGGAACTGACGTTCCTCGTGACTCGCATTGGCTGCGGCATAGCCGGATTTACGGATGACGAAATCTCCCCGCTGTTTGCAGAGGCACACAATGTGGAAAACATCGTGCTACCACCAGGATGGTAACATCATCCCCGAAAAAGTCATAAAAACGCCGTTTTCAGGTCGTCAATACGCCGTTTTCACCCTGTAAATATGGCGTTTACAGCACCTAAACACGGCGTTTACAGCACCTAAACACGGCGTTTACAGCACCTAAACACGGCGTTTACAGCACCTAAACACGGCGTTTTGACTTTCCGAGTTTTACATAGTCCATATTATCTCTGCTTTTTGAATATCAGTTTCATCGTCTCTGGGTCGAGTGGTTTCATCGTGGGCAGTTTCAGGTCTTTCACCATGTGGAGTGTGCCCTGTTTGTATTTCTGGAAGTGGTCGGTCGTCAGGTGCTGCTGATAGGCTTCTTCTGAGGCATATATTTCGAGAATGCGGATCTTCGTGGAGTCCTCGGCACTCTGCATCGGGTAGAGGCAGATGACTCCAGGCTCTCGTTCCACACTCAGACGGTCCACCTCGTTGGCATACTCAAGATATTCTTTGAGATACTGCGGATAAACCTCGATTTCAGCCAGGCGAACTATCATCGTCTGGTTTTCTTGTGCTGCTGCTGTGAAGGAGAGCACAAGCATTGCTGCCGTCATTAGTGATTGTCTCATCATCTTATCTTTTACATTCTAAATCTATTAACTCCCCTCCTTTTTAGGGAGGGGACGGGAGGTGGGGCTTACTCCATACTGTGTTCCCAGCCGCCACGGGTATCAACGCCTGTTGCATCGGCAAGTGCTTCGAGTTTGGAAACCTCTTCTGCAGTCAGTTGAATTTTGGCTGCCTCGGCTGCCTCGATGACGTGACGCTCTTTCGTGGCACCGATGATGGGCAGCGTACCCTTGGCGATGGCCCAGGCAATACCAATCTGTGAGCATGAGGCACCATATTTCTGTCCAATGGCGGTCATCTCGTTTGTCAGCGCCTCTAATTGGGGCAGCACGGGGTTGTACTTCTTACCGCGATCGCTCTCTGCAGGCAGCGGGTTCTCCTTATTATATTTACCAGAGAGGGCTCCCTGCTCCAGTACCATGTAGGCCCAGAACTCAAT
>JAEEGH010031432.1_pt1 | contig 10258 bp, 6 predicted proteins | sample 9134181 | NCBI WGS metagenome assembly JAEEGH01 (sample SAMN16246544, study PRJNA631951) | gut metagenome | biome: gut microbiome; feature: rumen; material: DP-attached | host: Bos | place: Iran: Karaj | collected 2018-10 | reverse complement strand
GCACGTCCAGTTGTCCGTCCAACAGCAATACTGAGTAGCCCTTGTCCTTGGCAGCCTGGATGTACGAGTACTGCTCGTCCTTGTCGGTAGCGTAGAGGTAGACGAGGTTGCCGTCCTTGTCCTTCTGGGCGCCCTCGATGAGTGTCTTGTACTCGTCGAAGGTGAAGTACTTGCCCTCCGTGTCCTTGAAGAGTGCGAAGTCCTTGGCGCGGTCGTAGAACGACTCCTCCGAGAGGATGCCGTAGTTGATGAAGAGCTTCAGATCGTCCCACTTCTCCTCGTACTGCTTACGGTCTTCCTTGAAGATAGCCTGCAAGCGGTCGGCCACCTTCTTGGTGATATAGGTAGAGATCTTCTTTACCTCACGGTCGCTCTGCAGATAGCTGCGACTCACGTTCAGAGGAATATCGGGCGAGTCAATCACACCATGCAACAGCGTCAGGAACTCAGGCACGATACCCTCCACCTGGTCTGTCACGAACACCTGATTGCAGTACAGCTGAATCTTGTTGCGCTGCAGGTCGATGTTCGACTTGATGCGGGGGAAATAGAGGATACCCGTCAGGTTGAACGGATAGTCGACGTTCAGGTGAATCCAAAACATCGGCTCGTCCGACATGGGGTAGAGCGTGCGATAGAACTTCTGGTAGTCCTCGTCTTTCAGCGTCGAGGGGGCCTTGGTCCACAGAGGTTCAGAGTCGTTGATGACATTGTCCTCAGCGGTGTCCACCATTTCCTTCTTCTCGCTCGACCACTCCTGCTTCTTACCGAAAGCCACGGGCACAGCCATGAATTTGCAGTACTTCGTCAGCAGCTGCTGAATCTTCTCCTTCTCCAGGAATTCCTTGCAGTCGTCGTCCAGATAGAGGATGATGTCCGAACCGCGATCCTCCTTCTCAGCATCGTCAATCTCGTAGGCAGGACTGCCGTCGCACGACCACTTCACGGCCTTGGCACCTTCCTTGTAGGAACGGGTGACAATCTCCACCTTCTTCGACACCATGAAGCTTGAGTAGAAGCCCAGTCCGAAGTGTCCGATGATGTTGTTCGCGTTGTCCTTGTACTTCTCCAGGAAATCGTTGACGCCCGAGAAAGCAATCTGGTTGATGTATTTGTCGATTTCCTCCTCGGTCATACCGATACCACGGTCCGAGATAGTGATGGTGCCCTTGTCCTTATCCAGGCTGACGTGTACGGTCAGGTCGCCCATCTCGCCCTTGAACTCGCCCTGCTGGGCCAGCGTCTTCAGCTTCTGCGTGGCATCAACAGCGTTCGACACCATCTCGCGCAGGAAAATCTCATGGTCGCTGTAGAGAAACTTTTTGATGACGGGGAAAATGTTCTCAGTTGTAACCCCGATGTTACCTTTTTGCATATACCTTATTATATTTATTACGTTCGTTTGCCAAGGTATCTGCAAATATCGTGCCAAAAGAGCATTATGGCGACAAACCTATTCCACGTGCAAGCACATCATAGTCAGGTCGTCGTTAGGTTGAGCCTCTTGACGGAACTTCCCTATTTCTTTTGCAATTTGCTCAATTAACTGTCGGCTCGACGGATTATGGTCTTTCCTGAGAATCTCAAGCAGACGTTCGTCGCCAAACTGCTGTTGTTCGGTATTTTCCGCTTCGTTGAGCCCGTCGGTATAGATGAATAGCGTACGACCCTTGATGTTGTCAATTTGTTGCCCAACAAACTGTATGTTAGGTATTAGCCCAATAGGGACGTTCGGTTCCATTTCCAGAAATGCATCTTCATGTTCGCCTCCGCCCAGAACAGGGGGATTGTGGCCACAATTGCAGAAGTCCAGGTGTCCTGTCGACAGATTCAGCTTGGCAATAAACATCGTGACAAACATGCCCTGCTCGTTGCCTACGGTCAGTTCGTCGTTCATTTTGGAGGCAATGTCTGCAGGCATCAGATGCTGGGTGGCCAGCGTGTGGAAGAGTTTTGCGGTCTGTGCCATGAAGAGTGAGGCGGGAACACCCTTGCCCGACACGTCTCCCACGCAGAAATAGCACTCATCGCCTTGAAGCACGTAGCTGTACAGATCGCCGCCCACTTCGCGGGCTGGTGTCATCTGGGCATACAGGTCCAAACCCTTTCGTTGTGGAAACTCGTGAGGTACCATCGACATCTGGATGTCACGGGCAATGCGGAGTTCGCTCTCTATTCGTTCCTTCGCAGCAGTAGTCTCCTCCAGTTTGTCGTAGGCCCTTTTTAACTTCTGGTGTGCTTTACGACGAAGAAGCGTGTAGAAAACGAAGAACACGGAGACTAATATCAGTGCAATGGCAGTGGCGGCCCCTCGCTGTTGTGAGAGCTCCACTCGCTGCTCGGCAATCATTTTCTCCTTCTCTTGTGTCTCGTAAACCACAGCCAGTTCGGCACCATTGTCTTTGTTGATTTGTTCTTCGACACTATCGAGTAGTGAAACCAGTCTGGAAGCCGTTTTCAGTGCCTCCGCCTGATGTCCCAGCTGTTGCTGGGCATGAAAGCGTCGGGCCAGGATGTGCGAAAGATAATCCATCGAGCGGTAAGAGTCGTTGTCGAAATAGAATGAATCGGCATCGGCTATGGACTGCTCCAGTTCTTTCCATCTCGAGGCCATCTCCAAATAGGAGGCTGCTCTTTGCTTTCCAAATGAGGTACTCGAGAATTTGGTCTGGTTGAACGCCTGGAAATGCTGTTCTGCCTCCTTGCGGTTCCCTTCGCGCAGATAGTATTTGGCCTGCGTCATTTCCACTTCAGCCGTACAGTCGTCTTTTACATGACTGGGAATGTCGCTGGTGCCGATGGTCTGTTCGTAGCTTTTATGGAGTCGAGGCAGCCAGCGACGTGAGGTTTCGAAGTCTCCTTTTGCTGAGTTTTCAGAAATGGCATCTACGCAAAGCATCAGTTCTGGATAGAACCACGAGAAACTCTTGGCACCAACCAGGATTTCCTCGTATAGCTGATAGGCCTGCTCGAAGTTCTCGTTGCCCTCTTTCAGGTGATTCAGGTTCATCTGACTGCTACCGATGCAGGTCATAAAGTCTGGGGCATATTCGCGAGCTGTGTGCGAAGTGTCTTTTTTTGTAATAGCCAGAGCTTCCGTAGCGTATTTCAAGGCGTTCTCCGTATTACCCACATTCTGGGCAGAGTTAATCAGCAGGTTGTAGGCAAAATAGCGCTGACCGCGTTTCATCGTCTTGTCCTTCAGCGCACGCTGGGCATAAATGCCGGATACTCTGGGTTGATACTGCTCGGAGTAGATCTGGGCGCGACGGCAGTTGGCAAGCCCCTCGCCATATATGCCTTCTTGCTCCAGACTGTCCACCATAGCCAATGCCGCTTCGGGTTGGTCGCCCATCAGTTCGTAGAGTACAGCGGACAGACTGTCCGTCAGCGCCTGATTGTCGCGATGAACAACTTTCTTGTCGTTACAGCTCGTCAGAACTACAACGGCAATCATCACTATTATTTTAATGCCAAATCTCATTGTCGTTTCGCTTTTGAAAGAACACCTGCAAAGTTAGTCATTATTTTTGAAACAGCAAAATATTTGGCAAAAGAAAACCTAGAAGCTCATCAACGGCCTCACGGAGAAATACATCAAAGAAATGGAGAAATGTGGATGACGACAAAGGTTTCTCCGAATTATATACTAAGATTTTTTCTGGAAAAGGCTGACACGCTGACACAACACCAGTAAATAAAGGGGTTGCAACGTTGTTAAAGGGTGACACACGCTGACACAAGGGTGACACGCTTGGGAAGACTCTGCGAAATTATACTGAAGGAGGAGAAAGAAGATATTCCAATTGATTCACTATTATGACCCTTAAGCTGATACTATTTATATAGACACCATTTGGGACATGCGTATGAATCCAATGAAATTGCACCAGATGGTTAAATAGATAATCCCCCGCAACTCGTTTTAGAATTGCGGGGGGATAACTTTTACTAGAAAGCCCCGTTTTGCTTGGGTTATTATTGTATGACTACTTTTACAGACTTCTCGCCTATTTTAATAATAGCTATATCACCCTTTTTGAGATTGCTGACAAGTGATGCTTGGTTTCCATTAGCCTTTGTGGAGCCAACAATATGGCCAGAAACTGAATAGGCTGCGATATTTTCACCGTCATCAATACCTTGAATATTCATTATTCCATCTTTAGTGCTAATTAGCACTGCATGAGCTGGAAGATTGGCAATGCCATCGGTGATACCCTCTGTTTGAGGATTAGAATCTATCCAACACAGTGTGGCTGTTACTGTTTCAGATTTTTCATATCCCCCCTTCGTTGCATATACACTGATAAGATACGTCAATCCTAACTCTACTTCATTGCTGACATAGGAAGTGATGTCACTATCAGTAATTGTAGCATGACACACTGCTCCCTCCGTAGCACTGGTAAATACCAATTTACCTTTGCTATAGCTGATGGTCGGTGTGGCACACGTCTGTCCCTCATCTGAGGCATCGAGCCCTTCTATGTCATGGAATCTCTTCCATCCAGATAGATTCTTATATTTATCCACGAATCCTGTTGGAACTTTTAGGGTTACATTGTAAAAAGTGTTGTCGCTGAATGTGTCGTCTTCAATTTCAAATGGTTCTTTTATTAGTGACTTGACTGAAAGAGGGTTGGTGCCTTCAAAGGCTCCTTTACCTATGATCGTTATTTTGCTTGGCAAGGTCAACGACTCAATTTTATTGCAACTATCAAAGGCATAACTTCCTATGGTCTCTAAATTGTCACCTAAAGTCAAATTTACGATGCCAGAACATGCGCCAAAAGCAGAGGGACCAATAGAAACAACACTATTCGGTATCACTAAGGTCTCAATGCTCCAACAACGCCAAAATGCCCTAGACTCAATGCTTTCAACACTATTGCCTATAGACACGGAAGTTAGATTCTGGTTGTCAAAAAATGCCATTTCCTTGATAGTTCTGACGGTATTCGGTATGTTTACTGCTAACAAATTCTCGCAACCAGTAAAGGCTTCTTTACCAATAGAAGTTACTTGACGTGTTTTACCCATATAGATGACCGTTTGGGGATATTCACAACACCCGAATATTGCCCATGCATACGGTCTTTAGTAACTTCTAATTCCTTACCGTCATTAATATACTGGTAATAAATAGTAACACCATCTGCGTTTTCTTGTGAAAAGTCGTAGCCATAAGCTTTGATTCCTGCCATACTCATTAATATAGCTAAAATGATAATGGATAAATGGTATGTCATTTTCATTCGAATTATTTAAACGTATATTTTTACTACTATAAACCTGATTAGCTGCCTTTTGAACTTTCTACACCCCAAGCACGATAGCTGGGTCAATGTTTAACTGATGGCTTAGCTCTCGTCCAATCTTTAGTGAGGGCTCGCTTTTCCCATTCAGCATCTCGCTGACTCGTGCATTGTTCAGTCCCAGGCTGTAGATAGGTGCAAAGATATGAAGAATTTTCGAACTTTCCAATTATTTCTACAACTTTTTCATTTTGAGAATGCGATAAAATGAAAAAACTTCGTATCTTTGTTGCCGAAAGGTTGCAAGCCTTGCGATGTATATGGAAAAAGCTCCTGTCAAACATAACAGACTGCGGCGCATGGAGAACCATGACTATACTTCGGCATGCATCTATCTTGTTACGTTGACGACAGCAGACCGTAAGCGTGTATTAGGTTCGCTTGTCGGTGACAGCCCGAATCATGCAGAGATAGAACCAACAGCCTTGGGCAAATACGTGGCAGAGGCCTTCCGAAAGACAGCAGCAGAGACTACGAAAAAGACTGGCTGCCGAGTTCAGGTGCTGCATTATCAAATCATGCCCGACCATTTTCATGGCATACTTTATGTTCGCGATACGCTTCCTGCTGATTACTCCTTGGGGAAGATTGTTGCTGCATGGAAGAGCGACTGCACTCATGCATTTTGGAATGATTCTTCGTCTTGTTCTCAGAACTTCAGTTCGGAGAAGCCTTCTCTCTTTTCTCGGGGATTCAACGACCGCATCTTATTCCGCAAGGGGCAACTACAGACATGGATAGCGTATCTTGATGATAATCCACGGCGGCTCTGGCTCAAAGTCCGTTTCCCTAACCGGCTGCGCAAGATATATGAGTTCGTGGCAGGGAAAAGGGGACACAAATATACTGCTGTCGGCAATACGTTTTTAGTTACATATCCGGAACGCCTCCAAGTTCGCTGTCATCGGCATCTGACAGAGAAGCAGATACAGGACGAGGTGGCAGCTTACCTCAAAGAAGCACGACGGGGAACGGTGCTGATATCACCTTTTATCTCGACAGCCGAGAAAGCCGTGTATGATGCGTGTTACAAGGAAAAATTGCCGATGATTCATATCGTGAATCGAGGGTTGGACGGGAAATTTGTCTATCCATCCGGCAGAGATTTGACAGGGTGCTCGGAGGGGTTCGTTTTGGTACTGGCTCCTTATGCAGATTATAGCGCAGAAACTGCCGCGAAGCGCATCACCAGGGCCCAATGTCTTGATATGAATGAGTATGCAGCGGATTTGGCAAACGTCACACTGAAGCGTGACGAACAGGACGAAGATGGGAGAAAAATAGAAGTATAGTTTGTCTGTAAGCGGATTTGAGGGATTGGAGGATAGCACAGTATATATAGGTGCAATCCTCCAATCCTTCAAATCGCCACGCATTTCAGATGGCATAAGCACAAAGACAGGGTTTGGTTAGGCTCTGTGATTTAATACTAGGGGTAGAAGGGGGAAGAACCCCGAGGGAGCAGGGGTTTTGACGGGATGTAGCAGGGGCGGAGACCGGAGGTAACTAATTTGCCCCGCCCGTGGCAAATTGTTGCGGCGGGCGGGGCAATATCTTGTGGCGTGCGTGCGAATGTCTTGCATCGGTCGCCAAAAGACTTGTAGCTTTGGGCTTTTGGCGTTGGCTGAATGGATGATGCAACAGCCTTTTCTAGATGCAAAGATACTAAAAAAAAAACGAAAATGCAAGAAAAAAGCTTTTTATTTGTGTGTTCGATTATTTTTTCGTACCTTCGCGACAAAATTCTAAATAAAGCGCAAAATGAAGTATTACAGCACGAATGGGCAGGCTCCCATTGCCGACCTGCAAAAAGCAGTTGTAAAAGGACTGGCAGAGGACCGCGGTCTTTATATGCCGGAAGAAATCTATAAGTTGCCGAAGGCGTTCTTTGGCGACATTCAGAACATGAAGTTCCAGGATATTGCCTACAACGTAGCCAGCAATTTCTTTGGCGAGGACGTTGACGAAGACGCGCTGCAGGACATCGTCTACGACACGCTGTCGTTCGACTGCCCGGTGGTGAAGGTCACGGATAACATCTATGCCCTGGAACTGTTCCACGGCCCTACCCTCGCCTTCAAGGACGTCGGTGCGCGGTTTATGGCCAGGCTGCTGAGATATTTTACTAGTATAACTAGTAATACTAGTTCGACTAGCCTTGTCAACGTCCTCGTGGCCACCAGCGGCGACACGGGATCGGCTGTGGCTAATGGTTTCCTGGGCGTCGAGGGCATCCACGTCTACGTGCTCTATCCGAAGGGTAAGGTGAGTCCCATTCAGGAGTGTCAGTTTACGACGCTGGGCAAGAACATCACTGCCATCGAGGTGGACGGCGTGTTCGACGACTGTCAGGCACTGGTGAAGTCGGCCTTTATGGACGCCGAGTTGAACCAGCACATGAAGCTGACGTCGGCCAACTCTATCAACGTGGCACGCTTCCTCCCGCAGGCGTTCTATTATTTTAATGCGTATGCGCGCATGAAGGCACTCGGGCTGGCCGACAATCTCGTGATGTGCGTGCCCAGCGGCAATTTCGGCAATATCTGCTCGGCGTTGTTTGGTCATCAGATGGGACTGCCCATCAAACGATTTATTGCTGCCAACAACGCCAACGACATTTTCTACAAATACCTGCAGACAGGACACTACGACCCGAAGCCAACCATTCAGACGCTGGCCAATGCGATGGACGTAGGCGACCCGTCGAATTTCGCACGAATCCTGAACCTCTATTCGCAGAACGGAACGCTGACTCCCGAGGCTACGCATCACCGCATCACCAACCTGATTAGCGGAGCTACCTATAGCGACGAGCAGATTAAGGAAACCATGCGCCAATGCTATAGCGAAACGGGTTATGTGCTTGATCCTCACGGAGCTTGCGGATATCGTGCACTGCAGGAAGGTCTGAAGCCCGGCGAGGTCGGCGTTTTCTGCGAGACCGCCCATCCGGCCAAGTTCAAGGAGAAGGTCGACGACATTCTCGGCATCGACATTGAGATTCCTGCCCGCCTGCGTGCCTTTATGGAAGGCGAGAAGCAGAGTGTGGCTCTCTCGAAGGACTTCGCTGATTTCAAGGCGTACCTGTTAAGGGAATAGTGAATAGTGAAAAGTGAATAATTTGCTTCCGCCCGTCATCTGCGTAGGGATTGCGGTAGCAAATTATTCACTATTCATTTTTAACTTTTACCTTAATCCCGCAAACGTTAACGTTTTAAATTACGTAAAATTGATACGTTATTCAGAAATTATTCACTATCTTTGCACACAGATTTCAAAACAAACTATTAAATAAAGAATACAATTATGTTGAAACCGTTAAACAAACACTTCGCTCCTAAGAGCGTGATGCCTGAAAAGGTGATTCAGTTTGGTGAGGGCAACTTCCTCCGTGCATTCGTTGATTGGATTATCTGGAACATGGACCAGAAGACCAATTTCAATGGTAGTGTTGTCGTCGTACAGCCCATCGACAAGGGTATGGTTGAGTGGCTCAATGGCCAGGACTGCCTGTACCACGTGAATCTGCAGGGTCGCGAGAATGGCAAGCCCGTCAATACCCTGGAGCGTATCGACGTCATCAGCCGCGCGCTGAACCCCTACTCTCAGAACGATGCCTTCATGGCGCTGGCCGACCAGCCCGAGATTCGTTTCGTCATCTCGAACACTACCGAGGCCGGTATTGCCTTCGATCCCGCTTGTAAGCTGGAGGACAAACCCGCCAGCAGTTATCCCGGTAAGCTGGTACAGTTGCTGTATCGTCGCTGGCAGACCTTCAATGGCGACCCTACGAAGGGTCTGATTATCTTCCCCTGCGAGCTCATCTTCCTGAACGGCCACGTGCTGAAGGATTGCATCAATAAGTACATCGAGCTGTGGCAGTTGCCCGCTGACTTCAAGAAGTGGTTCGACGAGTGCTGCGGCGTTTACGCTACGCTCGTAGACCGTATCGTTCCTGGCTTCCCCCGTAAGGAGATTGCCGAGATTCAGGAGAAGGTCGGCTATCGCGACAACCTCGTCGTACAGGCAGAAAACTTCCACCTCTGGGTCATCGAGGCTCCGAAGGAAGTTGCTAAGGAGTTCCCCGCAGACAAGGCAGGACTGCACGTGCTGTTCGTTCCCTCAGAGGAGCCCTACCACAAGCGTAAGGTGACGCTGCTGAACGGCCCGCACACCGTGCTGAGCCCCGTTGCATTCCTGAGCGGTGTCAACATCGTTCGTGACGCTTGCAACCACGAGGTGATTTCTAAGTACATCCACAAGGTACAGTTCGAAGAGCTGATGCAGACCCTCGACCTGCCGATGGACGAGCTGGAGAAGTTTGCCGGCGACGTGCTCGAGCGCTTCGACAACCCATTCGTTGACCACCAGGTAACCAGCATCATGCTGAACTCATTCCCCAAGTTCCAGGCTCGCGACCTGCCCGGCGTGAAGACTTATCTGGAGCGCAAGGGCGAGCTGCCTAAGGGTCTGGTATTCGGTCTCGCTGCCATCATCACCTACTACAAGGGTGGCAAGCGCGCTGACGGTGTGGAGATTATTCCCAACGACGACGAGAAGATCATGGGTCTGCTGAAGGAGCTCTGGGCTACTGGCGACACGCAGAAGGTGGCCGACGGAGTGCTCGGTGCAGAGTTCATCTGGGCTGAAGACCTGAACAAGGTTGCTGGTCTGAACACGATGGTTAAGCAGTTCCTCGACCTGATTCAGGACAAGGGCATGCTCGAAGCTGTAAAGACTATTCTGTAATCTCACAAGAATAAATCCCAAGAAAGTGAGCTGACTATTTGGTCGGCTCATTTTTTTTCCGTAATTTTGCAGTCTTAAACTATTATAATAAGGTACGCACATGAGTGACTACATCGAGATAAAAGGAGCAAGGGTCAACAACCTGAAGAATGACGACGTCAAGATTCCACGCAACAAACTGGTTGTTGTTG
>JAEEGH010031431.1_pt1 | contig 10258 bp, 7 predicted proteins | sample 9134181 | NCBI WGS metagenome assembly JAEEGH01 (sample SAMN16246544, study PRJNA631951) | gut metagenome | biome: gut microbiome; feature: rumen; material: DP-attached | host: Bos | place: Iran: Karaj | collected 2018-10 | reverse complement strand
TCGCCAAGGTAGAGAGGCATGCTGGCATTCGCTAAAGCGTCAAGGACGGACTGGCTTGGTAGCTCTGCTTTTTGCTCTTCATCTGTTTCACGTTCATCATCCCAGACAGGATCATACTCCTGACTGACGATGATTGTGCGTGTCAGTTTACTGCCATCGGCCATCGTGCCGGTAATATATACCTGTCCTATGCGTGGTGCTTTGCTGTTGTTGACTGCGATGTTCAGGTAGAAGCTGTTACTATCTGTCACTTTGTCAATGGTGAGCCAAGCGTCACTCGTGGTGATCGTCACATCGATAATAGCCTCATTTGTTTTGTAGTTGAGGAGCTCAAGACCATCAGAGCCGTTGTTGAAGACAGAGTCGCGATTAGCTTCCAGGTAAGGTACACCCTCGGCTAGGTAGAGATGAATATCGACAGCCCATGTTGATGCATCCTTCTTGTCGATATCGGCTTGAGTGTAGCTGACAATGGTTTTGCCATCTTCTGTCAGCTCGTAGGAGTAGTCACTGACAAACTCGGAGAGTTTTATTTCACTGCCTACGGTTACTGAGGAGTAAAACTCCAGACCGTCTGTGGTGGTGAGGTTCTTCAGGTTATATGAGCTGCGTGTGGTGCGTTGGTGTTCTGTTTTGTTGCCCTTGTCGTCTGTCTCCGTCCAATAAACGTTGCGCAACCAAGACACGGAGCCACTGTAGAACTCGTAGTGGCGCATGGACTTGTCATCCTTCGGATCAATGTACAAATCAACAGTCCACGAGAACTCTGTGCGACCATCGCTGGTCTTCTCTATCTGTGTGTCGTTAGAGTGGTAGCGCAGGTAGTTATCACCATACTTGGTGGTCTGACCTGGTATAAAGACAAAATTCCCTCCTGAATCGTCTGACAAACTGACTCTGCCGCCGTTGTAGAGGTTTACAATGTCAGGCGATGGCGCTGCTTCCTGTGTGAAGTGAATGTACCGTTTCTCCTCGATGTTTGTTTCTGCCATCACGCCACTGACCTCTACCGTGCCCTCACGCACCTCATACGATGGGTTCTCGTCGATCTTCACGGTGATGGTGTTGCCGTTGATGGTGGGGTGTAGGAAGTTCTCCCATGGAGTCACCTTCATATTGCTGCAATTCGTGGAGGTGATGGTGATTTCTTTCGTATCGCCCTTGACGGGTATCTTGAAATCTGTTTCAGACAGGTTGATATAGGCGGGTAGCTGAGTAACCTCTATCTCATCGAGCACGAGCTTCGTCTTGCCGTCAGTGGTTATATACACCTCTATGGTAGCCTTGCGCGATGCCATGTTGGCAGGCATCTCCTCGTAGTAGATCTTCAGAGCCTGATCGGTGACAGACCAGAAACATGTGAGCCAGTCGGCAGAGGAATTGAAGTCCAAGTCGTAACATTCTGTCTTCATCACCACATCGGAACTGCCTTTACTGGAGGGCACAGACACCTGTTTTGATGGTATCTCGAGGGGGAAGACTTTTGAAACGATGCGCGAGACGCGGTCTGGCGTGTTCTTAAAATCGTCAGCGATGGTTACGAAATAGAAGCTAAGAACATCCCTTTGACTATTGTTTTTATCTACAAACCATTCGGGCTTTATTTTCAGTGGACTGCCTTTCCTTATCTTGCCAACAGGTTCCTTTTCTTCCTGCAAGTACACCCATGTATCAAGGCCATCCTCTGTCAGCTCGATATAGCCGTAGCCATTGTCTTTTGTCAGTTTGATATCACCCTTATAACCTGTAACTTTTACGTCTAATTTTTCAACAAGTGCGCCGTAACAATAAACGTAGTTTGTGTGATAAACTGGTTTGATGCTTTCTATCACTCTGAATTGCTCGCCAATAGTGTCATGCTCTTCTCTGATATATATAAGGTCAGGAAATGATAGCTCCTTGAAGACTTCACCGATGCCGAATTTTTCGACGAAATCATGATAGCCGTCTTGGCTGAAGATGTCGATGCCGTATTTATTGGCGAAGCGCTCTATACGCCCTTTTGTATCAGATACGCCGAATATGCCGCCTGTCTTTCGTTCTTCCCACATCTCAAGCAGTATCTTGTTACCACATTTCTGAGTGAGATATTCTATCAGGGATGCAGCACCATAACCAACATTTTGGTATCGTTCACTCCATTCCATTGCGACACCGTTTGAAGGAGCAAGAATATCTTTGTGGTCAGCATTAATGCTTGGAACAAACAACCATGCATTTTCTTTGGCAACATAGGGAGTCTTGGGGATGGTTACTCCGCTTATAAAATTTAAGCCCTCAGACCACACTGAGGATGCCTCATCAAGGATCAGGTCTGTAGTCTTAATCTTTCCGAGTGTAAGAATGCATGCCGGGCGTGGGTCATAGAATTGTTGATAAAAATGGAAAAGCTCATGTATAACTGTTCCATAAATGTCTTCATCTTTACCGCCCATATAATTATAGTAAAAAGATATGGTGGAGTATTCCTTACCTAAAGGATTGAAGGAGCAACATCCAAATGCTCCACCCGTCTTTTTCAAATAGCAATTGATGATACAGCCTTCGGGCTTACGGTATCCCAACTCTTCCAATTTTATAATTGCAGCGGAAATCCAAGATTTTAATTTGGAGAGTACTGTAGTCACCTGATCTGTGACTTCCACTTTATTATATAATACAAAGTCTTCTCCCTCAGAACTGCCCGCCCTTGTTCTTGTGGCAGCTGCTTCTCCAACAGGATTGCATTTGGTGATGCCAAAATAGACTTCTATCTCAGCAATCTCGTCAGGTGCCTCCATGGCGGGAATCTCGGCCACATAGGCTCCGTTCTCGTAGGTTACGTCTGCATAGCAATAGACCAGATCTTCTTCTCCTACACTCGGTTCCCAACCCATCGTAGCGAATTGCATGCGTACAAACTCATCGTCATCTATCTTTGGCATCGTGACAGACACTTTGATAGGCTTACTGACGCCAGGCAGCGTCACTTTGTAATATTGCGACAGCTCGTCGTTGCCATCAATATAACCATTTTTCGCCTCAACCATTGTCACTTTCGCATCGCTGTTAAATGTGCCGGTGGGAATGTCGATCGTCATGGAACCCATCGAAACTTGTCCGCCCGTTTGAGGAACTACCGTTGTTTGCGGTTCGCCCTGTTCATCACGATGAGTGTCATAGGGGGTGACGAGATACAGATCTTGCTCCATGTAGCGGTCGCTGCTGCCATCACTCTTAAAAACATCGATACCGTAGTCCGCCTTTGATGTTGTTGACTGATTTTGGATGTATGGCGCAATGCGACTGAATGTGGAAGCCGGATAGTCCGTGTTCCTCCCGTCTCTGGTACGTACAGTTATGCCTTGTGCAAGTACTTCATTGACGAATAACGAAAAAAGAAGAATGAACAATGCTGGAAGGCAGAATGTCAGACTATGGGTAATTCTGATTTCTTTCATGGCTTGAAGAATTTAAAGTTTACATTTTGTAACTTTACAATATAAATGCCAGAAGGCAGTTCATTGAGATTGAGGGTGAGCGTTCCGTCACCGTTGACTCGAGTGGCTTTTACCTGTTTCCCGTCAACAGCATAGATTGTGGCTGACTCTTTTGGCTGACATCCGCTGATAACGAGCCGACCTGCCGTTGAGTTTACAACTGGTTTGCTGCTGTCAGCTTTCTTAACAGCATCAATAGCTGTTTCGTTACTACTGAGAGAAAAATCCTTCACATCTTCAGCGGCACAATATAATGTTGCGCCTGTTGATGAAATGATGAAGTAACCATCTTGAAGTCCTAACTTTGGCTGCTCTTCAAGCTGCCACACAATAGTTTCTCCATTCTGGAGCTGACATACGAACTCGTCAGGACTATAGGGTAGTGCCACCACTCTCGTTGCCATGAGGGTCATCACTATCATGAATGATGCTTTTCGGGTTTTCATTTCTATGTCTCGTTTTAGTTATTTTCAGCAAAATTACAAAAATAAATGGGATAAGGGGGAGAAAATGGTAACAAATGACTAACGTTTTGCAAATTGTTAGTCGATTTTTGATCCTTCTATTTCTGTTTGTGGAAGATGTTCTTTCTTCCAATCGCCAGGTGTCTGACCTGTTAGTGCCTTAAATGTACGGAAGAAAGAGATGTCATTGGCAAATCCAGAATCGATGCCAATGGCATTTGCTTTTTGGTCGGGGGCTTTCAGCATCAGTTGCTTGGCGTATTCGATGCGGTAGCCATTGACATACTGTGTGAAGTTGCAGCCTTTGATGAGGTTCACGCACGCAGAGATGTTGTTTCGATGCGTACCTAACTCGTTGGCTAAACCTGATGCTGTGAGGTCACTGTTAAGGAATTGCTTTTCTTCGACTACCAAATGGTGGATGCGCTGCATGAGTTCTGCATTGGCAGCCTCCTTTGGATCTGGAGTCTTAAGTGTTTCTGTTTCGACCTCATTGTCAACCTTCTGATCCTGCTTGGGTCGTCTGTAACAGATAAAGATACAGATAATGGCAGCTGCTAACAACAAAAAACTACCTAACACCCAAGGAATAGGACTGAGGAATGAGGAGATGACGAACTCGTCACTTCCGAAATGGAAAAGGAATACGTGAGCAAGCGGATAGAAATTTTGGCTGGGATTCTCTTTCTTTCCAATGCCACCCGTCAATAGCAGATTGCCTTTAGGTGTGATCAGGGGTGAGGCATCGACAAACTCTGGGATAGGGTCGGTGTAGTAGAGCGTGACGGGACATGGCTTGCCTTCCGCCACATGGCTATAGTCGATGCACAAGATATAGATGTGGCTGGAGGTTTGATGAATGGAATCGTTGCCCATGATGTATCCTTTCTGAGCCTTTCGATCCACAAGAATCTGTGAATAGTAGATAATTGTGTTTTCTAGAAACTTCGTGGGGATTGGGCAGGTGGTAGGAACTAAAGAGAACTTGGTTCCATCGGCTTTGGCTATGGCCAACTGCCCCTCTTTGTTCTTCACAGGAAAGAGATAGGAGTAGAAGCCTTTAGCCTCGTCGCCGATGAAACTGTCGTCGTTGTGGATAGATATGTGGAGATGGGTTGGTTTCCATGTCTCGAAAAATGGGTCAGTAAAAGGTTCACCTTTCAGACGATCCACTATAATGGTGTCGAAATCATTGCCTTTATAATCCTGGCCACCAAAGATGATAACATCATCGGGGGCTATACGGAAGACGTTCGTTAAGGCACGATGTTGTGATGTTTTTTTAATATTGGTAAACGTTATGTTGCCATCATACATCTCAATGGCATCCTCGTGATACCAGTTGCCTGTAATCACAACCCTGCCACTATCCAATTCCACCTGGGTATGCGAGGCGCGCTTGGTGTCTAAACATCCAAAACCATCGAAGGTGTGGGTCTTGGGATCGTACATCTCTACTTCGTGACTCTGGCCGATGCCTAAGCCTCTCTCAAAACCACCACTGAGTAAGACCTTACCAGATTTCAGGATCAGGGCTGCACCTGCGTCGTGGGTATAGACCATATCCATCTGGTGCCAGGCGCCATCTTTGAAATATTCTGCTGTTGGTGTGGGAACAAAACCTGAAGTGTGTCCACCAAAGACGGTGATCTCGCCATTCACATATAAAGTATTGTGGCCTGAACGTGGTGTGTTCAGGCTTGGCAACTGCTCAGGCTGTATCTTGACGACAGGACAGTCTGCTTGTTGCTGACTATCCATGCTCGTCTCTTGCGCCAACAGATTTAACTGCGCAAATAAACTGATCAGGGTTATGATGGCTGTTTGCTTCATTTTGTGACTGCAAAGGTACGAAAAGAATAGCAAACAGAATCGCTTATAACAAAAAACCGACTAACAATTTGCAAATTGTTAGTCGGTTCTGTGAATTAGAAAGCAGATGCTTTGAGTCTCAAACCTGCCATTTCATCGAGGCTGAACATGATATTCATGTTCTGTACGGCCTGACCTACAGCACCTTTCAATAAGTTGTCGATGCAGGAAGTGATCAACAGTTTATTGCCATATTTCTCTACATGTACCAATGCCTTATTGGTGTTCACCACCTGTTTCAGGTCGATGGATTTGTCGCTATAGTGGGTGAAGGCGGCATCGGCATAGAACTCCTTGTAGGCTTCGATGACATCTTCCACGGGCGCTGGAGTCTTGACGACAGCAGTACAGAAGATACCACGGGCGAAGTCACCACGATAGGGGATGAAGTCGATGTCGGCATCGAGGTAGCCCTGTACCTGTTTCAGACTCTGACGGATCTCCGCGATGTGCTGATGCTGGAAGGGCTTGTAGATGCTCAGGTTGTTGTTGCGCCAGGAGAAATGGGTCGTAGCACCAGGCTTCTGGCCTGCACCTGTCGATCCTGTGATGGCGTTGACAGCCACATCCTCTTTCAACAGGTTCAGATGGGCGGCAGGCAACAGGGCCACTTGGATGCAGGTGGCGAAGCAGCCAGGATTGGCCACATGCTGAGCCTTTGCAATCTCCTCTTTATTAATCTCTGGCAGACCATAGACATAATCATGATTGCCCTGAATACGGAAGTCCTGTGCGAGGTCGATGATCTTGACGTTCTCTGGGATGGTGTGCTCTTGGAGGAATGCCTCGCTCTTGCCATGACCAAAACAGAAGAATACGACATCCACCTGATCGAAGGGCATCTCGTCGGTGAACTTCAGGTCAGTCTCACCGATGAGTCCTTCGTGTACGTCGCTGACGAGATTGCCAGCGTTACTCTCGGAGTTGGCAAAGACAATCTCTGCCTCAGGATGGTTGAGCAACAGACGGATCAGTTCTCCGCCCGTATAGCCTGCTGCACCTAATATACCGATTTTGATCATCTTTTCTCGTCCTTATGGATACCGTAATATACGCGGAGCGGGGTAGAGCTAACCTTGATGAAGCCCTTAGCTTCGTCGGCCGTCCAGCCCGTCTGGGTCTCACCATATTCACCGAGCTTCGACTTAGTCAGGTCGTTGGCAGAGTCGATACCAACGGTCTCGAAGCCGTAAGGACGGAGTTTCAGGATAGAGGTACCTGTGACGTTGCGCTGTGAAGAGGTGAGCATAGCCTCGATATCGGGCATGACAGGCTCCAGATACTGACTCTCGTGGAGGAACATACCATACCAGTTGGCTACCTGATCTTTCCAGTACTGCTGCCACTTGGAGAGGGTTGACTTCTCCAGCAGACGGTGTGCCTCGATGATGAGCTTGGGGGCTGCGGCCTCGAAGCCTACGCGACCCTTGATGCCGATAATCGTATCGCCCACGTTGGCATCACGGCCGATGGCGTAAGAAGCACCAATCTCCTCGATCTTCTGGATGGCCTTGATTCTGTCGTCGAACTTTTCGCCATTGACGGCTACAATCTCACCCTTGTCGAAGGTAATCTTCAGCAGTGACTCTTGTTCCTTGGCAGTGACGTGCTTCAGATAGGCATCTTCAGGCAGTCCCTGAGTGGGGTCGAGCAATTCGCCACCACAGATGCTGGTGCCCCAGATACCTACGTTATAGCTATACTTCAGTTTGGTGAAGTCTGCGAAGAAACCGTGCTCGTTCAGGTAGTCCACCTCTTCCTTACGGGTCAGTTTCTTGTCACGGGTCAGGGTGATGATCTCCACACCAGGAGCCATGACGAGGAAGGTCATGTCGAAACGGATCTGGTCGTTGCCGGCACCCGTTGAACCATGTGCGATGGCATCGGCACCGATCTCCTTGGCATAACGGGCGATGGCGATGGCCTGGAAGATACGCTCGGATGATACGGAGATGGGGTAGCAGTTGTTACGGAGCACGTTGCCGAAGATCATGTATTTCAGTGATTTGGCGTAATACTCCTGTGTCACGTCGAGGGTGACATAGGCCTTTGCACCAAGCTTATAGGCGTTCTCTTCGTTCTTCTTCAATTGTTCCTCGCTGAATCCGCCAGTGTTGGCACATGCAGCATAAACATCCCAGCCGTCCTGGGTCAACTTCATCACGGTGTAGCTGGTGTCAAGTCCACCAGAAAATGCTACTACAACTTTCTTGTTTGCCATATCTTTATTTTTTTACTTTTTTACCTTTTTACTTTTATTCTGTTTTTCCGTCGATCTTGCGGATGCGTTCAAGCACCTCATCGGGTATCTTGGCTGGCAGATGCTCTGTCGGATCATAGAGCATGGCTGTGCAGATACAGTATTTGCGACCTGTACGGTGTAGCACATCCACATTCACGCATCCCTCGCATCCTTTCCAAAAAGCCTCGTCTTCAGTCAGGTCGGCAAAGGTGACGGGTTGGTAACCCAGTGCGGTGTTCATGGCCATGACAGCAGCACCACTCGTCAGAGAGAAGATCTTGGCATGCGGCCAGCGGGTGCGGGCCAGGGTGAAGGTCATATCCTTGATACGCTTTGCCACATGATGGCCTCGAAAATCGGGGTGTACGATCAGACCTGAGGTGGTGACATATTGCTGATTCTCCCAAGTCTCAATGTAACTGAATCCCGCAAACCGACCATCCTTTGTGAGGGCGATGACAGCCTTGGCCTCCATCATCTTCTTGGTCAGATATTCGTGGGTTCGTTTAGCAATACCTGTGCCACGTACTTTTGCAGCTTCGGCGATTGTGTCCAAGATGGTATCCACGTACATTTCGTGCTGCGGACCTGCCACTAAGACTTCAATTTCTATCTCTTGTTCCATTTTACTCTTCATTTTTGATATTTCACATCGAGTCCGCTCATTTCATATTCGGCACCACATCGCTCAGGGCATTGATCACTTGCTGGTGCTTGACACCTTCCTTAATCACGATGAAGATGGTGTCGTCGCCGGCGATCGTACCTAAGATCTCTGGGATGTCGCTGTTGTCGATATTCCATGCGATGGAACTGGCATAACCTGGACGGGTCTTGATGATACCGATATTACCGGAGAAGTTGATGCTCACGAAACCAGGCACTTTCATCATCTCGCGAATGCTGTTGGGTGTGCTCACACGCTTATACATCGTCTCATTCGGTAATACATACACATAGTTACCGCTCATGGAGGCGGCCTTAGCTACTTTCAGTTGCTTCAGGTCACGGCTCAGGGTCGCCTGTGTCAGTTTGAAACCCTCTTTCTGCAGGGCGGTAAGCAGCTCGTCTTGGCTGCCCAGCTGCTGGCTCGATATGATGAGTCTCAGCGCTTCTAATCTATTGTTTTTTACTTTCATGCAGTATATTTATTCAAAAGTCGGGTGCAAAATTATACAAAATTCTGCACCCGACCAAATATTTATGCATATTTTTGCAAAATTACTTGTTCATATCGAATCCAATGCGTACTCCATCGTATTTTTTGCTGAGGTCGCTGATGGTCTGAAGGTCTTTATTGCCACTGAATGCCGCCACGGTCTGGAGAAGCGTCAGCAGTTTATTGGCTTCAAACAGAATGGAGATGCCACCGACTTCTTTCTTGGCGTAGCAGTTTACACTGAAGAACAGACTCTTCAGCGTAATTTTCTGGGTCGCCTCGTCGAAAGTGTATTGTCCGTTGAAAGGCGTACCGGCAATTTTAGAAGAGAAGGTGCCGTCTTCCTTAAAAGAGATGAAGGTGTTCTCTGCAGAGAGACCTACCTGCTGATAGTAAGGCTGTACTTTCTCTTCAATCTGTACGGCAGCGATCTCGCCACCGGCTTTTGCCAACAGATTCTCACTTGTAAACGCGCATCCTGGTCCTTTGTATTTCCAGTCGCCTATCAGCTGTTGTGCTTTTACCTTGTCGAGACCAATCACACTCTTAACTGCATTGCCGAGACCTTTACCGTTTGTCATGGCACTCATGACTTGTCCCATGTTACCACAGCTAATCATTACCAGACTGGCCAGCGCCAACAATCCAATTTTAATCCTTTTCATTTCCTTATATTTAATAATGGAGTGCAAAGGTAGGGCAAAATGTTGGTAAAACAAAACGTTTATCAGAAATTAACGTAGTAAGAGCTACCTTAATGCTACCTTAATGCTACCTTAATGCTACCTTAGCGCTACCTTAGCGCTACACAAGTCCAACTTTCTCCTCTTTAATATATAATAAGGTATAGCCTCTTTTTGTTTTTGATTTGTATCAAGAGGTGTAAAAATATCACTAGAAAATCGAAATTTTCTGCTTAAAAGTTTTGTTAGTTCCGAAAATAGTCGTACCTTTGCACCCGCTTTCGAGAAATCGAGAGTTGAAGAAAGAGTTCTTTGAAAGATTTACATAGACAGAAGTAGTACAAGAAGCGAGTACTTTT
>JAEEGH010031430.1_pt1 | contig 10258 bp, 8 predicted proteins | sample 9134181 | NCBI WGS metagenome assembly JAEEGH01 (sample SAMN16246544, study PRJNA631951) | gut metagenome | biome: gut microbiome; feature: rumen; material: DP-attached | host: Bos | place: Iran: Karaj | collected 2018-10 | reverse complement strand
ATTGGGCGAATAACCAAAAAGAAACGCCTCTTTTTTGCAAAAAGGCGTCTCTTTCTATCAAAAAGTGCATATTTATTAAGTAATTATCAGAACTTACCCTGTATCTTGTCAGCCGGAATCTCAATGGGCGTCTCCAGTCCGGGCCAGTAGAACTTCTGGGGCTGGGCACCGCTCTTGTTGTCGCCTTTGTCAATACTCTGACGGAAGGCACTCTTCACGACATAGTATTTGCCACCCTTCTGATAGAACGTCTTGAACTGCATTTCCTGTACGGCATCATACTTTTCCTTCAGGTCGGGATAATTCTGCAACGGCAGTCCCTGCCAAGCGAAAGAGGTACTGTATGTGCCAAGGATCTTCGTCGGAGCCAGCTGCTGCTTTACCTTGGCGTTCACCTTAGCCTTATAGTCTGCCACAGCCTTTGCCTGACGGTTCTTGTCGGTGAGGTCGTTGAGCAGGTAGTTCTTGTTGATGATGTCCTGCACATAGGCATTATCAGCCTCTGCCTTCTTCTGCTCTGCGCTCTTCTCGGTGGCACCCGTACGGTCCATATACATTTTCTTCACACGGGCAGCCTCAGCCTTGATGGCTGCAATATCCTTGGCAGGCACAGCAGCACCACTCTTCGATGCCTTTTCTGCACGCTTCAGGTCGTCAGGTATATTATTATTAAAGATGTAGAGCACATGGTTGGTGTCCTTATAAAAATCAAAGGTCTCCGTATTGCCCTTCAGATAGCGAAGCACCTGTATGACGTATCTTGCCGCACTCCAGGCGTTCTTGATCTGCGAGGTTTCCCACTGTTCCATACTGCCATACTTCCAGAGGATACGTCCGTTCTCCGTCTGGTCGAGACCCAGATACTTGTCCATACCACCGGCTTTCTCGGCATTCTTCTTCTCCTGCACTTGAGGATGATCATTCTCATACTCTTTCATCACCCTCTCCTCCTGTGCTTTCTGAGAGGTTTCTTTCACTACGGCATTCTTGGCCTTCTTCAAGACATTACCAAACTGCGCGTTAGCGTTCGTGTTCACTGCGAAGAGCAGGGCACCGGCCACTGCCACCTTCAAGATTACATTCTGTTTCATTTCGATTTACTTTTTAAATGGTTTATAATACGGTTTACCAATCTCTCTTCCATCTGTGGCAGGCGTTCGGCCAGTCTACGTTCAACGACACGCTCCACCAGTGCCTCCTGATCTATCAGGAAACTCATATAGTCGCTGACGAGCTGTTGTGAAGCTCTTTGCAACTCGGATTGATGGTGGATGCCTTTATTCATCGTTGATTCATTTTGACGGTGCAAAATTACGATGAAATCAGGCTAAGTTGGTTGTCCGAATCTTATATTTTGTTGTCCGAATCTTATAAAATGCCGTTTTCAGGCCGATTTTGCGTGTCAGACTTCAGATAATCGGTGGGAGACATACCGAAATAACGCTTAAAAGCTCGACTGAACGACGCCTTCTCCTCATAGCCGCAACGCAGGGCGATGGTACCCATAGCAAGCGACGGATTGGCCATCATCAGATGGCGCGCCTTCTGCATCCGGATGCCGAGGACGTAGTTCTGCGGTGTCTCGCCCGTCAGTTCACTGATACGACTACGCAGCTGGGTGGTACTCAGACAGAGTTCCGAAGCGAGGGCATCGACACTGATACAGCCCGTCTCCATCTGCTGGTTCACGATATTGATAATCTTCAGCTGGAACTCTCGCGACTCGTCATTCATCACCTCCTCCTGAACACTATCCTGCTGGCTCAGCCGTTTCTTCTCCTCCATCAACTGATCGAGCGACTGCTGCAATTGGGCGTTCAACTGTTGCTGCTGGCGCTGGCGACGACGCATCCAGAGGAAATGCAACAGCCAACCTAAGAGCAACAGCACAAATACCACTACACCTATTATAATATAAAGACGACTGGTCCGCTGTATCTCCTGATTCTCTGTCAACAACTCATAGTTATCGTATTCAGCAGCATATTTCGAGAGCAATAAGCCCGTTTCCGAATCGTAGAGGGAGTCGCACAATTCCAGATATCGGTCATTATGCTGAATGGCCAATGCTGGTTCTGTCGTCCGCAGGGCTTCGTAGAGGCCCTTTCGCGACGTACTCTCATTGAAGAGGTCCTTCTGGTCGAGGAAGATTCCGAGTGCCTCGTTGAAATAGCGAACGGCAGCCGAATCGTTCTTCTCCTGATGCAGGAGCAGTCCCATCTGGTTGCAGGCGATGCCGAGTGAATGACGGTTACCACTCTCCCGCAGTCCAGAGATAGCCTCGTCGAGTGCCCTCTGCGCCTCCGCATACCGTTTCAACGAAATCAGCGATGCTGCCCGCTGTGCCTGACGTATGGCCATCTTATCCTTTCGTCCCAACTGCTGTTCCAACTCGTAGGCTCGTTTGGCATAGTCGAGCGACTGTTCCTCCTGTTTCAGATGATGATACACCTCCGATGCCATCCCTAAGAGCACAGCCTCGCGCTGGGGATTATCCACCTTGCTGGCATACTCCATCGCCTTCAGGATATACTTCTCCGCCTCCTTGTGCTGCCGCATCGACATATAGATGCCCGTCAGCGTGTTGTAGCTCGACGAAATCATATCCGGGTCACCACTATTCAGGTCGAGTTCGAGGCATTGCTTGGCATATTCCGCCGCCTGTTCGAAATGCCCCTGACGCACGTTGATCATCGCCATCAGATTCAGCAGATCACCTCTGGTTTCCTGCTCACTGGTTGTGCTCAAGCCTTTGAGGGCGATTGTCTTTGCCTCGTCATACTGCTGGGCGATATACAAGCTGTCGGCCTGGTCGCGCAAACTCTCTGCCAATGCTGCAGCATCAGCCCCTGTCTGCGCCCAAATGCCGACACTCATCAGGAGTGCCAGCGCCGTCAAAGCAATTCGGTTGATTATCAGTTTTCTCTTCATCTTCGTCTGAATTTCGCCACAAAGATAGGCATTATTCCGCTAATATCCAAATAATTTGGCCAGATGAAACAATTTGGAAACAAAAAGAAACACCAAATGACCTCAAATATCCAGATTTATGTTTATCTTTGCAGCAGATTATCAAATAACAGAAAAAAGTATGACAATGAAAAGATTCTTTTTCTCAGCCGTCCTCCTGCTTTTGGCAGGATGGAGTGTCGCTGCCACAACTGATGAAGACGGCAGCCGATTGTGGTTACGCCTCGACGCTGTCAACACCAATGCCATTACGGGTGTGAAGTGTACGGCTATGACCGAGTTGCAAACCTACTGGCAGGGTGGTCCTGTAGTGCTCAAGCGCCAGAAAGGCCTGGCCAAAGACGGCTACACCATCAAGAGCCAGAATGGAAAGACCGTGATTGCCGCAGCCGACGACGCAGGCCTGCTTTATGGTGCCTATCACCTGCTGCGTCTGCAACAGACGGGACAGCCCACCGCATCACTCGACATCAGTGAGAAGCCTTTCTACGACCTGCGCATCCTGAACCACTGGGATAATCCCAACGGCACCGTAGAACGCGGCTTTGCAGGAAAGAGCATCTTTCTGAATCCCGATCCTGTACGTATGAAGATGTACGCCCGCGCCAATGCTTCTGTAGGCATCAACGGAACGGTGCTCAACAACGTGAATGCCAAGCCCGAGGCACTCACAACCGAGAGTCTGCAGAAGGCCAAGGGCATCGCCGACCAGCTGCGCCCCTACGGCATACGCGTCTATCTCTCCATCAACTTCGCCTCGCCCATCAAGGTGGGTGGCCTGAAGACTGCCGACCCGCTCGATGCCGACGTCATCAACTGGTGGAAGGAGAAGGTAAACGAGATCTATCGCCTCATCCCCGACTTCGGCGGCTTCCTCGTGAAAGCCAACTCCGAAGGAGAGCCCGGCCCTCAGGACTTTGGACGCTCACACGCCGATGGTGCCAATATGCTGGCTGGCGTGCTCAAGCCCCACAAGGGTATTGTGATGTGGCGCGCCTTCGTCTATGCACCTCAGAGTCCTGACCGTGCTAATCAGGCCTGTCTGGAGTTTATGCCGCTCGACGGTCAGTTTGACGACAACGTCATTATCCAGATCAAGAACGGTCCCGTCGACTTCCAGCCCCGTGAGCCCTATAGCCCGTTGTTTACTGCGATGCAGAAGACCCCGATGATGGTGGAGTTCCAGATCACCCAGGAGTATCTCGGAGCCGCCAACCATCTCGTCTATCTCGCCCCTATGTGGAAGGAATTCTTCTCGTTTGTGAAGCCCGCCAGCCTGAAAGCGATGGCAGGTGTGGCCAATATCGGCGACGATACCAACTGGTGCGGCCATCATTTTGCACAATCCAACTGGTATGCCTTCGGACGCCTTGCTTGGAACCCCTCGCTGACATCAAAGGAGATAGCAGAAGAATGGCTCGCCCAGACCTTCGGCACTCAATGTAATCATAATTCTCAATTCTCAATTCTCAATTCTCAATTAGTAAAGCTTATGCTCGACAGCCGTGAGGCCTGCGTCAACTACATGATGCCGCTGGGCATCCATCATATCTTTGCCGGCACCCACCACTACGGTCCTGAGCCCTGGTACAGTCCGAAAGGCCTGAGAGCAGACTGGACACCACCCTACTACCACAAAGCCGACAGCATCGGAATGGGTTTCGACCGCACGCTGAATGGTTCTGCTAATGTCAAGCAGTATCCCGACTCGCTCTGCCGTCTCTACAACGACATCAACACCTGTCCGGAGAATCTGCTGACTTGGTTCCATCACGTGCCTTGGGACTTCCGCATGAAGAGCGGTCGTACCTTCTGGGACGAGCTGTGCCACAAGTACGACGAAGGAGTCCATCAAGCCCGTTACTTCCTCGCCGTCTGGGATGCCGTGCAGCCATACGTCGATTCACAGCGTTTCAATGAGATTCAGCGCAAGCTCCGCATCCAGGCCCGCGATGCAGAATGGTGGCGCGATGCCTGTCTGCTCTACTTCCAGACCTTCTCCCGTCGTCCCATCCCACAAGACGTCGAGCATCCCGTCCACAACCTCGATGAGATGATGAAGTTTCGCATTCCCATCACTATGTACGAAAACCCCGAGTGCGGATATACCAAGTAACCAGAGAGGTTCTATAGCAGCCTACTCCATCGTATCATATTTACGCCCGAAAACTTTCTGCAAGTTTTCGGGCTTTTCCTTGCATATTTCAGGAATTATTCGTATCTTTGCCGTCGTATTGCAATTAAATGAATGTTGAACTCTAAAAATATATCGCATATGGTGACATAGCAAAGACAAAATAAAGACAAAAGACTGGAACGTCCACTTTAAGTTGTCTATGTTATATTATCGTCCTAATTCAAAACATCAATTACCAAAAAATGTATAAAATGAGAAAAATACTATTATTGCTTATAGCATTTCTACCAATAATTGTAAACGCTCAAACGGAAAAATCAAATTTAACACTCAACGATGGTACCCAAGACAAGCAAGTCAAAGTGATGATGAGAAACGGAACAGTTATTTTGGGCAATCTCAAAGAATTTGATCCGTTAGATCATATTACGCTGATTATTGCAGGAGTGGAGTCAAAGATCCCGATGTCAGAAGTGGCATATGTTGACCAAAAAGAATCGACAAATGCTAATATTGCTAATTCTGAGAATACGATTGAGAATCCTATAATTAATCCTAGTGTAGAGGACTATAAGGGATTTCTGTTGGAGAAAGGGAATAATGTCTATGTTTATTGTGACAACGACAAATATGGTAAGAGAGGAACCGAAAGATTGAGAAGCCTCCTGATTAAAGATGGTTTCTGGAATGTTGTTGATAGGATGGAAGATGCCCATTTCACTATCAACTACGGTGTCACCCTAAGAAGAGGAGATAAACTATTATTGTCTGTAAGTTCTTGGAGAGCAAAAGAATTGATATATCTTGCCATTCAAAGAAAATGGGAAATTGAGGATGAATATGCTCATGAAAGATATGTTCAGGAACTATATGATGATTATGTTGTCCCATTCCAGAAGAAAATTGCTAATGGTAAATTGGCAAAGAGTATAGTGAAGAAATTTACAGTTGAATAGTTACAAAAGGGTAGCTCTTTTTGTTAGAAACAGGAGAGCCGTATCTCTTTATTATGCCGCGTTTGCCTGAGGGATATGAAAACAGTTAATGGGAAAGTGGGAACTGGTAGGGTTTGGAGATCAACTTGAATCCCATTATCCCACTTTGAGCGTTACAGTTACAGTTGTTACAGTTAGATTTCGGGCTATTGGGGGGTTGAGCTTGATGCACCAAAGCAGAAGAATTTGGGAAAAATGACAATTATGACCGCTCGGCTTTGCCGCTTGCTACCGTAGGGACGCAAGAAATAACAGTTCCAAATTTTGCGATTAGGATTCATTAGACTATATAGAATTCCAAAATCGGACAAAAACGTTTCATTACTTTGTAATCAAATCAATTTTATGAGTGTACGACATCAATTAAAGAAGTTGCATAAGTACTAATATATATTATAAATTATTATATATTATAATATATAATAATTCTTATATGACTATTTCCTTATGTTTTCAAAAATTCGAATCATTGCAATGTAATGCGTAATGACTTCTGGTTTGGGGTGCCAAAAACATAACTGTCATTTCTTGCGTCCCTACGGTAGCAAGCGGCAAAGCCGAGCGGTCATAATTGTCATCTTTTTAACTGTAACAACTGTAACTGTAACGGACAAGATATGCGTTGTGTAAACAAATTTCATTACACACATACCAATTCTTAGCAAAATTGTATATGTCTGACAATCAAAGGTTTATGAAGGCTCTGAGTTTGGGCTAAGGGAAATGGGAGTTTCCGTAGGGGAAAGTGGAGGTTTAGACTGGGGAAAGTCCCGGTTTACAGCCTTGTTTCTTCGAGAAATGAACAGGAACGAAGATATTGTAAAGATATTTGTTAATCACAGATTTCGCAGATCACGTAGATTTTATGCACACAGCTATGGTTTTTATGACGATTCAGTACAGAAAAAGGCCAATAATCGGTGTAATTTGTAGTCATTTTCATAGAATAAGAACGGGATCTTCAGTATATCTTCTTGGGTTACGGCAAGATAAAAGCCCGTCAGACTTCCGACGGGCTTGTGGTGGATCTACCTGAGCCTTGCAACAAGATTGCCCCAGTGCTGAGGATCAGCCGATAAACTCTCACAATAGGGACAGTCCCCGTTGTGAGATTAGTCTTCAACGATGCGGATGCGGCCTTGGGGCTGGGCATAGGCTGAGCCTGTAGTGCCGCCGAGGACGTTGCGCAGATAGTTTGACAGCGCCTCGTAGTAACGCAGGGTGCTTTCCTCAAGTACGACGCACTTCTTGAAACAGTCGAAGAATCCGCCTGCATCGTGGTTGTAGCTCGTCAAGGCGACACTGTATGTGCGCTGCATGTCGATAGGCTTGTATGTGCCGTCCTCCTGCAGGATCTCAATGTCGCTGACGGTGTGGCTCTTGCTGTGGACGGTGAATCGGAGGCCTGAGCATTGCGGGAAGTTGCCGTCGAGCACAGGCACGAGAGCAGTGCAACGGGCGAGCATAGTCTTCAGCTGTTCGGCAGTCACCATGATCCGTCGCAGGGTGTTGTCGTAGGGCAGCATACCGATGACGTCGCCATAGGTGATGTCGCCAGCCATGATGTCATTGCGGATGCCACCGCCGTTCTCAAAGCCGATGTCGGCCTTCAGGGCATAACGGTAGGCGTCGGCCACGAGGTCGCCGGCATTCGTCTCCCGTCCACGCACGATCCACTGGGCATTCTCGTCGCTCACCACCAGGCGATAGTCGCTGTGGGCGACGACCTCCGATGTGACGGCCTTCACCATACGATGGATGCTGTCGACAGCGGCAGAGACTGCGGCGTTCTCGTAGGGGATGTCCTTACCCTTGATGAGTTGTGTCGTCATCCGTCCGTCGGGGGTGATGAGCAGCTTGCCGACGTTGGCAAACTGGGTGCCCGTCTGCGTGACGGCGATCTCCTTGCCGTCGAGATTCTTGACCATCACGCCCTCGAAAATCTCATGCGAATGACCGTCGAGCACGACGTCGATACCACGGGTATTGTTCACCAGACGGTGGGAACTGAATCCCATCGACTGAGGCGTCTCACCCACATGCGAGAGCAGCACGACATAGTCGGCCCCCTCCTTGCGGGCAGCGTCGACAGCCTGCTGGATGAGTTCGTAGAAGGTCTTCGGCTTCAGGTCGTAGAGCAGGATGCCGTTGGTGTCGTAGAATGAATAGCCCTCAAGGATCATCGTCTCTGGGGTGCAGGCTCCGACGAAGGCCACCTTCTTGTCGCCATACTGACGGATGACGTAAGGCGCGAAGACGGGATTGGGCTCGCCAGCCTCATAGAAGTTGGCACAGACGACGGGAATGCCAGTCTGCTCCAGCAGCGCACGCATACGGGGCACGCCGTAGTCGAACTCATGGTTGCCCAGCGTGAGTGCGTGATAGTCCATGAGACGCAGGATGTCGGCGATGTACTGCCCTTTGGAGATGGCGCCCGTGGTGTTGCCCTGCAGGAAGTCGCCACAACAGACAGCAGCGGCATAGGCTGTATCCGTGCGGTTGATGGCATCGCGCAGTCCGGCAATCTTCGTATAGCCGTCGATGCCGCAATGTGCGTCGTTCTCGTAAAGGATCACAATGCTCTTCTGAGCCGTTACGGTAAGACAACCCATCATCAGGGCCATCACACCAAGTAAGATTTTCTTCATCATGGGTTATACATATCTTTACAATAATAGTCAAGGATATCGTCGAGCATACGCTTGGCTTCGACAGCAGGACTGTCGGGGTCCAGATCGATGGCCTGGATGTAGTAGTTGATGGCTTCATGCCACTGGCCACGCTTGCGGGCCGCATTGCCAAGTTCGTAATACTCCTGAGCGGTCATTTGTAATACTCTTTTTTGCCGGCGGCGAGGGTGTTCTTCATCAGCGAACAGATGGTCATCGGCCCTACCCCGCCAGGAACGGGCGTGATGAAGGAGCACTTGGGACTGACCTCGTCGAACTTCACGTCGCCATTCAGGCGGAAGCCGCTCTTACGGGTGGCATCAGGCACGCGGGTGGTACCTACGTCGACAATCACGGCACCCTCCTTCACCATATCGGCCGTTACGAAGTCGGGCTGTCCGATGGCGGCGATGATGATGTCGGCCTCACGGCACTCTTCCTTCAAAGTCTTTGAGTGTGAGTGACATACGGTCACGGTGGCATCGCCATACTGCTTCTGCATCATGAGTTGGGCCATCGGCTTGCCTACGATGTTCGAGCGTCCGAGGATGACACACTTCTTGCCGCTGGTCTCGATGTTATAGCGCTTCAGCAGCGTGATGATGCCGAGGGGCGTAGCCGAGATGAAGCACGGCAGACCGATGGCCATACGGCCCACGTTGATAGGATGGAAACCGTCGACATCCTTGCGGTAGTCGATGGCCTCGATGATCTTCTGCTCATCGATATGCTTGGGCAGCGGGAGCTGCACGATGAAGCCGTCGACATCGTCGTCACGATTGAGTTTGTCGACACAGGCCAACAGCTCAGCCTCTGTGATATTGTCCTCAAAGCGGATGAGTGTGCTCTTGAAGCCACAGGCCTCACAGGCCAGCACCTTGTTCTTCACATACGTCTCCGAGCCACCGTCGTGACCCACCAATACAGCTGCCAGATGCGGCTGCTTGCCACCACGGGCCATGATTTCTTTTACCTCCTCAGCAATCTCAGCCTTTATGGCTGCTGCTGTTGCTTTTCCGTCAATTAGTTGCATCTTATTTTTTGTTTATTGTTGAGAGTTTATAGTTTATAGCTGATTACCCTGCAAGCCCTTCTGCCTATAGAACATATCATCTATAAACTATAAACTTTAAACTATCAACATTTACATCACAGCTTCGGCATTCCTCCTCCCTTCATGGCCTTCATCGCGTTGGCCATCTGAGCCATCTTAGAGGAGCCCATACCAGAGACCATGCGCATCATCTTTCGCGTCTGGTCGAACTGTTTCATCAGGCGGTTCACGTCGTCGAGTTTCATACCAGAGCCGGCTGCGATGCGACGGCGACGGCTTTGGTTGATGATATCGGGGTTGGCACGTTCCTTTGGCGTCATCGAGTTGATGATGGCCTCGATACCCTTGAAAGCGTTGTCATCGATGTCGAGGTCTTTGATCTGCTTGCCTACACCGGGTATCATCGCTGCCAAGTCCTTGATGTTACCCATCT
>JAEEGH010031429.1_pt1 | contig 10259 bp, 8 predicted proteins | sample 9134181 | NCBI WGS metagenome assembly JAEEGH01 (sample SAMN16246544, study PRJNA631951) | gut metagenome | biome: gut microbiome; feature: rumen; material: DP-attached | host: Bos | place: Iran: Karaj | collected 2018-10 | reverse complement strand
GACGTATTCAAAAAGCGCATTATCATTTTCGTCAGCACGTTCGGTGCCTACACGCTGATGTTCTTTATCTCGCGCCGTATCCTGATGAACCAGTTCGGCGGTATCTCGATGTTCGCGGCGTATTTCTACCCGATTATCCATATTTGGAAAACAGTCGCAGCTCTGTTTGCATAAAAAAGCTCTCCGAATGCGTCACGTTAACGCCGGAGAGCCATAAGATCGTAAAGAAGCTTTTACGCTGTTCCGCTTATGCCAAAGCCTTGATAACAGCGAGATTTTCTCTGATTGTCTTTACTCTTTTCTTTGTGTTCGCTCTAGTAAGCTTTGAGCGTGTGTCTTTTCTGAAACGTTTCGCAAGTCTCATGGTATACCTCGTTGAATAAAATTTGCCGGATATGCACCGCATTATCCTCACAATTCACAATTATACTATCATAAATCGCAGAGTAAGAAAATCCCCCCTGATGAATCAATACGGTTGAGATTATCCGATAAAAAATCCTTTTTTGCTGTATTCACACCATTTCGCGTACATGTTTTGATAATTGTTTTTTATAAAACTCTGTATTTTGTTTATCTCCCTGTCATTTAAAATACCTCGTTCTTGTAAAACAGTATCACCGTTACCTTTCACAAAAAACTTTGCAGAGCTTTCTTCTGTGAGTTTTGAATCGCTCGCATGAACATGCATAGCTTCAATAACACATTTTGATGTGAAATATAAATAGTATCCTGCGACTTTAAATGAAAAGTATTTAGGCATTTACGCCTCCATATATTTTGCATTTTCAGCAAGATGTTTTTGTGCAATAGAAAACTCTATATCATCCATATTTGTTTCGATTAGAGAGCCATCCTCAGCGACAAGCGCAGCTCCTTCTCCGTTGTTCAAATTAAAAATACGTATTCCATGCTCTGTTTTTTTATAAGCGAAACCACAGACAATCATGTCGGCATCATCGGAAATTTTCTGTAAATCAGTCATAGCATACCTCTACTCTTTTTATAGGTTTTAAAAATTGTTCTGGGTCAATGTACAAATCTTTGAGGATAGGTAATAAATCAATATATTCTTCTTCAGGTTCGCTATTATGTGTGTATTTTGCCAAAACAACTAAGTAGCCATTATCCCAAGAGACTACTTTTTCATATTTTTGCAATGAATAAGGGGCAATAAATTTAAGCCTGGAGTTCCCAAACGAGAATAAAGTGTAATTCAAATCGTTGCTTAATTTTGCGCAATCTGCATTCATTTTATGCTCCTGCTCAATAATTATAGCATATATTCATGTTAAAATCACTCCACGGTGACGGATTTTGCCAGGTTTCGCGGCTTGTCGGGGTCGTTACCGCGCTGCACCGCACAATAGTACGCGAAAAGCTGCGCCGGAATTATCGAAAGCATCGATGTGAAAACTTCCGAAGTGTCGGGTATAACGATAACTTCGTCCGCGCTTTCTCCGAAAGAACCCGCATCGTCCTGCGTTATAACGAGCGTTGCGGCGCCACGCGACTTAACTTCAACAATGTTGCTTATAAGCTTTTCAAAAAGGTCTTTTTTCGTCGCCGTCGCAACAACGAGCGTGTTCTTGTCTATAAGCGCGATAGGTCCGTGCTTAAGCTCTCCGGCGGCGAACGCTTCTGAATGCATGTAGATTACTTCTTTTAGCTTAAGCGCGCATTCAAGGCTCGTCGCGCTGTCATACTGCCGCCCGATGTAGAAAACCTTCTCTTTGTTAAAGTTACGCGATGCGAACTTCTGTATCGCCGCCTGATTGTCGAGTATCGTCTGTGCCTTGCTCGGAATTTCTTCCAGCTCGTCAAGAAGAGCTTTGTACTCCGCGTCCGTCACCGTTCCGCGTAGGAACGCAGTTTTAAGAGCGAGAAGGCACAGGCACATAAGCTGCGTCGTGTACGCCTTTGTTGAGGCGACGGCGATTTCCGGGCCTGCCCAAGTATATATAACGTCATCTGCTTCGCGGCTTACTGTTGAGCCGACACAGTTCGTTATGGCGATGATGTGCGCCCCCGCCTGCTTTGCAAGACGCATGGCGGCAAGCGTATCAGCCGTTTCACCGGACTGGCTTATAACGATGAAAATATCTTTTGGAGTAAGGATAGGATCTCTGTAGCGGAACTCGCTTGCAAAATCAACGACGACCGGAATGCGGGCAAGTTTTTCAAACACATATTTCGCGACAGCTCCCGCATGATACGCAGTGCCGCATGCCGTTATGACGACACGCTCCGCATTCTTCCATTCGTCGCCGAAATCGACCTCATCAAACGCAATGTCAGCGTTCACGCCGTTTTCTTTTACAAGGCGGGGGCGCAACGTATCCGTAAGTGCTTTTGGCTGCTCGTATATCTCTTTGAGCATAAAGTGCGCGTAACCGCCTTTTTCCGCCGACGAAATGTCCCAATCAACGTGGTACGGTTCTTTTATGACGCGCTCGCCATCATCCGTGAACAAATCAACGTGGTCATCATAAAGAACGGCAATTTCTTTTTGGTCAAGGAAATAAACGTCACGCGTGTATTCAAGCACGGCGGGCACATCGCTTGCAATAAAGTTCTCTGACTTTCCAAGCCCTACAATGAGCGGACTTTCCTTACGCGCGGCAATGAGTCTGTCCGGAAAATCTTTGCATATAACGCCGAGCGCGTAGCTTCCTTCCAGCTTTTGAAGTGCTTTAAGCACAGCCGCGAAAATGTCCGGCGACTGCTCGTAGTAGTAGTTCACAAGATGCGCTATAACTTCGGTGTCTGTCTGGCTTCGGAAAACAATGCCCTGCGCCTGAAGCCAGCTTTTAAGCTCCATGTAGTTTTCTATAATGCCGTTATGAACGACGGCAATTGAACCGCTTACGTTTGTCTGCGGATGTGCGTTTATGTCGCTCGGCTCACCGTGTGTCGCCCAGCGTGTATGTCCTATACCGAGCGAGCCTTTTATTATTTCGTCGGCGATTTTTTCTTCCAAAAACCTAAGCGCGCCTTTCGCCTTGCGCACAATTATGTCCTCGCCATCAAAAACAGCGATTCCCGCGCTATCATATCCCCTGTACTCAAGTTTTTTGAGCGCACTTACAAGAACAGGTGTTGCGTCTTTATGACCGATATATCCTACTATTCCACACATTTCAAATACTCCTTAAAAATCCGACGAGCTTGTGATTAAGAAAATATACAATTTTTTAAACAAATTACGCAATATTTTATCTTTTTTTAGTTTAAATCTTTTTTTTTCCACAGACTGCTCTATACTATTTGTATGGGCATGAAGGACAAGTTTAAAAAGTTTTTAGGACTCGAAAGATACTCTTCGTACATAAACAGATATTTTGATTCCTCAAATATACGCTCTGCTGTCTATGTATCATCTGTAATAATCGTGCTCGAAATAACGATGATACTGATAACGATAATCCGGCAGCATATTGAGTCTACCCGTCGTACTACAGAGTGGGTTATCCAGCATGTCTCAATGTATGTTCTCCTGCTTGCCGTCGCGCTCGCCCTGTTTATCTATTCAAGCCGTCATATTAAAAAAATCAGCACAAACCGCGTAAAATGGGAAATAATCCGCTATCTTTTCTCTGCCGTTGCGATAGTTTTCGGCATATACATTTCGTTCCTGGATTATGGCAAGGGCGAACAGTTCGTAAATCTTATGACGATGACAGTCCTGATTTTCTGTTTCATCGCCTGGCGCCCGATTTTTTCGATAGTATTTCTTACCGGTACATATACGTTATTCTTTATTTTGTGCGAAGTTGAGAAGCCTACATCTTATGCTACGCAAGTCAACTTGGCAATAGTTTTTATCGTAATCCTGATGAGCGCGATAAACTCATTCCACCAAAAACTTCACGAGGCACAAAAGGATGAAAAGCTTGAGCATGCGCAGAGCATTTTGCTTAAGCTTTCAATAAGTGATGAGATTACTGGGCTTGCGAACATGAACTATTTCCGCGGGCAGGCTCTTACGATTATAAATGACAAGAAAATAGACCCGACAAGTTATGTGTTCCTTTTCTTTGATGTCGAGAATTTCAAGGCTTTGAACGAAAAGTACGGATTTTGGGAAGGCAACAGTTTCCTTAAGAAATTCGCAGATAACCTTAGTAAAGTATTCAACGATTCAGTAGTCGCGCATTTTTCAAACGATAATTTCGTCGTGCTCACAAAAAATGAGGCCGTCTCGGACAAAATAGAGCTTTTGCGCAAGAATCTGTTTGATATGAACTATGACCTTAAGCTTGGGCTTAAAGTCGGTGGTTACAGACCAGAAAACCGCGAATGCCTTCCACTTGTCGCATGTGACCATGCGCGGTATGCGTGCTATTCAATCAAGAAGCTTTATAACAAGACTTACTGCGAATATGACGAAACGATGGCTAGCGACTTTAAGAAAAAGCAGTATATCATCAACAATATCGATAATGCCATAAAGAACGAATATATAAAGGTTTACTACCAGCCGGTTATAAACGCGCAGAACGGAAAGGTGTGCGGTGTCGAAGCTCTTTCCCGGTGGGATGATCCTACGTTCGGTTTCCTTTCTCCGGCAGATTTTATCCAGACGTTGGAAGAGTATCATCAGATTCACAAACTCGATATGTACGTTGTGGAAACGGTTTGTAAAATGCTCTCCAAAGTTCCAGGAACGGATTTCCCGCTTTTGCCGGTTTCGCTTAACTTTTCTCGTCTTGATTTTGATTCTATCAACCTTGCCGAAGAAGTTGAGAACTGCCTGCAAAAGTACAACATCGACAAAGAAAGCATACATATAGAAATTACGGAAAGCACGCTATCTCAAAACGACGCAAGCCTTAAAGCGGCGTTCTCTAAGTTCCGCGACTCAGGTTATGCGTTGTGGCTTGATGACTTTGGGTCAGGATATTCCGGGCTCAACGTCCTTAAGGAATATGACTTTGATGTTATGAAAATTGACATGAAGTTTTTGGAGAATTTCTCGGAAAATCCGAAGGCTCACAGGATTTTGCGGAACGTAATATCGCTCGCTAAAGAGCTTGGCATGAAGACACTAACAGAGGGCGTTGAGACCGAGGAAGCGTACCAGTTCCTGAAAGAAGTCGGATGCGAGCAGCTGCAGGGCTATTTATTTGGCAAACCGATGCCCGACACCGAGTTTTACGAAAAAATCAAGAACGGTACGTACCAGATTGACGAGTACTATAAAAAGTAGAGTGATTCCAGCTTCGTGGACGTCTTATCCAATGACGTTGTAGCCTGCTTCTTCAACTGCTTTGCGCAATGTAGCATCATCAACCGAAGCAGAAAGCGTTACGACTGCTGTTCCTTTTTCGTGGCTCGCAACAGCCGATTCTACGCCAGAAATCGCTTCAAGCGCCTTTTTAACGTGCATTTCGCAATGTCCACACATCATTCCTTCGATTTTGAGTATTTTCTCGCTCATAGTTTGTATCTCCTGTTTATCAGTTTTGTCTGTTATATCACTTTTCGCGCCAAGTTGTGTTGAGCTTTCTGTGTTTTGCTTGTGCATTTTGAACAAGTTCAGCCGCAATGCGTTCGTCACGACGCAGAAGCTTGAAAGGCTCATTGCCGCCGCGCCGAACATCGGGTTCAAGTGCCATCCGAAAAGCTTTACGAACGCGCCTGCCGCAAGCGGTATGCCTATTATATTATAGAAAAACGCCCAGAACAAGTTTTCGTGAATGTTCCGCACTGTGGCGCGGCTCAGCCTGATAAGAGCCGGTACGTCGGCAAGGCTGTTTTTCATAAGCACGATGTCGGCGGCATCCACGGCTACATCCGCACCGGCTCCGATGGCGACACCAGTGTCTGCGCGCGTAAGAGAAGGCGCGTCGTTTATGCCGTCGCCGACCATGCACACTTTTCCTTTTTCTTTAAGCTGCCGGATAACGCTTTCTTTTCCGTCGGGCAAAACGCCTGCAATAACTTCATCAACGCCGGCTTGTTCCCCAATAGCTTTTGCAGTGCGCTCGTTGTCGCCTGTAAGCATTACGACATGAAGCCCCATCTCTTTCATTTCACGGATAGCTGCGGGGCTGTCTTTCTTAATAACGTCAGCAACAGCGATTATACCAAGGAGCGTACCGTCTTTTGCGAAGAAAAGAGGCGTTTTGCCCTGTGCGGAAAGCTTTTCGGCCTGTTCTTTCGCATGGTCGGCGACGGAAGCACTGTTAGCTATGAAAGACAAGTTTCCGCCAACGAGTTTGCTTCCGTTAAGAGTTGCCGTAAGTCCGTTTCCTGGAAGAATCTTAAAATCAGCGCAATCCTCGGCGGTAATGCCAAGCTCCTCGGCTTTTTTGACGACGGCTTTTGCAAGCGGGTGCTCGCTTTTCTTTTCGAGCGCGTATGCCGCCGCGAGCAGTTCTTTTTGTTCAGAGTCGAGCGCGATAATATCCGTGACTTCCGGTTCACCCGCAGTTATAGTGCCTGTTTTGTCTAGGACGACGATATTTGTCTTTCCGGCTTGCTCCAGCGCAACAGCTGTCTTAAAAAGAATGCCGTTTTTTGCGCCCATGCCGTTTCCGACCATTATTGCAACTGGTGTCGCAAGCCCAAGCGCGCACGGGCAGCTTATAACGAGCACTGCGACGGCGTGCGTCAAAGCTGTTCCAACGGCGGCTCCGACGAACATCCATATTACAAAAGTAACGGCAGCAATAGAGATAACAGTCGGTACAAAAATGCCCGAAACTTTGTCAGCTATTTTAGCTATCGGGGCTTTTGTAGCCGCCGCATCGCTTACCATCTGGATAATCTGAGAAAGCGTTGTATCTTCGCCAACGCGGGTAGCCTCGCATTTTATAAAGCCTGACGTGTTCGTCGTCGCCGCCGAAACTCTGTCTCCCGGCGCTTTATCGACAGGAATGCTTTCTCCGGTAAGGGCGGCTTCGTTCACCGCGCTCGTACCTTCAACAACAATTCCGTCAACCGGGATATTCTCGCCGGGGCGCACAACGAATATATCGCCTTTTTTGACATACTCAACAGGAACAGTTTTCTCTGCACCGTTTTCTATTATTACAGCCGTTTTAGGCGCAAGCTTCATAAGGCTTTTAAGCGCGTCGGTTGTCTTTCCCTTCGAGCGCGCTTCAAGCATCTTGCCGACTGTTATAAGCGTCAATATCATCGCCGCGCTTTCAAAGTAAAGGTGGTAAGAGTAGGGGACTCCGCCAGCCCCGGCTTTAAGCGGATCAAGTTCATACTGTGCGTGTATCATGGCGAAAAGCTGGACAGTGCTGTACACGAATGAAGCCGCCGAACCTAGTGACACAAGCGTGTCCATGTTCGGCGCGCGGTGAATTATGCCGCGGAAGCCGCTAATAAAAAACTTTTGGTTTATCACCATAACGATTGTGGCAAGAATAAGCTGCGCAAGCGCTAAAATCGCGGGTTTTCCGCTCATAAACACCGGCAGCGGCCAGTCCCACATAGAGTGACCCATTGAAATGTACATCAGTGGAACAAGAAACGCGAGTGACCAGATGAGGCGTTTTCGTAAAACGGGAGTTTCCCTGTCTTTAAGAGCATCGTCCGCATTAGCCGCTGCGCCGCCAGCATTACCAGCTACAGCACACGTCGCACTTGAACAGCCCCCGGAACTTGCGCCCATCGCTAGTTTAATACCGCCTGATGCACCTTTACCGCTCTTAGTTTCCGCGCCGTATCCTGCATCAACAACAGCACGAATAATCTCTGTATCAGAAGCCGTGCCTTCAACTCCCATTGAGTTTGTGAGCAGGCTTACAGAGCAGGACGTTACGCCCGGTACTTTAGAGACAGCTTTTTCTACACGCGCACTGCAAGCGGCGCATGACATTCCTGTGACAACAAATTGCTTCATCCGTTAATCTCCGCTAACTAAATGTAACAAAAAAAATCGGAAAAGTAAAATCTCAAAAAACTCCAACGTTCGCTTCTGATGCGACGAATCTCAAAAATCTCCAGCCGCGCTGGTTGTCCTGAGTTTTCTAATTATCAGTATTGTAAATCTTTGCGACGTGCTTCCTGTTTCCGCCGATTATAATAATCGCCGCCAAAACTGCTATCAAATTGAAAATAAGGACGACAAACCTTGCATCCATTATTTCAGAAAGGAATCCTGCGATAAGCTCCGCAATCAAAGAACCGGCAGTTGAAAGAATCAAAAACGCGCCGTTGAATCTTCCTTTCATTTCGTCCGGTACGTAATTTTGCGTTGATGAACTTCGTATCGTGTAACTCGTTATTCCGCCCATACCGCTTATAAAACAGAGAATCCTAGCTGTCTCTATCGTCATGAACATATATGTGCCGTCTATAAGCCCCAGGAAAATATAAACAAGAAGAGCTATCGTAAATTTGTACTTAACAGGAATTTTTATTCTATAATGAAGCATACCGCCTATCGCCCTTCCGACAAAAGCCATTCCGTATGTCATTACATAAAGATATTCACCGTTTTCAAACGTGCTTTTATAATAGGGCAGACACATTACGTTCATCGCGCCGCCGGCTAGACAGCTGAAAAAGAAATAAACCGCGATTGCGAGCAGTCCACGTTCTTTTGAAAGATACGAAAAGCCGTCTTTTATATCAGAAAACATCCGCTTTGAAGTAGTAACATTCTGTCCGGCTATGCTTTCTTTTTGCTTATCTATATATTCTTCGTTCTGTTTAATCCGAGTCTCAAAAACAGCAGCAATCAAAAACGTAAGCGCGTCTATAAGCATAATCGGGCCTATGCCAATTATTTTATAAACGACAACAGCAACAGGAACCATGAACGTAGAAACAGTTTCTAGGAAGCTCGAAACTGAATACGCTTTCTGAAAATTACCTTCGCTTACAAGAAGCGGATAAAAGCTTTCGTATGCAACATAATAGACACTTTGTATAGTTCCTAGCAAAAAGCTTATGGCGGCGAATAGCGTGTAATTGAAAAAGCCGAGCATAAGTGACGCGCCCATCACAGTAAAAATACCAGCAGCAGTAAAATCAAGGATGTAAATCATCTTTTTCCGCGAAAAGCGGTCAAGAATTGCTCCAGAGATTATCGGGCTTATAATTTGAGGGAAAGTGTATAACACGACGTAAATTGCATAAAGCAGTGACGATTGTGTGTAGTCAAGAACCATAAGGCTCATGGCGAATCCTGCCAACGAGTTTCCGAACATCGAAATGGCACTGCCAATCGTGAGTATCGTAAAATCGCGAGTCCATAAACGCGTTTCTGTCTTTTTTTCCATGTAAAAGGTATAGCATGTAAAAAGTCGCAATGTAAATAAGGGTTATTGATTATAAAAATCTCGTGCATTATTATTTGATGCTGATGAACAGAAAAAATAGGACGGAATGTCACATGAAAAGAATTACAGCAGTTGTTTTGTTCTTGCTTGCTCTTGTTACTCCAGTTTTTGCGGAAGATGCTGCAGAACCAGAAAGTGACGGAAGTGCCGCTCTGGGTATGTATTACATACTCGGAAAGTTCAATATGATAGGGCTTAGTTACCATCAGTGGTTCGGGAATCATGCTCTGATGGTTTCTGCCGGAGTACAGAGTGATCAAATGAGCGCACTTGCCGAATACCAGTATTGCGTTTTTTCGGCTCATCTTACAGAGACGTTGAACTCCAGGCTTTATGTATGGGCTTCTGGCGGAGTCAATGTTAGAAATGAGTCCGTACATGAGTGGGAGCCGGATCTGACGTTATGGCAAAACGAAGTGCACGTTAATGCTGTTACGTCTCTTGGGGTAGGCATGGAATTCGTATGGTGGCGTCATCTTTCTGTGCCTGTTCAGTTCGGTTATGTCGCTGAATATCCGTTTGATTTCGGAATGTCATTCTGCTTTTCATCCGGCGTACGATATCGATTTTAAGCGTAGTTCCTGTAAAAACGAATTCTTTACAAATTCTTAAATTTTTAATTTTTTTTTGTGACACTTTGCGGACAACGTGTGTTATATGTGATATAATGATGAATGTCTGATGATTTTGGACTAACTGAAATGGAGGTTTTATAATGAACAGATTTTTTAAGATTTTTGGTGCTGTTCTTGTAGTTTGTCTGCTTTTCGCAAGCTGTGCATCTTCGGATCCAGAGCCTAAAGAACTGACAAGTAGAGTTAAAACAGAGATTCTTGAGCACAAGGGCACAGCTCTTGGCGTAACGACTCTTCCTGTTTGGGTTGATACGTATGTTGCTTCTGGTGTAAGAGGCGTTGAGAAGCTTTCTGATTTCACAGAAGAATATTGTTTCGTAGC
>JAEEGH010031427.1_pt1 | contig 10259 bp, 6 predicted proteins | sample 9134181 | NCBI WGS metagenome assembly JAEEGH01 (sample SAMN16246544, study PRJNA631951) | gut metagenome | biome: gut microbiome; feature: rumen; material: DP-attached | host: Bos | place: Iran: Karaj | collected 2018-10 | reverse complement strand
GCAATGTTGAGCTCACTTTCGTCGTGGAACAGGGACGTCCTGTCTATAGCATGACCTATAAGGGCCGTGAGGTCATCAAACCGTCACACCTTGGTCTTGAACTGGCAAAGGACAAGCATGCCACGCTGGGAGTCAACGAGCATGACCTCATGGACGACTTCGTCCTCGTTGAGGAGAAAACCTCCACCTTTGACGAGACGTGGCAACCCGTATGGGGCGAGACACGCGATATCCGCAACCACTACAATGAGCTCTATGTGAAACTACTTCAGGAGTTCATGATGCCGCGCACCAAGCGTCCTGCCGATCCTAACATCCATGAGCGTCCTGCTACGGTCATGCGTGAGCTTATACTCCGCTTCCGTGTCTATGACGACGGCATCGGCTTCCGTTACGAGTTTCCGCAGCAGCATTCACTCAGCTACTTCCTCATCAAGGAGGAACGTACGGAGTTTGCCTTGACGGGTGACCATACGGCATGGTGGCTGCCTGGCGACTATGACACACAGGAGCAGGAAACGCAGCAGACACGTCTCTCGGAGATTCGCGGACGTATGCAGACGGCCGTTAACTGGGGCAACTCCTCGGTGGCTGTCTTCTCACCTACAGGCGTGCAGACCTCGCTGCAGATGAAGACGGACGACGGTCTTTACATCAACATCCATGAGGCCGCCTGTCTGGACTATGCTACCATGCACCTGGAGCTGGTCGATGCTCAGACGCGTGCGCTTACCACCCAGCTGGAAGGTAATAGCAATGCCTACACACCTGACCCAACGCCCTCCTCATGGCCGTTGCCCGCTCCCTTCACCTTCGTCAGTCATCTTACCCCTGACGCTACAGGACTGAAAGGCTGCATGCAGACACCTTGTGTAACGCCTTGGCGTACCGTCATGGTCAGCGACGATGCCCGCGACATGCTCTCCAGCAACCTCATTCTCAACCTCAACGAGCCCTGTAAGATTGAGGATACCTCATGGATTCATCCCACGAAGTACTGCGGCGTGTGGTGGGAGATGATTGTCGGCAAGAGCAACTGGCACTATACCGATGACTTCCCCAGCATCAAACTCGACGAGATTGACTGGAACAGCGTGAAGCCCCACGGACGTCATGCTGCCAACAACGAGAAGGTGAAGCGCTATATTGACTTTGCCGCTAAGAACGGACTCGACGAAGTGCTGGTGGAAGGCTGGAACGTCGGTTGGGAAGACTGGGCCAATATGTGGAAGCGTGATGTGTTTGATTTCGTCACTCCTTATCCTGACTTCGACATCCGTATGCTCAACGACTACGCCCATTCCAAGGGCGTGAAGTTGCTCATGCACCACGAGACCAGCAGCTCTACTCAGAACTACGAGCGCCACTTGAAGGAGGCCTTTGAACTGATGAACAAGTATGGTTATGATGCCGTAAAGACGGGCTACGTGGGCGACATCATCCCGCGTGGCGACCATCATTACTCGCAAAGCATGAACAACCATTACCTGTATGTTGTTCAGGAGGCTGCCAAGCATCACATCATGGTCAATGCCCACGAGGCCACACGTCCTACGGGCATCTGCCGCACCTGGCCGAACCTTGTAGGCAATGAGAGTGCCCGTGGTACGGAGTACGAGGCCTTTGGCGGCTCCCGTCCTGACCACACCTGCATCCTGCCGTTTACCCGTCTGCAGGGCGGCCCCATGGACTATACACCTGGCATTTTCGTTACCAAGCTCTCCACTTGGAGCAACAACCCCTCATGGGCACGTATCACCATCTGCGGCTCTTTGGCCCTATACCTCACCATGTACTCACCCCTGCAGATGGCTGCCGACCTGCCCGAGCACTATGAGCAGTTCGACGATGCCTTCCAGTTCATCCGTGACGTGGCTTGCGACTGGGACGAGAGCATCTACCTGGAGGCAGAGCCGGCTGACTACATCACCGTAGCCCGTAAAGCCAAGGGTACCGACAATTGGTTCATTGGTGGAAAATGTGACGAGAATGGTCACCAGTCGGTCATCAAGCTTGACTTCCTGGACAAGGGACGCAAATATGACTGTACCATCTATGCCGACGCCAAGGATGCGCATTATGAGACCAATCCGCAAGCATACACCATTACCAAGAAGACGGTAAAGAAAGGTGACGTGCTGAAGTTGACGGAAGCCCCAGGAGGCGGCTTTGCTGTTTCCCTCTTCGCAAAATAATCTATAAGGCAAGGCGTAGGTGCCTTGCCTTATATTTTTTTACTACCTTTGCACAGATGAAAAAGGGACTGGTATTAGAAGGAGGCGCGATGCGTGGGCTGTGGACAGCCGGCATTCTCGACGTGATGATGGAGGCAGGCGTGGAGCCTGACGGACTGATAGGCGTGTCTGCAGGTGCGGCTTTCGGCTGTAATTATAAGTCGAGGCAGATAGGACGTGCCATCCGCTATAACATGCGCTTTGCCCGTGACAAGCGTTATAGTGGCTGGCAGTCGTTGTTGAAGAGCGGCGACTATTACAATGCAGAGTTCGGCTATCATGTGATACCGAAGCAATATGACGTGTTCGACGATGATGCCTTCGATGCCAATCCCATGGAGTTCTATGCCGTTTGTACGGATGTGCTGACGGGCAAGCCTGTCTATCAGCGACTAATGAAGGCTGACTATGACACGTATGAATGGATACGTGCTTCGGCTTCTATGCCGCTGGTGTCAAAGGTGGTACGGTTAGACGGCCGTCTGTTGCTGGATGGCGGGGTGGGCGATTCCATTCCCCTGGAGTTTTTCGAGTCCATAGGCTATGAGCGTAATGTGGTGATCCTGACGCAACCGAAAGGTTACCAGAAGGAGCATTTACGGCTGATGCCGCTCATGCGGATTGCCCTGCGAAAATACCCGGAGATGATTGCGGCGATGGACCGTCGTCATGTGATGTACAACCAGCAACTGGAATATGTGGCGCAGGCTGAGAGCGAGGGACGTTGCCTGGTGATACGTCCTGACGGGCAGATTCCCATTGGACATATATCGCATGATGCAGGGGAAATGCGTCAGGTGTATGAGATGGGCCGCTCGACAGGAAACCGTTTTTTGGAGCGTGTGCAATCGTTTTTTAGTTAACGTAGGAAAAAATATTCCCAAAGTTATTGTCATTTGAATGAAAATGATTAATTTTGTGGCTGAAACAATCTGAAACAATCTAAAACTTATGAAGAGAATTCTAATAGCTTTAGCACTTATCATGACGACAATGGTATCGCATGCACAGAACTTTAAGTTCGACGAGGTAAACTATACCCCGCAGGAGACAACGTTTAAACTGTTTGCACCTAACGATGCGAAGAAGGTCTGCTTACGCCTGTACAAGGACGGACAGACCAAAAAGGCGCAGAAGACGGTAAAGATGGTTCGCACGGACAACGAGCTTTGGACGGCAACGGTGAAGGGCGACCTGAAGGGATGCTTCTATACATTCGACATGGGGCGTGGCGAGTGTGCCGGCGTGTTTGCCAAGGCTGTAGGCGTCAACGGACAGCGTGGCGCCATCATCGACTGGGCTACGACCAACCCGGCAGGATGGGAGCGTGACGTAAGACCAGTGATAAAGTCACCAGTCGATCTGGTTATCTATGAAATGCACCATCGCGATTTCTCCATCGCCCGCGACGGCGCTCAGTACAAAGGAAAGTTCATGGCTCTGACGGAGCCCTGGGCTATTCAGCACCTGACAGAGCTGGGGGTGAATGCAATTCATATCCTGCCGAGTTACGACTACGGATCGGTGGATGAGACGCGCCTGAACGAGCCGCAGTATAACTGGGGCTACGACCCAGTGAACTACAATGTGCCTGAGGGTGGCTATTCGACCAATCCCTATGACCCTGCCTGCAGAATCCTGGAGTTCAAGCAGATGGTACAGGCGCTGCATAAGGCTGGTATCCGTGTCATTCTTGATGTGGTGTATAACCATACCTACGACATTGACCATTCGAACTTCCAGCGTACCTATCCTGACTACTATTACAGGAAGAATCCTGACGGCACCTACTCAAACGGTTCTGGCTGCGGCAACGAGACAGCCAGCGATAAACCCATGATGCGTCGCTTTATGCTGGAGAGTGTGAAGTACTGGATCAATGAGTACCACATTGACGGATTCCGATTCGATCTGATGGGCATTCACGATATTGAGACGATGAACCAGATACGCCAGGCCGTTGATGAGATTGACCCCTCCATCTTTATCTATGGTGAGGGATGGAGTGCCGGCTCGTGTGCTATTCCTGGAGAACAGCTGGGTGTGAAGGCCAACGTGCCGAAGATGCCAGGCATTGCCGCCTTTAGTGATGAGATACGTGACGCACTGCGTGGCCCGTTCACCGATGACACGAAGCCGGGCTGGCTGGGTGGCGCTCCTGATTTGACAGAAAGCCTGAAGTTTGGCATTGTGGGTGCCATCCGTCATCCGCAGGTCGATATGTCGAAGGTAAACTATTCCAAGGAGCCTTGGGCACTGGAACCCACACAGATGATTAGCTACGTGAGCTGTCATGATGACATGTGTCTGGTGGACAGACTTTGTGCCTCTGTGCTCAACGCTCAGCGTTCAGCGCTCAACGCACAGCAGATAGCTGAGCTCATCCGCTTGGACCAACTTGCTCAGACAGTTGTCTTCACTTCTCAGGGAGTGCCCTTCTTGCTGAGTGGCGAGGAGCTGATGCGCGACAAGAAGGGGGTGCATAACTCCTATGAGTCGCCTGACAGTATTAACCAGTTTAATTGGGAGAACAAGGCAAAGTATCCGCAACTGTTTGGCTATTACAAAAACCTGATTGCTTTGCGTAAGCACCATCCGGCTTTCCGTCTGGGGTCTGCCGACTTGGTCCGTAAGCATCTGGAGTTCTTGAAGGCTCCTAAGGACGTGGTGGCTTTCCAGCTGAAGAATTATGCCGGAAGAGACGACTGGCGTAATATCATCGTGGTGCTGAACGCTTCGAAGGCAGAACAGACCGTCAGCGTGCCTCAGCGAAAATATACAGTGGTCTGCCGTGACGGTGTCATCAACGAGCAGGGCCTTGCCTCGTTCGACGCCAATCAGGTGAAGGTGAGTCCGCAGACGGCATTGATTATTCATGACTGATATTGATAACGCACAAAAATAATTTATTATGGAGACGAAGAGTAAGTTATTTGGAATCGTATTAAGTGTGGTAGCTGCAATGACCATTACTACAAATGCAAGTGCTGCCCAGCAGCCACAGGAGCAGCAGAAGAAAGTGAAAGGCTTGGTGATTGACCGTATTGAGCCTACCGATTGGTTTGTGGGCATGAAAAATCCCTCCTTGCAACTGATGGTGTATGGCAAGAATATTGCTTCTGTACAGAACGTGACGACCGACTATGCCGGAGTACGCATCGACAGCCTGGTAAGGCTTGACTCGCCCAACTACCTGCTGGTGTATCTGAACCTCAGTGGGGCACAGCCGGGCACGATGACCCTGAACTTCGACAAGCAAAAGGTCAGCTACCAGCTGAAAAAGCGTGAGATGAGCGGTGACAAGCGCAAGGGCTTCGATATCAGTGATGTGCTCTATCTGCTGATGCCTGACCGTTTTGCACAGGGCGCTCACCACAACCCGCAGGTGAAAGGCATGCAAAACTATCGTGAAGACCGTGCCGCTCCCTCCCTTCGTCACGGCGGTGACCTGGAAGGTCTGATGCAGCACCTGGACTATTTCACGGAGTTGGGTGTTACGGCACTTTGGTTCACCCCTATTCTGGAGAACGACTCTCCCGATCAGGGCGAGTGGTCCACCTATCACGGCTATGCCTGTACCAACTACTACCGTGTTGATCCGCGTTTCGGTACCAACGAGCAGTACCGACAGCTGATTGATGCCTGTCATCAGAAAGGCTTGAAGGTGGTAATGGATATGATCTTCAACCACTGCGGCTTCGAGCATCCTTGGACGCTCGACATGCCGTCGAAGGACTGGCTCAACCTGCCCCAGTGGCTTGAGGAGTCGGGTGGCACGTCCGATTCACGCGGCACCAGCTTCCTGCAGACTAGCTACAAGCTGACTCCTGTGCTCGATCCCTATGCCTCTGAGGTGGATATGCGTGAAACGGTGGAGGGATGGTTTGTCTCTACCATGCCCGACCTCAATCAGGAGAATCCCCATCTGATGTGCTACCTCATCCAGAACTCGAAGTGGTGGATTGAGACGGCCGGCATCGATGGCATCCGCATGGATACCTATCCGTATGCCTTCCGTCGGCCGATGGCCCAGTGGATGAAGGAGTTGGACGAAGAATATCCCAACTTCAACACCGTAGGCGAGACGTGGGTAACCAATCCGGCCTATACCGCTGCATGGCAGAAAGACTCCCGCCTGTCTGACGAGAACAGCTACCTGAAGACCGTTATGGACTTCTCGTTCCAGGAGAAGCTGGATTCGGCCAAGCATGAGAATACCGATGCTTGGTGGCGTGGTATGAACCGACTCTACAACTCGTTCTGCTATGACTATCTGTATCCCAATCCGTCGAGCGTGATGGCCTTCATCGACAATCACGACACGGATCGCTTCCTGGGTAACGGCTGTGACTCGCTGGCCCTGAAGCAGGCATTAGCCCTGCTGCTCACCGTGCGCCGCATCCCCCAGCTTTACTATGGTACGGAAATTCTGATGAACGGCACTAAGGAAGTAACTGACGGTCATGTGCGCAAGGACTTCCCGGGTGGTTTCCCAGGCGACACGCACAGCTGCTTCTTTAGCGGACAGCGGACAACAGATACAGGACAACTGATAACCGGCCGTACGAAGGCAGAGGATGAGATGTTCCAATGGATGAGCCGCCTGCTGCATTGGCGTAAGGGGAACGAAACCATTATCAGAGGTATGCAGACGCAGTTTATACCCTATAATGGTGTGTATGTGATTGCCCGTCGCTGGCACAACAACGTGGTGCTGACCATTGTGAACGGGACGTCGAAGCCTGCTGTCATGAAGGTGGAGCGTTATGCAGAGGTCATTGGCAAGACCAAACGTGCCAAGGATGTGCTCACAGGCAGTTTCATCGACTTGAGTACTGATTTGACGTTGAAACCGCGTCAGTCATTGGTATTGGATTATCAACAAGATTTAACGGACTAAATGATGATGAGAAAGGATATTGACAGTAAGTTGTGGAAACAGGTATCAGGACTTTTGCCCCTTTTCCTTCTTACGCTGTTACCGATAAACGTATCGGCACAGGACAGGTCTGACGTAAGACAGGTTATTACGGAGGCATATAGCAGGAATTCTCCTAAACAAAAGGTGAACCGTTTGTTGCCTTTGGCTGATGAGTTGATGCTGATGTCGTCTTTTGACGATGTGGCGCAGAAACTGGTGCGTGAACGCTATAAGGTGGAGATAGAGGATGACCAGCTGAAGGCCGAGTCTGAAATTTGCCAGGTGGTAGCTGTTAACCGCCAGAACCTGCCTGAGAAGATCGACACGCTGACGCTGTTCGTGAAGTACCAATTGAACAAGCCGGCCTTGGAGGATAGCCTGAAGAACTGCAGCTATGTGTTCAAGCAAAAGTCGGCTGACGGACGTTTCGACTGGTGGCAACAGAAGGGGACGGGTATTAATCTTGCTGTGTACTATACTTATAATAACAAGTATCCCAGTGCCTTGCTTTTTGCCCGTCCGAAGCCCAAGGCAGTGGCCAAGCCTGAGGTAGTCGATGAGCCGACCCCTCCGGAGCCGGAAGAGACGCCAGCAGTAACTCCTGAATCACAGGTGATGAATTTTGCATCAGTTTCTGTCACAGAGGATTTCCGCTATCGTGATATTAATATGTCGGTCAGCATCACTTTCCCGCAAGCTGTTGGTGGTTCGGCTGAACAGTTGAATAGCGAGGCATTGAATTCGTCGCTGTTAGGACGTTTCGTTCAGACCAAGCCCAGTCTTGACGGCGATGGCAATATTGAGAAGGGTGTTGATGCCTATCTCAAACGCATGAAGAATGAGTTCCTGAAAGACTATGCCTCAGCTGACGAAATGGAACTATCTTTCAAAAACTCTTACGATATTACCATCCTGCCGGAGGCAGAAAGCCGCAAAGGCGTGGTGACTTATGTGAACAATGTGTCGATGTCCGATGTGGATACAGATCTCCCTCATGTTGCCCAGTACCGTGTTGCTGCCAATTTCGAGCTTCGTACAGGCAAGCTGATTACTTTTGATGATGTGTTCAAGGAGAATTCCCATGCTTCAATAGCCGAACTGCTCCGTCGTGCCCATCAGGAGAAGATTGCCGGCTTGGAAGAGGATCCTGTTGGTGAGTTAGAATATGACGATGCGCTTGAAAACTTCATCTTAGGACGCGACAGCATCATCTTCATCCTCATTTCCGTCGATGAGACCGGCGGATACGAAGAAGTGTATTCCTATAAATACGACAAGTTAAAGAAGTTCTTAAAATAACAAGACCAGTCCTGCTATGGCACAATAGCAGATCATACGGATAGGATTAATCTTTAGGAACATCGTACCGATAAAGGTGGCAGCCAACAGGAAGACGCTGACACCAAACTGCCAAGGGCTGACTGATGGCGCCGAGAAATTGTCTGGCGTCATGAGCAGTAGCGTGGCAGCTGCCAAGAGTCCGACCACCGCAGGGCGCAGTCCCATAAAGACAGACTGAACGAGCTGCGTATGCATGTATTTCATGAACATCTTGCTAATAAGAATCATGAGTATTAAGGAAGGCAGTACGAGGGCAAAGGTAGCTGTCACGCTGCCAAAGAGCGCCATCGTATGACTTCCTGTAGCATTGAAGACGGCGGTGTAACCGCAATAGGTGGCTGAGTTGATACCGATGGGGCCAGGGGTCATCTGCGAGATGGCGACAATGTCAGTAAATTCTGCCGTCGTCATCCAGCCCCAATGGTGAACTACCTCACCCTGAATAAGCGATAGCATGCCGTAGCCGCCGCCAAAGCCAAACAGCCCAATCTCGAAAAAGGTCAGAAACAGATAGACGTAAATCATAAGGCTGTCCTCCCTTTCTTATCAGGCCCATCGGCCCCATGAGACTTATCGGCCCCATAAACCCCATAAAGATATCCTCCAAGGCCGGCAATGATGATGATCCATATTGGCGATACCCCTAACCACCAGATGGCCAGAGCCGAAACGATGGGAATCCATAGCGTATAACGGTTCAGACGGGCACGTCTGGCCAGATTGAAAGTCGGTACGGCAATCAGTGCTACCACCGCAGGCCGGATGCCTCGGAACATCGCGGCAATCACTTTGTTGTCACTGAACTGTTGGAAGAAGACAGCAATGGCCAATATGATGAGAAAAGAGGGTAGGGCAGTGCCCATTGCTGTAACGAGGGCACCGCGAACCTTACGCAACTTATAGCCAATGAATACGCTGAGATTAATGGCAAACACACCAGGACAGCTCTGTGCAATGGCGATGAGGTCGAGCATCTCTTCCTTCGCTATCCATTTGTGCTTGTTCACCACTTCTTCCTCAATAAGAGGTATCATGGCATATCCACCGCCAATGGTAAACAGGCCAATCTTAAAGAAGGTCTTAAAGGAATCCCAGTATATGTTCAATTTAATCTTAAATGTTTAATCTTTAATCTTTTCTTCCACCCACTTTCTTGCATTCACAAAGGCCTCAATCCAGGGGGTAACCTCGTCCATGCGGCGATTCATGGGATACCAGGCACATTGCCACGGGAAAATGGCACGCTCCAGGTGAGGCATCATGGCAAGATGACGCCCATCAGCAGAGCAGATACCAGCCACGTCATAGTCGGAACCGTTCGGGTTGGCAGGATAACCGTGATAGTTATACTTTGCAATGACGTTATACTGATCTTCTGCTTCAGGCAGGCTAAACTTTCCTTCACCGTGGGCTACCCACAGACCGAGCTTGTTGCCGCTTAGGCTACCGAACATCACACTGTTGTTCTGCGGAATCTGTAGTGTAATGAACTCACTCTCGAACTTATGTGAGTCGTTGTGCAACATCTTGGCACCCTTGGCACCTGTAAGACCAAGCTCAACCATCAGCTGGCAACCGTTACAGATTCCCAGCGACAACGTGTCCTTGCGGGCATAGAACTTGTCAAGTGCTTCCTTGGCCTTCGGATTGAAGAGGAAGGCACCTGCCCAGCCTTTAGCACTGCCGAGTACATCGGAGTTCGAGAAACCACCGCAGAACACAATCATGTTTACTTCTTCTAGTGTCTCACGACCGCTGATAAG
>JAEEGH010031422.1_pt1 | contig 10261 bp, 5 predicted proteins | sample 9134181 | NCBI WGS metagenome assembly JAEEGH01 (sample SAMN16246544, study PRJNA631951) | gut metagenome | biome: gut microbiome; feature: rumen; material: DP-attached | host: Bos | place: Iran: Karaj | collected 2018-10 | reverse complement strand
GAGCCGTTGCTGCGAAATAGGATGGCAGCCATCCAAATCAAAGGATGTGTTCGGATACATTGTATATATTTATGAAGATGGGATCTGGAAGGTGATGGACACGCTGCACGGCGCGTCGAACACCTTTTATGCGGACACGCTTCATGCTGACGGCAGTGTACATGAATACCGGATCGCCTCCCTGGACACCTGCAGGAATGCCAGTCCGTTGGGCGAAATCCACCATACCATGGTGTTGTCTGCCACACCGAACAAGTGCGACAGCGCCGTCAGTCTGTCATGGAATGCCTATGCGCACATGCCGGGCGGTGCCGCCTCTTTCGAGGTCTTTGCGCGTAGCGGGAAGGATGGTTTCCAATGTATCGGATCCGGAGGGAAAGGCTCCTCGTTCCGGTGTGAAGGTCTTGATGTGATGCGCCCGTATACTTTTTATGTGCGTGTCTGGAACGCTGACCGGAGCATATCGGCCACCTCCTCAACGGTGGATGTGGATTTTCACCGCAAACCCGGTAGTGGTGTCGCACTGCTCCGCTCGGTAAGTGTGACAGAAGATAATGATATTCTGGTGACCGCCCATGTGCCTGACACGGCCGATTACCGCTCCCTGGTGCTTTGCCGCCATCTGGAACCGGACGGTCCGGCGGTCTGGTCGGACACTCTGGCAAAATGCAGCGGAAACTGCTCATGGCGGCAGCGGGGGCTGGATGTGCAGCAGCCGCATTACTATACTGTTTCACTGACGGACGAGTGCAATATGGCCTTTTATGTATCTGAGCCGGTGGCAAACATAGTGCTGCACATGGATATGGATGTTGAAGCCAACCGGCTGTCATGGAGTTCATACGATGGTTTCCGGGCTTTGCCTGACAGCTATCGCGTGTATAGGAGGGCTGGGACGCTTTCACCGTTCGCACTTTTGGACGACCGTCCGTTCCCCCTGCGCGGTTATGACGATCCGTTGCAGGATTTGCCGTCGGGGAATGAGATTGCCTACAGGGTCTCGGCGGTCGGGCATGTGAAGGGTCTTCCCGATACGGTTGAATGCTTCTCCAACACTGTGGTTATGGAGGATGAGCCTGCCATCTACATCCCCAACAGTTTTATCCCTGAAAGTGACATAGAGGAGAACCGTGTATTCCGTCCTGTGCTCCATTCGGTTCCGGCACCGGAATACCTGCTGACCATCTTCGACCGCTGGGGGCAGGTGGTGTTTGAGACCCGTAATCCGGAGGAGGGCTGGGACGGCCTCATCAAGGGGCTTCCCGCCAGGATGGGGGTTTATGTGTTCCAGTTAAGTTTCCGTATGAAAAACAACAAATTGTATACCCGCAGGGGAATGGTGAACCTGATTCGTTGATTATGAAGAGGAGTTGTATCTTTTATGTAATGCTTATGTCGTGCCTGACGCTGTCGCTAAAGGCACAGTCTGATATCGCTGTCGGACAGTGGAAAACCTATTTTTCGTATGCTGAGAGCATTGATCTGCTGCAGGCTGACGGTGAGATTGTGGTGGCGACCCCAAACACGCTTTATGTGCTGGCACTCTCGGACGGCCTTTGCCGTCGGGTTGGGGTAACCGAAGGGCTTTCTGATGTGGGTGTCTCGCATATCCATTGGAATGAGAAAACCAGATCCGTACTCGTATGCTATACCAATTCAAATATAGACATTTATGATGGGAGCGGGGTTTTCAACATCCGCGACCTGTACGAGAAACAGATTTCCGGTGACAAGACAATCTACCAGGCCTGTGTGTCCGGCAATGTGGCCTATCTGGCCTGTGGTTTCGGAGTGATGGTGTTGGATATGGCCAAGCGCTATGTGCAGGAAACTTGGTTTTTCCAATATAATGGCCGCACACTGGCTGTAAAGGATGTGGCCGTGAAGGGAGATACCGTATGGGCTGCCACGGCTGATGGAATATATTATAATACATTGGGAAACCGACGTATAGCCCAGTTCTCCACTTGGTTGAAAATGGAGGGGCACGGGCTGCCCGATTCCATGGATGTGAACCGGTTGGTTGTGTATGACGATGCGCTGTATGCCTTGCGGGGCGCTTCGGTGTGGCATGACACGGTGTGGGAATCTGACAGCACATTCCATGAGGATGTTGTCCCACGCCAAAACTCCATATATGTTTATCGTAACGGGCGTTGGTGTCTGGATTCCATTTTCGGATATGAGGAGGTTCGGAACATTGCGGTTTCCAACGGCTGTCTGATGGTCACCTATTGGAACAAGGCGGTCGCCTACCGGATGTCAGCGGATGGAAGGATGGTTGCGGTGGGTGCCTTCGGCTCTCCACAGCCGCGCAATTCCCTTTATGGTGATGACGGTTACCTATGGATTGCCGATAAGGAAAAGGGATTGGTGCGCCAATTGTGGACGGATGAGCCGGCCTATTACACACCGGAGGGGCCGATTACGGACGGGGTGTGGGCTATGGATGCCAACTGCTGTGCATTGGCTGTGGTGCATGGCTCCCCTCATGATGGTTGGACCCCCAATTGGTCCCATATCCAGTTGAGTGTCTATAACGGTCAGCGGTGGAGCAACAGCTATGTGGATGTCTCTTATCGGGATGCCATGGATGTGCTCTTCCCTTCGGCTGATCCTTCCGAATGTTACATAACCTCTTATTTGCATGGTCTGCTCTGCCTGAAAGATGGCGTTGTGCGGCAGGTGTACGATTCCACAAATTCCACTCTGGAACCCTATTACGGCCATGTGCGTTGCGGGAAGATGGCCATGGATTCCAACGGTAACCTTTGGGTCCTGAACCCTTTGGCAGTCCATCCGCTCTCGGTGCGCACCCCAAAAGGGGAGTGGGCCGCATTGAACACCGGTGCCATTTCGGGAACCATTGTGGGCGATCTGATGGTTGACCGCCGGGGCTGGATCTGGATAAGCGGCAATAGGGAGAAAACCCTGATGATTCTGAATCCCAATGGTACGCCTACGGTGACTTCTGATGACCAGCTGGTGCAGCTGAACACCTCACTGACAGAGGAGACGGGTGCCTTCACATATATATATTCTATTGTTGAGGACAAGAATGGCCAGGTATGGCTTGGCACCGACCGTGGCATCAAGATTTATTATTCCCCTTCGCGGCTGTTTGCCTATCCCTCCACGCTGCCCTATGCGCCCCGTGTAATGATGGACAGTCTGGTGGAGTTGCTGCTCTATCATGAGGCTGTCACCTGCATTTGTGTTGATCAGGGCAACCGCAAGTGGGTCGGAACAGATAATGCCGGCCTTTTCCTGCTGTCGGAGGATGGGGAGCAAGAGCTGCTTCATTTTACTAGTGAAAATAGTCCTTTGATATCCAATAATATACGTTCAATTGCCGTTCTTGGAAGCACGGGCGAGGTGTTTGTCGGTACCGATTGCGGTTTGGAGTCGTTCCGCTATACGGCCACCGATCCGGCGGATGATTATGCGCAGTTGAAGGTCTTTCCGAATCCGGTCAGGGAGGATTTCGACGGATATATCAGCATCTGCGGGCTTGTTGATGATTCTGAGGTGAAAATCACCGACACGAAGGGCGGTCTGGTCTACCGGACCCGTTCCAACGGAGGAACGGCGGTGTGGGACGGACGCAGGTTTGACGGCACGCGTGCCGCCACGGGTGTCTATTTTGTGCATGCCACCGACCAGTTCGGGCAGGTGAAAGGAAAAGGTAAAATTTTGTTCATAAAATAACCAACCATTATGAATACCAGAAAAGAGAGGGATTCCATGGGAATAGTGGAGGTGCCTTCGGAAAAATATTGGGGGGCACAGACCCAGCGCTCTCTGCAGAATTTCCAGATAGGGGATGTCAGGATGCCTGTTGCGGTAATACGCCAGCTGGCCAATGTGAAGAAGGCGGCGGCCTGCGCCAATTGTGACGCGGGGGTGCTCTCTGCCGAAAAAAGGGATTTGATTGTGCGGGTGTGTGACGAAATCCTCACCGGCTCCTTGGACAGTCATTTCCCACTGGTGGTCTGGCAGACTGGTTCCGGTACGCAGACCAATATGAATGTGAATGAGGTTATCGCCAACCGGGCGGAAGTGCTGCGTGGCGGCGATCCCGGCATGGGACGGCTGCTTTCTCCGAACGATGATGTCAACAAATCACAGTCCACCAACGATGTGTTCCCTTCGGCCATGAGGATGGCGGCGGCCTGTATGCTTCTGGACCATACGTTGCCTGCTTTGGAGTCACTCCAACAGGTTCTGCGGCAGAAGGCGGAAGCGTTCAATGACATCATCAAAATCGGTCGTACGCACACGCAGGATGCCACACCGTTGCGGTTGGGGGATGAGTTTTCAGGATATTCCGCGCAGCTTGCCTGCGGCATCCGTGCACTAAAAAACAGCCTGCCGCATATTATGGAACTGCCAATCGGCGGCACGGCGGTCGGTACCGGGCTGAACACTCCGGATGGATACGACCGCCAATGTGTGGACTATATCAACCGTTTTACTGGCCAAAACTTCACCTTGGCCGGCAATAAGTTTGAGGCTATGTCGTCACACGATGCGGTGGTTGAGGTGTCTGGTGCTTTAAAACAGTTGGCAGTCAGTTTGATGAAGATAGCCAATGATCTGCGACTCTCCGCTTCTGGCCCCCGTTGCGGCATAGGTGAGCTGCTGCTGCCACAGAACGAACCCGGTTCCTCCATAATGCCCGGCAAGGTCAATCCAACCCAATGTGAGGCAATGACCATGGTCTGCGCCCAGATTATCGGTAACGACACCACCATTTCGGTGGCAGGTATGCAGGGCCATTGGCAGCTTAATGTCTTTATGCCTGTGATTGCTTACAACATCCTGCAATCCGCCCAACTGTTGGGAGATGTATGCGGCTCATTCGAAAAGCATTGCGTTGCAGGCATTATGCCTAATGAGGATAGAATCCGCGAAAACCTCACATCATCTCTGATGCTGGTGACGGCTTTGAGTCCGCATATCGGTTACCACCGTTCGGCGGAAATCGCACGTCATGCCTACGAAAGGAACCTGAACCTGAAGGAAGCGGCGTTAGAACTGGGCTATGTGACGGAATCGGAATTTGATGCCTGGGTTTGTCCGGAAAAGATGGTTGGCCGGTAGGCTGTTTCTGCCACTTTGTCACCTTGACGGCCTTGGCAAAGAAATTGCTGTGCCGTGGTGGTCTGAATGAAAACACATAATAATGATGGAAGAAGAAGAGATGAAACCTATGTCCGAACCTGAGGAGGGAGAGGAGAAGAAAGAGATTGAAGAACAGGAAACTGCGAAGAACGTCGTGCCCGAAAAGGAGCGTGGACGCAAGAACCGGAATGCCCGGAAACTTGAGGCCCTGCATCAGGAAAACGACAAGCTCTCTGCGGAAAAAGCGGAGATTCATGACAAATATATCCGGCTCTATTCCGAGTTTGACAACTACAGGCGCCGGACCCAAAAGGAGAAGCTGGACATCATCAAAAATGCCTCCGAAAAAATCATTGTCGGATTGCTTCCGGTGTTGGATGACATGGAGCGTGCCTTGAAATTTGAGACGGCAGGGCAGGATGGGCCTTCCGATTCCGAAAAGGAGGGTATTTCCTTGATTTATCAGAAAATGATGAATTTCTTGAAACAGCAGGGCTTGGAGGAGATTCATGCTGTCGGAGAGCCGTTTGATGTCGATCTGCACGAGGCGGTGACAACTATGCCCGCACCCTCGGAGGAGGAAAAGGGCAAGGTGCTGGATGAGATCCAGAAGGGCTACCGTTTGAACGAGAAGGTGATCCGCTTTTCAAAAGTGGTGATTTACCAATAAGTGGAAGGAGCGGATATGGAGAAAAGGGATTATTACGAAGTTTTGGGTGTTCCGAAAAATGCGGATGCACAGGAGATAAAAAAAGCCTACAGGCAGAAGGCCATCCAATACCATCCGGACAAGAATCCGGGTGACAAGGAGGCTGAGGAGAAGTTCAAGGAGGCTGCCGAGGCTTATGAGGTGTTGAGCAACCAGGAAAAACGGGAGCGTTACGACCGCTTCGGTCATGCAGGTGTCGGCGGCGCGGCTGGCGGCGGTTTCCAGGGCTTTGACATGGGGGACATTTTCTCCCATTTCGGCGACCTGTTCGAAGAGTTCGGCATCGGCGGTTTTTCGCGCGGCGGACGGAGCCGTGGCGGGCAGGCTGTGCAGAAGGGTTCCAACCTCCGTGTGAAGGTGAAACTTACTTTGGAGGAGATTGCCAAGGGGGTGGAGAAAAACATCAAGGTGCAGAAATATGTCCCTTGTCCGCAATGTGGCAGCACAGGCGCCAAGTCGCCGGATGCGATAAAAACCTGTCCTACCTGTCATGGTAGCGGATACACTGTGCGGATGCAGCAGTCGTTGTTCGGCGCGATGCAGATGCAGAGCGAATGCGGCCACTGTCACGGTACCGGCAAGGTCATTACTGACAAGTGCCCGAACTGCAACGGCAACGGCGTGATTCGAGGCGAGGAGGTGATCACCCTCAAGATTCCGGCCGGTGTGGCGGACGGGATGCAGCTGAGCATGAACGGTAAGGGTAATGCTGCTCCCAACAATGGAATTCCGGGCGACCTCTATGTGCTTATAGAGGAGGAGAAGCATCCTCTTTTTGAACGGGATGGCAACAACCTTTATCTGGAGTATGACATCAGTTTCCCGCAGGCGGTGCTGGGTGCGATGGTCGAAATCCCCACAATTGACGGTAAGGCCAGAATCAGGATTGCGCCGGGCACGCAGTCCGGCACGCTGCTCAGGCTCAATGGCAAGGGGCTGCCAGGATTGCGCAGTTACCAGCGAGGAGATCTGATTGTAAATGTTAATGTCTGGGTTCCAAAAAATTTGGGCAAGGAGCAGAAACAGCAGGTGGAGCAGTGGCTCTCCGCACCGGAGTTCGCCCCTAAGAACGAGCGGCGCACCTCCTTCTTCGAACGGGTGAAACAGTTTTTCAACTGACTGGAAAAATAATTGTTTGGGATTCACAGTAAGGTGTTAAAAAGTGCCGGTGATTTTTGAAAATCCATCGGTTCTTTTTTGTTATTTTTGCAAAAAAAACAGGTCTACATTTTAAATTGAAACAAGTATATTTTTTAAAATGAAAATCAATTATTTCCGTAAAAAGAGCGCGCTTTTGTCCCGCTCGTTGCGCTGGTTGGCGGTATTGTGCATGTGCGGATGCGCACAGCAATCCTTTGCGGCCGGTGCGGATTCGCAACGCAGTGACCTTACCGTGTATGGCAAGGATTCCATCTCAATTTGTGAGAACGCCCTCCCGTTGCGGTATGGCGACACCACCTTTTTCCCTGGTACGAAAAGTGGCGTGTATGCGATTCGCTTTGTCACCGGACCGAACAGTGACAGCATTGTACGGCTCACGTTGCGGGTGCAGCCCTCCTACAGGGTATATGACACCTTGAAACTTTGCCAGAGTGACCTGCCGTTCCTGTATGGTTCGACGGTGATCAGCACCACCACGCCTGTGGGTACCCATTCACGGGTGCTCTATCTGAAGACGAAGGCAGGGTGCGACAGCGTCATTTTCCTTCAACTTACAGTCTCTGCCTCATATAACAATGAAGTTCGGATGTCAGTTTGTGAGAACGAATTTCCCATCCGTTTTGGTGGCCGGGAGATTACAGCGGCGGGCATATATGCCATCCCTTTGCAGAGCAAGGACGGTTGTGACAGCACCATCCGGCTGCAGGTTCAGACCAATCCGACCTACAGGCGGTATGATACGGTCCGTATCTGTCCCAGCCAGCTTCCTTATCTGTATAGTGGCAAATGGTATACGGACGGTGGAAATTATGTTGTGGAGAACATCTCCAGACTTGGTTGCGACAGCATAACCTTACTGGCATTACAGGTGTACCGTTATCCGGTGGTGAACGACACCCTGCATCTGTGCCAAAGTGCCTTCCCTTATCGTTATGGTTCCACATTAATCATGGAAAAGGGTGATTATGATGTTAAATTGCGCTCCAAGGAGGGTTGTGACAGTATCGTGAAGTTGGCTGTGGTTGCGGAGCAGAGCTACCGTGTGCCGCATTATCTGCATTTGTGCACGAATGACCTGCCCTATGAATATGGTGACCGGAAAATTGTGGACACTGGCTATTATGTGATTGCTCTTCGTAGCATCTACAATTGCGATAGTGTGGTTGACCTTCATGTGACTATAGGTCGTCCGAGTTTCACCGCCTTTGTCGATACCATCTGCTGGGGTGAAACGTACAACAAACGTGGTTATAAAATACCATTTTCCCCCTTTAATGAGTATTACATCATCAATGGCCGCAAACCGGCGGCCAACATGGAGGGATGCGACAGCAATTTTACCATTACGGTGCGGATTATGCCGGTGTATGAGAATAACGACTCCCTGTTGGTATGCGATGGGGACCTGCCTCTGACACGTCATGGAAGGGTTTTCGCGGCAGCGGGTAACCACAAGGTGCAGCTTAAGACCATCCATGGTTGCGACAGTATTATCAATTTCTGCCTGCAGACCACCAAAACATACCATTTCACCCGGACGGAGCATTTCTGCGCCGGAACTGTCTATAAGGTGGGTGATTCATCTTTCAATAAAGCTGGCCGTTATCATGTTGCAATGCGTACAAAGGGCGGATGTGACTCGATAATTGACCTGACGCTCATCATGGATGACCGCGCCCCTTACACTCCCGGTCAAATCTATACAAAGAAGGATTTGTACGAGACCGACAAGCACACCTTCTGGATCAGCAGTGTTCCGAACGCCTCTTTCTACCGTTGGAACTATACCAACAAAAACTGGCTGCCGATCGGCTCTACCAACGACTATGTGTTTGCACTGCGCAATCTGCAGGATGGTGATACCGGTACTGTTTCTGTGGTGGCCGGCAATGCCTGCGGGCTTTCCGGTGTTTCACGGGTGCAGGTGCTGGTGCAGGAAACAGCTTTGTCGGAGGCGGAAAGGAATCACAACATCCGGGTTTACCCGAATCCTGCCAATGAGAAGACCGTGCTGGATCTGGATGGCATGGCTGCCGAAGCGGTGGAACTGCGCGACATGTCCGGACGCCTGCTGCTGGTGATTCCGGTCATGGACAGCAGGGTGGAGATTCCGTTGCAGGCCTACAGTGCCGGTTATTACCTGATCCGCATCATGGAGGGCCGGAGCTTGCTGAAGACGCTTCCGCTGATCAAACAGTAGTGTCGCACCCGTACAAATAAAAATATAGGGACGCCATTTGGCGTCCCTATATTTATTATATGGTAGGTGGTGATTAATGCACCACCTGCAGCTTCCTGCTGAGGGTGCCTTTGTCCGTCCGGATGTTCAGGAAATAGATGCCGGCGGCCAGGTCACTGGTCGGGATGCGCAGCGTAGCCTCCTCCTGCGCGGTGAGCGCAGTGCGGTAGACGGTGCGGCCCATCAGGTCGTTCAGGCGGATTTCCGCCTGGCCTTCCGTCTCCTTGGCAAAGGTGATGTTAACCTTAACCTGTCCGTTGGCCGGATTCGGATACAGCTGCAAGGAGGTCAGGCCTGCCTGTGCCTCCTCCACACCGACATTGATGCCGTAGTCAAAAGCCCAGCCTGTGCCGGCGAGGTCGTTGTCGCTGCGGAAGCGGAGATAAAGCCCGTTCTTTTCCAGTTCGATCAGCTTGTCCAGCTCCGGCGGGTTGTTCTTGGTGTAGGTGGCCACCACGTAGGTGAGCGATTTGATGATGCTGGGGTTGATGGTATTGGCGGCCTTGTAGTTGAAAAGGGTCAGTTCTTCGCCCTCTTCAAGGTCGAACTTGCTGAACTTGATCCACATGGCATTGGCTCCCTGCGGCTCAATGCGCCAGTAGCAGGTGTTGGCATCCGCATAGTTTTTGCCGTTGCTGCCGTTCTCAATGGTGCCGGAGGTGCTGTTGATCCGGTAGGTGTTGCTCAGGATCTCCGTGGTGTTGCAGTAGTTCAAGTCGTTGAGCTCGGTGGTGTAGTTGAACAGGAATCCGGCGCCGTTCTGGTCATCGTTGTTGGCGGTGAAGGTGATGTAGGCGGTGCCTCCCGTTATTTTCAGTATTTTCTGCACATCCGCCAGCTGCCCCTTGAAAGTGGCGACCGGCGTGGTTTGGGTCGGGTCGCTGTAAACTGCCACAATGTCGTTGGTGTCCGTGTCGAAAGTGGAGACGGTCAGGGTGATGGAGGTGGCATTGGGCGGGCAGATGAGCCATGTCCGTTGGGTGCCGTTGGTGTAGGGGAGCGCCCTGTTGCCCGCACCGAAGGAACCG
>JAEEGH010031421.1_pt1 | contig 10261 bp, 8 predicted proteins | sample 9134181 | NCBI WGS metagenome assembly JAEEGH01 (sample SAMN16246544, study PRJNA631951) | gut metagenome | biome: gut microbiome; feature: rumen; material: DP-attached | host: Bos | place: Iran: Karaj | collected 2018-10 | reverse complement strand
GACGAGGAGGAGATGACCGAGGCGACGGAGGAGACTGCGCCGGACGGCATCGGAAACGTGCAGTTCGAAAGCGTCGATTTCTCCTACGATCCCAAACAGCCGCTGATCAAAGGTCTTACGATCAACGTCCGCGCAGGCGAGAAGGTTGCCATCGTCGGTCCGACCGGCGGCGGCAAGACGACGATCGTGAATCTTCTGATGCGCTTCTACGACGTCGACGGCGGACGCATCCTCGTCGACGGCAAGGACGTTTACCGGATGCCGCGCAGCGAACTCAGGAGCGTCTTTTCGATGGTGCTGCAGGACACCTGGCTGTTTTCCGGCACGATCTACGACAACATTGCCTACGGACGTCCGGACGCAACCGAGGAGGAGGTGCACGAGGCGGCGCGGCGCGCGCACATCGACCGCTTCATCCGCTCGCTGCCGGACGGCTACAATACCGTGATCAACGAGGAGACGACGAACATCTCCGGCGGGCAGAAGCAGCTTCTGACCATCGCGCGCGCATACCTTGCAAACCGTCCGATCCTGATTCTCGACGAGGCGACCAGCAACGTCGATACCCGTACCGAGATCCTGATCCAGAAGACGATGGACGACCTGATGAAGGATCGCACAAGCTTCGTCATCGCGCACCGCCTTTCGACGATCGTCGACGCCGACACGATCCTCGTCGTCAACCACGGCACGATCGTGGAGCAGGGCACGCATAAGGAACTGCTCGAAAAGAACGGCTTTTACGCGGAGATCTACAATTCGCAGTACGAGCTGTTGAATTGAGACAGAAACAAAAAGGATCACGGGATTTCCGTGATCCTTTTTTCGTTGGGTTATCTCCGCAGCTCCCAGAACGCGACGGCGCTTGCGGCGGCGACGTTTAAGGAGTCCACGCCGTGTGCCATCGGGATTTTGACCGCGAAGTCGCAGGCGGCGATCGTCTCCTTCGAAAGTCCGTCGCCCTCCGTGCCGAGCACGACGGCGAGGCGGTCAATCGCTTTCAATTTCGGATCGTCCATTGCAAGCGAATCGTCGACCAGCGCCATCGCCGCGGTTCGGAATCCGTATCCGCGCAGCAGCCCGAGCCCGTTTTCCGGCAGGATTGTCCACGGCACCAGAAACACCGTGCCCATGGATACGCGCACCGCGCGGCGGTTCAGCGGGTCGCAGCACGTGGACGAAAACAGCACCGCATCGATGTTCAGCGCGGCGGCGCTTCTGACGATCGCGCCGAGGTTCGAGGCGTCGACGATCCCGTCGAGCACGGCGACGCGCTTCGCACCCTTCAGAACCGCATCCAACGCGGGCAGCGGCTTTCTTCGCATGGCGGAAAGCACCCCGCGCGTCAGTTCATAGCCGGTCAGCTCCTTTAAAAGCGCGCGTTCGCTCGTGTAGACCGGCGCATCGGGACAGCGCAAAAGCAGGTCCTTCGCGTCGCCTTCGATGTGCTTTTGTTCCATCAGGAAAGAAACGGGTTCATACCCCGCGTCCAGCGCAAGCCGGATCACCTTCGGACTTTCCGCGATGAAGATGCCCTTTTCGGGTTCCAGACGGTTTCGGATCTGCGCCTCGGTGAGCCGTGCGTACACGTCGAGCTCTTCCCGATCGATCGAATCCAGCGTAACGATGTTTCCCATTGCTCAAAAAATGCCCCGCCGGTGCCGGCAGGGCGGTTCAAAAGGTGCTTATTTGCTCTCGAGGTAATCGTTGAGTGCCTTGCACAGCTCGTCCGCGTCGATGCCGTGGACGGCGCACGCCTCTTCGAGGTTCTCGAAGTGCGACATTGCGCAGCCGAGGCAATGCATGCCGGATGCGATCAGAATGCCCGCGAGGTTCTCGTCGATTTCGATGATTTTACGGATGTTCATGTCCTTCGTGATCATGGTTCGTACTCCTTTGCTTATTCGGTGGAATCAGTATATCAAGGTTTTTGCCGTTTTTCAACAGCGGATTGTGATTTTTCGGTGAAGCTTACGCTTTTTTCAGGATGCGGAAACCGTTTGCCGGGATCGAGACCGAAAGCGAGCCGCGCGCCGTGAGCGCATCGCCGTTCTCGTCGACATACGTTCCGGCAAGCGCGAACGGCTCCGTCGCCGCGGCGCCTTCATGGAACTGCGCGGGGAAGAGCACGGCTTTGACCGGCGCGTCGGCGGCGTTCACAAGAAGAAGCAGCGTTTCCGCTTCGCTTTCGCGGATCACGCAAAGCGTCTGTTTTCCGATCGCCGCGATACGCGTCGTTCCGTTTCTGATCGCGTCGCTTTCGCGGTGCAGACGCATCAGCTTCCGCACGCGTTCGGTGAGATCGGCATCCTCGCGTCCCCACGGAAACATACCGCGGTTCAACGGATCGGACATACCGGTCATGCCGGCTTCGTCGCCGTAGTAGATGCACGGCACACCGGGCAGGACCGCCATCAGCGCGTAGCCGAGGAGCACTCGCTTTGTCGCCCGGGCAAGCGTCGCCTGATCCGGATGAATCGCAAGCTGTTCGGCGCGGGAGAGCGTTCGCGCGTCGGGAATACCGCACAGCGCGGTGCGGATGCGCTCGGTGTCGTGCGAGCCCAGAAGGTTCAGGCACGCGTCCAGGAACGGCTTCGGATAGTCCTCCGTGAGCGCGTTCCACAGGTTCGCGTAGGTAAAGGCGTCGCTGCGCCCGTTCAGAAACTCCACGGTCGGCTCGCGGAAGCGGTAGTTCATCGGCGCATCGAGCTCGTCGCCGTTGACGTAGCCGCGCCGTCCTTCCGGACCGAACTTGGTCGCGCAGTTGTCCCACACCTCGCCGATCAGAACCGCATCGGGATCGAGACCCTTGATCGAGCGGCGTACGCCGCGAATGAACGAATCCGGCAGTTCGTCCGCCACGTCGAGCCGCCAGCCGGACGCGCCCGCTTTCATCCACATGCGCAGCACGCCGTTTTCGCCCTGGATGAATTCGATATAGCTCGGTTCGGTCTCCTCTACGTCGGGCAGCGTTTCGAAGTTCCACCAGCATTCGTAGGTCTTCGGGTAATCATAGAACCGGTACCACGGATAATACGGCGAATCCTTGCTCTCGCAGGCGCCGTTGGTCTTGTACCGTCCGTAACGGTCGAAATAGATCGAGTCGTCGCCGGTGTGCGAGAACACGCCGTCCAGAACGATGCGGATGCCGTACTCCTTCGCCGCGGCGCAGAGCGCCGAAAAATCGTCGTTCGTGCCGAGCAGCGGGTCGATCGAACGGTAATCCGCCGTGTTGTACCGGTGGTTCGAGTGCGCGGCGAAGATCGGGTTCAGATAGATGCACGTCACGCCGAGCGAGGCAAGATACGGAAGCTTTGCCTGTATGCCGGGAAGATCGCCGCCGAAATAATCGTCGGGCGCATACGCTTTCGCCCCGCCGTGCGGCGTATAGTACGGCGGTTCAAAGGGATCGTCATGGACGAAGATCGGGCGTCCCGTCGCGCGGTAATCGCGCGCTGCGCGCAGGAACCGTTCGCGGTCGGAACAGAAGAAGCGGTCGGGGAAGATCTGATACACCACGGCGTGCCGGAACCATTCGGGCGTTTGAAATGCGCCGTCGTAAACGGTCAGTCCGTAGGTCTGCGGATGGTCCGCAAAGGTTGCCTCGCCGCTTTCCGCGCCGAAATACCGGCCGTTGATGCGGAACCCGTAGCCCATGCGGCAGGGCGAAAGAGGCGCCGTAAACGCCGCGCGGTACGCAGCGCCGTCCCAGCGCATCGGAAGCGTTTCCGGTCCGTTCGGCAGATACAGCAAAAGCTCGACGAGCGCGCTCGGCGCACCGTCGATGCGAAGCGAAACCGTTTCGCCGGTTTTGACGGCGCCGAACGGCTGTTTGTAATGCGGATCGCGGGAATGATAATACCAGTTCATACGCGTCTATTATACGCTTTCCCGGCGCGCAATGCAACCCGAACTTTGTCGACAGGAATGCTTTGACGGACGCGCCGGATTGTGCTATACTGACCATATAGTCCGTTTATAAACGGCAATGTGCGGCATTCGGACGGGTTTTGTAAAAAACTTGCAAAATTCGCGCGTTCGCAACACTCGTGTTACATTTTGTCCGCATTTATATGGTAGACTTTTTCCATGAAAAGGAATCGGAGGATGGGAATATGATAAAGATCCTGATCGTGGACGACGAAGAACCGATCGCAAACCTGATCCGCATGAATCTGACGCGGCAGGGATATGTGTGCACCTGCGCGTACGACGGGCAGCAGGCAGCGGATCTGCTTGAGAAGAATCCGTTTGATCTCGTGCTTTTGGACATCATGCTGCCGAAGTTCGACGGCTATGATCTGCTTGCCTATATCCGCCCGATGGGCATCCCCGTGATTTTCCTGACGGCAAAGAGCGACGTAAACGACCGCGTGAAGGGGCTGAAGCTCGGCGCGGAGGACTATATCGTCAAGCCGTTCGAGATCGTGGAGCTTCTGGCGCGCATCGAAGTCGTGCTGCGCCGTTACAATAAGAGCCAGGGGCTCATTCAGTGCCTCGACATTCTGATCGACCTGGATGCGCGCGACGTTTTTCAGAACGGGAAGCGCGTCGATCTGACGCGCAAGGAATTCGATCTGCTCGTTCTGTTCGTGCAGAATCCCAACACGGCGCTGTTCCGCGAAACGCTGTTCGAGCGCGTGTGGGAAACGGACTACATCGGCGAAACGCGTACGCTGGACAGCCATGTGCAGCGTCTGCGCCGCAAACTCGGCTGGCAGGACCGCATCAAAACAGTCCATAAGATCGGCTATCGGCTGGATATTCCCGAAGAATGAGATTTGCCCTGAAAATCTGCATATGTACCGTATTGATCGTAGCGCTGTTGTTCGGCGTGGCAGGACAGATCCTGATCGCGCAGAGCTTTGAAACGGCGCTTCGTTTTCGTGTACAGGCGGCGGTTGCGGATTATTCGGCGCTGGCTTCCGCGATGGAGGCGGAGCTGTACGGCATCTATCTCTACTACAACACCGCGTCGCCGGAGATGTACGGCGAGATCCTGAAGCGCGCGGGCTCGAATCAGGGCGTGGAATCGCCCTGCGCGCTCTACGGCGTCGACGGAATGCTGATCACGGCGAGCACGGAGGACTTTCCGGAAACGCTGGCGTTCTCCGAGCTTCGGGTGCGGCGCTTTGCGTACCGGCTGCTGCGCGACGGGGAGCGGACGCTTCTGGACACCGCGGGCTGCGTTTCGTTCGGCGGACAGAACTATTACCTTTCGGTGCGGTACGACGCGACCGACCTGATGCGGCTGCGCGCCGAGCAGATCGGCTCCGTGACCGCGCTGCATCTGATCACCGTCGCGCTTTCGACCGCGGCGATGCTGCTGGTCTCGTATTTCACGACGAAGCCGCTGCGCAGGCTGAAGCGGTTCACCGAAGTGATCGGCGGCGGCAACTATTCGCGCCGCGCGCGCGTGACGACGCTGGATGAGATCGGCGACCTCACCGTCGCATTCAACGACATGACCGGCGCGATCGAGCAGAAGGTCGACGCGCTCGAGCTCAACGCCAAGCAGCAGAAGGACTTCGTGGCGAGCTTCTCGCACGAGCTGAAGACCCCGATGACCTCGATCATCGGCTATGCGGACATGCTTCGCAGCACCGAGCTCGACGAGGAGGACGCCTTCATGGCGGCGAACTTCATCTTCTCGGAAGGCAAGCGGCTCGAGGCGATGTCGCTGAAGCTGATGGATCTGGTCGTGCTCGACAAGAACGACTACAAGCTGATCCGCGGCTATGCGCGCCGCGCGCTCGGACACGTCGTGGCGGTCGTGACGCCGATGCTCGAAAAGGCGGAGCTGACGCTGAACCTCGACATCGAGCAGCAGATCATCATGTATGAAAAGGACCTCCTTCTGACGCTCGTCACGAACCTGATCGACAACGCGCGCAAGGCAAGCTCGCCCGGCAAGGTCATCACGCTGACCGGACGCCGCATGAACGGACGGTATCGCATCTCGGTGCAAGACGAAGGCATCGGCATTCCGAAGGAGGAGCTTTCGCGCATCACCGAAGCATTCTTTATGGTCGACAAATCCCGCGCGCGCGCCCAGCACGGCGCGGGCCTCGGGCTTGCGATCGGCAACCGGATCGCCGAGATTCACGGCAGCCAGCTCCATTTCGAAAGCGAACTCAACAAAGGCACGCTCGTCTGGTTCGACGTGCCGCTGTTCGTGCGCGAGAAAGGAGGCGCGGAATGAAGCTGAAGGGCAAGAAGATTCGTTTCTTTGCGAACCGCGACCGCGTCACCCGCACGCGCATCGTCTATGTCGCGCTGACCGTCGGCACCGTGGCGGTCGCATTCCTATTCGTTCTGCTGAACCGGCTGATCTTCAAACTCAGCGAATCGAGCCTTTACGGCAACACCGAATACGAGGTCGTCAGCATCATCAGCGCCAACAGCATCGGCGCGCCGCTGTCGCTCGAAACGCGCCTCGATCTGTTCCGCGAATGCGAGCGGGAGGGTGCGGAACGCGCCGTCATGCCGGGCGAACTCAGCCAGTCGGCGATTCTCGAACGGATCGGGGAGCTTTGGAACGACACGCTCGACCTGCATTCGAACGGCGAAAAGCTGTTCAGCGGCGAATCGCTGCGCACGGTGCGCAAAAACAGCCGATACACGGCGACGCTGCGGGACTTCTATAACGAGCAGACCGGCGCAAAGCTTGCGCTCTGGTGCGCGCAGGCGTACTATGAAGCGAGCAACGGGCAGGTCTATTGCCTGTCCGTACAATACGACAGCCGCACCGGCGACGCGTATTCGATCAACTGCGCGATGTTCCAGAACGTCCGCACGGATCTCGCGCGCCGCGCGATCATCCCGTTCCTGACTGCGAACGGCTATGCGGATTCGCTGGCCGAACGGATGAATCCGATCGCGACGGAAACGGGCATTTCCGGCACGCTGACGCTGCCGGACGGTCTGCAGCTGTCGCTCGATTACACCTTCGGCGAGCAGTACGAGATCACGTTCCGGTAAAAATACCTCTGCGGCGAACGCGCGAACCGCGCATTTCGCTCTTGCAATATATCCCTGCATTCCCTATAATATGGGTATGGAACGCAATCACAGACAAAACAAAATGGGAACGGAGCCGGAGGGACGGCTTCTTCTTTCGATGGGCTGGCCGATCATCGTGTCCATGCTCGTGCAGGCGCTGTACAACATTGTCGACAGCGTCTTTGTGTCGCGTATGGATTCGCTCGGTCCGGAGGCGCTCTCCCGCATTCTGGGCGATCTGTATACGCCGGAAGTGCTCGGACGCGTCGGCGACAAGGCGCTTTCCGCGCTGTCGCTTGTCTATCCTTTGCAGATGCTTCTGATTTCGGTGGCGGTCGGCACCTCGGTCGGCATCAATTCGCTGATCTCCCGCCGTCTCGGCGCAAAGCGATTTGAGGACGCGAACCGCGCGGCGGGCAACGGTCTCGTCGTGCTGGTGCTCTCCGCAACGGTGTTCACCGTGATCGGTCTGACGCTGTCCAGGCTGTTCATGCAATGGCAGAGCGCGGATCCGATCGTGCAGCTGATGGGCACCAACTATATGTCGATCTGCCTCTCCCTGTGCATCGGCATCTTCCTCGCATGCGGCATCGAACGCATCATGACCGCGCAGGGACGCACGATCTTCGCCATGCTGATGCAGCTGACCGGCGCGATCGTCAACATCGTGCTCGACCGCGTGTTCGTGCTCGGTTGGGGACCGGTCCCCGCGATGGGCGTCAAAGGCGCCGCGATCGCAACGGTTGCCGGACAGTTCGCTTCGATGCTGCTCGCGTTCATCCTGCTGTTCACCGCCAAGCACGAGATCCGCATCCGCCCTGCCGACTGCAGGCTGAAGCGCCAGACGGTCTATGAGATTTATCGCGTAGGTCTGCCGTCGATCCTGATGCAGGCGGTCGGTACGATCATGATGTTCGGCATGAACACGATCCTGAAAACGCTCGGTGACTACCATCTCGAGACGATCGACCGCAACGGCGATTTCCCGAATCTGTACGTCGGCGCGTTCGGCACGTACTTCAAGCTGCAGTCGATCATCTTTATGCCGGTGTTCGGTCTGACCAACGCGGCGATGAGCGTGCTGGGGTATAACTTCGGCGCCAGAAACCGCAAGCGCTTTATGCGGGCGTTCAAAATGCTGCTGCTCTACGTCTGCGTGTTCATGCTGTTCGGCACGCTGCTGTTCCAGTTCTTCGCCGATCCGCTGATGCACCTCTTCGACGTGACGCAGGCGCTGCGCGACGTTGCCGACCGCGCGCTGCGCATCATCTCCATCGGCTTCGTTTTTGCAGCCGCCGGTATCTCGTTCTCCACCGCGTTCGGCGCGACCGATACGAGCCTGTACGGCGCGATCATCTCGCTGCAGCGTCAGCTCATCGTGCTGCTGCCGGTCGCCGCGCTGCTTGCGTGGCTCACGAAGGACGTCGACGGCATCTGGTGGGCGTTCCCGATCTCCGAATTTGTCACGCTGATCGTCGCCTCGCTGCTGTTCCGCCGGCTCTACCGCAAGAAGATCAAGCCGCTGGACGATCCGATCGAATAACGAATTGCAATCAAAAACCGGAGCGAACCCGCTCCGGTTTTGTTGTTACAGCATGGCGCTGTCGAGCGCCGAGCTCTGCATGATGTCGCGCTTCATCGTCGCGTCGGTCACGGCGGCGCGCGCAAGCACCATCTTCCCCGCCTCCACGGAATGCGTCAGCCAGACGCTGCCGCCGATGATGCTGTCGTTGCCGATGCGCGTCTGCCCGCCGAGCACGGTCGCGCCCGCATAGATGACCACGCGGTCGCCGATGTCCGGATGGCGTTTGATGCCTTTGACCGGCGTGCCGTCCTCGCCGACGTCGAAGCTCTTGGCGCCGAGCGTCACGTGCTGATAGATCTTGACGTCGCTGCCGATCGTCGTGGTCTCGCCGATGACGACGCCGGTGCCGTGGTCGATGAAGAACCCGTCGCCGATCTCTGCGCCCGGATGAATGTCGATGCCGGTGCGCGTGTGCGCAAACTCCGTCATCACGCGCGGCAGCAGCGGCACCTTCGCGCGGTAGAGCACATGCGCAAGCCGGTAGACCGCGATTGCAAAGAACGCCGGATAGCAGAGCACGATCTCGTCGAGATCGCGTGCCGCGGGATCGCCGCGATACGCCGCATACAGATCGAGTTCGAGCCGCCGCCGGATCTCCGGCAGCGCGAAGAACAGCGCTTCCGATGCGCTCTGCACGTCGTCCGGCTCACAAAGCACCGTCTCAAGACAGCGTTCGGCAAGCTCCGCCGCTTCCTCGAGCGCCTGTTCGCAGGTCGTCGGGACCGATGCGTAATTCGGAAAGAGCACGTCGATCAGCCGTTCCGTCATGCGCTGCACGCGATCGCGAAAGCCCGTATAGTCCGTCTGCGGCACGCGCGTGCCGCTCTGCGCCGCACGGATGTCCGCCGCAAGTTTCATCATTCGCAGATGCTCCATATCAGTCTCCGAACAGCGGTGTGGAATAATAGCGATCGCCGCTGTCCGGCAGCAGCACGACAATCACCTTGTCGCGGTTTTCCGGGCGCTTTGCGAGCTCGATCGCCGCCCATGCCGCCGCGCCGGACGAGATGCCGACCAGCATGCCTTCCGTTCTGCCGATCCGCTTTGCCGTCGCAAACGCATCCTCATTCTCCACCGTGATGACTTCGTCGATGAGCGAGCGGTCCAGCACCTTCGGCACGAAGCCCGCGCCGATGCCCTGAATCTTGTGCGCGCCTGCGACGCCCTTCGACAGCACCGGCGAACCGGCGGGCTCGACCGCAACGATGCGCACGTTCGGATGCTTTTCCTTGAGATACGAGCCGACGCCCGTGAGCGTGCCGCCGGTGCCGACGCCCGCCACGAAGATGTCAACCCTGCCGTCCGTGTCCGCATCGATCTCCGGACCGGTGCTCGCGCGGTGCGCCGCGGGATTTGCGGGATTGTCGAACTGCCCGAGGATGACCGCATCCTTGAGCTCCCGTTTGAGCTGCTCCGCGCGTTCGATCGCGCCCTTCATGCCGAGCGCGCCGTCGGTCAGTTCGAGTTCGGCGCCGTATGCGCGCATCACGCTGCGGCGTTCCGCGCTCATCGTTTCCGGCATGACGATGATCGTCCGGTATCCGCGCGCCGCCGCAACGGAGGCGATCCCGATGCCGGTGTTGCCAGAGGTCGGCTCGATGATGACCGCGCCGGGACGCAGTCTGCCGCTCGCTTCGGCGTCGTCGATCATGGCCGTCCCGATGCGGTCCTTGA
>JAEEGH010031420.1_pt1 | contig 10261 bp, 11 predicted proteins | sample 9134181 | NCBI WGS metagenome assembly JAEEGH01 (sample SAMN16246544, study PRJNA631951) | gut metagenome | biome: gut microbiome; feature: rumen; material: DP-attached | host: Bos | place: Iran: Karaj | collected 2018-10 | reverse complement strand
AACACGAGCCAGTGGCTGTGAGCTCCTCAAAAATCCGTTCGCTGCTTCCAAATCGGCAGGGGATAGGATTCCTTCTGGACGCGGTCTATGGGGAGATCATTCGCCATCGTCTTTACGGCGCCAAGCCTGAGCTTTCCTGGCTGCGGGAGCAGGTCTACGCCATGCTCAAGCCCAAGCGGATCCCCCATGTGGCCGGCTGCGAGCAGACCGCACGCTGCCTGGCGGAGCGCTGGGGCCTGGATCCTGAGCTCGCGGCGGAGGCCGGGATCCTGCACGATATGACCAAGTACTGGCCGGACGCGGAGCAGCTCGCCTACTGCGATCGGATGGGGATCGAGCTGGATAAGGCGGAGCGGCAGAACCCGCTGCTCTACCACGCCCGCACCGGCGCTGTGGCCGCGAGGGAGCTGTTTGGCGCCCCGCCTGAAGTCTGTGAGGCCATCCGCTGGCATACCACCGGCAGGGCAGGGATGAGCGATCTGCAAAAGATCCTGTATCTGGCGGACAAGATTGAACCGAATCGGGATTACCCAGGGGTAAAGCGCGTTCGCAGTCTGGCGAAAACAGACCTTGACGCCGCGATGGCGGAATCGCTGCGTATGACCGTGGAGGATATCCGCGAAAGAAATTTGAATGTATACATAGACACGCTGGAGGCTTATGCATACTACGCGTCCAGCGCTGCAGAGAGTAAGGAGGATTATTCATGTTAACGCCCGCTGAAATCGCCGCAATCGCCGCGAAAGCTCTGAACGACAAGAAAGCCCGGGACGTCAAAGTGTTGAAGACTGCGGAGCATACGGTGCTTGCTGATTACTTCGTGATCTGCAACGGCACCTCGTCCACGCATATCAAGGCGCTGGTGGACGAGGTGGACAAGCAGCTCTCCCGCTCCGGGGAACCCCCTATCCGCAGAGAGGGCCTGCGTTCGGATATCTGGGTCTTGATGGACTTCGGCTGCGTGATCGTCCATGTTTTTACCGACGAGGCCCGCAAGTTTTATGATCTGGAGCGCCTTTGGAGCGATTCCGAGCAGGTGGATCCCGCGACCCTGCCGCTCCCCGAGCTGCCCGAAGTAGAAGAATAAAAGAGGTCTGTACGATGAAATACGATTTTGCGGCCATTGAGAAAAAATGGCAGGATCGCTGGGAAGAAAGCAAACCCTACGCCGCCGTCACCGGCAGCGAAAAGCCCAAGTTCTACGCGCTCATCGAGTTCCCGTACCCCAGCGCCGCGGGTCTGCATGTTGGCCATCCCCGTCCCTTTACCGCCCTGGATATCGTCGCCCGCAAAAAGCGCATGGAGGGCTACAATGTTCTGTTTCCCATCGGCTATGACGCCTTTGGCCTGCCGACGGAGAATTTTGCCATCAAAAACCATATCCATCCCGCCATCGTCACCCGCCAGAACATCCACAACTTCACCCGGCAGCTCAAGATGCTGGGCTATGGCTTTGACTGGGATCGTGCGGTGGATACCACCGACCCCAAGTACTATAAATGGACCCAGTGGATCTTCCTGCAGATGTTCAAGAAGGGACTGGCCTATAAGACCACCATGCCCGTGAACTGGTGCACAAGCTGCAAGTGCGTGCTGGCCAACGAGGAAGTGGTGGAGGGCGTGTGCGAGCGCTGCGGCAGCGAGGTGGTGCGCAAGGAGAAGAGCCAGTGGATGCTGGCCATCACCAAGTACGCCCAGCGTCTGGTGGATGATATCGACGATCTGGACTTCATCGAACGGGTCAAGATCCAGCAGAAAAACTGGATCGGCCGCTCCACCGGCGCGGAGGTCACCTTCAAAACCACCGCCGGGGACGATGTGGTGGTCTATACCACACGCCCCGACACCCTGTTCGGCGCCACCTACATGGTGCTCTCTCCCGAGCATCCCTATGTGAAAAAGTGGCGGGATAAGCTCTGCAACTGGGACGCTGTCGCCGCCTATGTGGACGAGGCCGCCCATAAGTCCGACTTTGAGCGGGCGGAGCTGAATAAGGAGAAGACCGGCGTCCGCCTGGAGGGCGTGCGCGCCGTCAACCCGGTAAACGGCAAGGAGATCCCCATCTTCATTTCCGACTACGTCCTGGTGACCTACGGCACCGGCGCCATCATGGCCGTGCCCGGGCACGACGACCGCGACTGGGAGTTTGCCAGGAAGTTCGGCTGCGAGATCATTGAGGTGGTCAAGGGCGGCAACATCGAGGAGGCGGCCTTCACCCTGAAGGACGACACCGGCATCATGGTCAACTCCGGCTTCCTGGACGGCATGACCGTGCGCCAGGCCATCCCCGCCATGAAGAAATGGCTGGAGGAGCAGGGCATCGGCGTGGAGAAGGTGAACTTCAAGCTGCGCGACTGGGTCTTCTCCCGTCAGCGTTACTGGGGCGAGCCCATCCCCCTGGTGAACTGCCCCAAGTGCGGCTGGGTTCCCGTGCCGGAGGAGCAGCTTCCCGTTCTGCTGCCTCAGGTGGAGTCTTATGAACCCACCGACGACGGCGAATCGCCGCTTTCCAAAATGACGGACTGGGTCAACACATCCTGCCCCTGCTGCGGCGGTCCCGCCAAGCGGGAGACGGACACCATGCCTCAGTGGGCCGGCTCAAGCTGGTATTTCCTGCGCTACATGGATCCCCACAATGACAAGGAGCTGGTATCCAAAGAAGCTGAGGAATACTGGGGCCCGGTGGACTGGTACAACGGCGGCATGGAGCATACCACGCTGCATTTGCTCTACAGCCGCTTCTGGCACAAGTTCCTGTACGATATCGGCGTGGTGCATACCCCTGAGCCCTATGCCAAGCGCACCTCCCACGGCATGATCCTGGGCCGCAACCCCCACTATGTGGGATATGCGGAATCGGAGGAAGAAAAGCAGGCGCTCATCGCCAAATACGGCAATTTGGCCCAGCGCCCCTCGGTCAAGATGTCCAAGTCCCTGGGCAATGTGGTAAATCCGGACGATGTGGTGAAGGCCTACGGCGCGGATACTATGCGCGTCTACATCATGTTCATCGGCGACTTTGAGAAGACCGCCACCTGGTCGGACGACGCGGTGAAGGGCTCCAAGCGCTTCCTGGATCGCTGCTGGAACCTGATGGATCTGGCGAAGGACGATCTGTCCGTGACGCCGAAGAACGAGAGTACCATTCATAAGACCATCAAGAAGGTGGGGGAGGATATTGAGAATCTGAAGCTTAATACCGCCATCGCCGCACTGATGACCATGGTCAACGAGTTCTATACAAACGGCGTCACCAAGGGTGATCTGGAATACTTGATCCTGCTGCTCAGTCCCTTTGCGCCCCATATTGCAGAGGAGATGTGGGAGCTGCTTGGCTTCGTCGAAAAGTACGGCAAGATGGCCATGCAGATGCCCTGGCCGAAGTATGAGGAGGCCAAGACCCGTGACGCGGTGAAGGAGATGGCAGTTCAGGTCAACGGCAAGCTCCGTGCCACGATTATGGTTCCTGCGGATGCGGAGAATGAGACGGTGATCGCCGCCGCCTGTGCCGAGGATAAAATTCAGCGTCAGATGCAGGGGATGCAGCTCGTCAAGACCATTGTGGTCAAGAATAAGCTGGTCAATCTGATCCTGAAGCCCGTCAAGTAAAGAAAGTTTTGCTTCCAAATAAGTATTTCTTGACAAAACGGGTGAAAACCTTTATAATGCCACTGTTACAAAGCCAATTGCAAGTTGGCCCTTGAAGCGCCGCAAGGCGTATCGGAGGGAGGGAAATACATGTCTGAAATCTACGTCAAGGAGAACGAGTCTCTGGACAACGCTCTGAAGCGGTTTAAGCGCAGCTGCGCCAAGTCCGGCGTCCTGGCGGATCTGAGAAAGAAAGAATATTATCAGAGCCCCAGCGTGAAGCGCCGCAAGAAATCCGAGGCCGCGCGCAAGAACAAAAATAAGCGCTTCTATTGATTTCTGCCACAAAAAGCCAGCACCGAATCGGTGCTGGCTTTTTGGCGTATATGGGATCTTTTCGGATGTTAAGGATCGCGCCGGAGCTGAAACCGTGTCAGGATTTGTTCGGCGGGATCGTCGGAAGGATGAAAAACCGTCACGTAACCCTGGAGAGCGCTTGCTTTCGCGTGGAGTGTACGGGAACGCCCGTCGATATAGATATCGCATTTTTCCCGGCCGTTTTTGGCCTCCTGCACCAGATTCGCCGCCGCGCTGTTGCCGTCGAAGGCCAGCAGCACGGAGGGGCGGCGCTTGAAGATTTCATAGGCAAAGCTCTTGTACAGGCCCAGCACGGTGGGCTCGATGGAAATGCGCACGGATACGCCGCTTTGTTCGATGCGCTCCCGCTCTTTTTCGGTGATCATGCTGGGGACGATGGCAAAAATCTCGAAGCGTCCCGCGTTCTGTTCCAGCAAGTAGCGCTCATAACCGGAGAGGGAACTGCCTACCACAAAGAAGAGCTTTTCAGGATCAGCCTCATCCAGGAGCTTATCCAGGATCTGCCGTCCCTGCACGCGCAGACGGGTGATATGGCGGTCGTTATTGAAGCTCCCGCCTGCAAGAACGATGGGGAGTTTTCCCTCCGGCAGCTCCCGGATCTGACGGGAAAGAACGGTCTGTGCATCCAGCTTCTCGCTGTTGAGCCAGAGCACCTCGCTGGCCTTCTCCGTCTCCTCGATCCGGGACGCGAGGAAGTTTGGCACATCCCGTCCGGCGAGCTCCCGCGCAAAGCGCTCCGATTTCTCCCGGAAAAGACGTCGGCTTCCGCTGTCGATCCGCTGATCGTGCTTCCGCATGAGGCAGAGCTCCTCAAAGCTCAGATCCAGCAGCTTTTCCAGGGCCAGCTCCTCCTCAATGGGGTCGGTGCCGTATAAGGCGCAGCCGTCCGTCCCCTGGACGCAGAAGACGCCGGCACGCAGAAAGGTTTTCAGCGGATGCAGGCTCGGGTCGCTGAGATTGTTCAGACGCACGTTGGAGGTAATCTGGAATTCCAGCACGACTTCGTTTTCGATCAAGTCCTGTATGAGCCTTTGGCCCTTGGGACTGCGCAGATCCGCGGCGTAAAGCCCGTGGCCGATGCGGACGTGGGGCATTTTTTGACCCGGCGCGAGGGATTCCCGTACAAGTCTCACGCTGTTTGCAACATTGTCCCGCAGGCTGTCATTCTCCCCGGCGTGAATACGGATGACAAAGCCGGGGTCGGCCGCGGCGATGCGCACCAGCTCCCGGATCACCGGGCGCAACTCCAGAATGTCGTTGATCTCCTCGCCCAGGATGTCGCTGCCTGCCACGTAGGGATCCGCCGCCACGGCGCGCAGCACCTGCAGGTTTTCGGCCAGGTAGTCGTTGGGGGTAACGGCGTCCTTGATGATGGTCAGCGGGACCCTGCGGATGCCGGCCAGGAAGCGGATCAGCACGCCGGTCTCCCGGGTAATGGCGGGCATGACGACGTGAACCTGCCGCAGCAGCTCCACCGCCTCCTTTTTCTTCACCAGGGAGGTGTCGGAGATCTCCACATAGTCGATGCCGCAGCGGGCGTAGGAGCGGGCGATCCACAGGAGCTTGTCTTGGAAGAGGCTGTTGTCCCGATAATCCGGATCCGCCCGGTCGGCCAGGATCCGGGCGCAGATACGCAGCACGTCCGGCTCCGGGATCTGCTCCAGCCTACGCAGGGACACCGGCTCCTCCGCGGGGATGCCCTTGGTAAAGACATAACGGTACAGATAGACCTTCTCCAGATTTGCGAAGACCGCCTGCCCGTCCTTGGGGATGGTGAGGGAGTTGCGGATCTGGACGATGTTCCAGGCGGCGTCCTCCAGATTGCCCAGGATCAGCTCGGCGAAGTTCAGGAAGGTGTTGTCGTCGATGCGGCGCTCCAGATACTTGCCCGTGAGGGCGGAGTCCCGGAAGCGCCAGGCGACCAGGGCCCGTTGGCTCTCCAGCCGGCTCCGCTGCTCAGCCGTGCAGCGCAGACCAAGCTTTTTGATGTAGTAGAGCGGATAGCAGATCTGGTGCATGATGCCCAGGGCGATCAGGATGTCCGGGGAGAGGTTGGCGTTCATGTGGGTATGCAGGTCGGTGCGGAACTTGGCCTCACTGCGGATATAGGTCTTCACGATGGTGCGCAGCTCGTCCAGACGGTAGTCCTTGGTCTGGCTCATTAGGGTCTTGGAGATGGCGGGGATGGAGGCCTTCAGCTCGATGTTCCCGTCGGGCCAGATGTTGGCCACCTTGGTGTTGCCCAGTCGGAAGATAAAGAGCTGCCGCGCCTGCCCGTCCACATAGCTGGGGACGCTGCCGCGGATGACCTTCAGGCCTTGCTCGTCCTCGCTGATGGGCAGGCGGCAGAGCTTGGCCAGGTTCGTGATCAGGTTCCCGCTGTGGTGGTTGGGCGTGCGCAGCACGTAGCGCAGCTCGTCCTCCTCCCGGAAGAGATCGACCACGATGTCCTTTTCCTTGTCCAGATAGAATTGTCCAAAGCTCGTCATGGTAGCTCCTCCCCGTCCGAACGGACCCATGAACCCATAAGAGGGATCGCCGTGTTTTCCTTGCGTTCAGCGCTTTCTTCCGAAATCCTCCGGTCTGTACGCGCCGTTGTCCGCTATGCTCTGCTCCCAGAAATATTGAATGTCATAGGCTTTTCCGGGATTTCGTTTTTTGAAGCTGCGATATTTGCCAAAGGCCAGGGCGGCGACAAGGACCCGATAAAGCTGCCGGATCAACAGCAGCATATCCGACAGCAGGAGCGAGCCGAGGAGGACCCATATCACCTTGTCCCAGCTCCCGCCGACAGGAGCGCCCTTGTCCAGCCACTTTTTCAGAAGAATAAGGAGCGCAGCCAGGATCATGGCCAGCAGAAGCAGCAGCGTATCCCGCAGCAGGGCTTTCCCGTAGGGATTCACGTAGCCGCGCTCTTCCACAGGCAGCGCTTCCAGCCGTTTTCGGGCTTCTTCCTTTTCCGCTCTGCGTCTTTCGAAGGGAGCTTTCAGAAATGCCTTGTAGCTTGACCGGAAGCTCTCTTTGGGCTCCTCCTGCTCCAGCCATTTTGCATATACCTGGCCCGAGCGAAAGAGAAACCAGACGAGTGCACAGAGCCCGGCCAAAAACAATACAGTCCATAAAGCGATCATATTCATGTTGAAGTCTCCCTTCCTCACGCGAACGAAAAGGGGAATAGGGCCCGCTTAGCGGATGTAGTCCTCGATCCGGCGGATCTCCTCCCGCAGCTCGCCGCCCCTCACTTCGCGGAAGTTGGCAAAAATGACGTCGGCGTCAAAGTCCTCCCGCTCGTCCGAATACTGGAGAGCGGAGAGTTCCTGAATGTCGGCGTATTTGCCCTTTTCACTCAGCGTGAAGGTGAGCTTGGAATCCTCCGTCATGCCGAACTCCTCCCAGGTGGAAGCACCGTAATTGCGCGCGATGATCATGTGGGGATAGCCTGATAACCGCAGGCCAGCAGCTCTCCCACGGGGGTATAGTAGCCGGAATAATAGGGGATATCCTCCAGCGTCACCCCATTGTCAAAGCGAATGTCCACGCTGTCGCCGAAGGCGAAGCCCAGGTCATTGAATTCCTCGATGCTCAGGTCGATGTAGATGTTGCCGAACTCCTCGTCGTAGACCACGCCGATCTCGCCGGTGGAGGTCTCGCTTTCCCTGCCGCATCCGAAAAGCAAACATGCGAGCAGGAGCAGCACGATGCGTGCGATCAGGAAGCTTTTTTTCATGTTCAAGCCGCTTTTCAATATAGATTATAAAAGCCTTCGGCTAAGCTGTCGGAAGCCGGTGCCGCCGGATCTTGTCCCATTCCCGGTTCTCGCACCAATACACCGTCCGCTCGCCCACGTCGAAGACCATGGAGACCACCGTGGGGCAGACGGTTTGGGACACCTGGCGCAGCACCTCGAAGCAGTCGTCCACGTCAAAGTCCTCCTTCGCCTCCCGCAGCAGCGCCTCCGCCCTGTGATAGCGATCCCAGCCCATCCAGGGATGGGTCTCGGCGTCCTGCTTGAAGGGGGAGAAATTCGTCAGGATCCGGCAGGCCGGCTTTTCGTAGTAGAGGCAGCCCTGGCCGGGGACGATGTGCAGCACGTTTCCCTCCCGGTCTGAGAGCGCGCCCATGAAGGTCAGGCCGGGCACGCTGCAGATCCGCTCCGTTTCCGCGATGGCGCGGATCTCCTGCAGGGTCTTCTTTTTGTTTACCACAAGACTTGTACACATGATGCGTTCCATTTTTTGATGCGTTTTCTTGTTCTATTCCTTACACAGCAGCGCCACGCTTTCCACATGCCTCGTGACAATAACGTGAATAAAAATGCCGTTATCTAAGCTGTTGTCACGACCCGCGTCGTAAAGCATATGCCGTTGATCAGTTGGGTCAGGACACCCGGATCGATTACATTGTCTCGGCAAACCGGAATTCATCGACAGCCTAAGGGAAGATACTTCCGTTTCCAATGAGCACTCTGATAATTCCAATTGCAAACAGATGCGCCGGATAATAGAGATAGAAAAACCATTTCATGCCTTTCCATTTTCCCCTCTCACCGTTATACTGCTTCAAAATCGGTAATGATAACAGCGTACACATCTGAAGGATTCCATACGCTTTGTCCATAAAGATAAAATATACGACTGCATAAATTGTTGTCCATATGAGCATAGTAAGCGATTGTTTCTTGAAATCGCCGCGATTCATGTATAAGTATACCGGACACATAGCCGCCACAGTTGACCAATCCGATGGGAAGGTAATAAAGCAGATAATCAGGATCAAAACAATTTTACCCCACTGCGGCAACTGATCCGTTGTAAATATGACCATCAAAACTACCGACCAGGCAAGCGACCACATCACACTGGTCATATTGAAAAACCCGTTGGGAATAAATGGTATTCCTCCTGCAAAGTTATAGGCAAAATGCGATATTACAGCGAAAACGAACAGTCGGGCAATATACTTTTTTACGTTTCGAGTGTAATGAAATCCCTCAGCAATAAAGAACCACATAATAGGTGCTGTCAATCTTCCTATCGCGTGAAGAAGCATGACCCACCATATCTTTTGGCATCCAGGAAACAGTAACCATGTTACATGGTCGATTGTCATCGCAATAATAGCAATCAGTTTTACTTCATTGGAGTTTAGTCCTATTTTTTTAATTGTATCCATTCCGGTTTCCTACAATTCCGATTTATATAAATCCAGCTATCTATGTTCTCTGCCGCAGCAAATCTCTCAAATGCATTCCTTGCTTTACTGAGAAGTACGTCAAGATCAATATTATTCTCGAAGCAATAGATCACCACAAGAATATCCTCGGCATTTTCGGTTACCATCGCCCGCGTAGAATCAGACATGGAGGAGCCAAAGATTCCATCATCATCTGCCAGCACGAGCATGTTCTCCATATCCAGAAAAACCTTACCGATACCTGTATGCTGCAGGCTGTTTCTCAAAGAACAGAAGTGTCTTACTGTCTATGACCTGATCTCCTGCGCTCATTTTCTGTACTCCTCATAGCACCATCTGGCGATTCCTGCGATCAGATCCGCAGGCAACTCCTGGTCATACGGCAGCCGGATCGTCCCCTTACTCACATCGAATCCTGTCAGTTCCTCTTTAAACGCTTCGGTGGCACCATCACCCGGATATAGCCCAATATGCTTTTTGGCGGCTGCAAAGTGAATGATATTTCTCCCCTTCCAGAAAGTAGGCATCGACCAGGATATGCGTTCCTCAGCCTCCGGCAATGCTTCTGCCAGAATGTCGCGGACTTCCTTCAGCCTGGGCTGTACCTGTGCATCCTGTACAGCAATGTACTCCTCGATATTCTGCGGTTTCATACAGTAATGACCCTGATTCTGTTTACTGAACTCCCTGCCGCATTTCGGGCATTTCCACTTCATCTTAAAATACTCTCCATTGGTTTTCCCTTCGCAAGTTCATCCACCAGCTTGTCAAGCTGCCGGATTTTCTTCATCAAAGGATCTTCAATCGTCTCTATCTGAATACCACATATCTTTCCGGTAATAAGAGCCGCACGCTGATTATAGGCAGGTGTGTCAGAGAAAAACTCACCATATGTAATATCTGAATTCATTGCAGCATCGATTTGCTCCGTCGAGTATCCGGTGAGCCAGGCAGTCACCTCCTCGACTTCCTCTATCGTCCTTCCTTTACGTTCTGCCTTCTGGATCAATGCAGAGTAGATATCTTGAAAACGCATATCAAATACCGAACGTCGTGCCATATCATCACCTCATAAAACACCGACTTGCCATACTCATTTATA
>JAEEGH010031419.1_pt1 | contig 10261 bp, 10 predicted proteins | sample 9134181 | NCBI WGS metagenome assembly JAEEGH01 (sample SAMN16246544, study PRJNA631951) | gut metagenome | biome: gut microbiome; feature: rumen; material: DP-attached | host: Bos | place: Iran: Karaj | collected 2018-10 | reverse complement strand
ATTCGTGAAAAAATCTTTAGCGTAGTAGTCCTAACCCACCCATTCATTCCAACGTGTGGGCTGCTACAAAAAGAGAGAGATTGTTAGACTTTTCTGATTTCCAACCACCAAGTATTTAGTTTTCAGAAAGGTGCCAGCATGAGAAAGACCAATCACTTGCAATTATATCGCTTTTCTTGAAAGAGGGGGTAGAAAAACAAAAAAAATCTTCATCTTTTTTCATTTTTCATCTATCCCCTTTCCCCATCTTCACTCCCAAAGAAGAACAACTCAGTGGATAACAACAAAAAAACTCGCAACCGCATAAGAATCTGCGATTGCGAGTTTTTTATGGATTAAGAATAATAATGAACGATTAGAGGCTGAACTTATAGCCTACGGTCAGAGTAGCACAGTTGGAGCGGAACTTATTGTTCTCATCACTAACCTTATTGAGGGTAGTCAGACCAATAGCAGCACGCCAGTCGAGAGTAATGCCATTCTTGAACTCGTAAGAAAGACCATAAGCAATTGAGAAGTTTGAGCTCTCGAGACCTTTCTTCACATCTTTGCCATCCTGCTTTGCATTGAGCAAGAATCCTGGCTGAACACCAGCCTTCAGAGCGAAACCCTTAGCTACATAGAAGTTAGCCAAAATAGGAATGTTCAGATAGTCCAGATTCATGTTCCACTTATCACCACTGACTTTTTCCTTCATGCGCCAACCCTGCTGAGCGTAGTTAACACCAGCCGATGCAGACAACCAGTCCAGAATGTAATACTCAGCCTCAACACCGCCGATGAAACCACCGCGCAATTCGTCTTTAACCTCTACTCTGTCCTGTTTTGTAATATCAAAAAGATATTCCATCTTACCACCCATAGAACCAACACTCATACCAATCATTGGCTGTACAGTGAACGTTCCTTTGTCGTGACGAATGTTCTGTGCATTTGCACTTACTGTAGCAAAAATAGTTGCTACAACCATAACTAAAATCTTTTTCATTGTCATTTTGTTTTTAGAAAAAATAAGAGGAATCACTACTGTCCACGAAAATCCGTTAACAATTCTCTGAAACGACCATCAACACTACGTTCTTGAGCTCTAACATTACTCCCTACTTTTGAAATGAGTACCTTTGCGCCAAACTTACAATTTGATAGCAAAGCGACTCATGAACCAAGGTAGATACATATTCTCTCAATTATGCGATTTTCTTCCTGTAGATCACTTCAAATGGCTCGTCAAGAAGTATGAAGGTAATAAGTATGTCAAAAGTTTTACGTGTTGGAACCATTTATTGGTTCTCATCTTTGGGCAACTATCCAACCGAGATGGACTTCGAGATCTTATCGTCACGCTTGCTCCGTTCAAGTCTGCATTCCATCATCTGGGTTTTGGTAAAAGTGTTACACGCAGCAATCTTAGTAAAGCCAATGAAGTTCGTGAGGTTCTCGTCTTTCAGGAGTTCGCAGACCGCATGGTGGCTATTGCTCGTAAGAAACGGGATGGCATTAAGGACTTCTTCATATCCAACAAGGTGTACGCATTTGACTCATCAACGATATCCCTGTGCCTTTCTGTCTATTGGTGGACGAAGCTCCATCATGGCAAGGGCGGTGTTAAACTCCATGAACTCTACGATGTAAAGACGGACATTCCAGCCTTCTCTATCATCACCGATGCGAGCCTGCATGACTCGAAGGTGATGGACCAGATTCCATACGAAAAAGGCAGTTTCTACATATTCGACCGTGCCTATATGGTTACCGAGATGCTCTATCACATACACAAGACTAAAGCCTTTTTTGTAGTAAGAGAGAAGCATAAGATGGTGTTCAAGGTCGTTGAGGACAAGTCCTATAACAACCCGGAGACAGGTGTGATGGCAGACCAGAACATAATATTTACGGGCAGCAAAACCAAGAAGAAATACCCGGAGGTGTTACGCCGTGTAGTGTTCTATGACAAAGAAGGTAACAGAACATTCGTATTCTATACAAACAACATTTCCATCACTGCAGAGGAAGTCGCTCTCCTATATAAATTTAGGTGGAGGTGCGAATTGTTCTTCAAATGGCTGAAGCAGCACTTGCGGGTCAAGGAATTCTATGGCACATCCGAGAATGCCGTCAAGATACAAATCTATGCTGCAATCATTGCCTACTGTCTGGTGGCTATCATCCAATGCGAACTGAAACTGAAGATGGACACCTATGACGTGTTGAGAATTTTGAATGTGTCATTACTGATGAAGATGCCCTTGGTTGATCTTCTCAACGAAGCAAGCATTGAGGAAATCAAGGACAAACGTTATGTCCAGCTACAACTCGAATTCAAGGACTAACTTACAAATTGTCACTTTTTGAAGTGTTAAATATTTTTAGTGGACACTAGTGATTCTAAAATATGAAATTCATGTTCTGATAACCGAAGAAGGCTGGCATGACTATCATCGCTCCTATCATAAACAGGATGCCGCCGAAAAGCATCATAATACTCTTGGTGATGTCGCCCTCGTGGTTGTTCATCTTGATGTATATCTGCAAAGCTGAAACGATAACCATGATAGCAGCCACAGCGTACAGGACATCAACCGTATAAATCATCATCGTTCCGACAAAAGAGGTTGCCTCTGCCAAGCCGTCCGCCCCCCAGGAATAGTCCACCGCCCCACTCTTGGCTGATGCCGTCTGGCAGACGGTAAGAGACAAAAGGGAAAGGAATACTCCGAATGGAATGTGATTAGTAGTTGGTGACTTCATCATGGGTCTCGATATTTAACTGTCCTGCTCTCTGCTCTCGTATAACACGGGTTAGGTCAAAACTGTCCATCTGATTGCCCTTGCTGGCTATAGACAGTAATGACGCATTGACCATATTTGCCTTCTCCTGGGCTTCGTCTGATACCGGCGGCTCGACTAACTCGGTGACACCATACTTAGGGGTCAACAAGTCCGGGTCGAAAGCATCATTTACATCGAAGTCTTTCTTGTCTGTATCATCTTCCGGCTTCTCCTCATAGTATTCGATGCCAGGCACAGGCTCTTCCTCATCCTCCAACTCCGACGTTTCTTCTGCTGATACGCCATCCTCTAATGGTTCTTCAGCCACTGACTGCTCATCATCACCTGGAACATCAGGTACATCATCGGGTACGTCGGCACCTTCTGTGCCATCTTCGTCAGTGGCTTCATCAATAGCGGTCTCACCCTCATCAACCGTGGTTGTTGATAATGGTTCCTCTTCATTGGCTTCTGCAATATCAACAGGCTCAGCAATAACAGGCTCCGGGGATGAGAAACTGAATCCTCCAGTCTCAGTATTCTCAATGACATTACGGGGAACAACGTCATCATCTGAATCCATATCTGAGAAGCCATCAGTGTTGATGGTTTCTTCGGTGGCAGCATCGGACTTCTGTCTTGCTGTCATGTCTATGGTTATCATGGCTGCATAGTAGAGTATGTAGCCTAATGTCAGTACGATGGCGAAAATTACGAATGTGCTCATTGCGGTCACTTTTGGTTTTGTTCGTTGTCAAAATTTCGATGCAAAATTAGAGTGATTATCCCTCTCCATCGTAAAATATAGAGAAGATACCGCAATATTTTGGGGTAAATAAATGAATTGGTTCTAACCACAAAATCAAGTAGAACCAACAAATAAGCAACAAGAGCTTTCAAGCACTCTGACAAAGCACAAAAAACGGCAGACTTCACATTCGCAGCCTACCGTTCATTCTATATATCTATAGTGATTTTTCAGAAGAGATTCTTGGCATCCCCTTTCATTCGCCCATCTACCGGGCCATTTTTCCGCTCATAGCTTTTGATGGCCTTTCCAAAAGCAGCATTGACAACTTCCTTAATCTGCAAACCTTCACGTTTGGCGATAATACGTATCTTTCGGAGAATGTCTGACTGGACAATAGTACAGAAACGCTCTTCCGAGACTTCTTCACTCAATTCCCTCTCTGTGTCGAGATTCTTTACCCTGACATTGGGTTCCTGATTTGCAGGCTGCTCAGAAGCCGGGGAAATTTGCGTTCCTGTCAATCCTGTAAAAAGTGCATCAAGATTCTTGTTATTCATAATACTGCCCCCTTTCCTTCCTGGTGCATCCTTTCAAGGAACTCCTCGGCAAAACTCAGGTAATCCTTTGCGCCATTGCTTCTTGGGTCATAGTCAACAATGTTGGCATTCTCCAACGGGGCTTCTGCCAGCCGGACATTCTTACGTATCTTCGTGCGGAACACGGTGTCCCCCAATGCCTGTCGCAGGTTGTTCTCAATACCTTTGGAGAGGTTGCTGGCTTCCCAACGGGTGATAAGGATGCCACTGACATGGGCTTGCGGATTAAGCCGGGCATGTACCATCTTGATAAAATCGTTAATCATGGTCAGCCCCTTAAACGGCAGAACCTCTGCGACCAGCGGAATAAGAATATCAGTGGATGCGGTAAAGGCATTGAGTGTCATCAGTCCCAATGAGGGTGGACAGTCAAAAAGGATAAAGTCATAGGTTTCTACGGCTTTACTCTTAATGAGAAGATCTGACAAGATACGTTCCCTTGCAATGGCAGATGACAGTTCGACATCAGCCATAGCAAGTGTGAGAGAGGCTGGGATAAGATGCAGATGGTCATGAAGTATGACAATTGGAAGTGTTTCAACTTTTCCAGTCATGGCTTCATAAATGGTGGCTCCGTCACTGAAAGACGCAAGCGAAGTTGTAAGGTTGGCCTGTGCATCGAGGTCAACAAGCAAAACCTTATAGCCCTTACTGGCAAGAATGCTGCCAAGGCTGCTGGTAGTAGTGGTTTTGCCAACGCCTCCCTTATGGTTGGCAACAGCGATAATTCTTGATTTCATACGATATACACAATTATATTCTTCTATTTGGATTCCATAACGACCTTATGCTCATTGTACCACTGAAGGATTTCCTTCTGAGTAGTGGTAAGCAACTGGGGACGAGTGCAAAAAGAGGCAAGCAGCTTCTTACCGTCCTTGTTGTCTGGCAAGCGAAGTACTGGAATACCACAAGTACGGGTGATACTGATGCCATTATCCTTCGCTATCTTCTCTGCCTTGTCACCACAGACCTCGATTGAATGGGTGTCTGTGAGTTGCAACACTAATACAGTGTCCGCAGGTATGTTCTTTGACTTGATATGGACAAAGGCAAGCTTGGCTTCCATCACATGATCAGCCGGAACATCGCCCTCCGTCTTGTACGTTCCTTCATTGACTGCTTCAACATGGAATAACAGCGGACGTTCCTTCGTCATGGCTTCAAGATTAAGCAACTGTCCGACACGAGAACAGATTTTGTCTTCAGCAACGACTTCCTTGCGGAACTTCGGTTCCTGTGACAGACTGCCGGTATTCTCCTTGGCAGTCAGGATATAGCCGTTCTCCACTCTTTCCAGAGTGAAGAACAATGGAAATGGACTATTCTGTTGGTTCATATTCTATTGGGTTGGATGATTGGTTTTCAGGAAAAGACCTGCCAACACGTTCTTTCATCGTGCGCAGGTCGATGTCATAATTGGCACAGATGCTTTCATAGTCAAAGGCAAGGACACGCTCCTGGTCATAGAACAACTCACAAATGCCGTTCTCATTGGTCTTACGGACGGGATTGCCAGTCTCATCATAGACATAGAACTTCAGGGCTGAGTGGGTCTTACCAAGATACTCCGAGGTACTGGTCAGGTATGACAACAGAGACTCGTCGGGTATCATCTGCTTACCCTCACGCTTTGCCTGAATATTGGCTTTGGCAAGACAAATCTTCTCGCGGACAAAGAGAACGTAGGTGTCCTTCCCGAAATCGATGGTCTTAGGTGGAGATTTTTTCTGGCTTACCTTTAGGCTACCGACATAACTGATCTTGTAGTCCTGACCTTCCTTGATGTCACCCAACTGACGAGACTTGGAGAACATAGACCAAAACATACTAATCTCATCAGTACTGTTGCAAAGCGAGAATTGGTATTCAAGACCTCGAAGACATATATCCTTGACTCTCTTTGCATTGAAAGGCAACCCTTTTACAAATGGTTCAAGCGTATAGAAGGTGGCCAGCATCATTGCCCAGTTGTTGATGAAACGCTCACCGATAACATTATAATCCACCTCATCCTTGATTTCGTTCAGTGCCCGTTCCCAAGCCTTTTGCCATCGAGTCTCAAAGTTATCACGGAAATGCAACAGCTCAACAGTTATGTTTGTCGGACAGGCATTACGAAGCTGAATGAGCTTGTGAAATTTATCCGTTTCCTCTTTGGTTCGCTCACTTCGTTGGGATTCCAGGAAAAGGACACGGGAGAACAGCGCAGCATCGGCGGTCGGCATCTCCTGACCAGTCAGTATCACTCCACAATCAACATTGGTACTTTCCCTTCGCTCACCATCTGCACTGCGTTTAGAGCGTCCAGCATTGTCATAGATACCTTTAAGAAAGTCAATGTGCTTATGGCTAAGAGAGTTCTTGTATTCATCGAAGTGGACAATCATGTTGCTGACCTCCGCGCACTTATCACCCATTGCATAGTAAGTAGTGCTCTCCAGATTACTGACCTCCGGGTTGCGCTGAAACAGGCTGATGATGCTTATGGCAAACTCCGTCTTTCCTGTGCCTTTCTTACCATAGATATTCAGCAAAGGAAAAGAGCGCGTACTGTCGATGATGATGTCACGGAACAGGGAAGCCATATAAAAGCAAAGCGCCACTACCCCATTGTCACCATAAAGCTCGACTATAAGCGAAAAATACCGCTCCAGAGATATATCCATATTTGGCTTGTGCATAAAGCGACGTTCGTTGACAAACCCCGTGCGGTTTGACTTATGGATCTTAGACATGGCTGGCAAGTAGAAATTCTCGGTATCAAGACGGATGATGCCATATTCGTCGACCGGCTGCCACTTGCCACCATAGACAATACCATTGCAGAAAGCATAGAAGCCCTTTTCACCGATGTTGTTCCATCCCATCTGAGGGACACGAAGGGCCTCCTCGGTCTTTTCATACATGAAGGCTTTCAGCAACTCGTATTTTTCCTGCTTCTCAAAGAAACGGAAATTACCCTTACCCTCAATCTGGTCTTTGAAACGATCGAGTTTTGTAACATCCATCTGGCGCAGCTCAATGGTTTTGCGGATGCCGCTCTCATTCTCCAACTCGAAGATACGGGTTGGCGACTTGTCATCAGCGATTAGGAACAGCGGATGGATGACGAAGTTAGTCCAGTCCCGCTCTCGTCCCTGCTGGTCAAGGTCGTAATAATGGCGACCACGACGATAGAAACGGTAGCCCTCCAGCTCGTCATTCTTCTGCATGGCCTGACGATGTTTCTGCTCCTGAAGTCGCCTTGCAGCGTCGGCAAGGGCAGTCTTCCAGACAGCGGCCTTTCTGAACTTGCCTTTCAGGTCACCAAGCAAGGAGGCTTGCATGACATCGCTCTGGACATATACCAACAGGTCACAGACTTCACTGATGGTCTTCAGCTGGTCATCGTTGGTGCCATCCAAGTCATAGTGCTTATCAGCATACCAAAGGATAAAATCTTTTTCCGTCAGAGTTTCCCATTGGTCCATGCTGGTGATATAGGAGTCGGCATCCTGTTTGACCTTCCCATCCGTAGGGATTTCCCTCACGGACACCTGGAAGCCAAGCTCTGTGGCAAGTCGGCCATTCTTGAAGACGAACTGTTCGCCTTTTCCGAACCGTTCCCCTTCTTTCGGTACATCGGCATCAGGGATAAAACACAACGAACAGCCGAACCTACTGAAGGTGTTCAACTGTTCTTTTGACCATGCACCGCCCAAGGAGGCTACGACATTGGGAATGCCCAATGATTGCAGTCGCATCACATCGGGCGCTCCTTCGACAAGATAGACCTTACCTGACTGCCGAGCCGCTTTCAAGGCAACATCTATGCCAAAGATGCTCAGCGATTTTTTGTAGATGGGACTGTCCTTGCCATTGAGGTATTTGTTTGTAGCCTGAGGATTCAGCGACCTGGCGGTAAACGTCACAATACGACCATATCGGTCACGCTGTGGTATCATCAGCCGACCACGGTAAAAATCATAATAATGGTCTGGATGGTCTTCTTCTTGTGCTATCAAACCTAGCTCTAACAACAATTCTGTTTTCAGCCCCTGTTTCCTGGCAAAAGCAAGGAACTGGTTTCCTTTTAAGGGTGCATAACCCAGTCCCAGCGTCTTGCAGAACTCCCGTTCCCATCTGTCTTCTGCATACAAGCGACATCGGGCCGACTCTTCGCAATCTGCCTCATATTGTTGTCTGAAGAAGTCATAGGCGAACTTATTGCAGATAAAAAGGCTCTCCCTATGCTGCTCGGCTTCTATCTCTTCATCTGTCTGTTTGGAATAAAGGTCACTGGTATCAACATCAGGACAATATGTTTTCAACAGAAACTTTACGGCTTCCACGAAGTCAAAGCCTTTCAGCTCCTGGACAAAACTAATGATGTCGCCACCCTTGCCGCAACCGAAACACTTAAACATGTTCAGCGAGAGATCCAACATCAAAGAAGGTGTCTTCTCACTATGGAAGACGCAACAGCATTTCTTGCGATTCTTTCCGGCATTCAGTAGTGAAGTGCCTGGACATAAGTCCATCACAAGCTGGCTGATGTCAACCCTTGACTTGATGGTATCTATGTATTTTTCTTTTATCATATCAAATTTCATTGAGAAGAAGCCGAATCATTCGGCAAACTCCGCTCTCCAGCAGTTAGTCTTGATGATGCTACCCAGCTCCCTGATAATAACTGGGGACAAAGGGCGAATAGCGGTATTCCTGGCAACACACAACAGCCTGTGCTGCCAAGAATGTGGCGAACCACCAAGACGTAAACTGATGAATGCCGTAAAACGACCTTTCTCACCGCGTGTCAACTGCTCATAATATGCAGCAATATCCTTTTGCGTCATCTGCTCATTATATTGTGTTAAATCTTCTAATTTACTTTGTTAATTCAAGAATTATGCGTAATTTTGCACGCAAATTTAGCTCAAAATATTGAAATAGAAAAATAATTCGCTCAATTTATTGAGGATATTAGAACATATTAACATATTAAATATAAGATTTGTCATTTATGCTTAACATTGATCTGGTAGATAATCTCTACGCGAGTCTCTCAAAAGAGCAACAGCAGAACCTCTGCTCTCTTCTTTTCAAAAACAGCAAACAGACCATGAATTATTTCAGGCGCACGAAGGACATCAGCCTCTCCAAACTTGAAACTTTGGCCGACTTCTTTCATATGCCGCTGGATTATTTCAGGCTGGGCAATTCATTCGCAACGAACAATGTCAATGGTAACAACAACTACATTGGCAATGTCTCTCTCAGCAACAACCTCCTTATCGAGAATGACTCTCTTCGCAAAGAGGTCGAAAGCCTGAAAGAGACCCTAAAGGCTAAAGACGAAGCCCTGAAAGCCAAGGACGACTTGATACAAGCAAAGACCGATTATATTGAGGCTTTGAAGGCTCAGTCGCCCTCAAAATAATGAGCAAATAGCCGCCTATAATTTCCTTGGCTTTTGCAACTACAAAGATTGACACTAATGCGTAAATAAAGACTTCGGATTTTTCATAACCCCAAGAAAGGTGCTTAATTCACAAGCACCTTTTTTTATTGTTCTCACACATACACAGCCATTCTTTTTTATCATTCAAGAATGAAGGCTCACTTTCCCTTCTTCTATCATTCCGAATTCCTCCTTTCCATCCCTGTCGTAGTCCATATCCTGATACCTTACAGGCTGCTTATACTACATTCTCAATCTCTTTCCCATTCCTTCATTTATTACATTCCACGGCACAGCCCCTTTACCTGTCAATGGACATTCATCGTTCTGCACGCTTCCAACTTATAGCGGAATGATACGGCACCCCTCGCATATTCTTCTCCGTCCGATGGCCAGGACATGCTTTGTCTGAGCGTTGTCCTGTCGGGCATCCTCCTTATCGTATCTGTCACTGAATTGTTCTTATTCCGACTTCCTCATTGATGAATTTTCTATACGAAGCGAGTCACACCTACTTTTTCCGTCGCAAAGTTAGTGCAAGCCGTATTCTGCAAGTACCAGGTGCCTTATTCCCTGAATTTTTTCAAAAACTTTTTGCCGTCTGCAGGGCATCCAATAAAAACTTTTCAGGCCCAGGGGTGAAATAATTCGGTAATTCCTTGCATTCCCATACTTCCCTTGCCAACTCTGATAGCAACGTAA
>JAEEGH010031412.1_pt1 | contig 10262 bp, 5 predicted proteins | sample 9134181 | NCBI WGS metagenome assembly JAEEGH01 (sample SAMN16246544, study PRJNA631951) | gut metagenome | biome: gut microbiome; feature: rumen; material: DP-attached | host: Bos | place: Iran: Karaj | collected 2018-10 | reverse complement strand
GCATACCCGAGGTCGCATGCAAGCGAACGCTCGTGGAATTCGTCGAACACCACGAGCCCCACGTCGGAAAGTTCCGGGTCGTGCAGCAGGCGCTGCGTGAGCAATCCCTCGGTGACGATCTCCAGCCGCGTGCGGGGGCCAATGCAGCGCTCGAGGCGCACCTGGAAGCCGACGGTCTCGCCCACGCGCTCGCCCATCCGGCGGGCGATGTACGCCGCGCAGCTTCGGGCGGCGAGACGCCGCGGCTCCAACATGAGGATCTTCTTCCCGCGCAGAAACGCGCAGTCGAGGAGCGCCGGCGGCACGCAGGTGGTCTTGCCGCTGCCGGGCGGCGCGCGCAGCACCACGTCGCGGTTGGCCTCAAGCGACGCGCGGATGCGCGGAATGATCGACTCAACAGGGAACACGGCTACTTGTCCTCCCATTCAGATGGGCTGACCTAGCGGATGGAGATGATCATGCCCCTTTGGGTTGCAGTGGCGTATACCACCAGACCGGCCGCCGTCGCTTTCGTCGACACCTCGATCTTGTATTTACTGCCCAACGCCGGGGCCACGATCTGAACAGACGAGGTGTCGAACGCCGTCGCGTTCGACAACGTGAAGACGTTCGCCTCGATCCTCCCGCTGGAAGGCGCGTCAAAGGCGGCGAGCTCGACGTTCAGCACGCCCGACCCCGACGCGTCAAAGGGTTCGGCGGGCGTAAGCGTCACGCCGTCCACCGTCTCGATGCGCAGGATGCCGTCGGCGAACGGCTTGATCGTGCCCGTTCCCAGCGCGTCCTTGTTGCGGACCACGAGCTTGCCCTCCTTGGGCTGGACAACGCCGGAGAACGTGGCGTTTGTCGCATCAAGCACCAAGTTGCCGTCACCGGACTTGCGCAACGACCCATTACCCGTGATCACGTTCTGGATCGTCAGCGTGTTGCCGGCCGTGACCTCGAAGTTGCCGCCGCCTTTGGAGTAGTTGGCGGGGTTGTCCGGCGCCTGCAGGGTGATGCCCCGCGTCGGGTCGGAGAGCGTGTACGTGGAGTTGCAGCAGAAGGTTCCGTTGCTGGAAAGGATGAGGCGGTCGGCGGCGAAGGCGTCGGCCGGCCCGCCGAGCGCCGTCTCGTTCGCGAACTCCGCCAGAATCTTTTCCTGATGGATCGTAATCTTGCCCTTGTAGGCGGAGTTGTCACCATTGATGACGAACTTGCCGCCGGTGAAAGTGGCCGAGGCGGCCGGCCCCACCGTGTAGCAGCGGAAGCGTACCATCGCGCTGTTGTCGCCGAAAAGGCTTGCACCCAGCGTGAGCTGGCGCGGGTAGTTCGCATTGCTCTCAATCATGCACTCAAGCGGATTTGCTTTCGTGGCGTAGACAGTTAGATTTCCACGTAGCTCGTTTTGGGCATCGTCGACGCGGGTGGAGAAACGCGCACCGGGATAGGCCCGGAGGTCATTGACCACCGCCGTCACGCCGCAGATCGAGAAATCGCCGCCATCCTGCACGGAAAGCGAACGTCCTAGGAAGGGACTGGCATTCACATAACAGCGCAGGAGCTGGCCGTTCGGGACGATGTAGTCGTGTTCGGCATCCGGCGTCTTCTTGTTGTCCCAGTTGGTTCCGCGGTCAAAGGACGAACCGTTAACGCCCCCGGCGTCCAGCCCCCTCAGATAGACGGGCATGTTGCAGGTACGGGTGAAGAAGAGGTAGTTCGTGCCGTCCGCATCCTGCTCGATGGACAGCTCGCCCGTGACGATGTTGTTGAGGCTGGCGTCCTGAATGCGCCAGGTGAAGTCATCCACCGTGAGCCCGCCTGCGGTGCCGAGGTTCGCCGCCGTCAGGAGACGTCCCTTGACGACGCCGTTCGTGCCGGACGGGAAACAGTCAAATTGAATCTCGATAGGATTGGACCCCTTCGTCAGATTGCCCTTCACGCGGATGAGGTCCGACGTGACCGATCCGTCCTCCTGCTGATAGATCGAGGCGATCAGGTAGGCGCCGTTCGCCATGGTCAGCGACTCCATGCCGAGCGTGCCGACGCTCTTGGCCCCGACACCCGGCGAGAGGGAGTTGCGATCAGAGATGGAGACGGGGCCGATGTTCTCGCACCAGCCGGCGATCTGATTGGCGCCGCTGTCGACAACGACGGGAATCTCCGGATAGTTGTAGCCCGCGAGAAAGCGAAGCGCTGAATTGTATAGGCTCCCGTTCACGGCGTAAGCAGGTTTTCTGATCTGGGCGATTCCCGAAAGGCGCACGTCATTCAGGGCAGTCGCACCTCCTGGCCCCCAAATCTCAAGCGTGTCGTTTCCGTTCTTGCCCTTGATCTCCACGCCACCGCCGATGTAGAGTCCTGCCGTACTGCCGCCGGTCGGCAGGTCCGCCGTGTGCGCGCCGCCGGCAGAGTAGGCGCCGATCGTTCCCGACCCGTTGATCGTAATCGAGTAGTCGGTGTTGGTCAGGACCAGGCCGCCCTGGCCCATGAAACCGCCGCCGTTCTGGAGAGTGAGAACGGAACCGTGCGCCACCGTGTCGCCGTCGCCCAGCGCATTCACGTTCTGCACCACGAGGTAGGCATGTCGGTCAGTGGAGAAGAAGCGGCCCAGATAGCTGCCGCAGTTCCCGTTCTCGTTCGTGGCGTAGAGGAAAGCGTGGCTGGGCTGGGCTGCGTTGAGCGAACCGTCGCTGGGGTTCAGGCCGATCTTGAGAACCGCGTCCGCATCTCCGACCAACTCGCCACGAACGATGATGTTGCGCGCGCTGCCGGTCAGGCCGATCAACGGCGGAGTCGACTCCGTCCCCAGAACCGAAATCTTCCCGACAAGCGTCTGCGTGCTGACCGAATTCCCGTTCCAGATGCGGCTTCCGTTGTAGAGTCTCAAGTCATTGACCGTGAAGCTCGCGCTACTGACCTTCAAGTTCAGGTAGCCGTAGTCAAGCGACAGCGAACGGCCGCCGAAGACAGTTCCGCTCGGCACGCCGTCCGTCCGGAGCTGCAGTCCGTGCTGCACGATGTAGTCCGCGTCGCCATGCGGCGCATTCCCGTCGCTCCAGTTTTTGCCGTGAATGAACGAGCTGGCCCCCGAGTTGAGATCCGTCGCCGTCTGGTAGATGTAGCCCGTCAGGTCCGTGATGGTCTCGCCGAACGCCGCGCACGCGCACGCCATGCAGCACGCGAGAACTCGGCCCAACGCGTTAGACGCACCGAAACGGTTGTATTTGATTCTCTTCATTGTTGAGTCCTCTCGTGTTTTCCCTGAAAGCATCATTGCCGCCGTGCAAAGAAAGTATAGCAAAACGCACCCCAACGGGCAAACGGATATCACTTCATTTTCCTGAGATATTCAGCAAAAAGGTAATCGTAAACCATGTAGCCGTCGGCCGCGCGATAGACAAGATCATGCTCGATTAGGCTCGGCAAGGCCGTACGCACCGATGACGGCGCGGTAAGCGAATGGCGTCTCAGAAACTCGCCAGCCGTCAATTCCTTCACCTTGCCTTCAACCGCAATTGCGCGGAGCAGGTTCTTCCCGACCTCCGTCTGCGCGACGAGAAGGTCATGGAAGGTCAAGGCGCGGTCTTCAACGAGACTTTCCACGGCTCCTGCCAAATCCCTCTCGGATTCAAGCGCGCCACCCTCCCCCCAGATCCGGTTAAGGACGCTCTGCAGATACCACGTCACCCCCTCAAAGCGATTGTAGAGCGCCATGAATGCCTCGGGCGAAAAGCCGCGTCCCGCCTCACGGAAAAACCTTTCGGCAAATGCAAGATACGAATCGGGCGCAATGACGTCAAGCGACATGATGTCGGTGGACTGATAGAACGGATGGCGCGGCGAGGTGAACATCTCGCCCATCATGTGATGGCGGGAACCGGCAAAGATGAAGTTTGTGTTCTCAAGGAACTGGATATGGCTTCGAAGCAATGCTTCTGTGCCCTTTTCCGGATAGTCCATGATCTGCTGAAACTCGTCGACCGCAACCACAATGCGCCGATCCTTCGATGCGAGATAGTCGAACACGCCCTTCAGCGTGGCCTCCGTCGCCGCCTTCTCGACGGCAAAAGAGAACGAGACGCCACCCGTGCCATCTGGAGTCACGGTCGGGCGCACGGCCTTGAAGAAACGTCCGATTGCCGTCAACGCCCTGTCAACTGTGGTGTCCAACGCACCGACCACGGCAGAGGCGAACGCCTGCGTGAACTCATTGAGGTTTGCCGTCGAGTAGATGTCCACATATATGGGCGCGTACTCTTTCGGAAGCGAGTGGAACACGTTTCGGATAAGTCCAGTCTTTCCATAACGACGCGGAGCCATAAGCGTGAGATTCCGCTCGTTCGTGAGAGCCGAAACGACTTTGCCCGTTTCATTGACCCGGTCACAGAAAAACTCCGGGCCACGATAACCGCTGATGACAAATGGATTATTTGGCTTCATGGGCGTAGATTATACTACATAACGCCCATGGCGTAAAGTGCGAAACGCAAACTACGCCATGTCCCGCGTCACTGGAACAGGATGACGGTGCCGAAGGCCGGAATGTAGCTTTCGTAACAGCCGATGTCGACGCGGGCGCCAAGCACGCGGTTCGTTCCCGAGAGATCGCTCGCCGTGGACATCCAGTCCTGCGCGAGCCCCGCGTCGATTGCCGGCGAACCGGACTTGGGCATGTAGTACGGGTAGCGGCCTTCCCGGATGTTCTTCGCGAACTTCGGGTCGGCGCAGACGACGTTGCCGCCCTTGTCCTCCCACGGGAGCGTGCCGTCGGACACGCCGTAGAGGCAGTTCTGCAGCGTCACGCCCGGGGCGAGCGCGCCCGAGAGATCCGCCACCGCGCCGCTTTTGACCTTGTTGTTGTGGAAGATGCAGTTCACGAAATCGAAGTCGTTCGTCTTGTGCACGCCGTTGAAGCCAAAGATTCCGTCGGAGGTCACCGCATTGTCTGCAAACGTGCAGTTCACCATCGACCCGCGAATGGCGCCACGGTAGTCAGTGGCCCCTCCGGGCCGATACAAATACCGGTAGAACAACCCGAATCTGAGCCCGCTGCAACCGCTCACGAGGCAGTTTGTCGCCCAGTTCTCCTCGTAGAAGACGCAGGCGGGATCGGCGCCGCTCGTAAAGTCGTGTATGTTGCAGTCGAGAAGCGCACACTTCCAGAAGGTCCCGTCAGTCGTGTCGCAACGGATCAAACGCGAGAGATAGGCGCATCCGCCGCCGTATTCACCATGGCTAGACGTTCTCCCAAACCGATCGCCCTTGCGGTTGTCACGGAAGACGCAGTCCACCGCCTCGCCCTCGCTGAGCGCGCCTCCACGGTAGACCGCCATGTTGCCGGAGAAGGTACAGTTCGTGCAGAACCCCTTGTGCACGGCGCCGCCATAAGTCCATGCATAGTTGTTCGTGAACGCGGAGTCGACAACGGGTACGCGGGTATTTGCACACACCGCGCCACCGATTCCGTTCGAGACCACCATGTTGTCGAAGAACACGCACCTGCGCACGGCCCCCGTCGGATTGAGGAAATAGCAAGCGCCGCCGTATGCGATCGTGTTTACGCAGTTGGAAATGAACGCGCAGTCCTCGTAGACGCCGTTGACAACGGCTCCGCCGTAGTTTCTCTCCGTCCAGTTGCCGACAAACGTACAGTTGGAGATCGTGTTCGCCTCGGAGGAGGCGACACTGTAGATCGCCCCTCCGCCGTATGTGGTCGATGTGTTTGCCACGGTCGCGACGCTGTTGCTGGCAAACGTGCAGTTTCGGACCTTCGGACAGTCCTTCGCCGATATGTAGATGGCGCCACCGGCGTTCGTCGCCACGTTCCCAGTGAACGTACAGTCGACGATCTCCATGGCCGGTGACGTGTCGACATAGATCGCGCCGCCCGTATTCCGTGCAAGATTGGCGACAAAGGTGGAATTGGAGCACACATATTTTCCATGAAGCACCGCACCTCCGTTACCCGTACCCGACGTATTCCCCTCGAAATACGAATCGAAAATGCCAAAGTGGGCGTATGAGGCACCGTATGCGCCATCCGCCCGGTTGAAAACAACGCGACAACGTTCAAATCGCGTGTTCACCGCCGCGCCGCCATGGCTGGAACACCAGTTGTTCGAGGCGATACAGTCGACCAGCATGCCGCCGTTCATTGCCCCGCCGATGAACGCCTTGCAGTTGAGGAACACGCAGTTCGTCGCCATCTGGGTCAGCGACGTCGACCAGTTGTCGCACCTGATGCATCCGCCTCGGCTCTCGTACGAGCCGCTGCACGGATACCGGCCGCAGTCGAAGCCGTCGAACGTGATGTTGGCGACGGTCACTTTCTTGGACGAATTCTTGATGTCGAGGAAACGGCCGTCCCCCTTGAACACGACGCTGTCGTCCCAATGTCCCTCCGTATCGCCGCGCAGGGTGAATTCGCGCTTGTTGGGAACCAGGTCGAGGTGGTTCGTGATGACATACGTCGTGCCGCCGTTCACGTACGTCTCCACGTCCATCGCGAGTCCCGTGAAGTCGTAGACGCCGGGTTTGACGAGGATCGTGTCGCCGGAGGCCATCCGCGTGAACGCGTTCGTGACCTGCTGCGCGCCCGTCATGCCGTCCGTGATTTCGGGATAGCACGTCCATGTGGCGGCATTCGTGCCAAGCGCAAGCATTCCAGCCGCAAGGAGAGCGGCCAACTTACGCACCTCGAATCGGGCCTGTTCTGTCACTTTCGTCATCTTGTTGTCCTCCCTGTCGGATTGCGGCATGTTGGGGAAAGTCAATTTTTCGATATGATACCACATCCCGCCGACGGGTTCAAGCCGCCAGGACAGCCGCCGAGACGGCGGCTCCCCATATGGAACGCCGCCTTTTCGGTCGCAGTAAACTGCGACCCTCCCGCCCATTGCGGTCGTGAATGAAGCGGCGAGAGGCTTATTTGAAAATCAACTTGCCCATTGCATTGGGCGCCACCAAACTGCGCGATTCCACGTTCGGCGACCAAAGCGCAAGGACGTCTTCCTTCCTGTTCGCGCCGGTCTTGAAGATGTGCCCGACATTCAGGAACCATGAATCGCCTTGCCTTGGCGCGGCAACGCCGAAATCGGAATAGGGCAGGGTAATGATCGCGCGCCACTTTCCACCCGCGCGGCGACTTTCCGCTTTCCAGGCCTTTCCGTTCCATGTCACGTCGGCCTTGCCGTAGCCGGGGTCGAGCGGATTGGTGATGAGGCCCGTGGCGTTGTCATAGCGCGACGCGCCGTCGAATCCGCAGATCAGGTGGTAGTGCACGTCACGGCTGGCACCGGGCGCAACCATCAGGTCGATGGAGTCGTCGTCCCATACGGGCCCGTCGTGCGGGAAGCTCCTCGGCGTCACGCCGTCCGCAAGGTCGCTTTCCGTGAGCAGATACAGGTTGGCGTCGTCGTACACCGCCTTGAACCGCGCCTTGAACGGCACCCATTCCATCGAAAGCCCGCGCAAGACGTTCCATCCATTGCTGACGGCAAAGTCCCCGAAGGCGGGCGGCGCATTCACCCTGACCGCATCGGTCTTCTTGACGGTCACGCCCGGCAGGACCCCGTCCAGCATCTTCTCCGGCCACGTGAGCGGCGCGCCGATCGGAGCGGAAAGCCGGCCGTTCACGTTCATCAGCCTGCGCGTGCATCCGTGGCCGAACGGACGCAGCTCCGGCCAGCCGTCAAGATTCTTCGGCACATCCTTTCCGCAGAATATCCGGTCGAGCATCGCGTTGCGCTCCTTCACGGCGTCCAGCACCGGCGCAAGCGATTCCTTTGTCGGGCGCAGCCTGTAGGCGGCATAGAGCGTGGAGATCGCGCCGAGGTTCTTCGCGTAGTCGAACTCGAGCCGCACAAGCTGCAGACGCTTTCGCTGCTTCGCCGAAAGCCCGCCCGTGTTCTCCGCGCGCGAAAGGCACTCCTCCATCTCCGCCGTCGTCTCCGGCGAGAACATCCAGCCGTGCAGGTCGAGCGGACGCTTCGGCCGTGCGTTCACGTAGCCGTCGAGACCGGCGGCGCTGCCGGCGGGGTACGGATCGGCGATCTTGTCGAACATCCGGAGGCGCGAATCCTGCGTGACGTAGAACTTCTGCATCTGCGCCGCCGCCGGGCCGAACGCCGACGAGCAGTAATCGACGAGCAGCTCGTTCACGTTGAGCGAACCGTCGAGAAGCAGCTTGTTGTAGACGTAGTAGCCCGGCCCTTCCGTTCCCCACAGGTCGCCCTCCCTGCCGCAGCGGTAGATGCCGCGCACGTTGTTGTCCCGGAACCTCTTCGCGAGCAACGCCAGGTGCGCGAAGGAATGCCGCGCCACGAAGCCCGGCATCACGTAGTTGCCGGCGAGATACGTATAGACGGTGAAACCGTGCGGAACGTCATAGCCGTCCCATTCCCTGAACGACTCCTCGGTGTAGCTGCACTTCTCGATCATCACGTTCGCCGGAAACTTCTTGAACGTCTTGGGCGGATGCGCCGTCATGTGGTAGCTCAGGATGTGGACGATCTTCCCGGGACGTTCCCTGAGCATCCTCTCCGCGATGTGCCGGTGGAAGCACCACAGCTTCTCGCCCCAGTCGTCGCCCGTCCCGTACATCGCCCGGCACGCGTCGCATTCGCACACCCAGCCGCCGTCGTGCTGCGCGAGCTGGCACACCTCCGCGCCCATGTCGAAGCGGCGCTTCAGCTCTTCCACGATCAGCTCCTCCACCTCCGGGTTCGAGATGCAGAGCGCCGTCTGCCCCTTGGTCGGACCGAGCATGCGCTTGCCGTTCTTCAGCGCGAAGTATTCGGGATGCGTCTTGAAGTATTTGTCGCCCGGGCAGGCGTCCGGATACGTGTGCCCGCCGTACGAGTGGAACGGCCCCATGCCCCAGACGCCGTTCGCGACGAGGTAGACGAGGTCGCGGTTGCTGTTGCAGCGTCCGCTTCCGAATATCATCCCAGGGCGCTCATCCGAGAACGTGCCGTCCGGGACGTTCACCGCCTCGCGCTTCGGCACCTCCTTGCCGACCTCGCCCGGCATCAGGAAGCGCACGCCCGCATACGTCTCGAGGAACCGCGTCGCCGCCTTGACGCTCGGCACCACGCAGCGGAACCAATCGACCCGCCCGAACTTCCCGGGGTCGCGTCCCGTCCTGTCGTTTCCGAACAGGTAGATGCTGCCGCCCTTCTCGGCGAGGACGTTGTCGTACCACTTCAGGTCCGAAAGGTCGAACCCCGCCTTTTTCGCGAATTCCGCGCCGATCCAGATCGCGGGAGCCTTCGCCTTCGACGCGGCGACGGCCCTCAGCTTCAGCCCCGTGGACTCGTTCAAGTCGTCGCGAATCTCCTCGGCGGCGATGCGCAACACGCGGTTTACGTCCTTGTCGGGGCCATCGGGATACGCCACGCACCAATCCGGTCCCACCGTCACGGCCCTTGCCGCAAGCACGCACAGGCAGGCAGTCGTTGAAACGATCTTCGTCCTTTTCATCTGCTGTCTCCCGCGCGGCCTACTTGAACACGACGATCAATCCGCGGGCGCTGGCGAACTGCTTCAGCACGGCCGCGCCGGGCGTACCCGAAGCATCGGGCGTGAATACGAAACGGATCTCTTGCGTCGCATCGGAAACCCGGAAGGCCACCATCTGATCGCCCAGGCCGGACGATTCCTTGACCAAGGCGTCGCCCACGTACACGACCAGGCTGCCGCCCGTCAGCGAAAACGCAAGCTCGTAGTTGCCGGCGTTCGAAACCGTTCCCGCGACGCACTGCAGGTCGGACGCCCCCTGCCCGCCGTCCATCACCAACCCGCCCGATGCGTTCGTCGTCACGGACGGCGACGCCCACGTGACCGTGAAACGCTTGCCGAGTTCAGTGGAGAACTTCGGCCGCCAATCGTATTCCACCGCGCCGATGTCGATCTGCGCGTTCAGGATACGCGGCGTCTTATGGATGTCCCTGTCGCCAAGCGCGTCCGACGAATACGCCGCCTCGCCCGCGTCAATGCCCGCGAACGAGCCGAGAATCGGACGGTACGTGTTTGCCTCCACCTGCATCGCCGCCGAATTTGTGATGATGCAGTTGTACGCACGCGCCCGCATCGTTGCGTTCAGATAGGAGTCGTCAACCAGCAGACAGTTCGTGCAGCAGATAACAGCGGTGCCGCCCATGTAGAATCGTCCGCCCAGTATCGCCGTGTTGATCACGGCATGATCGCCACCGCCGTGCCAGTAGAGCACTTGCGGCGAACCCGTACCAGCCGTATCCTTGTTCTCGGATCATCTAGTACAGTTC
>JAEEGH010031408.1_pt1 | contig 10264 bp, 7 predicted proteins | sample 9134181 | NCBI WGS metagenome assembly JAEEGH01 (sample SAMN16246544, study PRJNA631951) | gut metagenome | biome: gut microbiome; feature: rumen; material: DP-attached | host: Bos | place: Iran: Karaj | collected 2018-10 | reverse complement strand
AAAAAAAGTGTCGCAAGAATTTTCCCGCGACACACATCTTGAAATGATTTAGGATCAACAATAATCTGCTCTGCCAAAGAACAAATTTCTTCGATTTCAGACACCGACAAATCATCCGGCTGAATCAAATGACGACCAGTTAGCATTCACAAACCCCTTTTTGAATTTTTTCTATGTTATCAGAAAAAGTGCTTTTTTACAATAAGAAGAATAAAGCTTCCTTATTAAAAAGATTCTCCCGGGCTAGCCGGGGACTGACGACAAAAAAAAACAACCCGCCAGCTGCCCTTACGTTACAGCAGCAAGCGGGTTACTTCCTAATAATCTATTCTATATTTATGGTCACTTATTCACCCATCTGAGCCATAATAAGCTCATAAAGGGCAGTTGGTTTATAGCTCTTAGAGAAGGTATCTTTGCTTCCGTTAGAAACAGAAATCTTTACCTTTGCAGCATCATCCAAAATTGTCAGCACATCGGTTGGTTCTACATTTTCAGAAGCAGACAGTTTAGCAATCTTAAGAATATTAGCAGTATCCATCTTATATTCTGGAGCAATAGAAAGGATTCCTCCTACTCCATCTTTTGAGCAAACTGCAGCCTTGATAAGAGCCTTGAATGCAAGCTTGTACTTGATATCTTCAAGTGTAGACCAGTCAACATCGGCAGGACTTGAAGTTCCAGCAAGTGCCGCAACTGCAGCTACATCTGCGTAAGTTGCAGAAGCGTCTAAATCTGCTGCAAGGTCAACAGAAAGGGCTTTTACAGGAAGAGTAAGGCCTGCAGGAGCTCCAAACTTCTTTAAGAATTTATCAGAATCAAGCATTACAAAGCCTACTTTTCCAGAAAGGTTTACATCGCCAACTTTTGTAGTATTCTCAGCAACATCCTCAGCAGAAAGCTTTGACAAGTCAAAATCTACATCTGCTTTTGCTTTAAGATAAAGCTGCTTCAAAAGCATGGTTTCATCAATGAAGTCATAAACATCATCAAGAGAAGTAAATGGACTATAACCTTCTCTAATTGAAGAATTTTGCTCTGCCTCCCACTGTAATACAAAATTAGGGTGGTAATAATAATCTTCACCATAAAGAGTTTTATTATAGTAGTCGCTGAAGCCGGATAATGCATTTCTCCATTCCAAAGAAGACATTGCACCAACATCAATTTCTCTATCAAAGTTTACCTTGAAAGATGTTGGACCACCTTGATTTTTCATAATTTCCGAAACACTTTTATAAAAGTCATCAAAGAATTTTGTAAACTGTCTTTTTGCTGCATCAGCTGTTAATGCAGTACGTGGAGTTTCATTAGAAGAGTTCATTAAAGAAAGAACTGTTTCCATTACAAGGTTAACAATTTCTTCTTCGCTTGAAATATAAGTTGTTACATCTTTAATGCCGTCTGCAAAAGCTTCTTCTTCTGTTTTTGGCTTCCAGTTTGTTTCATAAACTTCCTGGGCAGACCATAATGATTCTGCAATTGAGAAACTACAATCTGGATATGCTTTAAGATCAAAATCAAATGTTGAATAAGCAGCATATTTATTGTCATATTTTGCCCATAGAGCATTACTTACACTGTTGTTATAGGAATTTGTAAATTCTTTTTTTAGATCATATTCGTCAAGAAGATTAATTCCATAAATCCAAGCCCAATATTCAGTTTTCTTCCACTCCACAGCACCTAATACAATATTAAAAATAATCTCAGCTCTGTCAAAATCAGCTGCATTCTTAATAAGGTCTTTAGATGGCAAAGTAAATGTACCATTGAAAAGATTTTCCTTTGAAGGATCTGCTTTTACAGTAATAGTAGAAGTATTGAAAACTGTTGGATCGACATAATTAGTATAGTCTTCTCCGCCATTTGCAGTAGCAACCAAGGTTTCTGAACCCCAGAAAACCTGATTATTAGCATCTACCATGTTACCAGCTACGGTAATATAATATTCCTTACCAGCTTCTACAAAAGGAAAAACAAAAGAGCGTGCTCCATTCCTATACTTAGCTTCTGAAATTTGAGCTGCTATCGGGCATCCAGGAACAGTAATTCCTAAAGAATTATTTTCAGCAATAGAAACACCATCTTTAAGTGTAATTTTTATACCCTTTGCATCAGATTCTGCTTTGAAATATTTACCATCTGGTGTAATTCCCTTTCCGCTTTCTGCTGCAATAATAGCTTTACCTTCTGTATCATCAGTAATTTTTACTTCAAATTCAACAGAAACAGCTTCTGCATTTACTGCAGCTACGCCTTTTACCTTACCTTTAACAGTTACTCCTGCAGTTTCAGCAGCGGCTTTTGCAGTGCTGGAAACAGAAAGCTTTGTCTGGTCTGTTTTATATACCTTTCCGTTTTCATCTGTAATAAGGAAGCGTCCATTTACAGATTCAACATCTGAAGCAGTAAGAGTAAACTCTACTTCAACTTCAAGCTCATCACCTTTTTTAGGAAGCTCTTCAAAGTCAATTTTTGAAGAAGTTGCATAAGACTTTTCTTCATTATTCCATGCAAGAACTGCTCCAAAGTCCTGAGTAGTGATATCAGCAGACTTTGTATCTCCTGTTTTTACTACGGAAATTTCGTTTCCTTCATCATCTGTTACAGTAACAGTTGAATTGTTACTGCCACCACCTGCGGCAGGCTGACAACCTGCAAAAACTAAAGCGAGCATTGCTGCTGCGGCAATTGCTCCCAACTTAACATTTTTTTTCATTTACACCTCCGAACAATTATGAAAAATTGTTATAACTATATACTATACATAGTACCCCCCCCCATTGTTTTCTGTCAAGTAAGAATATATAATATCTGTTATAATTGTGTTTTTTTTATGCGTAAAATTGTATTGTACTTTTTTCTTATATTCCTCATCCTTCCAGAATTAAAGGCAGCACCATCTTTTTCTTCAAATTATTTTACGCTTTATAATAACGATAATGATTATTCATACGGCTTATGCGAGATTTTCAACCTTGACCTGGAAAAAGGCAATTTTTCTTTTTACAATGATAATGTTCTAGGGAAATATAAAAATCTCTATATCCCCTTTGAAAATTTTTCCATTTATTCTCCAGATTTAAATTTTTATTCATACTATCTGGCTTCCCAGTTTTCTTTTGATAAACTGAAAGCAGGGATAAACTTCTTTACCCCGCTTCTTCTGAACAACTCTTTTTCTGTTTCCTTTCTAGATTTTCAAGTTCAGTTAGAAAAGCCGTTTGGAGGAGGATTTTTTATAAATCTTTATGATGATTTCAGTCTGTCTTTTAATTATTTTTCCTGTGATGCAGAAATGGTTCAATATAAAGCAGGCGGTAATTTAAAGGCCTTTTTTGCAGGCAGTGATTACAGTCTGCAAAATTCAAGATTTGATATAAAATTTATGCTTTCATACCTTTACGCTACCGCTTCTTATGCGTTTGATTTTTCTTCAATTGCCATACCCATGCTTAATTATACATTTCAGGGAAAAGGAAATATTGATTTGTCAGCACTGGGAACTGGAACAAGTATAAAAACTCACAACAATAACATAAATTTTCTGCTTAATCTTGATTTTATTTATCTCTTCTCTGCAAAGATTAATACTGAAGTTTATAAAAATACACGATTTCTTTTTTTTGATGCATCCAGCCAGAATTTTTATAGAAAGGATTATTCAAAGACTCTGCTTATACCCCTTTCATTTTCCTTTATTATTGATGCAGACTTTTCTGCAGTTCATATTGAATCATCATTATCAAAGAGCTTTGTCATCCCTCTTTCTTTAAATAAAAGCTTCAATATTTTTGATTCAACTTCAAAAACTACAGAAAAGGATAAAGCATATTCCCTTTTACGGATTCTGCTTCTTTCCGGCATCAATATTAATTTAACTGTATCCTTCTAAATGGGGCGTCTAATAAGTTCGAAAGTACGGTCTAGAAGATAAGGGGGAAAAGTTTTATACTGTCTTCAATGAATTACATTTACAATAACGATGAAGAAAAAAATAAAATGCTGGAGCGCTTTTGCCGCTATGTTAAAATCTGGTCTGAAAGTGACGGAAAGGCTGCCGATCAGGGAGTTTTTCCAAGCACGGAACGCCAGTGGGATTTTGCAAAAATCCTTGTAAAGGAACTGCGAAACCTTGGAACCCGCAACGTATATCTTACTGATTTTTGTTATGTCGTTGCAAAAATTGATTCAAATATTGAAGATGCCGAAGAACGCAAAAAGTATCCTACCATTCTTTTGATGGCCCACATGGACACCGTAGATGAAGTTACAGGAAAGGACGTAAAGCCTGTAATCACAATGAAAGACGGAGACACAATTGTTAAATCTGATGGCACCACTCTTCTTGGGGCTGATGATAAAGCGGGCGTAACCGCAATAATGTGCGCTCTGGACTATCTTCAGAGACATTATGAGGATATTCCACATGGTCCAATCGAAGTAATGTTCAGTCCGGATGAAGAAACAGGACACGGAATGGACAAGGTTCCTCTCAACATTCTTAAGGCCGATTTTGCCATTACCGCAGACGGCGGAGACGAAGGTGAATTGGAAAGCGAATGTTTTGATGCCTTTAGCGGGACAATCACCTTTAAAGGAAAAGCCTGCCACACCGGCACTGCAAAAAAAGACGGCATGATAAACGCAGTAACACTTGCTTCTAACTTTGCAGCCCGACTTCCTCGCGATATGGCTCCGGAAACCACAGAAGGCTACCAGGGCTTTATTGCGCCAATGGAAATTACTGGCAGCATTGAAAGCGCCCAGGTTCAGCTTCTCTTGCGCGCTTTTAATATAGAAGAAATTGAAAAAGAAAAGAAAATTATTACTGATTTGGCCAATGGAATCATCACAGAATTTGGCGGTACAGTAGAGGTTGATTTTAAACAGCAGTACCTGAATATGAAGGGCAAACTGGACAATCACCCTGAAATTTTGGAAAAATTGCGCCGTGCCTTTGAAGAAAGCGGGGTAAAAGTTCGCGAACAGCCTATCCGTGGGGGAACTGATGGTTCCAGACTCACAGAACTGGGCATTCCTACCCCAAATATTTTTACCGGCGCCCATGAATTTCATTCCAGAAACGAATGGCTTTCTCTAAACCAGTGTGCTAAATGTGCCGATGTAATAATAAATCTTCTTAAAGGACAATAGTATGCATGAATATGTAATTGAGGGTGGATATCCAATTCAGGGGACAGTTACAGCAAGCGGAAACAAAAATGCGGCCTTGCCATGTATTGCGGCTTCACTTTTAACAGACGAGCCGGTAATTCTTCACAATATCCCGGAGATTCAGGACACAAACGTAATGTTTGAAATTTTAAAGTCTCTGGGAGCAAAAGTAGAAAAACTCAGTAAACATAACTGGAAAATCCAGTGTGATAACATCAAAACAACAGAACTTCCACCGGAACTGACTAAAAAAGTTCGCGGTTCCATTGTTTTTGCAGGACCTCTTCTTGCAAGCAAGGGAAAATGCCAGATGACTCCTCCTGGTGGTGACGTAATCGGCCGTCGCCGTGTAGACACACACTTCCTTGCTCTTAAGGCTCTTGGCGCAAACATCCATGTAAACGGACGTTTTGAATTTTCTGCAACCAAGCTTGTAGGAGCTGATATCTTCCTTGATGAAGCATCTGTAACTGCAACAGAAAATGCCGTTATGGCTGCAGCCCTCTCTGAAGGCGAAACAATTCTGCAGAACTGTGCCAGCGAACCACATGTTCAGGACATCTGTAAGATGCTGGTCGCAATGGGCGCTAAAATCACAGGAATTGGAAGTAACATCCTTCATATCACAGGTGTAAAAAAGCTCCACGGCTGTGAGTTTACAATCGGACCTGATTATATTGAAATCGGCTCTTACATTGGTATGGCAGCCGCTACAAAAGGAAAGATTACAATCAAGGGTGTACGCGCAGAAGAAATGCGCCCTCTTAAATACAGCTTTGCAAAGCTTGGAATCAGCTGGAGCATAAACGGCGACGAGTTAACCGTACCTAACACACAGGAGCTTAAGGTAAACGACGATCTTGGTAACGCAATTCCAAAAATCGACGACATGCCTTGGCCAGGATTCCCTGCCGACCTTACATCAATCATGACTGTAACTGCAACCCAGGTCAACGGAACTGTATTGATTTTTGAAAAGATGTTCGAAAGCCGAATGTTCTTTGTAGATAAACTGATTTCCATGGGTGCAAAAATTACCCTCTGTGACCCTCACCGGGCAGTTGTCTGCGGACCAAGCATGCTTCACGGAGACCACCTTGTTTCGCCTGATATCCGTGCAGGTATGGCTATGGTAATTGCCGCAATGTGTGCACACGGCGAAAGCAGAATCAGTAACGTATATCAGATTGAAAGAGGTTACGAAGACCTTGTAGGCCAGCTGCAAAAACTAGGCGCAAAAATCAAAAAGGTTGAAATTGAATAGATGATATCCCGTCCAGACTGGACGGGATTTTTTTTAGCGGATAATCAGTTCTGCAAGCGCAACAAAGCTTGGCAGGAAAAGCATGCACAAAACGCTGGTAAATGAAATTATGAGACTGGCGTATGTTTCGTCATGATTAAAGAGAACCGCAAAGCCCGGGATTGTTGTTGCTGCAGGACACATTGAACAAATCAAAACAACAAAGAGCAGAATACGGCAATCCGGTACATTCGGGAAAAGCTTCCATACCAGAAAGAGAATTCCAATATTTACGACAGCACAAATTACATGGCGGAAGAGACTCACCTTTGCAATTTTTAGTGCATAGAGCTTTCCGTCTGCAGGCTTAAAGTTTGCAAGAAGAATACCAATCAGAATCATACTTACGGCAGTGTTAAGGTCGCCAATCATTGTAACAGGACGGGCAACAAATTCCGGCAGAGTCCATGGACTGCAGAAAATTGCAATACCAATTATTACGGCTATGATATTAGGATTTGTAATGATTTTTTTCAGATTGATGGAACCACTCATAATATAGTAGCCGTAGGTCCAGATTGTCACATTGAAAACTACAAGATAGCCCATCAGATAGAAAACACCTTCATCTCCGAAAACACCGCGTATCAGCGGAATGCCTATAAAGCCGCAGTTTGTAAAGCAGACTGCAAGACGATCTACCTGTTCTTTGCTCGAAAAGAAGCCGATTAAAATCATTACTGCATGAATAACCACGGCAATTAGAAAAACAAAACCAAGCTGTGCAAGCTTATCGGCATCGAATTCCAGATTGAAGGATTTTACAACCATAAAGGGATTGATTAAATACAAAAGCAGTTTACTTACAAACTTCTGCTGAGATTCTTCTACCTTAAAGACCTTTGCGAAAATAAAACCAGCCAGCGCAATCAAAAACATTGTGATCAGCTGCTTCATTACTAAAATATACATATTATTTTCCTACCGCTGCAAACAAAGCAGAAAAGAGTCCGAGACTTCCAGCCATCATAATAAGACCGGCAAGCAAAACTCCAAGCGTAACCGCAATTACTGTATCACGGAATTTCATATCAAGAAGACTTGCTGCAAGAGTTCCTGTCCAGGCACCTGTTCCCGGCAATGGAATACCTACAAAAAGAAACAGTGCAATAAAAAGTCCGCGACCAGCCTTAGACTGCATTTTTTCACCGGCAGCCTTCCCTTTTACAAGACAGAAGGTAAAGATTTTACCGATATATTTTTTATCCTGTCCCCACTCCAGAACCTTTCGTGCAAAAAGATAAATAAATGGAACCGGAATCATATTTGCGATAATACATACAATAAATGATGGGATAACAGGCAGCTGCATTGCCTGAGAAACAGGAATAGCACCGCGAAGCTCAATCAGCGGTACCATTGAAAGAAGAATAATCCAGAGATATTGTTTAATCATAGCTAGAGTATAATAAAAACCACCCGTCTTGAAAATATCCATTTTTTCCTATATTATAAAAACACTTGCCGGGATGGCGGAACTGGTAGACGCCCAGGACTTAAAATCCTGTGCTGAGCAATCAGCGTGCCGGTTCGACCCCGGTTCCCGGCAGGAAAGCCTCTCTGGAAACAGGGAGGCTTTTTTTTACCCGTTACCGGGTTTTCAGGAGTTACTATGACACCACACGTTTATCCGCGCCAGTGCGCATTCAAATCAATTGAAGATATAAAAGGTAAAAAGGTCACAATCATGGGACTGGGTCTTAATGGCGGCGGAGAAGCAGCAGTTCGCTTTTTTCTGAACAAGGGTGCATACGTAACTGTAACCGACATGAAAACCGAAGAGCAGTTAGCCGCAACAGTGGAAAAACTCAACTCTGACAGCAGCCTCGACCACAGCCGCCTAACCTACCGCTTGGGCGAGCACAGAATAGAAGACTTCGAAAACGCAGACTGTGTAATTAAAAATCCAGGAGTAAAGTTCGAAGGCAACAAATACCTTGCCGCAGCCCGCGCCATAGAAAGTGACCTCAGCATTTTCCTGCGTTTTACTAACTGCCCGATTATCGCTGTTACCGGCAGCAAGGGAAAATCATCTACTGTAAGTGCAATTTACTACGGTTTATCTCAGGCAGGCTACACAACCTTCCTGGGCGGCAACATCACCGTGAGCCCGCTTACCTTCTTTGACGAAGTAAATGGAGACACTCCGGTTGTTATCGAATTTTCTTCCTGGCAGCTTGCAGACCTTCGCGGCCGCGGAGTGCTACGCCCTCACATTTCTGTAATCACTAAAATTGTTCCAGACCATCAGAACTGGTATGGTGACATGGAATCTTATGTTGCAGACAAGCGCCTTATTTATGCAGACCAGACCAAGGGTGACTATTCTATTTTTGATTCTGATGACTGGGGCGACCGTTTTGCAGCAGAATCAAAAGCAACCATACTCCGTTATGGGGCAAAAGCCAGCTGGAGTCTTGAACTTGGAGAGCTTTTAGTTCCAGGACCTCACATGAAAATAAATGCTCAGAACGCAGCACTTGTAATGCACCTGATGGGAGTTCCAGACGAACGTATTAAAGAAATACTTCAGAAGTGGCCTGGAATTGACCATCGTCTTCAGTACTTCCACAGCTGGAAAAATGGAGCCGGCACTACAATTAAATTCTATAATGATTCCTGCGCTACAGTACCTGAAGCTGCAGCCGCCGCAAGCCAGGCCTTTGGAAAGCCGGTTATTCTTATGACAGGTGGAACAGAAAAGGGGCTTGAGCTTACACCGCTTATTCAGACTCTCACCGCACCCGATGCAGATACAATTAAAGTAAAGGACATTTATCTTCTTGCGGGAAGTGCAACAGACAAACTTACTCCAGAGCTGGATAAGGCCGGAGTAAAATATCACGGACCTTTTGACGGACTCGAACCATTGCTTAAAGAAGCTAAGAACAACATGTTAAATGAAAACGCCGGAGAAGAAGTTTTTGTCTTCTCCCCTGGCGCTACAAGCTTTGGTATGTTTAGTAACGAATTTGACCGCGGTAACAAGTACATGGCCGCAGTCAAAGAAATCTTCAAATAGATTCCGAAACAAGTTCGGAATGACGCTATACCTTAAACAAATCTACCTGAGAACCAATTCGGTTGATGGCATCTTTTACCTGATCCGAAATCTCGTTAAGTGTTACGCCAGTTTCATTAATCTTGCGAGCACCTACTGCCATTTCTTCCATACTGGTATTCATCATTCCGGTTGCCTCAGAAAGAATCTTCATATCTTCTACAATCTGAGCATTTCTATCATTCATCTCTTTTGAAGAATTTCTTACTTCGCTTGTAGAAGAGTTCAGATGACGGAGAGCTTCCATAATCTGCTTAGAACCTTCATTCTGTTCTTCCATTGCCGAATGAATCTGAATAACCAGTTCATCTGTCTCTTTAATGCGGTTAGAAACTTCGCTAAGAGCCGTACTTGCTTCATTAGAAGAACCTACTACATCTGTAATAGAAGCCATAATCTTTCCAAGCTGTTCACCAATCTTCTTTGACTGTTCAGAAGAAGTTTCCGAAAGCTTACGGATTTCATCAGCAACGACTGCGAATCCCTTTCCTGATTCACCGGCATGAGCCGCTTCGATTGCCGCATTCATAGCAAGAAGGTTAGTCTGTTCTGCAATATCAGAAATGGCAGTATTTGCTTCCTGCAGCATTTCTGACTGACCTTCAATCTGGCGAACCTTTTCGTTAACATCTTCCTGTTTAGAGAAGCCGATTTCTGCATTATCCTCAAGAGCCTTAAAGGAAGCCGACATCTTTTCTACAGATTTATTTACAGAATTA
>JAEEGH010031407.1_pt1 | contig 10264 bp, 13 predicted proteins | sample 9134181 | NCBI WGS metagenome assembly JAEEGH01 (sample SAMN16246544, study PRJNA631951) | gut metagenome | biome: gut microbiome; feature: rumen; material: DP-attached | host: Bos | place: Iran: Karaj | collected 2018-10 | reverse complement strand
TATTTTTTATCTCTAATTATGGCATCCTCTAAGGCCTTAACATCCATTTTAAAATCATCATCAGTTTTTAAAATAACAACCTGATCATTTCTAAAGCCTAGCATTCTTAAAGCCTTTCTTACAGAGCTATGAGCTTGATCTGATAAATAAGCTGTTGCATTAGGCATATCATATTCACCAAGCTTATTAACTCTAGCGGCAATAAATGCTGACATAGTTGAAATAGATCCACCAGATAAAAATACACCTGATGAAGTCTCTTCTGGGTAGCCTGCAAGGCTTCCCATCCATGAACATAATTTTTCTTCAATTCTACTTCCGCATGGATTTAAATCATAGCATCCAGCATTAGCATTATAAATGTCTGTTAAAATAGAACCTGCAATTGAATAAGGAGATACAGCTGAAGCAACAAATGAAAAGAATCTAGGATGCTGTGCAAGAGCTTGTTTTGTAAAAACATAATTCATTAATTCCTCTTCAACCTCAACAGCATTTCTACCTTCTTCTGGAATACCTATTTTTTCAAATTCTTTTATTTCTTCTTTAGTTGGAAGAGGACAAATTGAAGCTTCTCTAATATTTTCATGAGCTACAATTGCATCATATAATCTTTTTTGTAAAGAATCTAATTGACGCTTTCTTTCTTCTTCGTTCTTCTTATCAAATTCTATTCTATCAAACATTTAAATCACATCCTTAAAACCCAGTTAATAATTATATCACATTAATTATTATTTTTAATAATTCTTTCATAAATTCACTAAATATGTTATAATCCGAATGAAAAGGAAGTTGTAAATAATGAAACACATTACTAAATTCAAATTACAACTTAATAGTATAAACATAGCTCCATCGCTAAAATAGCGGTGGAGCTTTATTTTTTATAAAACTCGGAGGAAAAAATATGAATATTCACGAAAAGAAATACGAATTGATAAAATTTGAAGATGGAGATTTTAGTTTAGATGTAAATGTATCACCTGTTGAGGAAACTGTATGGTTAACACAAAAAGATATGGCATTATTATTTAATGTTTCAATTGACAATATCAGTCTACATATTAAAAATATAATAAATGACGGTGAATTGGATCAATCAGTATTCGAGGAATCCTCAATAACTGCTTCTGATGGAAAGAAATATAAAACAAAAATATATAATTTAGATATGATAATATCTGTTGGTTATCGCGTCAAATCAAGACGTGGAATAATATTTAGGAAATGGGCTAATTCAGTTTTAAAGCAGTATTTATTAAATGGTTATGCTATTAATACTGAAAGAATAATCCTTTATTAAAAGAAATTCTAATATCGTATTATAAAATGGTATTGTTCTATCTAACATTGCTATCTGCCCCCCAAAAGTAAATTTAAGTTGTCAAATTCCATACGCTGAGCGGGTACTAGGACTGGTCGAGCGGACCCAGAGGCGGCCATTTGACCAATGCAGTTCGTAACGCATTGTCAGCGGCGACTCGCCGCCAAATTCTTATTTTCCTAACTGTTCGACCTATTGGAATTGGGTTAATTCACATTTGTAGCGGATAACCGTTTCACCATCATAAATTTCAGAGAATTCTGTAATACTAAAATTGTTCTTCTGATAAAAACCGACGGCATCATTATCCGTTTCAGCATATAAAGACAATAAATCATAATTATTTATCACTTGTTTTATCATATAAGAACCAATGCCTTTGCCACGAGCAGATAAATCAACCGCAATTCCTAATATCTCAACTTTCTTCTGTTCAATAAAAGAAACAGCAATAACACCCACAATCTTTCCGTGACTAAAACAAGCAAAGATTTTTACAGAGTTATTATTCAAAAATTGTTCTACTTTCTTATTAAACTTTTCTTCGGTAGGCATAAACATACAGTGTTTGTAAATCTCATATGTTTGTAAAATATCGTTCTTGTGAGTTAATTCTATTAGGTTCATTGCACGCACCTACAAATTCTTATTTATCAGTCAATTTTAACCATATAAATTATTTAAAAAAATAATTAAATATCCATTAATACAAGGCAACAAAAAAGACTCCACTTTCGTTGGTTGGGAGCCTTACCTGATTAACTGCCATAATCTGCGTACAGCTATCTATTACCGCCCTTTTACCGACTAAATATAACAAGTTAATTATATCATAATTAATCGCTCTAAAATACCCTAAAACTTAGAAAAATGTCCGAGTATAGGAAAAATGTCTCTATTAACTAGAAAAATGTCTCTATTAACTAGAAAAATGTCCGAGTACAAATCATAAAAAAATTAAAAAGCACCAAAATAGAGCTTATAAGATTCTAAATTGATGCTATATTTCTTCTAATATTTTAAATAAATGGCTTAGTTATGCGGTTTTTACACTTATAAATGAAAAAAAGGCCTGATACAGTATTGTATCAAACCTATTGTTCTTTAATGGCAGTGTACGCAACATCGAATACAATTTGCGTACCCCTCTTTAAAAAGTGCGTACCCCTAGCACATTTGCGTACCCTTAGAGAGTTTTGCGTACCCCATATTCATGAATATATAATTCTTTAAATTCAGGATCAAATATGCGTTGCTTAAGTTTCATAAAAATGATTCTTAAAGCTTTTCTTATGCTAATTATAGTTCTCACTTATGAAATGGGCATCTAGTTCCAATGCACTGCTTGTTCCATGAAGAAAACTCACACTCAATTTCATCTAATTCCATTTCAACACCATATTTCTCTTTAACAAATCTAACCCCACTACTTAAAGATAAGAAAGCATTCCTTTTGCAGCATCTAGGTCCACCTATTTCGCTCATCTTATTAATAACTGATGATGTAAATTCCATATTTTCAGCATAATAAGCTGAAGAACTCAAAGGACTGACTTCATGAATAATGGCCAATACTGCCGCAACAGATGCAACAGAACCACACATTCCCCAATAGCCACACATTGCTCCAGGCATTTTAATTGTTCTTTCCGCTAATACATCAATTGCTTTTATGATATCAATATCGCCTCCGCTATTTTTGTACGCCACCATAAACGATGCTCCATCAAGGAAATGATGCTCCGGTCCATGAATATTAACAAAATCCTTATGCATAATTGACTTTACAATTTCTATAGGATTCTTGCTTTTGTTTTTTATGACTTCTTCTTTAATAAGCTTATATTTTTCATCCAATGTATATTCCATAGTTCCACCTAATTTAAATAATTTTTTAACATTTCAATTTTATCTTTATCGATTGAATAATGAACCCATTTCCAATCTTTTCTAGCAACAACCAATTCACTATCAGTTAATATTTTCATATGATGAGACAAGGTTGATTGATTACATTCTACTTTTTCTAATAATTTACAAGCACATAATTCTTTAGCATTAATTAATTCTTTCAAAATGAATAATCTCGTTTCGTCCCCAATTGCTTTGAACATATTTGCATACTTCTTTAAATCCATAATTAACACCTCTCATATCGATACACATCAATATTATACATTCTCACATCGATGTTTGTCAATTTGAACGCAACAGAAAATAAAAAAAGGCTTGATACTTTTCATATCAAACCTATTCTTATAAATTGGCAGTATAAGCAATAACTAATACAATTTGCGTACCTACTCATTTGATAATAATTTATTATATGTTCTATCCATTAATATTGCTCCTAATGGTGCAGTTATTAAAATTGAAATAACAGCTCCTGTTAAAATAACTGTTCCACAATTTAGCCCCTCTGATAAAGCTATTGCACCAATTGATGCTTGAACTGTTGCTTTAGGCAAATAAGAAAAAATAATAAACAATTTTTCTTTTTTATTAAATTTAGTAGCAATCAAGCATAAAATTACACCTATGCTTCTAAATATTAATGCTATTAAAACTACACCAACCAAAATTGCTCCATCTTTAGAAAAAGCATAATTAATACTTGTAGCAATTCCAACTAAAGTAAATAATAATATTTCAAAACAGCTCCATAAAGAATTATATGTTTTTTGAATTTCCTTAGTTTCTTCTTTTTTAAATATATTAACAATTAAAGCCATAACAATAATTGCTAAAAGTGATGAAATACTAAAATATGACTTTAAAACATTTTCTAGGGCTATCATTCCAAACGATAGGCCTAACATAAATATTACATTAATTATTTTATTCATTTTTAATTTATTAATAATTAAAACCATTAAAAGTCCTACTAGGATACCAAGAGTAATACCACTTATTATACTTAAAGGTATTTGCCCTATTGTCCATGCATCAAAATTAGTAGTAGCAACTAAATTTTTAAAAGAATAGAATAATACAATTACAAAAATGTCATCACATGAAGCACCTGCCATTATTAACTCGGGTACATTATGCTCTTTTCCATACCCCTCATCCATCAATTTTATCATTCTAGGTACAACAACAGCTGGGGATACTGCAGCTAGTACACTTCCCAATAATAAAGCTTCTAAATATGAAATACCTAAAAACATTGGTGCAAATATAGTAACACCTATAATTTCAAAACATGCTGGCAAAAAACACATTAATATAGCTGGTCTACCTATCTTTTTTAAATTATTAATATCTAAAGATAATCCACTTCTAGTTAATATAATAACTAAAGCAATTTGTCTTAAATAAGATGATATGTTTATTAGTGTATCATCTACAATATTTAATACTGATGGACCTATTAATATTCCTAATACAATATACCATACAAGCTTTGGTAATTTTATTTTTTCAAAAATATATCCACCTAATATTCCAAAAGTAAAAATAATAAATAAAGATAAAAATTTATTCATAATTCCTCCTTAAATCATTAAAAAAAGCTGATTTATCCATGACAAAAAAATCATAGACGTCATCAGCTTAAATAAGCGGTTTAGCAATTTTGCAAGGGAGACAATCATTCCCAACAATATTATTTTATAACAATTCTTTTATTATGTCCATAATGATGTAATAAACATAGGGGATGCATCCTTTGCTTTTTTAAATCCACAATTTTCATAAAAATGCATTTCATCATCATATGCTATTACTGCTATTCTTAAATAATCCTTATAATGATTTTTAATCATATCTACTAATGTTCTTCCAATAGATAAATGATGATATTTAGGATTTACCAATAAATAATGAACATAAGCATTCATTATTTCATCATCCATTGCGCATACCATGCCTACTAGCTTATCATTATCCCATGCAGAATATACTGTTTTAAAATTCTTCATAGATATAACTAATTTATCAGGGAAATGTCCAGATGACCATTCAACAGATAAAAATAAATCCTTTAATTCATCCTCATTAAAATCATGTATATCCTTATAAATAATATTACTCATTCTATCACTACCAATCTAGAATTATTATATCATTATCTTTTATTACTACGTACCTTTAAAATAACAACATTTAAAATTAAGAATACTACTGTAGTTACAATTAAATAAACAAACATACCTGTTTGATCAATACTATTACTAAATAAATCAATCTTTACAGAAAAGCCTGATTCTAATGAGCTTCTTAATTCTTCTGATTTACTACCAGCCTCTTCTAAATAATTATTTAATAATGATACTCTAGCAAGACCAGCAGAATGACTTCCAGGAATTACACTACAAATATATTGGATTCCCTTTGGAAAGCTAGATAAAGGCATATAAGCACCAATTACAAATCCTGATATAGCACAAATTAAACCAGTAAATGCTCCATGAGCACCAGTAGTTTTAATAAAGCTTGTTAATGCATATGCAAATAGTGATGCGTTAAAGCTTCCTAAAATAATTGAACCATATAAAATTAATACATCCCTAAATTTCATATTTAATGTACCAGTTGAGGCTAGAAAGATAATTCCAGCAATAGATACAATAACCATAATTAATAATGTTGATAGGAATACACCTAAAATATATGAAATATAAATCTTAATACTTGATACAGGGCTTGCCTTATAATCATTTTCTATTCCCTTTTCTCTATCACTTATAATAACTGAAAGGCAAGAAAATGAAACTGTAATTGCACTTACGCCAAGTACACCAGCAATTAGCCAGTTATAAGCTATTGCTTTAGAATAATTAGAATCAAATAAATTAATTACACCACTTCTTTCTAAGGCACCCTTTACAGAATCAATTTGTAAATCACCTAAGAATAATATAAATAAAAGTAATACTAATAAAGGAGATAATAAAGAAAAGAATACACCAGTTTTATCTCTTAAGAATACTTTCATATTTCTTTTAGTTAAACTAAATATAGTTTTCATTATTCTAGCTCCTTTCCTGTAACCTTTAAGAATACATCATCCATATCACCCTTTATTACCTCAAAGTCAGATAATATATCCTTATTATTTTCAATAAATTTAATTACATCCTCTGATTTATCAAATGGAATATAATAAGCATTAGTTTTATATTCAAACTCATTAAATCTATTTTCTATATCTATATTCTTATCAATATAGATTTTCAAATAATTCTTAGTATATTTTTCCTTTAAATTAATAGGTGAATCACTTACTAGGATATGACCATGATCTATAATAACAACTCTATTAGCATCCTTAGTTTCTTCCATATAATGAGTTGTTAGGAATACTGTTAGATTATTATTCTTTCTTAAATCATCTATTACCTTCCATACCATTATTCTACTTTTAGGATCTAATCCTGTAGTAGGCTCATCTAAGAATAATATCTTAGGATTATGAATTAAAGCTCTAGCTATATCAGCCCTTCTTCTTTGTCCTCCTGATAAGCTTTTATATTTCTTATTTAATATCTCAGATAAATCTAATATATTAGTTAAATAATCAATTCTTTCTTTAATATAATTCTTATCTAGCTCATAACAAGCCGCTCTAGATTTTAGATTTTCTAATACTGTTAATCTATCATCTAAAACAGAGCCTTGGAATACTACTCCAATTTGTCTTTTAGCTTCACTATTTAATATGCTTTCTCCACATATTTTTATTTCACCACTATCAGGCTTAATAATATTACAAATCATATTAATAGTTGTAGACTTACCAGCACCATTCACACCCAAAAAAGCAAATAGCTCACCTTCATATACCTCAAAAGATATATTATCTACAGCCTTTAAATCACCATATGATTTTGATAGATTCTTTACCTCTATTACATTCATATCTTTTTCCTCCCAACCAAACTAATATTATCACTAGCATATTATTTATACTAGAATATTCTAGTTTACATTTAGAAACTATTGGTTTCTTTTAATAGTTTACATAGTAAAAGTCCTATAAATAGGACCTTTTTTAAATATATTTTAGTTTATTTTCTACAATATCATATATTTCTCTTATTCATTTATTTCTATTTAATTCCCATTCTTTTCTTGTTATTCTATATACCTTATCTACTTCACTACTATTTGATTCAAATGTTTTAATAAATCTCATTCCATTTTTTATAGCAGTCTTTTCAGATGGTAAATTATTAATATTCATGTATGAATATACTTCATCATAATTAAATCTCAAGAAAAAATAATCCTTAATAGCACTAGTCATTTCATGACCTAGGCCCATTTTATGATAATCTAATCTTAAATGATATCCTATTTCAGGCTTTAGCTCATTATCGATATTTTGAATAGAGATACCACAATCTCCTATCATCTCACCAGTTTCTTTTAATACTACTGCCCAAAGTCCAAATCCATTTTCCTTATAGCTATTCATACACCAATTAATCCATCTTAATACTCCATTATCATCATATGGCTTCGGATAATATTGCATATTTATAGGATCTGATAAAACCTTTTTTAAGGATTCAAAATCATCAAGATCCATTTCTCTAATTATTAATCTTTTAGTTTCAGTAATGATCGCCATAATGTACACTCCGATATTTATTATACTCTTAAAAAAGATTTGATACAAAAAGTATCAAACCTATTTTAAGTATCTATTCTTACTAATTCTTTTATTTCTTTATTTCTATAATTTATATCTTCTCTTAATGAAAAGCCTTGTTTTTCCCAAAAGGCATTAGCAGCCTCATTTCTCTTAAATGCAAGTAAGGCAACCTTATTAATATCTAATTCCTCTAATGATTTCATTACATTTTTTACTAATTGAGTGCCGATTCCTCTTTTTCTATATTTAGGATTAACAGCCAAATGATAAATATATCCACGTCTTCCATCATTTCCTGCGATGACAGCCCCAACTACAATATTATCCTCTATCGCGATGAAGCAAGATGTTGGATTTCTTTTTAAGAATTTATCTATTCCTTCTTTAGAATCATCTGAATTATTAAATCCCATTCCAGTACAAGATAGCCACATATTATAAACTTGTTCATAATCTTCTATTGTCATTATTCTAATTTGCATATGTATTCTCCTTTATATAAGATTTTACATTATATAAAAACCAACAATTATTATATTAGAACCACCATTAATATTTTTCTTAAATCGTTTGTTAAAGTAATACATAATACCAACAATAGGATCTATTAATATTAATAAACCAATTCCATAATAACCAAGCTTATATCCGGCATAAACTGATTCCTCTACTGATAATGTTTTAAACCAATTAAAAATGTACTTTATCATAGGTGGGAAAAAGAATGTAAATACACTTGTTACAACACAAGTGATAATCCTTTCTATATCCCATACTTCTTCTTTATCCATGAAATATAAATAAACTATTAGAGTAACTAATACAGCAGATATAATTAGTACTTTTAATTTTGTAATTAAAGAATCATTTTTCATATTAATACTCCATGTAAAAAATAATAAAACACTAAAATAATTTTATCATAACGTATGATAATATGCTATAATTAATGCATACGAGGAAGTTGTAAATATGAGACATTTCATTAAACTTGAATTGCAACTTAATAATAAAATTTTAAGCCTTATTGCTAAAATGCAGTAAGGCATTTCTTTTTTTAGAAAACCAGGAGGAAAATAATATGAATATCGAAGAAAAGAAATACAATTTGATAAAATTCGAGGATGGAGACATTATTTTAGATGTCAGAGTATCACCTGATGAAGAAACAGTATGGTTAACACAAAAAGAAATGGCGTTACTCTTTAATGTATCTACTGATAATATTGGATTACATGTAAAAAACATTTTAAGGGACGGTGAACTTGACCAATCAGTATACGAGGAATCCTCGGTAACTGCTTCTGACGGAAAAAAGTATAAAACTAAGCTATACAACCTTGATATGATAATTTCAGTAGGTTATAGAGTAAAATCCAAAAGAGGTATTTTATTTAGAAAATGGGCAAACTCTATTTTAAAACAATATTTATTAAATGGTTATGCTATAAATAATAAACGTTGTATAGATTGTCAAGAAAACATAATCGCATTAAACAATAAAGTCAATAATTTAATAGAAAGTACTACAAATCTAAATAATCGAATGTTATCACTTGAATCAACCGATAACATATTATCAAATATGCTGTTTTATGAAAATAATATATTTGAAGCTTATTCATATATTAAAAAGCTTCTTCTATCTGCCAAAAAAGAAATAATCATAATTGATGGATATATAGATATAACTGTTTTAGATGTATACGTCAAAATTTAACACTCTTACAAAAAGTAAGAAAAATGATATCCTCTTAGTAAAAAACTAGGAGGATTTTATTTTATGGGAAAACATTATACTGATTATGAAAGATATGAGCATTGTAGAAAATACAGATTATCTGGTATGAGTGTAGCTGAATATGCAAGAGTAAATGGAATTAATAGGAGCACATTAAAAGATTGGGTATCAGCTTTTAATAATATCAATGGCAAGTTTATTAATGTATCGACGGTAAGTGATAATGCAGGTGAATTAATTGATAATGGAGCGTATCGAGCAAATATATTAAGTGAAGTTGAAAAATTCAAAAAAAGTAGTCATTTTTCAAGGTTTGATCATTCTATTGTAGTTATTGAATACAATGGAGTTAAAATAACTACTTCTTTAGAACAGGCAGAAAGGATACTTAAGAATATATTATCATGATACATTTTGACGAAAATAAAAACATATACATTTATTCTGAAAATATAGATATGAGAATGGGAATGCCAAAAATACAAATGATGGTAGCCATGAATTTTTCAAAAATAGAAATAAGACACTCGGTATTTATATTTTGTTCAAAAGATAGAAAACAAATAAAGCTTTATTATGAAGATGATTATGGAGT
>JAEEGH010031406.1_pt1 | contig 10264 bp, 7 predicted proteins | sample 9134181 | NCBI WGS metagenome assembly JAEEGH01 (sample SAMN16246544, study PRJNA631951) | gut metagenome | biome: gut microbiome; feature: rumen; material: DP-attached | host: Bos | place: Iran: Karaj | collected 2018-10 | reverse complement strand
AAACACCGCATGCATATTTTGGAAGCCCTTATTACTGCAATTAATAACATTGATGAAGTTATTGCAATTATCAAGGGATCTGAAAATACAGAAGATGCAAAACTCAAGCTTGAAAAGCGCTTTAACTTTGATGATGAGCAGGCACAGGCAATTGTTGATATGCAGCTCAAACGCCTCACACACTTGCTCATCGAAGATCTTCAGAAAGAGATTAAAGAGCTTCAGGCTTTGATTGATTATCTTGAAGGATTGCTTGCTGACCATAACAGAATTCTTAATTTGATTAAGGATGAAACAAAAAATCTTGCAGAAAAATATGGTGATGACCGTCGTACAGAAATTGTAGCAAACGAAGTTGAACAGATTAATGTTGAAGACATGATTAAAGATGAAGACATGGTTGTTATGATTTCTCGTATGGGATACATCAAACGTGTTCCTGTTACCAAATACAAAAAGCAGGGTAGGGGCGGAACCGGAAGTAGTGGAACCAACCTTATTGATGATGACTATGTTAATCAGTTGTTCATTGGTTCAACAAAGGAACATTTGTTATTCATAACTAACATCGGAAAAGCTTACTGGATAAAGATTCATGAAATTCCGGAAAGCGAAAAGGCAAGTCGTGGTGCTCATATTAAAGGCTTGCTTCAGGTTGGACCAGATGAGGAAATTACAACAATTGTTTCGCTTAAAGAATTCTCAGATGATATTTACCTGTTCATGACAACTGCCCAGGGTGTTGTAAAAAAGGTTCGTTCTACAGAGTTCCAGAATGCAAAGACACGCGGAATTATTGGTATTAAGCTTAATGATGGAGATAAGCTTATCAGTGCAATTCAAACAACTGGTGATGCAGATATTATGCTTGTTTCTCGTCGTGGTAAAGCCTTGAGATTCAAGGAAGATTCAGTTCGTCTTATGGGTCGTGCAAGCTGCGGTATAAAGGGAATGAAGCTTAGTGAAGGAGATGAAATTGCTTCCGCAGTTAAAGTTGAATCTGATTCAAACATGATTCTTATTACAGAGAAGGGCGTTGGAAAACGTATTTCTTTCGATCTTTATTCTGTACATGGCCGTGGTACCGGTGGTCAGAGAATCTTTGGAAACACCGAAGCAAAGGGTGAAATTATTGGAGCTTTGAACGTTAAAGATTCTGATGAAGTTGTTTGTATGACTAGCCAGGGTAAGACTTTACGATTTAAGGCAACAGATATAAAAGAACAGGGAGCGGGAGCTTCTGGTGTAAATGTTGTTCGCGTTACAGAGCCAGATTACATTGTTGGTCTTGATAAAGTTCAGGATAAGGATGATGATGCTGAGTAAGGTCGCTGGCAAACTATAATACATAAAACCTGATATTAAAGAGTCGTTTCAACAGAACGGCTCTTTTTTTATTACTATTAAAAAAACTTGTCATTGCTACGTCATTACGCTCCTCGCAGTGACCTTGGGATAACTAACTATCGTTTGTTAAAAAACTAACGACTGTTAGTTAGAAAATAATTTAAATTATTGTTGACAAAATAAAAATTATGGACAATAATGAAGTATAAGAAAAGGGAGAACTATTACAAAATAGTTTAGGGGTTCTAAATCATCATTAGGCAAGAAAACCAGCTGGATCATTTCGGCTGGTTTTTTTTGTTTAACTCACCAGGTCAAAAGTTATCCACATCTTATGCACACTGTGGATAACTATCGGTTAGAAGTTAGTTTCACGTGAAACTGATTTTGTGAAAATAAAAAAAATCAAGAAATAATGTACTCAGTAAATAGAAATGATAATACAGATGTTTGGTATTAGCTGCTTCTGGGTGTTTCACATGAAACATGTTAGGGGAGGACTAAAGGGTTCAAAAGAGGTGTCGGAGGGTTGTCATAATAAGAAATGAAATTCTGTTATAAGTGTTTCATGTGAAACAAGTGAGAGAGGTGTTTGTTTTGTGTTTCATATGAAACAGTGTGTGTTCAGGTAGGAAGGAGGGGGTAGAATGTAAGGACGGTAATATTTCATGTGAAACAATAAGGGGTTTATGGTAACGGTTGTATTTTGTTGTTTTGCAGCTATTGGGAATTCCTAGCTGAAAATTGTTTCATGTGAAACATCGTTTTGTTGTATATCTGGTGTGCTTGTTTGGTTTCACGTGAAACTGTGTGCTAGTTGTTTTTGGATATAGGTTTGGGGTTGTAAATTCAAAAGTTATCCACAATATGCACCGAGTTATCCACAATGAAAAAATAACGACTGTTTGTTAGTTTAAAGAATAACGAACGGTCGTATATAAGGTTTGTTGTTGATTTTTCATTTTTTACACGCTAAAGTACTTTTAAGGGTGAAAATATGGAAAATATAGAAATTCGTTCTGTAAAACCAAAAGATGCAAAAGATCTTCTGAAAATCTATTCTTATTACGTGGAAAACACTGCGATCAGCTTTGAATATGTAACCCCTTCTGTAAAAGAGTTCAAAAAGCGCATAAAAACAATAACAAAGCGATTTCCTTATATTTGCCTGGTAAAAGATGGTCAAATAAAGGGTTATGCCTATGCAAATACCTTTCATGCGCGAAAAGCTTATGATTGGTCTGTTGAATTGTCTATTTATGTTGAAAAAGATTCCAGAAAGTGTGGATATGGCAGAATGTTATACACAGAATTAGAAAAGCTGCTTAAAGAGGGTGGTTTTAAGAATTTATATGCCGGTATTGCAACTCCTTTGCAGGAAGATGAATATCTTGATTTTTCAAGCCATAAATTTCACGAAAAGATGGGTTTTGTAAAGGTTGCAGAGTTCCATGGCTGCGGAATAAAGTTTGATCGTGTTTATAATTTGATTTATGTAGAAAAGGTGTTATCTTAATTCTTTAGAATCAGAACCAACTATATGTTGAGAAAGGCTGTTGTTGAGTTTTAATACTTTTTCGTAATCTTCTTTTACCTGTTCAATAAAAATATAGTCCGGATGCTTGTTTATGATGTAATTAAAGCATTTTGAAGCATTATACAGGTGCTGCATAGCTTCCAGAAGATTTGAATTGTCGTTAGGGTTATAACCTGTGTTTTTAAGATATGAATCTTCGAAATTTCCATATGTCATGACTATTCTGCCCGTATCATATTCTGTTACGCCCATGTGCATTATATATTCAAGATAATCTGTGTATTCTTTTACACGTCCATAGTAATCTTTGAATGAATATACTTTTTTGGCAGCCGGTTGCTCGGTTTTAGCCTTGTTTTCATCAATCTGGACTTCTTTTACATTTGTTTTGCCCTGAGAATATGTTTTGTTGATAATAATCATATATTCATTGTATTTCTGCTTTAATTCTGCAGGAGCGGTGTCCGGATGGTATTTTTTTACAAGATTTACATATTCTTTTTTGATTTCTGATAAATTTCCGGAGTTTTTGATTGTCTGGAGGAAGTTTGAAAGATCGGATTTGAATTGGGTGTTTGTATCCATAAGATTGTTTAAAAAGGCCCTTCGACTGGCTCAGGGGCCCCGCTTTTTACCAGTGGTCCCTGGGTATTGTTCCAATGTGGTCCCTGAGCCTGTCGAAGGGCGTAGTTTTTTAGAAACACCTCATCAGGTCTTCAATTGTTTCTCTGCGGCGGATCTGAACGACCTTTCCGTCAGATTTAACAAGAATTTCTGCCGGGCGAGGGCGAGAGTTGTAGCTTGAGCACATTGAGAAGCCGTATGCTCCTGCATCAAGAATACATGCCAAATCTCCGTGCTTTGCAGGTGGTAAAACTCTGTCTTTTGCAAGAATATCGCCGGATTCACAGATATTTCCTGTTACTGTCTGTTCAAACATGTCTGAACCGCTATGTGGAATAACTTTTCCGTCGCGGATGATTTCTACGTCATGCCAGCTGTCATACATGCTTGGGCGTACAAGAACGTTCATTCCCACATCCGTTCCTACAAAAGTCTTTCCGTTGTTGTGTTTTACTGCATGAACGCGTCCTAAAAGAACGCTTCCTTCTGCAACACAGAAACGGCCCGGCTCTGACTTAAATAATGGGATTTTGTTAGGGATTCCGCTTTTTGTCGGTAATTTTGTATATGTTTCTACAAAATCAGTCAAAATTGGTTCAAGGCGCTTTTTAAAGTCTTCCATTGGGAAATCTTTTTCATCATCAAGCTTGTGATATGGAATACCGTATCCGCCGCCAAAATCGATGAATTCAAGGTTTTCAAACTGATCTGCAATGCGCAAAAGGTTTGTAACTGCATCAAGATATGGCTGTGGGTCCATAAAAAGCGAACCGATGTGCTGGTTGATTCCGGCAATCTTTAATTCGTATTTCTGGGCAATTTCAAAGATTTTTGGGATAAATTCCTCAGAAATACCAAACTTTGTCTTTTTTCCGCCAGTTACTACCTTTTCGTGATGTCCGGCGCCAACACCAGGATTAATACGAACTGCAACCTTGCGGTTTTCTGGAGCAACATTCAAATCGCAGAATACCTGACCGATTAATTCAAGCTGTTCAAGGCTGTCTAAGCTTGTAATTACCTTATTTTCAATTGCAAACTTGAATTCTTCCGGAGCGACGTTGTTTGGAACAAAAAATATGCGTTCTGCAGGGAAACCTGCCTTAAAAAGCATCTGAATCTCTCCAACGCTCATTGCATCGCAGTTTACGCCTTCTTCAAGCGCGATTTTTAAGATATGAATATTTGTATTAGCTTTTACAGAATAATTTGCAGTATATGGGTACTTTGTGATTACCTGTGATACTGCATGCATACGATTGCGAAGAATATCTTCGTTGTATACATAAAGTGGTGTTCCGTAATTCATTACAATTTCTTCCGGGTTGTTTCCCTTGAAGAAGTCTACTGTGTTTATAAATGATTCCATTTGTTTCTCCTAAAGCATATGAGCTCTAATTTCATCTCCGCTGAGCGGGCTCAAATAAGCTGGTGCAATATCAAATACGGTTTTGCAGCCAACAGCGCCTTCTTTATTCAATCGATAGATTGCGCGGGCATAGGCAACAAGTACGCTTGAAGTAAAGGCTGGGTTTGAATCGAGTTTGAGGCTGTATTCGATGATATTGTTGTATTCGTCGTTCCAACCTGTCTTGCCTGAACGGAAAACAAAGCCTCCGTGTGGGATTTCTGCATGATCGCGCTTGAGTTCTTCTTCTGTGATAAAGTGAACTGTTGTATCGTAATCTGCAAAATAGTTTGGCATTTCTTTGATTTCTTTTTCGATACGGGCTTTATCTGCACCTTCTTCTGCTACTACAAAGCATTCGCGTGTGTGCTTCTGACGGGTTGTAAGTTCAGGATTTTTACCGGCACGAACTGCTTCCAATGCTGCTGGAACCGGGATTGTATACTGCTTTCCATCCTTTACACCTTCAATACGGCGGATTGCATCTGAATGGCCCTGGCTTACACCCTTTCCCCAGAATGTATAATCTGCACCACCAGGAAGAAGACTGTTTCCGTAAAGACGCATAAGGGAGAAGAGGCCTGGATCCCAACCACAAGAAATAAGTGCTGTATGGCCGTTATCTTTTGCTGATTTGTCTACATTTGCAAAGTGTTGTGGGATTTTAGCATGGGTGTCAAAACTGTCTACTACATTGAAATATTTTGCATATTCTGGTGTCTGTTCTGGAAGGTCTGTTGCACTTCCGCCACACAAAATCAAAACGTCAATTTCGTCTTTGTGAGCAAGGATATCTTTTACGTTGTAAACAGGAACTCCTGCTGTAAGAACCTTTACTGTAGACGGATCTCGTCTTGTAAATACTGCTGTAAGCTGGGCATCAGGGTTGTGCTTGATTGCACATTCAATTCCCTTGCCTAAGTTTCCATAACCTAAAATTGCTATTTTCATTTTTTATAACTCCTTATATTGCGACCCTTCGACAGGCTCAGGGACCGCGTATTTAACTAACGAGCGTTAGTTTTATGTACAAATTATTGTTCGTTTGAAAGCAGAACGATTTTGTTTTTAAGGGCTTCCTTCATTACTGTAACAAGATTCTTCTGTCCTGAATACAAGCATGAATCGTCATCGCTGCCGGTGAGTTCGCCTGTCATTACGTAAGTTGAATCTATGATAACACGTAACTGTCCAGGTTCCGGATCTGTGTGATAAACAATTGTTCCATCCAGGTTGTAGTTGCTATCTGTCATGATGACAATTTTTTTACCGGCATTTGCAAGCTCTGTGAGCTCTTCTTCGTAAGCGTCTACGATTCTTGCCGAAGCAGAAATGTAGAGACGAACTCTTGTTTCTTTTATCATATCCAAAAGCTTGTTCTGAATATTTTTAGATCCAATGATTGTTATGTAACCGTCTGTTTCGATTTGCTTTTGAGGGGCATGTTCTTTAATGTAATCTGCCTTCTGCTGCAGATCTTTAAGAACATTGCTTGTAAAGGTTTGAACATCGACTGGAAGATATTTTGTAGAATCTCCCTGGATTAAATAAGCGGCACCTTTGTCTGCAAGATTTGATAAAGCGGCATAAACGTTTGAACGAGATATACCTGTTTCTTTAGAAACCTCGTAGCCGGTCATTTCTCCATGCGAAAGAAGGGTTGTATAAATTACAGCTTCCTGACGTGTTAGACCAAAAAATGTTAAATCATCGGTAAACTGAAGATTTTGCATTTGTGACCTCCTGTTTTTTACGAATTTTTCGTGTTTAGTGGTACTGTTTAATACTACTTACAGGAGTTAATATACAGAATTTGTATTTATTTGTCAAATTTTTTCGGGAGAAATTAGAAGAGATGTCTTTAAATATAACATTTCTATATGTAGAATCAAAATTTAGCCTGTATTGAGCTATATTAGTGCGTGCTTTTGCCATCTTTTACTCTTCCAGCGAATGAGCATTGCAATTCCGCGGGTTGTTTCGTCGGTGCCTATACCAAGCCAGAAGCCTACGAGGCCTAGACCAAGCTTGATGCCTAGGATGTAACTTCCCAAAACCATGATTCCCCACATTGAAGCAATTCCGTAGAGGACAGGGAATTTAACGTCGCCGGAACCTTTGAGAGCTCCTACGTAAATGAGGTTGAGAGAGCGGCCGAATTCTATGTATGTTGAGAAAATGAGCAGGGTGCTTACAAAGGCGTGAACTTCGTCGATCTTTGTGAAGATTCCGATGATCGGATGTTTGGCTAAGTTCACTATGAGAATCATTACCATTGAGCAGGCGGTTGCAACAAGCTGATATTTGAAAATCTTTTTGTAGGCAATATCACTTTGTTTTGCGCCAACGTAATAGCCTGTTTTAATTTGGGAGGCCTGTCCTATTGCCATGGCCATGATGAAAACAAATCGGACTATTGTCATGGTGTAGACCTGAGCTGACATTGCGTTTGTTCCAAGTGTAGAAATCATTGCCATAATAACAATCTGGCTGATGTTGTATGAAAGGCTTTCGCCTGCTGTTGGAACACCTACAGAAAGAATGAGGCGGTAAACCTGGCGTGGTACTTTGAAGAGGCCTTTGAGTTCAAATGCAACGTCTTCTTTGCGGCGGATAATAATTGCAAGGAGGACGGAAGAAACAAGCATTGCCATACCGCTGGCACAGGCAACTCCTGGAACTCCAAGAATCGGCAGTCCGAACCAACCGTAAAGTGAAAGTGCGTTTCCTATAACATTTACAACGTTTCCGATTATTGAAACTATCATTGCTTCGCTTGTGTAGCCGTAGCTGCGGAGGATGGCGCCCTGTAAAGAACTGAAGGCATTAAAGAAGCAGAAAATTCCTCCAAAGATGATGAAGTATTTGAAGGCGTATCCGCGAACTGCATCTTCGAGTTGATAGCAATTAAGTAAGGGTTTGAATCCAAAGAAAACAAGCAGCATGAGGAAAACAGAAAGAAGGGTGATCATGAGTGTGCTGGCCTGTGCAATTTCGTTTAATTCTTTTTTTGATTTTTGTGCTCCGATATATTGAGCAAGAACGATTGAACATCCTGTGCTGATAACTGCAAAAAGAAGATTTAAGAAAAATATATATTGTGCAACAAGGCCTACGGCTGCAACTGCATCATTACTGTAGGAGCTGAGCATCATTGTGTCGACTGATGAAACCAGAATGCGGAAAAACTGCTCCATTGCAATTGGGAAAGTTAACTTGAACATTGGCAAAGCGCCGCGATTTTTATTCATAAAAACTCCGTCATTGCGAGAGGCAACGCCTCGACGCAATCCATATTGGATAATGATATTTTATCAAAAAAACGACTTTTGAAAATTGCCAAATTCTATTAAAAATTTGTAAAATTTGAAAATGTGGAGTAGAATTGGTTAAACGATTAACTTGCAACCCTTCGACGGGCTCAGGGACCCCTGGAGAATTATATGTCAATTAAAGAAATGCCAAAAATCACCACTGTTTCGGGTGGTAAAATCTGGACTCATACTTTTGAAAAATTTAAAGCTACTGTTTATGTTCCAGAAAACGAAATGATGGACGACGTGCTTAATTATGGATTTATTGCTCCATATCTGCTTGTTTTTACCGAGCAGGATTTTTCTACAGATTTTGATGATGCTGTCGATTTTTCACGTACAAAAGGTTTTGAGGCAATTGCTAAAAAGTATGCCAGCAGTGTTGTGTTTATTTATCCTACGGCTGATGGCTGGAAAAATGCTGCACCTGATTTGTTTTCGGAAATACTTTCTAATTCAAAGATCCACGAGTTTTATGAGGATGGCGTTGTAAAGGCTTATAACAGGTTTACAAAACAGTTGGACGGTTATTATATCCGCGGAGCAATTTTCCGTACATGTTTGTATGGATTTGGCGAATCTGCTGATTATATTGCGGCTAACTGCTTGAATCATTTTGAAGGTGATGGACTTTGGGGCCGTGCAGACTGTGCTCCTGTTGTTTGTACACTCACAGGATTGAGTGAAGGGGCCAAAATCAACGTGGATGCGGAAGATATTCCAGTGGTATCTTATGGAAATACTAGTGCTGTAAACGAGATTTTTAAATCAAAATGCCGCTGGTTCCTTGAAAAAGCTGAACCTGACTTTGTTGAAGACATGGAAAGCTTTGCAAAACAGTTCCGACGTATGATTGGCGAGATGGAAGTCGACTCGGATTTGGAAAAAGAAGGCCTTCAGATTGATCCAGTTGTGATTACTGTAAAAACTTCGCCTGATAATTTTGGAAAAGACAAGGGAACGGCAGAGCATAAAATTGGATATTTTGCGTTATATAATGAGGGGGTTTTTGATGCAGGCAAGGGGCCTGTTCCACTTGTTCTGGCCTTTCATGGAGGCGGAGATTCCAGTTTTTATATAGCTTATATTTCTGACTGGGCAGGAATTGCGCACCGTCACGACTTCCTTCTTGTGGCTGTAGAAAATCACCTGAACAGTTCTGCTACCGAAATGGTGGAGCTTGTTGAGTATCTTAAGAAAACATACAACATTGATCAAACACGTATTTATGCAACAGGCTTTTCTATGGGCGGAATTAAAACGTGGGATATTATTCAGGAATATCCTAACCTTATTGCTGCAGCGGCTCCAATGGATGCAACTGTTGATGTTGGTGAAAATGTGTATTTTAGTAAAATCAACAAACCAGTAAATACAACAATAAGCGTTCCGATTTTCTACGCAGCAGGAGAACAGACCCCATTAGCAGAGCTTCCTTATCAGGAACAAAAATGTGTAAACAGAATGGCTTATGCGCTTAAATTAAACGGCGCTTCAAAAGAATATAACGTAAAGCTTGAAGATAAGGATAACTGGCAGAACAAACTCTGGGGAATTGATGGCGACTATACAAGCTTTGTCGTAGACCCTGCCCGCAAAGGAAAGCTCACTATGAATTTCTTTACACGTCCTGATGGTAAATGCTGGAATGTTTTTGCCGGTATAGATAATCAGGCTCACGAATGCCGCCCACATACTTGCGAGTATGCCTGGAGATTTTTGAGCTGCTTTACGCGTGATGCTGATGGCGTGATTCACGGCGGAGAATTGGATCAGATTAAAAAGGCACTTGAATAATTTTACAAGTTCCTTTTTCTGTAGAAATAATTTGATTCAAGTGTTCGTCCTCTGTTTTTGGCAAAACAATCTTTCCGCTGGCTGGATTTTTTATAGAAATCACAGGGGCGGTTAGAGTTGCCTTTACCGATGATTTTTCAAATGCAAGATCCGCATTATCAAGTCGGCAATTTATGAGGCGAAGATTTTTGCAGTAACAGAAGGGCTGTGTTCCGCTGATTGTACAGTTTTCAAAAG
>JAEEGH010031404.1_pt1 | contig 10264 bp, 10 predicted proteins | sample 9134181 | NCBI WGS metagenome assembly JAEEGH01 (sample SAMN16246544, study PRJNA631951) | gut metagenome | biome: gut microbiome; feature: rumen; material: DP-attached | host: Bos | place: Iran: Karaj | collected 2018-10 | reverse complement strand
TTGCTTCATATCATCTAACATCAACATTCCCCATTACTAAATACCTTCTCTCATGTTTTTATAGTACGCTTCCCAGGAACTGTCTGGCTTTTGCAGTTTTGGGGTTGCCAAATATTTCTTCCGGTGTGCCTTCTTCCAGTATCTGGCCATCTGCCATGAATACCACTTTGTCAGCAACTTCTCTGGCAAAGCCCATCTCGTGCGTAACACACAGCATCGTCATACCCTGAGAAGCAAGATCTTTCATGACGGAAAGCACTTCTCCAACAAGCTCCGGATCAAGTGCTGAGGTGGGTTCATCAAATAACATTATCTTGGGCTGCATCGCAAGGGCTCTTGCAATCGCCACTCGTTGCTGCTGACCACCGGAAAGCCTGGTAGGATACGCATCCTCTTTATCAGCAAGCCCAACTTTTTTAATTAGTTCCTTTGCTCTACTCTCAGCCTCTTGCTTAGGTATTTTTTGCACGTACACAGGTCCCGCCATAACATTTTCTTTTACCGTCATATTGGGAAAAAGATTAAATTTCTGAAACACCATTCCCATTTCCAAAAGTGCTGCCTTCTTCTCTGTTTTGGGCATTTCCTCTCTGATTTCGCCTCGCTCAACCCGGTAAAACAACTTGTTATCAATAAATATTTTTCCACTGGTTATTGTTTCTAAAGTATTAAGTGACCTTAGCAAAGTAGATTTTCCTGCACCGGATGGTCCAATGATAACAACCACCTCGCCCTGATTAACGCTAAGATTCACATTCTTTAACACCTGCAAATCCCCAAAATTCTTGCAAATATCTTCTGTACGAATTATTGACATCTGCTCTCCTCCAAATTCTATTCATATACTGCATATTTTCTTTCCAATCTATTGAAAACAAATTGGAAAAGAGCAGTTATTATCAGATAGATGATCATTGCCGGAATATATACCAGTGCCGTAGCTGAAGATGAAGATATAGCTCTGGTAACCTTTGTAAGATCAGCAAGCCCGATTATAGCTACCAGAGATACATCTTTTAGCACCATAATAAATTCATTTCCAACAGGAGGTATAAGTCTTCTCACGGTCTGAGGAATGATCACAAGTCTCATAGTCTGTGCTCCTGTCATTCCAATTGTCTTAGCTGCTTCGAACTGACCTTTGTCAATCGACTGAATTCCTGCCCTGATATTCTCAGCCAGATATGCTGCCGTATTGAGGGTATATGCTATCATCGCAGCTACAAAAGCGCTCTGTATCGTCAAGGCAGGATTAAACTGCGGTAACCCAAAATACAAAAAGTATATCTGCATCAAAAGAGGTGTTCCCCTGAAAAAGAAAATGTACGCACTACAAAGCTTGTTTAATATGAAAGTTTTACTCATCTTCCCCAGTGCCAGAAACAGGCTGAGAACAAGTCCGATAGCCACTGACAAAATTGTAATTACTATAGTCGTTCTAGCTCCTAAAAGAAGCTGTGGAAGCCAAGTAACAATACGACTTATACCATCCATGTGATCATCCCCTTATTTCCATTAATTACTTGGAATTACATCCTCTGTTCCAAAGTACTTTACAGCAATCTCAGAAAGCTTTCCGTTTTCCTTAAGTGTATCCAATGCCTTTTCCAATTCATCTTTAAGTGCTGTGTTGTCCCTTTTTACGCACATTACAATTGGTTCATTTTCTGAAGATTGCCATACTGTCTTATAATTGGATGCATCATCACCTAAATAGAAGGCAGCTACTACAGAATCAGTACATACTCCATCTGCTCTTCCAGCCTTTAATTCGTCAAAAGCATTTATTACCTTTTCATACTGTCTAAGGTCAGTTTCTAGTCCATTCTTTACATAATCCTGAATAAGATAATCAGCAGTTGTTTCCATCTGCACTGCAACTACTTTTCCCTCCAAGTCTTCAATAGAAGCTATATCTGAATCGTTTGGAACCACCAGTACTGGAGCATTCGCAACATATGGTTTTGTAAGAGTGTAATTAGTATTACGATCCTCAGTAAAACTTACAGAAGAAATAATAACGTCATACTTCTTGGCATCTACTCCAGCAAAAATGCCATCCCATGCAGTATCAACAAGATTCAGTTCCAAACCCATTTCATCTGCAAGTGCCTGCGAAAGTTCTACGTCAAAACCTATTGGAGTAGCGCCATCTTCAGCAAAATACTCCATTGGAGGATAACCTATTTCGAGGCCCACAGATAATTTTCCATCAATTACAGTTAATGAACCTTCGTTGGTCTTAGCACTTCCGCATCCTGTGACTGAAACGACAAGCATTGTTACGATTAAGATAATTCCCCAGATTTTTTTCATATTGTTCTCCTTTTCTTACCGATTGTTTTTATGTCTTTATTTATTAAATAGCTGGGATACTTACCGGCTATAAGACATTGAACCTGCTGCTCCAGTGCGATCTTCCTGGCCATATAAAATGAATCCTCTGACAAAAAAGCTGCATGCGGCGTAATTACAGTACAATCTGCCAGTTTAAACAATTCACTTTGGGCATTAGCCTCAGCCTCAATTACATCTAGACCCGCTCCTAAAATCCATTTCTCTTTTAGAGCTTTTACCAGTGCCTTCTCATCTACCACTTCTCCACGGGAGGTATTTATCAAAAATGCTGTTTTCTTCATACGCTTTAATAGCTTTTCATCTATGAGATGGTCTGTAACCCCATCAATAAGTGGACAATGCAATGACAAAATATCTGATCTTTCACATAATTCTTCCAAGGAGTCCACTTTTTCACATCCAAATTCATATATTTCTTCTGTGGTCTTTGTGGGCGCATATACAAGTACTTTCATTCCCATAGCTTTTACTATAGGTGTGACTAGCTTCGGAATATGCCCAAAGAACACCATTCCAAAATATTTTCCTGAAAGTCTGTAGGTTTTATCCCCTATCATAGGATCCCATATACCTTTTCGAACATTTCTGTCGTAGTAGGCTATTTTTCTTACAAGAGCCAGCATGAGCGCCACAGTGTGTTCTGCAACTTCTTCTTCACAATACCCTGGGGCATTAGTCATACATACTCCAAATTCAGTTCCTGCTTCCACATCCAGGTTGTCATATCCAATAGACTGAACAGAAGCACATTTAAGTCTTGGGCATCTTTCAAGTAAATCTTTATCTATCCGGTCATAAATAACTACCACACCATCTGCATCGGAAAGGCGCTCTGGAATTTTGGTGGGATCAGGTTCTTTTACATCAACCAGTTCTAAATCCGAAATTCCCCATTCTCTCAGTAAATTCTTTTCATACTCCAGGTCTTCTGTTGTGTTGCAGTATACGAGCTTTTTCATCCCTTCTGTATCCTCAAAAAAGGCGCATGATTCCAAATACTTAGAGTACAAACGCCTTTGTTTTCATCTAATCATATACTTTTTATTTCTTTATACTTTTTTATATATTCTTCCAAAAAATCTACTGTACCCTCAACGCCTAAGAAGAAACTATCGACCGCAAGATCTATATGCCTTAAATCGTCCGGGAGATAACCGGCATATTGTTTATGGTATCTATCCCTTGCCTTATCAACTTCAAGCATCATCCTCTTTGCTTCTGATTCAGTCATTTGAAATTCATTCACACAAACCTCAAGTCGCTTCTCTTTAGGTGAATAAATAAATATCCTTATAAGATTTGGGTGATCTTTCAAAATAGCATCTGCACATCTGCCAACAATTATGCAGCTTTCCTTGCTTGCTTTATTTTCGATTATCTTTTTCTGTTCTTTAAAAATTCTATCCTGAACATCTGTAGTTCCCATACCTAGCGGATATTTCATGCTGAACAGCCATCCATTTGCAGACTCTTCAAGTTCGCTGATTTCGGATACTGGCATATTAAGTTTTTTTGCAGCCTTATCCACGATTTCCCTATCGTAGTATTCAATTCCCAGTTTCTCTGAAAGCATTCTGGCTATAGGTCTTCCCAGGCTGCCAAACTGCCTATTTATGGTTATAATGTAATTTTCTGCATCTCCCATGGGCTGATTCCTCATATACTTTCTCGCCATAGCGGAAGTGTGGCACAATGGATGCCGCCACCTAGTTTGTTTATCTCAGAGACATCTACAGGTAAAACTTCCACACCTGCATCTTCCAGATTTCTTCTTGTTCTTATTCCTATCTCAGGAAATAAGACCTTCCCCGGAGCTATAGCCAAACAATTATTCGTAAGCATTGGATCTTCTCTGTCTGCTTCAATAATCTCATAACCTTTCTCTTTTAACATTTTAAGAAACCAGAAAGGTAATATGAATGTACTGCAAAGAACCTTGTTTTTATCTACTGGAACAAAGGCTTCATCAAGATGTATGTAATACGCAGGCATATCAAGTACGATAAGTTCTATATCCTGGTAGGAAAGGAGCCTTTTTAGTTGCTCTATTCCTTCATCATTAACCCTGACGGACCTGCCCACCACAGCAGTATGTTCATCCAAAAGAGAAAATGATCCGCCCTCCATTGTTCCAGCTCCTTGAATTGCGCCAATTATAGGAATTCCCTGGGATGTAAAAAATTCCTGCGCCAGCTTTGTTTCTCCCTGATGAAAATACATGGCAAATCTGTTAAGTATCGCGCCTTTTGGGGTAATTAGGGCTATATCTCTGGTAAAAGTGAGGTTTGTCCAATACTTACTTGGATCATTGAAATAGAATACTTCTACCCCTTCTTTTCTTAGTATGTCCGTCATATTATCGTGTTGTTGCTTCATTTTTGCTATGTCGGGAACCTTGTCATCTTTGAAGTAATTTCGTATTCGTCCCTTCTCATCCTTGAGGATTCGCGCTCCTGCCTCCTCTTCAAACGCTCCTTCTGACAATTGAAGAAGCTCTTCACCTGGGCAATGGACAAGTATCTTCTTAATTCTTCCGACTGAATTATTTACTCCAAAACTCTGTCCCCATACTTCCGAATACACTGAAGAAGAAAATGTATTATCAATCCTGCTCTTGTCCATATACATCTGAAGTGTAGCCATTATTCATTCCTCCGCAAATTGGTTATTTTTGTAAATAGAGGTATGCTCCTTCCGAATCAATCACTCCCAGCTTTGTTGCCCTGTTTGAAACTCCAGACATAACCTTTTGGCAACGTTCATATAATGTACTCATCTTAAGCCCCCAAATTGTATTTGATTATTTTTTCTATCAGCTTAGGCAAAACTCCGAATGTATATCCCTTATGTACTCTTTCTGTCCACTTATGAGCATCCTTTCCATAAGTTCCGATTGTTAATGCAGGTATACTTAAGCTGCTAATTTTATCTATTGGAACCGGGTAATAATCTTTCATATTCGGAAAGTTATTAACAAGAGCTTTTATGGATGTTTCCGGATCATCAATCTTTAAATAACTACTATCAGATAAACTTGGATAGAAATGACAGATTCCATAGTTCACACCCTCTTCTTTTCCTATTTCCTGTAGAACAAGCCTCATGTCATCGAGAATCTTTTTTTCTTTATCAATCTCTTTATGCAAAGTGTTATGCGGACAATAAGGCGGCGCATAGAAAAAAACCATTGCAGGAGCTTCAATCCTGGCTATTTGAGCAATCTCTTTTACCAAAAGCATCATCTGTTCCCTGACATCTGAAGTCTTTTTGTTTATCGAAAGAATCATTTCTCCGATATACTTCTCAAAATCTCCCTGATAATTTTTTCTTGCCTTTTCCAAAACCTCTGAATATTCATAGGCTTTTGGGTCATATTTAATCGGAGTATATTCCATGCCTGCTTTTTGGTAATAATCTTTAGAACTTGTTTTAATCCTGTATTTCACTTCTGATAAAGATACTTCTGCGGCATTTATCAGCTTCCTTGTTATATTCTCAATGCTTTCATCATGAACAAAATAATTAAAATATACGAAAGCCTCCTGTGCTGTCTGTACATTATAAAAGTCCTTTAAATCCGTTAACTTCAGTACCGCCGGAGGAAGAGAATACTCTCCTTCATATTCATCACAAAACTCAGTATTGAGATTTATGTTATCCACTAGCCTTGCAGCGACCAACGATGCATCAAAGCCTTCCAGACATTGTCCAACGTGTGTACTCTTTCCCTTGATATAAAAGCAAGGTAACAGCTTTCCTACTGCACCGGTGTATATATAATTGTGCTTATCTCCCACATATAAAGGACACGTATAATCATTGTTCAGTGCAAACAGATATTCATATCCTCTTTCCTGTTTGAGCTTTAATAAGAAATCCAGGCTCTCTATCATTCCGGTATGCATATTTTCTTCCACAGGATTAAAGGCAAAGATCAAATTACCATCTATTTCATCCAATCTCTCCGACATGTATTTTGCCAATGCCATAAAAACAGCATCACCACTTTTCATGTCGACGCTTCCTCTTCCAAACATATACTGACCGGACTCAAGATCCTGCCTTACTTCCTCAGAAAGAGGTGCCTCTTTTAACGCTTCTTTCAACATGTCACTATCAAAACAGCATTCTTTAAGAAGCCCATAATCTTCCACACCTACGGTATCTGTATGTCCATGAAGAATAATCGTTTTCTTTGATCTATCTTTTTTCCCCTCCAATATTGCAAATACATTTCTTCTCTCCAGGGGATCACTTTGTAACTTTTGGATCACTATTTCTGTGGGATGTTCCGTGAAATAAGGAATACTCCTTAGATACTTTTCAATATATATTCCAATATCTTTTTCTCCAGGCGTTCCATTCACGCTAGGGATGGCAACCATTTCTTTGGTTAACCTGTAGCTTTCAGTTTGTAATTCAGTCAACTCCATAGCATGTTTTCCTTTCCAAAATGCAAAGATGGCGCTTCGGTATCAAGCCGAAACGCCATTGTCTCATTGCACTTATATAGGATTAATTAAAATGAAAAAAGAATAAAAGAAAAGGCGCTCCGAAACACTAAGTGAATCAAAACGCCTTTGTTTGTATACAAGTATACCAAGTGTAGGTTTTATGACAATTGATGTTTTGTACAAAAATTTTGTGACAATTACTGATTTTTATAATAAATATTGCCAAGCCAACGATTATGAGCTTATTACAGTCTATCCAATTCCTCCCGCCATATATTCACACAAGCATCGGATGGCATCCGCAGATCTCCTCTTGGTGAAACCGCAACAGATCCGACTTTCGGGCCATCCGGTAGGCAGCTGCGTTTAAACTGCTGCGAAAAGAATCGCCTGTAAAATGTCTTTTCCCATTTAAAAATCACATCATCTGCATATTCGCCAGAAAAAGCTAGTTTAGCCAATCTATAGATCTTGGATGGGCTTTGTACAAGCCTCAACATATGATAAAGGAAAAAGTCGTGAAGCTCGTATGGGCCTACTAAATCCTCTGTTTTCTGCGAAATTTCTTTTCCATCCGGAGGCAATAGCTCAGGAGAAACAGGTGTATCCAAAATATCATATAAAGTAGTCTTCAGATCCTGGCTATCCGTTGTATCAGCGTAATATTGAACCAGATAACGGACAAGAGTCTTTGGAACTGAAGCATTTACTGCATACATAGACATGTGGTCGCCATTGTAGGTAGCCCATCCCAGGGCAAGCTCAGACAAATCTCCTGTGCCTATTACTATTCCATTTTCCTTATTGGCAATATCCATCAGGATCTGAGTTCTTTCACGAGCCTGACTGTTTTCGTAGGTAATATCATGAACATTTTCATCATGACAAATATCGGCGAAATGCTGCTTAACAGCTTTGCCTATATTAACTTCCCTGAATGATGCGCCAATCTCCTTTATTAACCTGACTGCATTGTCATATGTTCTGTCTGTGGTTCCAAATCCAGGCATAGTAACCGCTATAATTCCGCTACGGTCAAGATTCAGATAATCAAAAGCTTTTGCCACAACCAAAAGGGCCAGAGTCGAATCCAGACCGCCTGATATGCCGATAACCGCTGACTTGCATCCTATATGCTCCAGTCTTTTTCTTAGTCCCATTGCCTGTATAGTAAGGATTTCATTGCATCTTAAATCACGTTCAGCGGTTTCTGAAGGTACAAATGGCTTAGGGTCAATATATCTGGTAAGTACTGTTTCCATCTTATTAAACGAGAATCCTACGCGAACATATTTATCAAAAGAATCCGATTCGTAGGTTGTCATTCGTCTTCTTTCTGCTTCGAGATATTCCAAGTCAATCTCTGTTATGATCATACTTTCAGAGAAGCGCTTGGATTCTCCTAAAACACTTCCATTTTCCGCTATGATATTATGCCCGGAATATACAACATCCTGTGTGGATTCTCCTGGACCTGCAGATGCATACAGATATGCACAGACAAGCCGTGCGGAATGGGCACTTACTAGATTTCTGCGATATCTGCTTTTTCCTATTATCTCATTGGAAGCGGAAAGATTCGCTATTACTGTAGCTCCAGCCATACAGTGAGCGGTACTTGGAGGATTAGGGACCCACAGGTCCTCACAAATCTCTGCAGCCACTCTTAGAGATGGCATTTCCTTGCACACAAACAGCATATCTGTGCTCACTCTTACATCTTTTCCGCCAATTGAGAGAACAGTATTTAAATCTTTTCCAGAATGGAAATGCCTTGCCTCGTAGAACTCGTTATAATTTGGCAGATATGTCTTTGGTACAATTCCCAATATCTCTCCATTACACAAACAAGCTGCCACATTGTATAGCTTTCCATCAATTGCAAGTGGTAATCCCACAAAAATCAGTGCATCCACTCCCTTACTGTATTCAGTTATCTTAAGAAGGGCCTCTTTTGCCACTTCCAATAACCTGTTTTGGAAAAATAGATCTTGGCAGGTATATCCCGTGATACATAACTCCGGAAACACCATTAGTTTTACTTTTTTAGATGCAGCATCGTCTATGCATTTGCATATCTCATTGCAGTTAAACTCTACATCTGCAACTCTTACCTTGGGAGTAATAGCTGCAACTTTTATATATCCATTTATCATTGTTTTTCTTTTTTCTCCACTTGCAAAAAGGGCATCTGCCTATTATTGGCAGACACCCTTGTCTATGATACTAGTTATGATAATCTTTCGTGATGAATAATGCAAGAAATCAAGATTAGTAATATCTTAGAAAGTTAAAGCATTTATGAAAAGAAAGAGGTGCCAAATATCTTAACTACAATCTTAAACCGCATAAATACGTTTACCGAAATCAACTTGGAAGTGTCCACGAAACCAGATGTTTTTGTGAACACTTGAAAAACGTTATCTGAAGCAAGAGTAACGATACAGGGGCTCGTTATAACTGTACTGATTCAAAAAAAGAAGGACCAGATTAAAATCTGGTCCGGACTGAAATATTAGATCATTTTTAGCAAGATAATATTCCGGTATTATTGACTATCAGTATTTTTGTTTATTTCGCAAATTTAAAATTTTATTATTTTTGCGAATCAGAAAATCATGCTTCGATAGCCAATTCTTCTTGGCTACTATAAAAATCATCAATAAATACGTTCTTTATTATTTGGGGAGCTTTTTCAATCAGTGCCATAGTGTTCTCAATCGTGCAGATACTATTCTTATCAATTGATTCTATATCCCAGCTTTTAAACTCAAAGTCAAATAATTGTTTAATTCTGTTTTCGAATACTGAATCATCATAGACGCCCGATATCGAATAAGATCTGCCTCCTTTAAGTACATCCACCAAGTTTTTGCTCTTGGAATATTCGCGGAATAAATAGTAATTTACACAATAACTTTCAAGAGAAAACTGCTTTTTCTTCTCTTCCATTTCATCTTGTGTTAAAGATTTGTAAAAAGGGGCATATATTTCTCTACAATTGCATATATCTGCAAGAACATGAACTATGTACCCTAGAAAAAAATCTCTATCATACTTAAAATAATTATTTTTATAAAATTCCTTTATGCTATCAAGCCATTCGTCCAGTTCGTTTTCTCTTGTTACCTCTCCCCATTTTAGTCCTTCCGCAAAAATATGGCTTTTTTCTTTCAATCCTCTTGAATAATTATGATTTGCATGAACTGCATCAGGTGCAATTGTTCCTACTATATATGTGGCATAATCAATAGGCCAATTGGCATATTCTAGAACCTTTTCTGCAATCAATATATGCGTCATTGTGTAGGCCATTATAAAAATCTTTCCCCTTTCATCAGATATACTGTAATTAAATACTTGCTAACATACTCCAATTATCTGCTTTGGTATTCGTACCATTCTTCATCTATCTTTTTGAATCCAACAGCCTCAAACATTCGCCTACTCTG
>JAEEGH010031402.1_pt1 | contig 10265 bp, 10 predicted proteins | sample 9134181 | NCBI WGS metagenome assembly JAEEGH01 (sample SAMN16246544, study PRJNA631951) | gut metagenome | biome: gut microbiome; feature: rumen; material: DP-attached | host: Bos | place: Iran: Karaj | collected 2018-10 | reverse complement strand
ATGTGGAGAATCCTGTAGATATTGCTTTTCCCATGATAACCTGTCCGAGACATTATCTCCTTGATACTGTAACCGGCATTATACATATTGATGACCATTCTGTATTTCTTCAGCTTCTTCTCATGGTATTTGTCGGACAGTAGCTCTGCCTGGAAGTCATCAAAAGCAGCTTGTCCTTTTGCTACTGTCATTTTAGCAATGGCATCAAGCGTGTTTTTGGTGCCAAGTTTCGGGAAAAGCTCATCAGATGAATCCAACGAGTCACACAGGGAAATGATTCGAATGTTCTTGCTGGAACATAGCTTCAGAAAGAACATCAAATCATTGAAACTACAAAAAGCATTGTCGAAGGACATCAGGACAGCTGTGTCGTTATTGTTTAGTGTGCCAACGAAGGACTTCCATTTCTGGCGGTCATCATCATCCTTTTCATCATAGTAAATGGACGAACAAGGAAGTTGTTTCATGGACAAAACAATTTCTTCAAAATGCTCAATATAATAAGCGGTATTTATATAACCTATACACTCCATATTGTCGGAACAGTTATCAAAAATCAGTGCAAAGGTAATACAATTATTTTAAGATAACCTATTGTTTAACGTATTTAACGCACATTTCAGCAATTTGAGATGCGATTTGGTTCTATTTGGTTCTACTCCTCAGAAAAATGATACCAATAATTAAAATAATGAGCAAACAAAACAAGATTTTGAGGAAAATATTGTAATTTTGCACCCCAAAAGAACTGTCAAGTAATTATTTCAATGAGAAAAGTACAAGTTTTAGGGATGCAAGTGGCAATATGCTTCACAACACATCAGACTGCGGCGAAAAAATTTTATCGCCATACACTATTCCCTTTATTAACCGCATGTATGGTATTTCCTTTGTGTCTGTCATGTTCCAATGACGATTCACTAAACTTCAGGTCTGCAGAGGATGCGTTACGAGCCTATCAAACCTACCTTGGTGGCGTGAAGGCTATGAAGACATCCAACACGTCGACCTTCTGCAAGGAGGCAAACAAATGGAGAGAGACATCTGATACCGTATATCATTATCTTATGAAGGATTCCGTCTTTCTGAAAGATGTCAATTGTGCAGAAAGATTCACGGCGATCCATGACTCCATTCGTTTTGAGTTTCTTCGGTTGACAGAAACCTGGCGGTATTCTTATGAGGACGTACTGAAGATTAAAGAACAAACATCGGCCTTCCATGAAGACAAAGATCTTCAGGAAGCGGTCAATGAGGCACAGCCTTTTTTCCTGGCTTTAGACAGCATCCCTTTAATAGAAAGCGACAAAGCAAGCATTCTCTCCAATTATAGAAGGCTGCTTAAAGAGACGAAAGTGGCAGGAATCAACACCAGGGATGATATGCTTGACTTCATTGGCAAAGAAGACATCATCTTTCGTTCGTTCCTTGCTCACCTCTATGATATGGACAATGAACCTCTGGCTGACATCACACAAGAGACAGAAAGTATTTGTCGCAATATATTCTTTGCCGCAAAGGACGGGAAGATAAAAGCCCGCGATGCAATGGTTTATATGTCCATGAGGACGGTACGAAGATTATTACAGAACTCTACAGCCTGTATTACGGACATAAACCATCAACAAATGAAAAGCAAAGCTCAGGGAAATGCTTATCTGTGGATGATTATTCAGCCCTTCATCAGCATTGACCAGTTTTCTATTGCCACCCTCACACCCCAAGAACGCAGCCAGTTCAATTACGTCATCTCGCAGTTGCCAAAGTCAACAAAATTTGCCAGGACATTCGACATTGACCAAAGAGCCTTGAACTACCTGCTACCACAGCAATTGTTGAAAATGTATGTACTCACTTTATAATTTATACTACTATGATTAAAGAAGAAGTAACCAAATTCATGGCATTGGCACCGCTAATGCTTCCTAAGCTAATCGGGAGCAATGGCCCCGATGAAACTGACATCACTGAAGATTCCGCTATCTTGTTCTTCTCTCTGGAAGAAAGTTTACCAATCGGTCTGGTCATGGATGACCTTGATGACGGAATGGAACTATCATTGCTCTTCCACGGAACAGCTAAAGACAATCCCAAGCTACATCATTGTTGTTTCTTTGCCAACCCTGCCGGTTCAAAGGTGATGTGCAAGATTAACTTGGTTTCCGATGACCACGAGTTCATCGATGGCCTGAACGTGTCAGTGTACGACTCACTTGACACAATGGAAAGTGATCTTGAATCAGACTTGAAAGCTCATGCACGAAGTTTCGACTTCATACAGGCAATGGAGGTCTCTGAACTATTGGCTTTGTTCTGTACCTTGTAATGAGAGCCGAACTATTATATAAGATAGCCGACATCATTAACTCCAACAGCACGAAATACCGTGCCGTAATACCAAGGGTTAGGAGGCAGTATATGACCCAGCAAGGCGACAAGCTTGTTAAGTCAACATGCCTCGTTCTCAACATCATGGTAACATACCGTCCAAAGAACCATGTCAACCGTAGCGTGTGGAACATCTATGAAAATGACATCGACAGAATCATCAAGAAGATTGCTCGGAGGGACATGGAGTTTGCACAGCGGATTGACAAGTGCGAGCCGACGCTATTTGACATCGAGGTAATTGTGCGTAGAGCTTCATTTCAAGCCTTAAAATTGAAACTTGTCAGAACGGCATACGACATATATCTGGAGAACGGTTAGACGATATTATCAATATTACCCATATTACCATCAGACAATGACAGCAAAATTAGTATTCTTCATATTTCCTGTATTACTGGTATTACTTCCTGTACTATTATACAAGAGGTACAGTCCTTTCATGGTCAAAATATGGCTGCGTATGATATACGATCCCAGTACAAGGAAAATGGCGGCAAACATCCTTGCGATGATACTTATCTTTTTTCATCCTGCATACTATGCCGTATTTCCACAAGACAGAGGAATCATGCTGTCGCTTCCCATCGTCTTTTTCTTGTTTTTCACGAAACTCAGTGTGAAAGCACTGATGACTATACGTAGGAATCGTTACCTACGATGGAGTATGACGCTGGCATGTCTCATCATGCCTTTTATTCCACATCTGCTTCCGATGGCTATATCAATGGCTTTTGCCTTGGAGTTCTCATACTTCTACCCTGCCGACGGAATGGAGAAATATTATGAAGAACATGCCGGAGAAGAGGATGTGGACAAGAAGTTTATTGAGACCTATTTCAAATGATATAATTCATATCGACATTCATGCGTAAAACTCAAACACCATTAATCCTATGAAGGAGCAATCAAATAGAACCAAGACGTCTCTTATACTTGACAGTGAACTTGTTTCTTTCCTGAAGTCTCAGGACAATCACAAGTTCTCACGTTACGACGCATTCATTTGGCTCATAGACCATATACATGATTCTGACAATGATGATGTCGAAGCTTCTTCGGCATATCCAGAACTTTTAGTCAGATATACCGCGTTAGCTAAGACCTGGCGATGGAGCAGGCCAACAGTTCAGAAATTCATTGAGGGACTTGAAGCCATGTCTGTCATCGTCAAGAAAAAACACGTCAATGCTTTCGCGCTTTCTCTTCCTGACGAAAGCACGATGGCTGACAGCCATACAGACTCTTCCACCACCCACCCCACTACAGAACCGATGCTTGCATCGCATCATTCGCAATCCTCTTCGACGAGCTTGCTCACACAAACAAGAGGAAAACGAAAATCGAATAGAGGGAAGGAATGAGTTGAAAACTCTAAGCCTAATTAGAGTTAACTTCCGTTAACACATTAGGCTGCCTCTCCAAAGGAGTTCCTACGGGGAGCAAGCTCAGGCAGATTATTATAGAACACCAGCAATATGGCAGATAGAAAACAAGTCATGGACATGCGCTCGAATACAGATGGTATCAGTAATTCCGAGAGCAATGAACAGCAGCGCAAATGGTCGGAAAATCTTTGGGACAAAAAAGCCAAGGACAGCCTGGCCAACTATGACCCTTCACGGGCGCACCTTAACTTTGAAGTGACAAAGGGTGGAAAGGTCCAGCCTATCGACACTTCCAAATCCATCCAGCAAAAGATGGATGAGAAATTATTGGCGCGTGGCATCAAGAACCCTAATGCCAGAAAGGATGTCAGACGTAAACAGCGCATCCTGGCACAGATGATATTTGGAGGGAGCAGAGACCGTATGCTGGAGATAGCTTTCGGGAACCAGAAGGTCGACTTCACGAAAGGAGCTGACAATTCTCACCTAACACGGAGCAAGGACATTGAGAAATGGGCTGTTGAGGTCTATAACTTTGCTGCAAGACGTTTCGGTGAAGATAACATTGTCAGTTTCTATGTTCATTTGGATGAGACAAACCCACACTGCCACTGTACAGTTATCCCTGTAGATGAAGAGAGAAACAGAATCTCTTGGACAAGTGTGTTTGGCAAGAACCCAGCAGAAGAAAGCGCATCACTGAGAGAACGACACGATGCCCTATATGAAGAAGTAAACAAACATTGGGGATTGGAACGTGGCAGCAATATGGCTGAGACGGGTGCAAAACACCGTTCGACTGAAGAATACAAACGGGATTTGGTGAAACAGGTTCAGTCGTTGGAGAACACCAGAGAGGGACTTGAAAGACAAATACATCGTATGGAAATCAAACTGAAAAGTATCTCTACGATGATTGTCAATTTACAGGCCAGGAAAGAAAAAGTCAATGAGGAGATAGAACTCATCGCCCGTCAATTCGGACAAGAAGGCCAAGACAACGAACAACTGGCAAAGAGGCTGGAAGAACTGAGAAAAGAACTGAATGGTATCGATCAGAAATTAGCCGACAGACAACGCACACTCGAAGAGACAAACAGCGATATTGCTTTGGCAAAACAGAAACTGATTGCCATACAGTCAGAGCATAGGCGTGCTGAAGAGAACTATGGGGATGACATAGACAAGGAAGCCGCCTACCTTAAAGCAAACATGAACATCACCTATCATAAGATGCTGATGGAAACGATAGAGCCTTTGAAGCCTACACTCAGTGAAAGGCAAAAGGAAATCCTCCTAGAGTCTGGCTTCGTTGAGTTGACCGAAAACTCACAGGATGTTATCAACTGTGCCCTACTGCTTGCTTTACGCTATGTCCAGGCAGCAACTGATTATGCCGAGTCACATGGTGGCGGAGGCAGTGGAAATCTATCTGGCTGGGGACGTGACAAGGATGATGACGATGAACGGTGGTGGATGAAATGTATTGCCCAATCAGCAGCCATGATGAAGCCGTCTGCCAGAAAAATTAAACGAGGTCGGTAATATCAGTAATACGAGTAATATGAATAATATCAGTAACATTAGTAAAAACAAAACAAGAGAACAATGAAAAAAGTAATGATGATTTCGCTGCTTGCTCTCTCAATGACGGCAAGCGCAAAAGGATGGCCTGTTGACACACTTCACCAGGCACCAATTGACAACCCGTTTTTACAGCGCTTGACACCCACGCTGACAACCGATTATGTTCAACTTGACAGGATTCACCAACACTGGTTCATAGGAATCCAAGGAGGCGCATCGGCATTCATCGGCAAGCCATTGGGTTGTGGGGACTTCTTCGACAGGACAAGTCCTTCGTTCAATGCTTATCTGGGCAAGTGGTTCACCCCCAGCGTTGGTGCAAGGGTGTCATTTCAAGGATTGAAGTACAAGAACAGCGATCTTCTCAAAACCAACTATCAACTGGCACATGCAGACCTGATGTATAATGTGGCCAATTTGTTCCGTAGTCCTTCAGAGAAAATGCCTAAATGGGATTTCGCTCCATATATTGGAGCTGGCCTGACTCATGGATCAAATGTCATATCGCCTGACGGTAATAAGCTTCGAAACTTACAGTTTGCCCTTACCTATGGCATACATTCGCGTTACCATATTGGACCGAGGTTCTTCCTTTCAGGCGAGATTGGAGGTTTCTCCACTTTCCGAGACTTTGACGGCAACGGAGAACGAGGTAAGCTGGGTGATAACATGCTATCACTGTCTCTTGGTATAGGCGTAAATCTGGGTTCACCAAGATGGAAACATGCTATAGATGCTGTTCCATACATCAATCAGAATGACTATCTCCTGTCATACACAAGACAACTGGAGCAGGATAACCAAGTGCTACGCAACCAACATAACATCGACCGAAAGACGCTCGATGAGTTGAAGAAGATATTGGAAATTGAGGGCTTGTTGGGCAAGTACGGTTACTTGTTTGATGAAGGTGGCAATGGCAGGAACAACTACCGGGGTCTTCTTTCACTTCGTTCAAGAATGAGAAATATGAACACCTTTTCTATGCCAAAGGTTTTGGAAACACAGCCAAACATTTTGAACATCCCTATCTATTTCTTCTTTCAATTGGGAAAAGCAGAACTGACGGATGACTCTCAGCTTATCAATCTTGACGAGTTGGCAAAAGTAGCTATTGAGCATAATCTGAAGGTGCATATAGCCGGAGCTGCAGACAGTGCCACAGGATCCGAAGATGGCAACTCCTCATTAAGTAAGGAACGGACACGGTTTATTGCCCAGGAACTGAAGAAACGCGGTGTACCGACAGACAGGATGAAAGGAGTTTCCCTTGGTGGCATAAGCGACTTCTCCAATCCCAAGAACAACAGATACAGCAAGGTATCGCTATATCTAGAGATTGATGACGAACAACTTAATGACTGACGGATAATCATGCCGGATTACAGAGTTATCATAGCTGGTAGCCGCTCCTTCAATGACTATACGTTATTGAGGGAGCATTGCCTTTCCGTCTTACAAGAGAAGATGAAGACTCATAGGGTCATCATCGTCTCTGGTCATGCCCGTGGTGCAGACAGTCTTGGGGAAAGGTTTGCAAATGAATTAGGGCTTCCTTTTGAACTTCATCCTGCCAAATGGCGATTACTTGGAAAGGCTGCTGGCATGGTAAGGAATGCAGAAATGGCCAAGTGCTCTGATGCGCTAATCGCCTTCTGGGATGGTGAAAGCCGTGGAACCAGGCACATGATAAACTTTGCCAGAAAAAGAGGATTAGATATCTCTGTTTTTAATACGAGCCAAACAAGAAGTCAAACAATAATAGATATTCCTTTCAAGGAGAACAACAGAAATCTTCAGAACCAGGACTCAAAACGTCCAGGGTCTCATTTCCACAGATAAAACGAAACATTACAAACGCAATATGAATGTAGATAAGCAAACAATTCAGGCACATCCAGTAGAAGACTATATTATGGGTGTCATCGACTCAATACGTCAAATCGCTTTAGATAAAGAAATGAAGATGGGACTAACAACCGGATTTAACTCCATCGACGAGGTTACAGGTGGTTTTCAAGGTGGAGACCTGATTACCATCGCAGGTTCTGCTTCAACAGGAAAAACGTCTTTTGCCTTATCTATAGCCCGAAACATAGCAATGGAACAAAAGATTCCGACTTTGTTCTTTTCATTTGAAATGAGTGCTGAAAGTCTTGTCCAAAGGATAATAGCCTCTGTCTGTGATATTTCTATGGGTAAAATCACTAATGGTTACCTCTGCCAAAACGATTGGACCAATCTGGATAGTCGGATTCAGGACATCGCAGACAAGCCTCTATATATTGAAGATATGTCTGGGATGGGAAAGAAAGAACTCGTCGAATACTGTAGATATGCAGTACCAGCCCATGCTGTTAAGATTATTTTTATTGATTGTCTTCATCTGATAAATTGGAATTATCACTCCAACCGTTCAATAGACGATGAACTAAGCGAAATCATATTCTCACTTAAATCGCTGGCAAAGGAGTTGAATATTCCTATAGTCTTACTTTCCTTCTTGAATGGGACACCAAAAAATGATGGCACGATTTATGGCGTATCACCCAAGATAAAAGACCTGCCGGGGAAAGGTTCGATAGAAAGTATTTCAGATTATGTCCTACTCTTGCACAGACCAGAGCTATACCATATCTATCAAGACGAATATGGAAGGGATCTTCATAACGTGGTTATGGTAGAAATTGTCAAGAACGCAAGAGGATACTGTAAGGATGTTTACTTGGAATTTGATGCTCAGACGGGTAACTTCACTCTTAAAAAAGAGATTCTACACTCTGGTATTCATCAATCGCCAGCTCCACCATTTTTGTAATAATCCCTATCATCAACAATAATGCGTCGTTATAAACACATAACGGCGCATTCTTATCTTCGTAAATATGTATTGGTCGAGACTGCCGACATTATGGCTGTCTGTTCTCTTCTTTCAGACATCGGAATTTCTCCTGCCATCGTTGAAACTGTGGACTGCTCCTGACGTGTGTCTGAAAATCTTTCGATGATTTGCGAAGTTCTTCTTTTTGCACTGGCGTTAACCACTCTGCTGAGCTTTGCTGCCTCACTGATGGTGAGACATCCAATTTCTGATGCGATTCCATATTTTCTTAAATCTTGGTCTGTGATACCTGCTTCTTTTAGCTTGTTTTTATAATCATTGTCAATTCTGATGTCCGTCAGCCTTCCGAAGCTGCCATGTCCGAAAGTTGTAATCATCACCACATTACGACCTTTGCTGGAGATGTAGTCACGCATATCCCTCAGTTCTGCACCAGAGGTTATGAAATCGTCAAGAATGATATAACTGGCTCCCTGGGTGACATTTCCTTCAAAACGCATCCTGCGACTGAGACGAGCGACATCTGACGCATCCGTATGAGCCACATTGGTTACTGCGATAATGTCATCCTCTACCGTCATGCCGGCTGCTGAGAATTTGGCTGCAAATGCAGCTGGTATCATGTTTATGCCATCACCGCTTTGACGATGGATATATGCGACATGAGCCTCTGGAAACCGTGTGGCCACCTCAATCACCTTATCATCCTTTACAAGGTCATCGACAAGCCTGATAGCGGCATCGTAATCACCACGTTTGGCTGCAAGAAAGTCTGGGTGATGCCTCGCTACGCTGGATGAGGTGTGATTAACGACGGCAGGAAAACTGTCGCCCCATGCCCGTCCTTTGGGCATGGTATCTTTCTGCTGTAGCATATAGTGGGCTGTTCCCATATCCACGCTGACAGGAGTGTTTCCTAGATACATCTCTGCATCATCGGCATGGAAAGTGAACAGCACCTCCATACGGTTATCCCTGACCGATATTCCGTCAACGGTGAAATCGGGGCGGGTCAACCCCGCGTGCCGCCAACTGTTCCTGCTGTTCTGACTTCACCTCTTCTTGGTTGGGCTTTTCCTCTTCCGTAGTTGTCTGGCCGCTTGGCTTGGATGCCTGATGAGTCGGAGCATAGGTTTTATTCTGTTCACGGATGTCAGAGAAGTCGGCATTCACTCCATCACGTTCTATCCGCAAATTAACAGCATCGACACGCTGACCGATGAACGATGCAGAACGCTTTACATCCAAAAGGGTTGTCTTGATATACGAGGGATCTTCTTTAAGATTCGAGAGCCATCCTTTCAGATAGGCTGCACTGTCTGACTTTACGTGCTTTGTCATCCCATACTGCGATGACACTAACGCTGCTGTCAGTTCAGCCACCAGTTCCTCACGGGCATATTCAGCACTGCCGAAGCTCTGCCCTGGCTTCAGACGGTTCAGACGGCTCTCAGAGCCTGTACTGTGGGCCATCTCATGAAGAAGATTGGAATAGAACGATTCTCCATCTATGAACTGTTGTTTCTCAGGCACAACAATCATGTCCTTACTGATGCTGTAATAGGCATTGTCTCCATTAGTCGGCTTGATAGGACAAACCCAAAGGTCTTTATCTATCATCGCATCAATAGCAGGAAAGCTCTCCATCTCCTTGTCTGATGCTTCCCGTTCACCCTTTGACTCTTTGAGGAACTTCTCATACATATCAGGACGTGCCTCCTTCATGTTTGTCTGGTCGAGGTTGAAGACATTATAAACCTGAAGCTTGGGATAAACATTGTATTTGGCACGTTCCTCTTCAGTCATCTGTTTATAATCCTCGTATTTGATACGCTCCTTGGTCTCAGCATTGACCACAGTGAAGGTGGTCAGCATGACAGGTGTACTCTTCTCACCTTTGTTGACCGATACCATCGGAAGTTTCTCACCTTTCTCGTCAAGTGCCGGTGTCCGTCCACCTTCCTTGTCCTTGACATAGTTCAGTCCCATGATACGGTCAAAGGTTGCATAACGGGATGTCTGCCATCCGTTCTTTTCCTGCATGAGCATCAAAATGATGC
>JAEEGH010031400.1_pt1 | contig 10265 bp, 12 predicted proteins | sample 9134181 | NCBI WGS metagenome assembly JAEEGH01 (sample SAMN16246544, study PRJNA631951) | gut metagenome | biome: gut microbiome; feature: rumen; material: DP-attached | host: Bos | place: Iran: Karaj | collected 2018-10 | reverse complement strand
ACAGACTTTGCGAACAGATAGCCGGTCTTTCCCCCGGCTTCCACCCGGTACCAGTCCCCCTCCTTGCCCAGCACCGTGACCCGGCGCCCGGCGTTGAAGAAGTCGTAGACATCAGCTTCCAGGCTGGGGCCCGCACGGAAGCGGACCGCATTTCCGGTGAGCGTGCCGGGGCAGGGGTATTCGCCTTCGTCCTCATCCTCGGCGGCCTCTTCTTCCTCCTGCTCCTGAGACGCGCCTTCCGGCTTGGGCTGATAGGCAGTGCCTTCCGGCACAGGCGCGGGAGCGGGGGCGGGTTCGGGGGTCGGCTCCGGCGTAGGTTCCGGGGTCGGCTCGGGAGTAGGCTCGGGCGTGGGTTCCGGCTCAGACTCTGCCTCTGCCACGGTCAGCTGTTCCAGATAACGGGAGCTCATGTAGCCCTCGTCGCCGTCCCACAGGACGCGGCACCACTCGCCCAGATCCTCCAGGATCTCCACCACCGTGCCCTTGTCCGCCAGACGCAGGACCTCCGCGTCCAGGCTGGGTGCCGCACGGAAACGCAGGGCATTGCCTGTGACCCTTGCCGTCCCCGGTGAGAGGGCCAGCGCAGGGAAGGCCAGCAGCAGCGCCATCACCAGGATGGCGGCAATGATTCTGATTCTCTTTCTCATGGTATTCCTTTGTCCTTCCGTATACGCTGCCGCTCAACCCGCGGCCAGGGCACGCTCCAGCCAGACGGCGCCCAGATCCAGGGCAATATAGAAGCCTTCCTTTTCGGCTTTCTTCACCACCCGGTCCCGGGAACGGATGTCCGGATCGGTGAGCTGGAGCTGCACGGAGACCCGCTTGGCCAGGTTCAGATCCTCCAGGGGTTCCGTTTCCATGATCTGGAGCATGACGACGTATTTGTCGGACATATTTCCGTAGTAAACCAGATTGTCCTTCCGGCGCAGGGGCCGCCCTTTATAGGTCAGAGCTTTCTTTTCTGCCATGGTTCCTCCTTATCTCCCACACGGGGAAAACCGGCGCGCGATGGAGCCGGATGTTCCTGACATAGCACTTTATTCTAATCCATTTCCCCGTGGATGTCAAGCCGAGCCGTCCCCGGGTCCCCAGACAGGGAAAACTGCGGCTCCCGTTGGGGAGCCGCAGCCGATGGTTTCCGTCACTGGTTCAGATAACTGCGCACCAGTTCCTGAAGAAGCTCGTCCCGGTCCAGATGGCTGATGAGGGTCCGTGCATTCTTATAGTTCGTGATATAGGTGGGGTCCTCGGTGAGGATATAGCCCACGATCTGGTTGATGGGGTTGTAGCCCTTTACTAGCAGCGCGTCGTAGACGGCGGTGATGATCTCCCGCGTCTCGGTGCGCTTATCGACGATGCCGAATTTGCGCGTGAACTGGTCCATGGCACGGCCTCCTTACCGAGAGAGTTCTTTTATGGGTGCTAGTATACCCCAAAAAAACCGCGGTGTAAAGAAAGAATGAGGCTGTTCAGCGGATTTTTGCCTGCAGCTTTTCCTCCAGCGCGTGCAGGATCGCCGTCATGACCGGCTCGATCTCGCTGTCGGTGAGGCTGGAATCCTCCTTCCGGAAGCTGAGGGAGAAGGCCACGCTCTTTTTCCCGGCGGGGATGGGCGCGCCCCGATAGACGTCGAAGAAGGAGACCTCCTTCAGGAGCTTTCCGCCCGCCGCGGCGATGGTCTGGCTCAGCTGGTGGACGGTGGTGCTCTCCTCGCAGACCAGAGCCAGGTCCCGCAGCACGGCGGGGAAGCGGGGCAGAGGCTGATACAGGGGTTCGGGGGCCCGCCGGTCCCACAGCAGCTCGAAATTCAGCTCCGCAGCGGCGGCGTTCGCGCTGATGCCGCAGGCCTTGCGCACATTGGGGTGCAGCTCTCCGAAGGTGCCCAGCACCGTGCCGTCCTCGGCGAGGATATCGGCGCAGCGCCCGGGATGGAAGGCAAAGTGGGCCTTGTCGGCCTCGAAGCGGACGCCCGGCACCCGCAGCTGCTTGAGGATGGCCTCCACGCAGCCCTTCAGGGCGAAGAAGTCCGCCCCCTCGCCGTAGACGCCCAGGGCCAGGTGCTTTTCCTCCCTGGCCAGGATGCTGCCCTCTTCCCGGAGATAGACCTTGCTCAGATCGAAGAGCTTCACGTCCTTGTTGCGGTGGGCGGCGTTGAGGCTCATGCACTTGAGCATGGTGGGCAGCAGGGTGGTGCGCATGATGGAGCTGTCCTCGCCCAGGGGGTTCAGGATGGCGAAGGAATCCCGCAGGGGGTGGTCCTTGGGCATCCCGGCCAGGTCATAGTCGCTCTGGCCCATGAAGGAATAGGTGAGGGCCTCGCTGTATCCCAGGTCCCGGCAGAGGTGCCGCAGATCCCGTTCCAGCTGCTGCTTTTCCGTCAGGCCGCCCTGGGCGGTGGTGCCCTTGAAGGCGGTGGCGGGGATCACGTCGTAGCCGTAGAACCGGGCCACTTCCTCGGCAATGTCGCTGTAATGGCTCACGTCGCCCCGCCAGGAGGGCACGGTCATCACGTCGCCCTCGAAGGTGAAGCCCAGGTCCATCAGCACCTTCTTCATGAAGGCGGGCTCCGTATGCACGCCCAGCAGCCGGTCGATCTTCTCCGGCTCCAGCTTCAGCTTCGTGGGGGCGCTGTCCTTGGCGATCACGTCGATGACGCCGTCCACCACTTCGCCCGCGCCCAGCAGCTCCACCAGCTCGCAGGCCCGCTCCACGGCGGGAAGGGTGCCCAGGGGGTCCAGGCCCTTCTCGAAGCGGGAGGAGGCGTCGGTGCGCATGCCCAGGGTGATGGCGGTCCTCCGGATGCTGGGGCCGCTGAAGTTGGCGGATTCAAAGACCACGGAGGCGGTGTCCTCGGTGATCTCGCTGTTCTGGCCGCCCATGATGCCGGCCAGACCGATGGGCTTCGTATCGTCTGCGATCACCAGCATCCCGGTCTTCAGGGCCCGGGGGCTGCCGTCCAGGGTGGCCATCTCCTCGCCCTCGGCGGCGGTGCGCACCACGATGCGGCTGCCGCTGATGCAGCGGTAGTCGAAGGAGTGCATGGGCTGGCCGTATTCCAGCATGACATAGTTGGTGATGTCCACGATGTTGTTGATGGGGCGGATGCCGCTGGCCCGGAGCCGCCGCCGCAGCCATTCGGGGCTGGGGGCGATCTTCACGTTTTTGATGAAGCGGGCGGTATAGCGGGAGCAGAGCTCCGGATTTGCGATCTCCACGTCCAGATAGTTCAGGATGCTGTCCCCGCTGCCCTTCACCTGGGGCTCGTGGAGCTTCAGCTCGGTGCCGAAGGTGACGGCGGCTTCCCGGGCCAGCCCCCGGACGCTGAGGCAGTCGGGCCGGTTGTTGGTGATCTCGAAGTCCACCACGCTGTCCCGCAGGCCCACCACGTCCCGGATGTCGTCCCCGGGCTTGCAGTCTTCCCGGATAATAAAGATGCCGTCCGCGATGGCGTAGGGGTAGTCGTTCACCGTCAGCCCCAGCTCGCCCAGGGAGCAGAGCATGCCTTCGCTGAGGACGCCCCGCAGCTTGCCCTTTTCGATCTTCACGCCGCCGGGGAGGGTGGATTTGTGCAGGGCTGCGGGCACCAGGTCCCCCGCGTGCACGTTCTGGGCGCCGGTGACGATCTGCACGGGCGCTTCCCGGCCCACGTCCACCTGGCAGACCCAGAGATGGTCGCTGTCGGGGTGGCGCTCGATCCCGGTCACTTTGCCCACCACCACGTTGGTGATCTCGCTGCCCAGCACCTCCACGCCTTCCACCTTGGAGCCGGACATGGTCATGCGGTCGCAGAATTCCTTATCGGAAACGTTCACCTCGGTGAACTCGTTCAGCCAGTTTCTGGAAAGTTTCATTGTTCCTTATTCCTCCTTTTCCGCTCAGGAGAACTGCCGCAGGAAGCGCACGTCGTTTTCGAACATCAGGCGCAGATCGCTGATGCTGAAGCGGCGCATGGCAAGCCGTTCCAGGCCCACGCCGAAGGCGAAGCCGCTGTATTCCTCCGGGTCGATGCCGCAGCCGGCCAGCACCCGGGGGTGCACCATGCCCGCGCCCAGCACTTCGATCCAGCCCTCGCCCTTGCAGACCCGGCAGCCCTCGCCGTGACACTCGAAGCACTGCACGTCCACCTCGCAGCTGGGCTCGGTGAAGGGGAAGTGGTGGGGGCGGAAGCGGGTGACGGTGTCGGGCCCGTAAAGCCGCTTGAGCATGACGTTGAGGGTGCCCTTCAGGTCCCCCATGGTGATGCCCTTGTCCACCACGAGCCCTTCCATCTGGTGGAACATGGGGGAGTGGGTGGCGTCGATCTCGTCCTTCCGGAAGACCCGGCCGGGGGAGACGATGCGGATGGGGGGACTCTGCTTTTCCATGACCCGCACCTGCACGGGGCTGGTCTGGCAGCGGAGATGGACTTTTTCGTCCTCCGTGATATAGAAGGTGTCCGTCCATTCCCGGACGGTGTGGCCCTCGGGGATGTTCAGCCGGTCAAAGTCATATTCGCTCAGCTCGATCTCCGGGCCCTCGGCCACCTGGAAGCCCATGCCGATAAAGATGTCCACGCACTCGTCCCAGACGATCTGCAGCGGATGCCGCGCACCCAGCACCACCGGCTTCCCGGGGATGGTCACGTCCACGGCCTCCTCCTGCAGCTTCCGCTCCAGAAGGGCGTTCTGCAGGGCCTCGGTCCGCTCCTTCAGCGCATCCTCGATGGAAGCGCGGATCACGTTGGCCATCTGGCCGATCTGGGGCCGCTCCTCGGCGCTGAGGCTGCCCAGCTGCTTCAATACGGCGCTGAGGCTGCCCTTCTTGCCCAGGTACTGGACCCGCAGGGCGTCCAGTCCGCTCAGGTCCACCGCTTCGCGGATGGCCTTGAGCGATTCCTCCCGGATGCTCTCCAGCTTGCTTTTCATTTGTCTGATTCCTCCAAAAAAAGATTCGTGGGAAATAAAAAAACCTTCCGCCCAAACCTATGGGACGGAAAGCTCCGCGGTACCACCCATATTCGCGGCGCTATGCCGCGCGCTCCGGAGAACGGTCATTCTCCCGGCCGGTAACGGGGCCAACCGTCGGCCATTACGCCGCAGCTCCCGGGCGAACCAAACGGGGCGCGGATCGGGCGCTTTCAGCAGCTGCGCCCGTCTCTGATACTGATGTGCAATAGGAAGAAGACTGAGATTTGGGAGATGGATTTGTGTCATGCAAGGCGGCGGTCGCAGGACATAATTGTTTATGGTCAAGAACACCAACGCAGCATGGCGCAAATCCGGCCACAAAGATTGTCTGATTCCTATTGCATATCAGTATAAAACCGCGAGACCCGTTATTTTCCCGTTCAACGCCATTTTGCTAAATATAGCACGTTCTTTTCCGTATTGCAATATCGTTTTCGATGAATTATACTGATTAGAGCGGTTTCAGGGCCGCAATGCGGAAACAGAGGAATATGTGATGGCGATCAAGACCTATCATGATGTGTTCGTGGAGCAGCTCATCCGGCGGGAAAGGCCGGGGGGCGAGTTCCTTTTCAAATGCGGCGCGGTGCTGCTGGGCCTCATCCTGATCACCGCGGCCTTCGTTCTGGCCCGGGACTTTTTCCCCTTCTTCTTTGCCCTGGTGGTCATCCTGGAGTTCTTCGCCTTCGTCTACACCGTGAAGGAGTTCGAGTATTCCTTCATGAACGGAGAGTGTGATTTCGACATGATCCAGGGCAAGCGGCGGCGCAGGACCGTCAGCTCCTTCAGCTGCCGGGAGGTGGCGGTGATGGCCCCCTGCGAGGGGCATCAGGGGGAGCTGTCCGGCCATTTCACGAGCAAGCTGGATGCGTCCATCTCCGCCAAAGCGCCGGACCGCTGGTTCATCATCCTGGAGCGGGAGGACGGAAGCCGGGAGCTGCTGTTCCTCAGCCCCAACGAGCGGCTGCTGGCGGCCTTCAAGGGCGCCCTTGGCCGGAAAATGGAATACAAGCTGCCCGAGGCGAATAAGGATATGGCGGAGTAAGCGGTCCTGCGGGGCCGCCGAAGGAGGCGGTATCCGTGGGCGCAAAACGGCGTCTTGCAGTTTTCTGCATCTTCCTCCTGCTGCTGGGCGGCTGCGGGGGAAGGAGCCATTCGGAAAAGGCGGCTTTCCTGAAGCTGCGCTCCATGTGGCTGGAAAAGGGCAGCGTCACCCTCCGCAGCGAAGTGCGCGCCGATTACGGGGAACGGGTCTATGATTTCACCCTCCGCTACGAGGGCGGCGGCGAAAGCGGCGTCCTCAGCGTGGAAAAGCCCCTGGAGCTGGAGGGCGTGGAAGCCGAATTGAGCGAAAAGGGCGTCACCCTCCGCTATGACGGCGTGCTGCTGGATACCGGGGCGATCCTGGGGAACCTCAGCCCCCTGGAAGCCTTCCCCCTCCTGGTGCGCACCTGGCAGAAGGGCTTCGTCACCGACTGCTGGCGGGAGACCTGGAACGGGGAGAGCTGCCTTGCGGTGCAGTTCGACCTGACGGAAGCGGGGGAAACGGAGGAAAGGCTCTGCCTGAGCCGCTTCCGCCCCTCCGACGGAACGCCCCTGGACGCGGAATTTCTGGCGGCGGGACGCACCGTTCTTTACTGCCGCTTCATGGAGTAACCGCCGGAGGTATATTTTCCGCCCCGCCGTGGAAGAATCAGAATGCCGGACATAAAATGGATCGGCAATCTGAATCGGCGGAGCGTGAAACAATGCTGGGGACAGTCAGAAGAGGCGATATCTATTATGCGGACCTGAGCCCCGTGGTGGGCAGCGAGCAGGGCGGGATGCGGCCTGTACTTATCGTGCAGAACGACATCGGCAACCGCTATTCGCCCACCGTGATCGCGGCGGCCATCACCTCCCAGACGGGGAAGGCCCGTCTGCCCACCCACATCACCCTGCAGGGGGCGGGCTGCGGTCTCACCAAGGACTCCGTGATCCTGCTGGAGCAGATCCGCACCATCGACAAAAAGCGCCTGCGGGAACGCATGGGCAAGCTGGACGAGGATATGATGAGCCGGGTGGACAACGCCATCGCCGTGAGCTTCGGCCTCGGCACCACCGGCTGAGAGCAAACTACGAAAGCGGGACAGAGATATGAAAAAGACAGTACGGATCGTTCTCATCGTGCTGGCGGCGGCGCTGGTGCTCAGCGTCGCGGCCCTGGCCGTAAACGCGGCCGCCTCCGCCGGTTCGGAGGACGATCCGCTGGTGACGCTGAGCTACATAAACGACGTGTTCCTGCCCTATGTGACGGACCTTTTCCGCAAGGACCTGGAGGAGAAGGAGACAAACCTTCGGGAAGCTCTGGAGGAGCGGGTGTCCGCCCTGGAAGGCGCGGGACTCGGCGGCGGGGGGACCAGATATGTGGTGGAGACCCTGGAAAAAGGGCAGACCCTCATCTGCCAGCGGGGCGCGGAGCTGATGCTGCGCATCGGCCGGGCCACCGTGAAGGCGGGGAGCACCCCCGGCCTGGTGGATACCGCCACCACCGGCAACCTGAACGACGGGGAGGAGCTGGCGGTCAACCACCTGTATATGGTGACCATCAACGACCACGGCATCCGGGCCGAGGAGACGGTGAAGATCCTGGTGCGGGGAGAGTATACCATCTCCTGAAATACTGGAAAGAGAGGACGGACCGGCGATCATTCGCCGGTCCGGTTTTTTGCCTATGGACATAAATGCGCTGGCAGGCTCTTATCCGGTCCTGGACGGGGACCGCGCCGCGGGCACTCTGGAGGTATCTCCCCGGGGCGGCTATCTGCGTTTTCGGGCGGCCTGCCGCATGAGCGGGCAGACGCTGGCGCGGCTGGCGGTGCAAAGCGGGGAGAGGACCGCGGATCTGGGGACGCTGGTGCCGGAGGGCGGCCTTTGGGTCCTGGACCGGCGCTTTTCTCCGGCGGACCTGCGCGCTATGGGCGTGGAGGAGATCGCCGCCTGCTTCCTGTGCCGGCCCGCCCCGGAGGGGTGGACCCCGGAGCCGGAGCCCGGCAGGCTGCTGGAGGACAGGCTGCTGCGCCGCCTCTGCGCAGGCCTCCGGGGCGCGCTGACCCGGCAGGGGGAGGGGGGGACGCTGCTGGCCGTCCCCCTCGCGGACCCCTTCCCCCTGCTGCCGGTCTTCTGCCTGGGGAGCCTGCGGCAGCTGGACGGCCAACCTTATCTCGTTTTTGAAATTTTCGCGGGAAAGCCGGGGATGATTCCCCAAAGGAGGGGCATGCTAGGAACGGTGAACCACAAAACCGATGAAACGGGAGTGACAGCATGACAAATCTGACCACCAAGGAACTGACCGCCCTGGACGACCAGATCCGGCACGAGCAGGTGCTGGTGAAGAAGTATCAGGCCATGGCCTGCCTCTGCACCGACACGAAGGTGCAGGGCGACCTGAGAAGCATCGCGGACAAGCACCAGAAGCATTGCGACACGCTGCTGGGCTTCCTGCAGTAAGGAGGGGAAAGAGGATGACGGACCCGAATCAGTGCGCGAATCTCTATGACGTGAAGGAAGTCCTGGGGGACTGCCTCGGCAGCCAGAAGCAGATCACCGCCGCCTACAATACTTTTGCGGGCGAGTGCGTGGATCCCCGGCTCCGCAGCGCGTTCCTGAATATCCTGGATGAGGAGCATTGCATCCAGGCGGATATCTTCAAGGACCTGAACGCCCACGGCTGGTATCTGCCGGAGCAGGCGGACCAGCAGAAGATCACCCAGACGAGGAACAAGCTTACCCAAGGCTGAAGGCGTCGGATCAAAGCTGCGAGGCTGCGGGAGTAAAACGAGGGCCCGCTCCTCCGCCTGGCGGCGGGGGAGCGAGCCCATTCTTATGTTTTGCGATATTTCATCCGCGTGGCCTCGCCGCCCCGGAGGTGCCGTTCCGCCTTGTTCTTCTCCAGAACGGCCTTCACCTCCAGATACAGACTGCGGTTGCAGTCCGGCAGGCGCTGGGTGATATCCTTATGTACGGTGCTTTTCGAGATGCCGAAGTGCCCGGCGGCGGCGCGGACGGTGGAAGCGTTTTCGATGATCCAGGCGGCCAGATCGCAGGCCCTGTCCTCCATATAGGTCCGAATATTCACCACTCCCTGCTCTCTTCTCTGGAAAAGGTTATGCGCTTCCGGGCGGGGAATATGCGTGTTACCGAAAATTCATCGGAAAAGCGGGGAAATTTCATGGAAATCACCACGAAAAAGAGGAACAAACTGCCTGTAAAATCGTCTATAATAAAGACTGCGGGAAATCAAACCCGAATGTGAGCGCAAGGAGAACGATATGAAAAAAACGAAAAAGATACTGACCATGATCCTGGCGGCAGTCCTGTGTCTGGCCCTTCTGGGTTCCCTGGCGGGCTGCAACAAGGGCGGCGGCTCCGCCGACCCGGCCAACAGCGCGACTCCCACAGACAACGGCGGAAAGAATAACGGCGGCAGCGCCACCCCCGCTCCCGATACATACGTTTATAACGCCAAATTCATCCCCATTTCCAGCGGCAATATAAACGGCTTCCAAGCCGTCGCCTGCCGGGACGGGCAGGTGCTGGCCACCTGCTGGGAGAAGATCGGGGAGAACATCCCCGAGGGCGTCACCCCGGAGTGGGAGGGGCAGTATGACGTCTATGGCATGAAGCTCTATTCCGTCGGGCTGGACGGCAGCTTCCAGGCCCTGGAGGGCTATCAGCCTATGGATGCCGGGGAAAACGGTTCCACCTATCCCAATGGCATGCTCCTCACGCCCGAGGGCAAGCTGGTCTCCATGGAGACGGTCTACCGCAACTGGTACGACGGGCCCGACGACGTGGAGCTGTATTCCCAGGAGTGGTATCAGAAGCAGTACTACAACTATATGCACTATGAGCAGAACTACTTCCTGCGCTTCCTGGCCGCCGACGGCAGCGAGGAAAAGCGGATCGCCCTCAGCGACACGCTGACGGAGGCACTGGGGGAGAACTGGCAGGACAGCTATTATCCCCAGGGCTTTGTCATGGACGCCCAGGGGCGGGTCTACCTCAACGTGGCCCAGGCCATCATCGCCCTGGAGGCCGACGGCAGCTTCCGCCAGATCCTGGAGTTCCCCAACTGGATGGAGAGCATGATCCGCCTCAAAGACGGGCGCATCGGCGTCACCTACTACGGCGAACAGGGCGAGCAGCTGACCATCCTCAACACCGAGACCGTGACGCTGGACGAGGAGCAGAGCTACCCCATGCGCAACGTCTATAACGTCACCAGTGGCGGCGGCGACTACGATTTCTATTACACCAATGGCGCCAAGCTCATGGGCT
>JAEEGH010031398.1_pt1 | contig 10266 bp, 8 predicted proteins | sample 9134181 | NCBI WGS metagenome assembly JAEEGH01 (sample SAMN16246544, study PRJNA631951) | gut metagenome | biome: gut microbiome; feature: rumen; material: DP-attached | host: Bos | place: Iran: Karaj | collected 2018-10 | reverse complement strand
GGATCGTTCCCTGTCGGGAAACCTTTCGCGCGCGTCAGTGCCGAAACGGAAAAGTAGGTGGATCCGTGCCCTTCGGCACTCGGCCCGATTTCAAGCGCCGGACGGTGCGCCACGCCGGAGACGGCCTGCGTCACCACGCCCGGCACGGTCATGTTCACCTTCGAGAGCGTGTAGCCGTTCGGCCCGAAGTCGCGCCCGAGGTCGTCGGGGTCGTCGAACGTCCAGTGCGCCACCAATCCCGGACGGCAGGTCGGGCGGCGGAGCGTGAGCGTGCCCTCGGCCACCGTCGTGGAGCCGGTGTAGGCGTTGTCGCCGGTGAAGACCTGCTCGTAGCCCGCGCCGCGCTTCACCACGTCCGTGTTGCCGTAGATGCGCCCGGCGCTGGTCTTGGACGTGCCGGACGCGCCGGTGAGCGTGAGCGTGGTGTTGTCCGGCATCTGCACGCCGCCCACCGCGCCGAGGCCGGAGTAGTCCGCGAGCGTCTGGCTGTCGGGGAAGATGAAGCGCCCCGGCCCGTCCGCGATCAGCCGCACGGTCTCGGCGAGCGTCGATCCGGCGTGGAAGTTGAAGTCGCCCGTATAGAGCGCCAGCCAGCCGGTGTAGTTGAACTTGCTGTAGCATTCCCCCGTCCAACCGCCGGAATGGGTGATGGAGCCCGTGCCCTTCACGGTACCGCGGTAGTTGTGGAAATCGAGGACGTTCTGCTCGCCGCCGCACACGTAGAGGTTGTATCCGTTCAGGTCCACCGAACACTCGCTGTGCCCGGCGTAGAGGTAGCCCACCGTGACGTTGTTCGCCAGTCGCACGGTGGAGCTGTTCCACTGCACCAGGTAGGTGAGGTTGAGCCAGCAGTTGGCGCCGAGCACGAGCGTCATCGTGTGACAGGGCTGGAGCTGGCGCAGGTAGGTGGAGAAGGAGGAGGTCGGCTCCAGGCGGAGCGTGCCGGCGCCCGCCAGCACGATCTTGCCGCTGCCTTCCACGCTGTTCCAGTCGTTCGGATGGTTCATCTTGCAGACGACGGTCGTGTTCTGCCCGAATTCCAGCACGGGCTTTCCCATCAGGTAGAAGTCCGATCCGAGCAGGGTGAGCGTCCCCTGGTTCGCCTTCGTGATGAGGCCGGCGATCTTCAACTGATGGATTTTGTTGGTCAGCTGCGCGCCGTCCGCCAGCGTGCGGATGTCATAGACGCAGTTGAGCGTGAGCAGTTCCTCGGCGGTGTGCGTGGAGTTCACCGCCGTCCAGTTCGCCGGGTCACTCCAGTCGCCGCCGCTGACGGCGCCGCACCACACGTTCGTGCCGTAGATCGTCTCGTCCACTGCGCCTGCCATTCCTGCGCCGAGCGCCAGCAACGCCGCCACGATGATTTTCTTCATGAACGTTTTCCTTTTGTGGATGTTGGGTTTCACGACCGCCGTTCTGTCCGTTTTGCGTCAGTCTACCAAATCCCCTCCCCGCCGACAAGCCCCAAACGCCCTCTATCATTTTTCAAGACGCCATTGCAAAAACAGCGAAACCTACGGACCTGCCCGCAACGTCATGTGCCACTTATGGCCACACGCGGCGCACGTCATCTCCATCACCGTAGGCCCGTCGACGACAATCCGCGACCGGCGTATCCGCGACGTGACCTTGCGGCTCCCGCACGCGGGACAACGACCCGAAGAAGGGGCAAAACGCCCCAACAAGAAACGCAGGCACTTCTCAAGCATCGCCATTGACATCATCCCGCACAAGCGACACAAGAACCCCCGCCATAATCCACACGATCACGACATTCCCTCCATACGAAACAAGCGGCACGCAACTGCGCAACACGGGCGACATGACCCCCAGATACGCCAAATATCCGTATGTTGCCTTCAACAGGGAAGCGCTGCCCGCGATGGCAACAAACACTTTCTTGCCCACATTCTCCGCCCTGCGATAACACCAGGCCAGAACAACCGCGAGCATTCCAAAGAGCGCCACCGCAAGCGCGTTGAACCACTTCCCGAACACGAGCGCCGCCGCGAACGGCATGGAATACGTGAAACGCCCCGGCAGCGACTCCTGCCGCAACACCTCGCTGTTTCCCGAAAGCCAATGCGCCTCGCGCATCGCCTCGCAGGACGCCTTCTGCGCCCATTGCCGCAACATCACTTCGTCGGTTGGAGCATCATCCCGTTCAATCTCAAGACCGAAATACGCCGCAACATGCGCCATCCGTTCATGGTTCCCGAGTGTCTGCACAGCAAACACCCCCGAAAGCACCACGCCAGCGACCAGGAGGAACATCATCACGCGCCGGACGGACAGCTTCTCCGCAATCCATGCCAGCAGAAACGCAACAGCCAACGAACACCACGCCAGCACATCTACCTGCAGACAACCGATACGGACAAACAGATGGTGCTTCACCTGCGGGGAGCAGCAAGCGACAACATACATCGCCAACCACCCCACGGCCAGGAACGGCGCGGCCTTCAACCAGCGCCGCCATCCAATCATCACCGCAAGGAAGAAAAACAGCAATCCAATTCCCATCCACAGAACCTGGCGCCTGAACATCCAATGTTCACCCATCCTGTCGCTAAACCACTTCACATCGGGGCACCACCACATGAACGCCAACCCCATGGCCGTCAGCGCCGCCATCACAAGCACCACGCCCCACGCCCTTCCCGGCATCAGTGCCGTCAAACACTTCGCGACACCATTCGTGTCAACCGCCTGTTTTTCATTCTTCATTTTGATTTTCATGATTGTCTCCTTCACGGTGCTATTAGCACGATCCGTGCCAACCATGAAAACATGCGGAAACACGCCAATTCCACCCCCTTGCCTCCCTCCAAATGCTCAACAACTGACCATCGAAATGGTCAGTTGCTGTACAGGACGCGCCACAACAGACGTCCTACCTTCTTTTACAGTTCCCTCAGATTAACGATTACCAATCATCGTCATCATCTTCCTCCTCCTCTTCGTCTTCTTCCTCTTCTTCGTCCTCTTCGTCTTCTTCCTCTTCTTCGACCTCTTCCTCCTCCTCTTCTTCTTCCTCATAATCTATGTCGTCGAACGAGTAATCGCCATAGCCAAGGCCGGTTGAGCACCATGTCACGGAATCGACTCCGAAGGTGTCGCGCAGGATCTCCTCAATCTCTCCCTCTGTCAATACAGACTCGTCGGAATCAATCCCCGTGATACAATAGCGCGTAAACATGTGGCAATTGTTTTCAAGAAGCTTGTATTCGCCACGGGACCTGTTGAGCGACGCCCGCGCCCGCCGCGAAATCGCGGCAGATCCGAGAGCCTCGCCGTTGCTTGCCGCGACGTAGATGGTTACGCCTGTTCGCGCCAGCGAATCCGGATCCCCATTGAGAAACTCGTCCGGCGAGACGGCACGGACGCGCGCGCGCCCGTTAATTTCCGTCACTTCTACGATCCGATCATTGCCAAGATAGATTCCCGTATGGCAAGCTACCCCGAGCGCAAGGTCGCATTTCAGCACAGACCCAGGAATCGGCTTCACCTTGCCACCCACTTCATCACCTAGACAATCCTCCAGCAAACTTCCCACAACGCCGCCAAGCAGCAGACCTCCAGGACCCATAACTTGTCTCCTTCCTCGTCGATTTTTTAACTTCTACCGAAACCACAAAAAAAGATTGCGCGCACCAGCGGCACGTCGCACCTGACGCATTAGGACGCCGACCTAATCTGATACTTTTCAAAGCTCTTTTCTAATGCCTTTATCTTCTCGTCCATCGTCTTGCGAATAGGTATTGTCACCTTAATCGCGTCCAAAATGTCTTTCTGGGTTACTGCAATCTTTTCCCAGCCTTCCTTCTTGTTGATTCTCGCCAATTGCCGACGTATGAAGGCTGTTTCGACGGCCGACTTTACGATTGACTCGATGTCCGCCCCTGAGAACAAAGGAAAAGCATCCCCCGCCGTCTTTTTCACCAGCTCATCAATATCCAGATTGCGCAATTCTTGCTTCCTTTTCTTGAGATGAATCTCAAAAATACTTCTCCGTTCCGCATCGTTCGGCAACCCGACCGAGAAAATCTCGTCAAACCGCCCCTTACGCAAGAATTCAGGCGGGATGCCTGTGATGTCATTGGCCGTAGCTACCACATATACAGCCGAATCCTTCTCTTGCATCCATGTAAGAAAATGACCGAAGAGCCTTGTCGTAACGCCGCCGTCGTTGCCCTTTCCCACTCCAGCAAAGGCTTTCTCTATCTCATCGATCCAAAGTACGCAGGGCGTTGCGGATTCCGCCTGGCGAATAGCTTTTCTAAGGTTCTCCTCGCTTTCACCAACATACTTACCCATCAATCGACCTACATCCAGACGCAACAAGGGCGCTTTAAACATGGCGGCACAAGCCTTGGCAGATAGGCTCTTTCCGCATCCGGGAAGCCCCACAATGAGAATCCCTTTAGGAACATCAACACCAAATTCAATTGCATCAGAAAGATTACGAAATGTCGATGCCTTATCCCCTAGGTACCGAATTAGTTTCTCGAGACCACCGACCGAGTTCTTGTCCGTGCGAACATCTATTGCCTCAAGAAGCCCTCCTTTTTTGATCGCCTGCTCTTTTTCTCTGCGTATGAGAGGAAGGTCATATTTGTTAACCGATCCGTCATTTTGGTAGGCAAGGTTCAGTATCTGTCGAATCTCAAACTCGCTTAACCCCTTGAACGCCAAAGTCAATTCCGACATCGTCGATCTTGACACCTCAAATGAATAGGCTTTTGAATAGTCGGCGATCAACGACTCTATCTCGCTTCGATCGGGATAGTCATTGTCAAACACCGTCACGAGCTTGTCGAGCTCGCTGGGGATGTTGCGCACGGCGGAAACAATTATGACAGGGACCCAATAGTCCTCGACATACATCGTCCTTTCCGCAATAAACTTAAGCCGCGCGATAACTTCCGGCTCGCCGATCTCTCGATGTACGTCTTTAAGGACAAGGACCCTTCGCACCTTGCAATCAGTAACAAAATTATCCAGGAATTCCATCAGCAATTGTGTCGATGACTTTCCGCTGTTCGTAAATTCCCGAACCGGCATCTTAGAAACGGGATGTACTTCCCCATAACCATTATTGTATTCCGCGATCTTTTCCCCTGCGACTGCATTTCGAATTAAAACATCCACGGCATGGAAGTCGAAATCGTCAATGTAGACAATTGGGCGCAGTGCCTCCAGGAAGTCTGCCAACTGCTGTTCCTTGGCATTCATAACTTAGAGCTCCCAATAGGCGAGAAAAGCCTTAGTCGAAAAAACCTGCTTGTAACTACAACCGTCCAGAACGAGAAAACGATTGTTCATGCCGCTTTCTTCCCATTTCTCGCCTTTGCCATCCAGAACTTCGACACCGGAATTGCACAATATCATGACTTTGCGTCCCTTAGGAACAAGCTGTTTCCAACTTGATGTGGCATCTGAATAATCGTTTATCAAATCTATTGGCTGTGGATTTCTAACGTTGCTACCAGAGATTTCCACCCAGAAATTAGTCCTTGTTCGCGTAAACTTCATCCAGTAATTCAGTTCTTTAGGATTGACGCACGCCTTGTCATAATGTCCATACAAGGAATCACTAAAATAAGCGCCCTTGTCGGGCATCACGTTCTCGCGCAAAAAGAGCCTTCTGCTCGTTTTGCGCGCCAGCAACTCAAGAATTGCCACAGGACAACCATTCTCGGGACTCTTCATCTTAGCGAAAAAACGGACTACGTCCAACTCCAACAGGGGAAGATACTTGTCAACAATCTTCCCGATCAATTTTTTAACAAGGAGAGAGTCTTTTCGTCCCTGCAAGATCTGCCTGCACGTCGCTTCATAGGCCTCAATTTCATTCTGGACGGAATTCAATTGTGCTTCTGCGGCCTGCGTATTCTTCAGTGCCGTTTCCTGCAAACGCGAAGGGAAGTCGTATGAGACGATCATCCGATCGATTTCCCGCTCGTCAAAGCAGAAGCCGAGGGCTGCAAAAAGAGCCTTGACAATCTCCTTGTTAGTCGCCTTGGAATCGATCGCACGCAATTTTTCCAACAAGACAGAGTCCTTTGCACCATGGCACTCCAGCCATCTCTGCAACTGTCCCGAGAAAAAATAAGCCATCAGATCATCGAATGCGATTTGATTGTTGCGTAGCTTTTCCCCGAGTTCGTCAACCGAATGAACCGACTCAAAAGAATCGGAACCAGTGAAGAAACGAAGGTTGAAACGGATGTTCTTTAGTTTTTCCATTTTTCACATCCTATAGCAACTGTTACCCGAATATAGCACGAAAACATCTACTTATGGCTCGCCCAACTGTGCGAAGCCCGCTCCCAATCTTTTCACGCACCCAATTCCGAGCCTTTCTAAACACCTGTCCCACCTTGTAAACAACCTTGCCAACAACCTTGCCAACCTTGTGCCCGACGAAGGCTCCGACTCTGGTACCAATTGTCGTGCCGACGGCAGCACCCACAGGCCCAAAAAGGCTGCCTACCAGACCACCAACATAGGCCCCCGCCTTTTCACCTGCCTTCTTGCCAATATAGGCCCCTGCCGCAACATGTACGGTTTCCGCCATCTTCTCGCGCCCCTCGTCGAGGGTCATCTCCCCCTTCCCGACGCGGACAAGGGTCTTCACGCCTTCTGACGCAACACACGTAGCCGCGGTAATCGCATCAGCAGGCACTTTCTTGACCATCTTGCCCAACATGCCCTTCCGGGCACATTTCACAATGGCCGCTGACATCGGAATGGCAAGTCCCTTGCACGAGCGCTCGCGGCTTTGCCGCTCAACATAATCAGTAATGTCCGAATCGCCGTCGCTCCCAGATGCCAGTCGCTTGTCTGCCGCCGTCACCACAGCATCGGACAGGTCTCCCAGCGTGATAACACCTCGCGAAGAAAACACACCGGACATCTCCTTCGCCATGCCGCCTTTGCTCTCATCGTTCCATTCGGGCGGCTCGTCCTTAGCCTCTTCATTTCCCTGGGCGGCATCAAGCCCAATTTCTTTCAAGATTCCTTTACCATCCTCCATGACCGAAGAATAGATCTCGCGTGCCGCTTTTGCAGGATTATCTGCGCCACTCTCCGCAAGAGCCGAATCGATCCTGCCCATCAGATACTTTGCGCTACTCGTCCCCTCTGCTCGTGCGGCATCGTATGCATCTCGCTCGCGATCAAAGGCATCCGTCATCTCGATAATATCGGATGCGTCTTTTTGACGTTCGGCATCCGTCCCCCATATCGATGCGTCTTTTGCAAAATCCCCATTTAGCCACGCTTCGTCCGAAGCTGTTCCTTTTCTTGAATAATCCAATACCGCATTGCCGAGAGATTCCACGACATCGTCTTGATTGTTCTCTTGTTTCATGTCTATTTCCTTCTGTCTTGCTCAACATGATGTGAAGACACACACCAATTACAACATCTCCCGCATGATTCAGCGAGAGTAAAATCAATCGCGCCGCTCCACCAGCGGCACGTCGCGCACTTCTTTTGCGTCATAGGTATGCCAAGCTGCGCCATTGTCGTTCCTTGCGAGGCGTAAGTTTAGCAGATTCCGTCTCGCCGGACAAGCGCAATCCGCCGCCATATGGCAGGCGGAGGAGCGATCAGCTTGCTCGCCGATGCATTCCGCCTGGACCGGGAATCCGCGCTTTCTTCAAGCGCGTCAGGGATCGATCCGATCACCTGCAGGATGTCGATCATCAGTCTTCATCCTCCTCTTCTTCCTCATCATCGTCCTCATCATCGTCATCTTCATCCTCGTCCCCATCGTCGCCGTCATCTTCCTCTTCATCCTCATCCTCGTCTTCGGAATCGTTTTCATTTTCTTCGTCGCCGGTCTCGTCCTCGTCAAGGTCAAGGTCGTAGTCGTCGTCGGCAGCCGACTTGAAGGATTCGGCCATCACGCCAAGAAGTCCGCCCAGCAGCGCGCCAGCAACGCCGCCAAAGAGCGCGCCCGCGACGCCACCGACAACAAGATCTGAATGGTCGTCATCGACGTCGTCCCGCATCTCGCTCTTCGGCACCTTCTTCTTGGGCGTCTTCAGGTCTTTCTTCTTCTTCCGCTCGTCGTCGCCCCCCAGGAGCTTCGAAATACTGACGGGGGCCACCTCAATGACCTTTTCCTTCTTGTGCTTCTTAGCCATGTTCACTTCTCGCTTTCTCGTTGTTGTTGTTGTCGGCGGCTGATTCCGCGACAGCTGTCCATTAGCACACGGCGTGCCAATGCGGAAAATCCCCCGAAACCAAGCGGTTCCGGAGGATTTCACGGCTACTGATGGTCAGTCGCTGACCATCTGCCTGTTCAAGGGTTGACAGGCGTCATTGCACGTACTTGCGCAACGTGTTGCGCGAGATCTTGAGCGCGGCCGCTGTGCGCGAAAGGTTTTGCGCGTACTTGAAGAACACGTTCCGGACATGGCGCTTGACGGCCTCCTCCAGCTCGTCAGGCACGATGCCCGCATCCCCAGCCGCCGCCTCGCCGTACAGCCCGGCGTTCATCTCGCGGTGCTTGTCGAGGAGCCGCACGAAGTCCGTCTCGCCCAGCACGGCCGCGCGCTCGAGCAGGTTCAGCAGCTCGCGCACGTTGCCGGGGTAGTCGTAGGACATGAGGGCGGACACCTGCGCGTCCGCGAGATGTCTGCGGAAGCGTCCGAACCACCAGTGGTCCGCGATGTCGCGGATGTCCTCCTTGTGCTCGCGCAGGGACGGCACGCGCATCTGCACCACGTTGAGGCGCATGAAGAGGTCGGCGCGAAACTTCCCCTGCCGGACGAGAAGCGGGAGGTTCCTGTTCGTGGCCGTGATGAGCCGCACATCGGTCTTGATCTCCTCTCGCCCGCCCACGCGCATGAATCGCCCGCCCTCGAGGACGCGCAGCAGCACGCCTTGCGCCTCGAGCGGCAGCTCGCCAATCTCGTCGAGGAAAAGCGTGCCGCCGTCCGCCAGCTGAAAGAGTCCCGGCTCTTGACGAACGGCGTTCGTAAAGGAGCCTTTCTCATGCCCGAAAAACCGGTCCTCGAGAAGATTGGGCGTCACGCTCGCGCAGTTGAACGCGTAGAACGGCTCGTTCCGACGCGGCGACTGCGTATGGATCTGCTGCGCCACGGTCTCCTTGCCCGTCCCGCTTTCGCCGAGGATGAGCACGCGCGCTTCTGGATGGGCGGCCACCTGCGCGATCTCGTCGCGCAGCTCCTTCATCTTCGGGCCCTTGCCTACCAGCTCGCGGTTGCCGTAGCGGCGGTACTGCTCGACAAGATGCTTCATCTCCTCGCTCCACGACTCCTCTGCGACGCCCAACGCAAGGTAGCGGATGGCCGTGGGGTAGGAAGTGCCGTCCTGGTAGGTTCGGTATGCGTACATCGCCGCCGCGACGAGCTCGTGGTACGGCGGCACCGTCTTGGGAATCTTGTTCCCCTCGAACGCGAACGGAAGGAGGTCCGCGACGTCCGTCTTGAACACGGTGCCGACCGCCTTCACGAGCGAACCGTTGAACGGTCCGCCGGAAAAGACATGCGCCGTCAGGAGCGGGGCGATCGCGCGTGCCTGGCTCTCCGTCATCGGCAGGGCGCTGATCCACGCGACGTCCGTCTTGCGGCGAAGCCCTTTCAGCGCCGCAGCAAGGCGATCCTCGTCCCCGGCGATGGACAGTCCGATCAGGTATATCCTCTTCCAGTTCGCGCCTTCCGTCTCCAGATACTCCGGCAGGCGACGCTTGCTCATGCCGAGCACCTCGGCCTTGCCGCCGAGCGCCCGCAGCGCGGCGGCCGCCGCCACGGCGTATTCCTTCCAGCCCCAACCAGTGATTATCAGCGTGTCCATGTGGCGCGCCGTCTTACCGGTACGTCTCGCGGAGATGCGTCACGGAGAACGCCTTCTTGAAGGCGTCGAGCGTGAGGCCGGGCGCCTTGGGCGTGAACACGAGCGTGCGCGGCTCGCCGGGATAGAGCGTGAAGGCGTTGTCGTCGAACTCGCCGCGCGTCTGCCAGACGTTGCCCCAGACGCAGAACGCGGGCTTGTCGGCCGTGAGCGTGACGAGGAACGTGCCGGCCTTCTCGGCGAACGTCGCCTTCACGTCCGTCTTCGCGAGGTCGTGGTTCATGAAGAGGTCGAACATCCACTCGTTGGAGACATTCTCGACCACCGTACCCGCGCGACCCTCCAGCCGCATGCGGAGGAAGAGCTTCCGGCGCGCCGCCTCGTCGCCGAACGCGCCGAGCTTGTATTCCCCCACCTTCGCGGCGGCCCGCGGCGCGA
>JAEEGH010031395.1_pt1 | contig 10267 bp, 8 predicted proteins | sample 9134181 | NCBI WGS metagenome assembly JAEEGH01 (sample SAMN16246544, study PRJNA631951) | gut metagenome | biome: gut microbiome; feature: rumen; material: DP-attached | host: Bos | place: Iran: Karaj | collected 2018-10 | reverse complement strand
AAATATCGTAATCAAATCCACTAAATTCTTTCGTATATAAATCAGCTCTTGAATCAATAAATACCGGTATATCATTAAATAAAAGATAACTACCAAAATTATATTCATTAAATAACCTAATCTTATTAACATCTAAATTCTTCTTAATATATTCCGTCGCTTTAACAGGATATTCCTTAGAATTAACATATTCCGTCTTTAATTGACTCTTTAACATAAAAGTTGAAAATACTATTACTATCACAAAGGATATCAAAATAACTACTTTTTTACTCAAGAAATTTATAACCCTATCATCTATATCAAAATGATACGTCTCTAAAAAATACCAAAATATTCTTATAAAACAAAGCGTCCCTAATACTGATAGTAAAGCAATATGTCTAATTGATATAATTGCCATCAAAGTAAGTCCACTTACCATAAATAGATCCCTAAGTTTTGCTTTTCCAAGTAAGAACAAAACAAATGTCTCAAAAGCTATAATAATAGTAAATGGTGCATTTATCCAATTAATTAATTGATGTTCCTGAATATACTTTTGTGAATTTCCCATCATTGTCTTAATTAAATATGTATATGGAGTTAAACCAATCGGTGTCATTAATCCTGTCAGAGTACTAAGTAACATCGTTATAAATAAATATTTAATACCATCATTCTTGTCTAAAACAATCTTCTTTTCTAAGAATTTAATAAAACCATTCTTTTTCTTTAATTTAATTTTACTAACTACAATTGCTACAAGATATTCAACTAAATAGGGCATATATAAAACAAAATAGAAAGGCCATACCGCTACATGTAAATTACATAATGCTAATGATAAAATAATTAAAAATATCAAATATTTTTTCTTCTTACTTCGTAAAAATTCCTCAATAAAATATACTTCTAATGCAAATATAATAAAACTAACTAATTGTGCTCTTGCTGTAACAAATCCACTTACTGCTAAAGCTGTCACAAATACTCCAATTGCACTAAGTGAATAATTCTCACAATTCCTAATATTAATTTTAAATATAATTGCTAAAAGAATAATAAATAAAACTATTGATGATATATATATACCAGTATATCCAAAGTATTTGTATATACCATATATAAATAAGTCATATAACCAATGTGGATACGTATAAGCTAGATTAGCATGAAATGAAAAATGATCTAACATATCAATCCCGTTCTTAAATATTAATTCCCCAATTTTAATCGTATAGAAAGTATCGTTTTGAAATGATTTCCTCACAAGACTAAGTGCAAAAATACATATCCAAAAGAAAAAAATATATCCAAACTTCTTCTTCTTTTTCATAACTTCACCAACTAAAGTTTAGCATACAAACCCTTTTTATTCAATATACTTTACATGATTATTACTTAAGAAAGTTCTTTTTACCCAATATATATGTTGAATTGTTACATAAAAAATATTTATTAAACTAGCCATAACAAATCCCCACATCCCCATAAAAATAGGTAATATAATTAAAGATATATTTTTAATAATTGCTCCCGTAAGTGTCCCCATCATTGCTTTATTAGCCATACCTGTAGCTTGTAAAAAAGAGGTTAGTGGCCCCTGAATATATTGAATCAAGAAAAAAGGCGCCAATATTTTAATATACTTTATTCCAGAACTTGTATTATAGATAAAATGTAGTAATTCCTTAGCAAAAATAATAAAAACAATCGTTGATAATATTCCAATTAATAAAGATAAACAAATAGCCTGTTCTAATTTCTTTTTAGCGTATTCATAATTCCCTTTAGCATAATTTTTAGATATTACTGGTAATAGTGAAGTAGATATAGCCATTGTAAAAAAAGAGGGAAGTAGTAATAGGGGAAAGACATATCCCATAATAATCCCGTATTCACTCCTGATAAATGAAGCTGAGTATCCTGTCCTAAGTAAGATAAAAGTTAGAATAATTGGTTCAAAAAAGTATGATATACTTCCAATAAGTCTACTACCTGTCGCATTTAACGATATATTAAGTATATCTTTAAAAATATTCTTATCATATTTAAAATCACTAATTACTATCTTTTTATTAGGAATAAATATGATGAGACAAACTGTACTAGTAAATTCACTTATTATATTAATTAGTACTACCATCGATATAGCAAAAGACATCCCAAACTTCATAAATTTAGGAATAACTAAAATAATTAAAACGAGTCTAACCGTCTGTTCTAAAATATTTGCTATAACATAAGGTAACATTCTTTCTTTTCCAAAATAATATCCCTTCAAAATACTAGAGATAGCAATAAAAGGTAATGTAAAACCAATACTTATTATTGGATAATAAGCTTCCTTTTGATTAAGGAGATTACTAGAAATAAAAGGTGCTAATACTATTATTAATATTATTAAAATAAAATTATAAATTAAAATAATAGGCACTAACGGAATAATTACTTTTTTACTCTTAATATTCTCAGAAATTAGTTTACTAATAGCGGTAGGTAATGACAGAGAACATAACGTAATAAAAAGATTGAATGTTGGCATAATTAACATATACAAACCAATTCCATCTTCTCCAACACTTCTCGTTAAAAATATTTTGATAACCATTGCCATAATTTTAGTAATAAAACCACCAATTATTAATATAATCGTGGAAGTAATAAAATTATTTTTCATATTAAATTATATGTTTTTGTAAACTAAATATTTTACTTATGATATAATATTAACGAGAGGTGATATTATGGATAAATATCATTTTATAGGTATAAAGGGTGCTGGTATGAGTGCTCTTGCTGTAATTTTAAAAAAATTAGGTAATGAAGTTAAAGGAAGTGATGTCCCTAAACACTTTTTTACTGAAAAAGCCTTAATTGAAAATAATATTCCTATGACTAGTTATAGTAAAGAATGTATTACAAAAGGATATAAAATTATTAAAGGTGCATCAATTACCGATGATAATGTTGAACTAATAAAAGCAAAAGAATTAGGTTTAGAAATTATTCCATATGAAGAGATGCTTGGAATATTAACTAGAAAATATAAAACAATATGTATTTGTGGTTGCCATGGAAAAACAACGACAACTTCGATGATGAGTCTAGTCTTAGATAATATTAAAGGAGTAAACTATCTAATTGGTGATGGTACAGGTAATGCTAATATTGATAATGATATGTTTGTCTTAGAAAGTTGTGAATATCGTCGTCACTTTTTAAACTATGAGCCATACTATACAGTTATTCTGAATATTGATTTAGATCATGTTGATTACTATAAGGATCTTGATGATATTATTTCTGCTTATCAAGAATTTGCTGAAAAAACTACATATAAAGTTGTTGCTTGGGGTGATGATGCTAATGTCAAAAAATTAAAGTTAGATAAAGACATTACATATTTTGGCCTTGATGCTAGTAATGATGTTGTAGCTACAAATATCGAATATAATACATTTGGAACAAGTTTTGATGTTATTATCAAAAATAAATTATATGGTCACTTTGATTTACCAATATATGCTAAACACCAATTATTAGATTCTCTAGCCGTCATAAGCGTGTGTTATTTAGAAAACATTAATTCTTCTGATGTGCTTAAATACTTAAAAACATTTAATGGTGCCAAACGTAGGTTTACAGAAACATTTGCTGGCGATTCCGTAATCATTGATGATTATGCTCATCATCCAAATGAAATTAAATCTACAATTGAAGCAGCTAAACAAAAATATCCAGATAAAAAGATAATAGCAATCTTTCAACCACATACATTTACCCGTACTAAAGAATTTGCTTCTGATATTGCGAAAGTATTATCCAATGTTTCTGAAGCTTATATTATGGATATCCATCCTGCTAGAGAAAAACAAGAAGATTATCCAGATATAACAAGTGATATAATCATAAATAAATTACCTAATGGTCATCCAATAAAAATAACTGATGCTAGTTTACTTAATGAATACAAAAATGCCGCATTTATCTTCATGTCACCAAATGATATCTCTAAACTAGAAGATGACTTAATTAAACTTAAAAGTAATTTATAGTAAACATCAAGATTAATTTTAAAAAAAAGAAAAAAAGTTTTACGAAAAAAAAGTAAAACTCTTTTTTTTTACGAATATTATTTTTGAGGAGGTGAAAAAGACGAAAAAAAATTATGTAGTTATCCAAGATGGGATTAAAGAATGTGGTAGTGCTTGTTTGTTATCATTAATTAGGTATTATGGTGGTAATATTTCAATAAATAGCTTACTAGAAATGACTAAAACAGACAAGAATGGAACCAATTTCTATGATTTAAGTGCTGCAGCTTATCAAATAGGAATGAGTCATAAAGCTTATAAAATAGATGACTTTAATATGCTATATAACGTTGAAAAACCATTTATTAGTCAAGTTATTTTAAATAATTATAATCATTTCGTAGTAGTATACAAAATGACCAATAAAGAAATAACTATTATGGATCCAGCTAAAGGAATGGTTAAATATAGCGAAGATAAATTTAAAAAGATTTTTACCGGTTACATTCTTATCTTAGAACCATATAAAAAAATACCCATAATTAAAGAAAATAACGATATTAAAGAAGTTATAAAAAAAGTCATTTTAAATAACAAAAAATTAATTTTAAATATAATGTTATTTACTATGATAGTTACTATATTTACCTGCTTATATAGCTATCATTTTAAAATAATTATCGATTATGTAATAAATTCTAACAGCCTTAATTTATTAATTGTTAGCATCATCTTTCTCATAATTATGATAATTAAAATACTAACAGAATATTTAAGAAATAATCTACTTTTATATCTAAATCAAAAAATTGATCTTTCAATAATTACTACAGCAATCTACCAGATAATTTCACTTCCTTATAGTTACTATAAAAATAGAACAACAGGCGAAACAATTTCAAGAATAAATGACTTATTCTATGTTAAAAATGCCATTTCTAAAATAATTGTTGCCATATTTTTGGATATGATATTAGCCATTGCTATTATCATTATCCTCATTAATATTAATATGAAAATGAGTGTTGTTTTAATAATTATGTTTCTATTGTATCTATTAATTTTCTTAATCTACAAAAAAAGCATCAAAGATATGACTGATACTATTCAAGAAGATAGTTCTAAAGTAAATTCCTTATTAGTTGAAACAGTAAGTAGTTATGAAACTATCAAAGGATTATCCTTAGAAAAAAGCTTTGTAAAGAAAATTAATAAAAAATATCTTGGACTAACTAACAACAATATGTATTTGACCAAACTACTATATATGAATGAACTACTAAATGATATTGTAACAACGATAGGTATAATCATAATTATATATCTAGGTGGAATTAGTGTCATGCATAGTGAAATATCATTAGGCACATTAATAACTTATAACACATTGATATATTATTTCTTAAATCCTATCAAAAATCTCTTTGATTTCTATCAAGAATTCTATTATGTAAAGAATAGTATCATCAGAATAAATAATCTAATGAACGTTAAGTATGATAAGTTAGACAAAAAAACTGAACTATCTTTAGATGGCGATATTACTCTCAAACATTTATCATTTTGTTATAATCCTAAAAACATTATTCTTAAAGATCTAAATCTTATTATACCCAAACATAATAAAGTATTAGTTTTGGGATCTAGTGGAAGTGGTAAATCTACTTTATTAAAGCTAATATATCGCTACTACGAAGTAGAAAGGGACAAGTTATTTATCAATAATTATGACATCAATGATTTTAGTATACCGGATATTAGAGAAAATATAGCTTATATTTCACAAAACGAATTTCTCTATACCGATACTATAAGAAACAATATAATTCTAGATAGGCACATCAGTGATGAAAAATTTGTAAATATATGCCGACTTACTCACATCGATGAGATTATCAAAGATAAAATAATATCATATGATTTTCCCCTAGAAGAAAATGGTGTAAATATATCAGGAGGTCAAAGACAAAGAATTATTTTGGCTAGAGCTTTACTTAAAGAGTCAAACATCATCTTGATAGATGAAGGCTTAAATGAACTAGACATAAATTTAGAGAGAAAAATACTAAAAGGAATATTTGAATATTTTAAAGACAAAACATTTATTATCGTTTCTCATAGATTAGACAATATGGATTTGTATGATAAAGTTATTACCTTATCAAATGGAGAAGTAAAGGAAGTGATGGCACGTGAATGACATATCAATTGATCTAATTTTAGATAAAACAAAATTTCCCAAAACATATAATGCTAGTCTGATAATCATCACTATTCTTGGTATATTTTTATATATCATTTTTACCTATAAATATCAAACATATTATATATCCCAAGGTAAAATTAAAAATAATCAAATTGAATTATTAGTAAATTTAAATGATATTAAGTATATCCAAAATAGTAGTGAAGTAGAAATTGAAGGCACTGTCTATAAATATCGTCTAGTTCATATCGACAATAATCTATATGTAGATGATAACTATCAAAATTATCAGTATTTGTATATAGAGGTAGCAGGTATTCACAATATTGATAATTATGTTTACAAAGTAAAGATTCCTAAAGAAAATAAAACACTAGCTAAATATCTAATCAAATATTTGTAAAGGAGGAAACATGGAACTAAACAATAACAGAATGTATGAAGTAACCGGAGGCGTATCCTGGTCAATCGTGGCAGCCATTGCCGCAGGCATCGTATATATAATCGGTGTTTTTAGTGGATACACAAATCCAACAAAATGTAATAATTAGAAAGGAGGAATATATGAATAATAATAAAATGCAAAATGAAGAAATGATCCAAGTAATTGGCGGAGCAATTACTTTTTCATGGATAAATGCATTATCAAAAGCAGTATCTACCATATATGAATTAGGTGAAAGAACCGGAAGTACAATCAGAAGAATTGTTACAGGTAAATACTGTAGTGTGCGTTAATAGTTAAGTGTAGGTTTTCCTACACTTAACTATAATTTTTTAGAAAGGAGAAATAAAATTAGAAAAATATTAAGAATACTTGCATTACTATTTCTAATACTTTTTCGAGTAGTTTATGCAGATACTAATGATAGTATTTTAGTAAGAGAAAGATATAATCAATACAATGCTGTCTATCCATTTCCAGATATGTATAGAACATTTTATGCCGAGAGATATGAATTAAATGGGCACGCAGCATATAGTGTTGAAGCAGGAATTCGCATCGATACAGAAATGTATTCTTCAGAAGAAGGATATAGTATGATGAATTTTGATAGCGAAACAGAAAACTTTATTAAACTAGTAACGTATTATGGCTATGATTATCCAGGCCATAACACAATGAATTATTATCTAGCCAGTCAAGAACTTATTTGGGAAAAAATAACCTTAAGAGATGTTTATTGGTACTATTTACCACCTAGTGGTTATAAAATTTATAATATCGATAATGAACTAGCAGAGATAAATAGATTAATATCACTTCATAATGTTGAGCCATCATTTATAAATGAAAAAATATATTTAAATAATGGTGAAAATATTATCGTTGATCAAAATAATGTATTAGAATTTTATGAAATAACTAACACAAATCTAAAAGATGTTAGAATTGAACAAAATAAATTAATAATAAATATTGATAACTATGATGGATTAGGCACTATCGAATTATCTAGAACAAGTTATTATGAAGAACCTGGTAAGTTGTATTATAGCGGAAACAATCAAAAGTTAGTTGGTACTAATGGTATAAAAACCTCAATAAGTATTATAAATACAGAAATGAATGAGGGTACAATAACTTTAACAAAATTAGATTCAAGGACAGGTGATGTTCCAATAGGTGATGCAAAGCTAACTGGTGCTGTCTATGAAGTTATAGATAACAAAGGAGTAGTCATTGATACACTAATAAATGGCTTAAAAAACACTACCACAAGTCTCCCTTATGGAGAATATATAGTAAAAGAAAAAACTCCTGGTACCGGTTATCAATTAGATAAAAAAGAGTATAATGTAGTAATTAATGATAATAACAATAATGTTAATTTAACGGTATATGAAAATGTTATTGAAAATAATCTAATAATTCAAACAGTATATGAAGATATCCAAAATGATATTTCAAATTACACCACATTAACCCAATTTGATATCTATTTAAAATCAACAAATAAACTATATACAAGTTGCATACCTAACGATAGTGGACTATTAAGCATTACCTTACCATATGGAGAATATTTAATAAAACAAGTAAGCGGCCCAGAAAACTATGAATTAGCCAAACCATTTGAAGTTAGCATTCAAAATAGCCAGGATAATATTACTAAAGTAATAACTGAAAATAAAATCAAATCCAAAATATGGTTTACAAATAGAGATCTACTTTCACAAAATGCTATTAAGCAAAGTGATGTAGAATTTAAAATAAAGAACCTTGATACCGGTAATTATGTATGTCAAAATATATCATGTACTTATAAAACAAATAATGAAGGCTATTTTATTACTGATGAACCATTAGAAATAGGTAATTATCAAATCGAACAAGTAGAAGATCAAATAGTTAATGGTTATATTTATAATAATGAACCATTAATCTTTGAAATAAATAAAGAAACAATAGAACAAATAGACAATGAAAACATTTTACAAATTGATTTCTTAAATAATAGGGTATATGGTGAATTATATATCTTAGTAACCGGGGAAGAATACGCTATCGTAGATAACCAATTTGTATATTCAGATGTTAGACTAAATAATATTGCATATGATGTCTATGCCGGTGAAAATGTATATTCCAATGACGGAGAACTTATATATAACAAAGGAGATTTGGTTACACAGTTTAAAACTGGCGAAGGAACTCCAGATGGAACATATATTATAAGTCAAATGTACTTAGGAAAATATTGTCTTGTAAACACATCTTCTAACCTAGAATATGTCGTATCGAATGAAGACTATTGCATCGATTTCATTCAAGAAAATCAATATGACCAGTTTATAACAGGCAACATTAATATTAAACTATCATTACCCAAAGGTACTTTGTCATTATTTAGAAAAGAATTTTCTTCCAATAAACCCATACCGGATTCAAAAATCAACGTATATACTGAAGAAGATATTCTTATTTTTAGCGGTATAACCGATACATTTGGTCAAATGTTAGTTGAAAGATTACCGCTTGGTAAATATTATCTCAAAGAAATTGAAGCGCCAAGTGGACATGCCCTTAACGAAGAAATAATACCATTTGAAATAACCGAAGATGGTCAAATAGTTGATGTATATATGATAAATGAAGAAATAAACATTCCCAATACAGGACTAGATAAAAACTATACAATATTTTTGGCAATTATCATTTCATTAACTATTGGTATAGGATTGATTAGGCATGACCAAAAAGACTAATATTGTAATTGGTGTATCACTATTACTAATATCAATGTTGTTAACAATTTCATTACCACTAAAAGGCAAAATAGAAGCATTTAGGAATGAAAAAATAATAAATAACTATATTGAAACGACCTCTGTAAAAAGCAACCAAATAAATAGAGGAGATAATATAAATTATATCGCTTTATTAGAGATCCCAGATATTGATTTAATAAAGCCATTAACAAAAGATAAAAAGTTAAATGACATTAAATATAATATTCAAATCTTAACCGGTAATATACCAATAGAAACTAAAGATAATTTGGTACTTGCCGCTCATAGTGGCAATAGTGAAATATCTTTTTTTAAAGATTTAGATGAGCTTGATTATGGATCAGATATCAGAATTTACCATGATGGATATAAATATGTATATAGATTATTTAGTAAGTATGAAATCGAAAAAACTGGTGTATCAAATATAATTAGGGATAGAGAAAGAAACACATTAACTATGATAACTTGCAATGAAGAAAACGATAATAAGCAAATAATATATATTGCATACTTTGATAACAAGACAACGTATTAGGAAGGAATGATATGAATTATTATAATGAAATAAAAAACAAACTAATAGATAATGAAATATATTCAAAAGCAAAAGATTATTCAAAAGAAAGATACAAGGTTATCACATATTTTGAAATTGGTAAACTGTTAAATGAAGCCGGGGGTAAATACGGAGATAAAATTATAGATGAATACTCTAAAAAGTTAGTTATTGAAGTAGGCAAAAAATATAATAAAAGAACATTGTTTAGAATGAAACAATTCTACAATATGTTTAATAATGAAAAAG
>JAEEGH010031393.1_pt1 | contig 10267 bp, 8 predicted proteins | sample 9134181 | NCBI WGS metagenome assembly JAEEGH01 (sample SAMN16246544, study PRJNA631951) | gut metagenome | biome: gut microbiome; feature: rumen; material: DP-attached | host: Bos | place: Iran: Karaj | collected 2018-10 | reverse complement strand
TATTCCTCTTAATTTCAATTCCTCTTCAGATTCCTGATCGCTATACCCCTCTACATGTCCCTTACCTCCGGTAAAGGCAAGATCCTGACCCACCAGAACAATTGTTTTAAATCCGAGTGACATAAGGGCAGAAAAGGCATTAGTGGATATAGAACCACCTGTTTCAACGCCTCCAAGATCATGAGGAAGCACTCCGTTTAGTATTGAATTTTGAAGTACATATCCCATTGATGCCTGGTCAAAGAAAAGCCTGCCCTTCCAGTTTTCAATGATCTTATAATTAGAAGATATCTCTGCGATCAAAGGCTTAGTACGGGTTCTGTCATCTTCAAATACAGAATATTCCTTTTCGGCATCACCTGTAGTTACAGCATTATAGTTTATATGGTGATTCTCAAGTGCTCTTGCAGCAGAGTCTACAGCCAGAATAAAGGCTTTACCTTCAGCTCTTTTTAGGTCATCTATATTTTTATCAAGCGACGGTCCTGCTGAAACCAGTATTGCAGGAATCCCGCTTATATCTATCTCTTTAAAGCGGTCTATCATGCTGTGAAAATCAGAACCTTCTACCAGATATCTTATATTCTTGAAGGTATTAAGATTCATAACATCTGTCATCTTAATAAGAGTATTACTGTTGATCCTTATGGCATCCATGACATAATCAGCCATTTTGATACAACCACTGCACATGTCATAGTAAAGGACATCATATCCCGGAGATATAAGGTATCTTATCGGGGCTATAGTCCCTGCATTGATAACACCTTCAAGAATATCTTGAAGCTTTTCATAGATTCTGGGATTTCCGATCAGAAGATAAAATTGATCATTGTTAATAAGATCAGAAATGTCGTAAGTACTCATTATAGTCAATACGACTTCTATATCAGGTTCTATTGCTATAAGAAGGTTGTTATCATATAAGTCATTTAAAACATTTCTTGCTACTCTTCCATCTCCAAGTCCAAAAAGGCAATAGGTCTCAAAGGGTTCAGGTTTATTATACCTTTCAGCATATATTCGTGCTGCGCTTTCACTGTCTACTCTGCTTGAAAGGGCATATTTATAGCCGTCTTTGGTGATACAGATAATACTTTTACCCGTAGCATCAGAGGAGATGTTTATATCATATATAGACTTAATATCACTTTGACCACTAAGGAGCGCATCTTCTATGCTTTTATCATTCAAATCTTTAAGATAATGTCTTTTTTTAAGTGCTTCAAGATTCTTCTTATAAACTGCATTCATTTAAGTTTTCCTCAATTATCATAAGACAATCAGCCATACCTATCATATCTGTATGTTTATAGGCTTCAACTCCTTTTTGGAGGTTTTGGAGGATGATCTGAATTTCACTTTTTCCGGAAGTAGTATATGGAATAACCGCACTTGTTATATCTTTGATAAGCGGCATAAAAGCATTCATGCCCTCCTGCTCACTGTTTTGATAAAGGCACCTTGCTTCTTTTTGGATTCTTGCATGTAGACTAGTTTCATCATTATTCATTGATATCTCCTGCACTTATACGCTCTTCCATCTTCCTGAGCTCTTCAAACTGTCCCATATCAAGGAAGGAATTTTCACTTATAGGGAATACTCCTACTTTCTTTCCCTGTTTCATAAAATCATCTATAAGGTCGGTCATGTTGTAGATTGTATCTTCAGGTATCATATTAAGATACTCAGCATCGATCACATACATGCCTGTATTGATCAGGTATGAAAGGCTGGGCTTTTCATCAAGAGATGAGACCACGCCTTCTTCACTTGTATACAAAACTCCATATGGGATGACAGTATTCTTAAGGGATGACACTATAGTAATAGCATCGCCGGATGACTTATGGCGTTCAAGGACGGCTGCGTAGTCAGCTTCTATCATGATATCGCAGTTGGTTATGATAATAGGTCCCTGGAGCTTATCTCTTATAAGGCTAATGCCTCCTGCTGTTCCAAGGGGCTTACCTTCCTCAACATAATGTATGGTATAAGATGAATTCAGGTCTTTGAAATAAGACTTGATCATCTCCTTCTTATAATTAACTGTTATATAAAATTCATCTGCTCCAAATGAACAGAATCTATTGATTATCCTTTCAAGTATCGGTATCTCACCTATTGGGATAAGAGGTTTAGGTAGGATCTTGGTATAAGGATAAAGCCTTGTTCCCTTTCCGCCTGCCATTATTATTACAGGGATTCCATTTAAAGATTTGTTTTTCTTTCTCCTACGACGATGAATATCTTCTATGAAAATAATGTCTACGATCTTTCTGTGTTCATTGATAATTGGAACAGATCTTACAGATTCTATGGACATGAGTTTTCCGGCCTTGTCTTTGGCTTCTTCTGAAAGGCACTTGGGATCTTTTTTCATAATATCTCTGACACTTCCCTGGAGATTGCCTGTTGTAATGATCCATCTACGGATATCTCCATCAGACACAGATCCGGACAGCTGACCTTTGCTATTCAGAATATAGAGAATGCCTTTACCATTCTCATCTATCTTCTGCATAGCTTCTACAATATTCATGTCTTTGGTCCCTGTATAGCGGGAGAGAGTCTCTTTATCCATGAATAATCCTCTTATAATGACTGACAACGGTTAATCTGTATTGATATGATCAAGCATCCTACTAAGTCTATCTTCATACGTATAGTATTTTTTCACCTTCTCATAACCCTTCCTTGCTATGGAAAGTCTGATATCGTCATGTGTCATATAAAAATCTGCTTTATCAAGAGCATCTTCAAGTCCATAATACATTGCGGTATCTACGCCGTCAGTAAACTCTTCATATAGTTCTGTCCTGAAGCTTGAAAGAAGAAATCCTCCGCATCCCATAACATCCAATTGTCGTAATGGAAGTCCCGAGCAGTTACCTCTAAATGTTGGGCACAGGTTGATCTTACTAAGCTTAAATATCTGCGGCATTTCTTCTTCGTAGGTCACCTGTCCATGTATTTTGACATCAGGAATGAGCTTATATTCTTCTCTCGGCAGATCATAGGTATACAGATGTGTGTCAAATTTTGTAGATAATAGTTTTAGAAGCGATAGTCTGTCTATATGTGTAACAAATGTAGCTATAGAATATATTAGCTGTGAAGCTGAGATCGTAAGCGCATTATCAGGGTATGTGGCATAGCTTTCATTTATGCCTCTAATAAGCTTGTCAGTAACAGCGTCTCTTATGATGTATGCCTGATCATTAGCCTGCTGCGAAGCAACTATCGCATCAATATAACCCTTCTGATAATCAGACATTCTGGTTTTTAACATTGGAAGTGTCGACTGATATGTTTTGCCTACAAGTGATATATCGGCAGAAAATGCCAAATTCTTTGCTTTTACCTTGTCCCATCTGTCTGTGTTAACTGCAAGAGGCATATGGTAGACATTTTCTATACCCTTTTTCTTATAATCATCTACATCATCTCTTGAGAAAAAGAAGATGTAGTTGGTGTCATATTCCATTGTGTCAGTTTTAGGAAGATTTGGAGGAGAATCATAAGACCATGAAATATAGGGAAGGCCGTGCCTATGGCAGCCTTCTGCAACAAGCGGCCAGTAATTAGTTGTAAAACAGACGTCAAAGCCTTCACTAAGTATCTTGCCTTCAAAATATTCAAGGAACTTATCATCTTCGTACCTGTTTGGAATATCACCATGCTCATTCCATATGCGATGACAATCATGGCCCATCTTGTTAAAAAAGTACTCAAGATCGTCATCTATATATGAACCAAGCCACGTAAAAAATAAAATTTTCATACCGGCGCTCCTTATTAATATCTGTACTTAAGAAGTCTGTTTCCAAAAGAAGCAATCTTATCAGAGTTTTCTCTTTCCCACTTTTGGCAGATCCGGTCATATACATCTTTATTGTAAATTTCTTTGCCTATAGCAAAGGACTCCAGGTTATGGGTAAAAGCTTTTTTGAATTTAAAAAGAGGATCTTCTTCGCTGGTGCTATTGCCTCCGCCAAGGTGAAATTTCTTGACTCCAAGTTCATGAAGTCTACATGCGCTCTTCCACAACAAAAGGTTATTGGCTCCAAGGCTCTTGTATTCATGATCGCTACCTTCTAAATGGTAATGTCCAAAATCGCCATCATACATGATGATCGCTGAGCAGATCAGCTTCCCATCAAGTCTTACTGTTGCAAGAAATGAATTATCTATAAGGCCATTTTTAAATTCCTTATAATAATCGTCATCAAAATAGTAAAATTCATCTGCCCCAATACGCTTCATTGTTGCATTATATAAATCTATAAATTCCGGAAATGATTCAAGGTTATCTTCTGCTTTGTATATAAGTCCGCTCTTTTCTGCTTTACGGATCATATTCCTATTCTTGGAGGATATCTGAGTTGTCCATATATCTTCAACACCTTTATCTGTCAAGATAGCAACTGTATGCCTATCGTAAATGACGTTCATTGTATCCTTACAAAAGGCTGCATTATCTATAAGTGGGTGAAAGCGGATGAAACCGCATATATATCTGTTATCTCTAAAATAGTCTTTAATACCGGATAAGGCTTTATCTATCCAGTTCTTATCAGAAGTATTTGTGATCGGGCCTCCGTATCCATACTGGGTTTCAAAGTCGTAATAGTCTTCTATCTCGCCTCGTATAAAGGGCATAAGAAGGACGCTTCCGCCTTCGCTGCATACTATGCACAAGGCCTTTGATCTGTCATTTTCATATAGTTTTACATATTCTTCCAGGTAATAGACATCCTTTTGGGAGCCCTCAAACTGATCAAGATATGTATTCCATTTATCTGTAATTATCACGTTCATGATAAGCCTCATTAAAGGTAATAGAAACCTACTATGCAGATAAAATACGTTTTACTTATACTCAGTTCAGATCATAATAAGGTATGGTTCAACCTTGATTTAATTTCCGGATAGCTTCTCCTGCTTTAAAATATCAAGCATTCTGTCCATATCTTCGAGGTTATATCTTTGATCGCATATAAGTGAAAGTTCCATATCGTAGAGTATATTTGAACCAGTTGCAAGATCTGATTCCTTTACCTTCTTCCAATGAACAGGGCAGAAAATGTTATTTTCAAACATCTTCTTTCTAACCACGTTTCTTTTATCAGGATCTAAAAAAACGGGTATGAAAAGAGGTACTTTAGACTCTTTATAAATATGTTTTATGTTAAGTTTCAAAAGTCCTTCATGAAGGTATCTGGCGTTGTCTTTGCGTCTGTTTGCAGCGTTTTCCTGCTCTTTTTTTATACAGGTATCAAAAAGCTTATATGAAATATCTGATATGCGGCATTTATAGTTATGATCTAAAAGCTCTTCACCTTTTTCTATAAGTTCAAGGTATACCTCGTCGTTTATTACTTCTCTGAAGCTTTTTAATAGATTCCCTGAAAGCTTGTATGAAACAAATAAGTTACTGTCATTCATTGAGGTGTATATTTCTGATAGCTGTTTACTTTTTGCTTTATTTTTTACTTTTAGTATTCCGCCATCAGGTATAGGGAACCACTTTCTTAAACTGGTAAAAGCATAGTCATAGTCTGTCTCTGTACCAAAGCCGTAATAGTTCTGGACATCATCAAGAATTATTATGGATTCCGGTACTTCTTTTCTTATGGCTTCTATAGTCTCATCCAAATCTAGTAATCCAAAATAGTTGATCAGGATGATTGCACTTTTTACTCTTGCATCTTTTGAGGCATAAACCATAAGGCTATCCATATCCGGATAAAGGTTATCTTGTATGTGATAAAAACAGATTGGCAATCCCGCATCATTTACAGCGTCTATCACACTACTACACAGATAATCTGGAAGAACCACCTGCAAAGAGTTTTTCTCAGCACGCAGGGCCGCATACAGCGCTGCTCTTCCGCTTGAAAATAGCAATTCGCTATTATCATTTGGATCCTCGAGAAAAGGTGAGACAGCAGTACGGAAAGCACTATCATGATCTAAAAGGCCGCGCGCATCTAAAGCACTGTTTAAAGCATCCGGTGCTATCGCAAATTCACCGCCTATGATTTTTGATCTGTCCTTTTCTGTACTACCTGACATGTTTCCCTTTCATAATCAAAGAATCTCAGATAATATACTGACGATCCTTTCGCTGGTATGACCATCACCGTAATAAGTGCTGTCATCTACAGAAGATGTATTCATTTTCATTGCTTTACGGATCGAATCTTCAAGAGATTTCCTGCTGCCGTCAGACTGAAGGATATTCTTGCACATATAGCGTCCTTTTTGCCTGTCACCGATATTTACTACAGGAATCTTTAAGTATGGTGCTTCAACTATACCGCTTGATGAATTCCCTATAACAAAGGAAGCTTCTTTCATAAAGCTAAGGTAACGCCTGCTGCCAAGAGAAGGAACCACTCTTATTTTTTTATCTTCTTCAAGGAGCTTGTTGATCTTATCTCCTCCGGGGTCAAGGTTTGCATAAGTTGCAACTACGCTTATGCCATCAAGGGTATGAAGGATATCGAGAGTGTTGGATACTATTTCAAGATCAATAGAGATATCGTGATCAGTCTGAGCATGATAGGTCATAAGTATCCATTTGGAATCGGGATCAAGTTTTAGATCATCAGAAAGTTCTTTCCTTGTCATCAGCTTATTTCTTACAAAATGATCAAGGCCCGGCTCTCCAACATCAAATACGTTCTGCGATATGCCTCGCATTCTGATGATATTGTCTGCACTTTCTTTGGTTCCGGGGAAGTGTATGGATGCGAGCATAGTTACGGCATTTCTAATAGAGTCGTCTATAGCGCCCTTGGTAACGTCTCCGCCTGATATATGTATGATTGGGATATTCATAAGAAATGCGGTATTGCATATGGGAAGAAGTTCGTATCTGTCACCAAGAACGACTACGTAGTCAGGAGATAATTTATGGAATGCATCAGCGCATCCTTTCATAAGGTCGCTGCATTCATAAGTTAGAGATCTTATGTTATCTATATCCGGATGTTCTGAAAAAGGGATTGTAAAGTCAGGAGTAAAACCATCTTCAAGAATCTGATCTATTGTATGTCCCTGACTTTCAAGAAGGTGTCCTCCGCATACAATTAGTTGCAACTCAAAAGATGCAGAATCTTTGACATCCTGCATTATCCATCTAAGAAGTCCATATTCAGATCTGGCAGCGGTAATAAAACATAATTTAATCATTACATTTTTACCTTTACGCTAAATCTCAATTCCCTCATCAGGAATATAATCCTTTAAAGCTTTCCGACCTATTACTTTATAATATTCTCTAGCAAGCTCTCCTATATCGTTACGCTTAACGCATATATTAGATTCTGAAAATGTATCTCCCTTAGCTATATTCGTAAGTGCCACTACCCTTTTAGTAACAACTTTAGATATCTCTTTTTCTTCAGGTGTGGGTTCTTTAATACCATCTCCAAGAAGAGCTTCTGTCTTTCTGATACTTTCAACCATGTCTTTGAACGGACCTGGTTCTGTGCTTGCAAGGTGGTCAGGACCTTCCATCTGACAATCAAGTGTAAAGTGCTTTTCTATTCCGCAGGCTCCCATTGTTACTGCAGCAATAGAAGCTTCTGGTCCTATTGTATGATCTGAATATCCAACAGGCAGATGGAAAGCTTCTCCTATCGTATTCATGGCTTTGAGATTGACTTTATCATGTGGGCATGGATAACTCGTAGTGCAGTGAAGAAGGGTTATATCACTGGCTCCGCCTTCTCTTAAAACTCTAAGCGATATATCTATGTCTGCAAGATTACTCATTCCTGTACTAAGTAGTATGGGTAATTTCTTAGATCCTATTTCTTTCAGATACGATACATTTCCTATATCACCTGATCCTATTTTTATAAATGGAATTCCCAGCCTTACAAGAAACTCAAGGCTTTCAGAATCATCTGCTGTAGATATGAATGTTATCCCGATCTGATCACAGTGTTCTTTGATCTTTGTAAAAGCATCATAGGGAAGCTCGATTTTTTTGAGCATATCAAACTGAGACTCGGTAACTCCGGTATTTTCAATCTGATACTGAGCCTGTTCAACATTTCTTGTAATAATATTCTCTGTTTTCCAGGTTTGGAATTTAACGGCATCTGCGCCTGAATTTTTGGCTGCATCACAAAGTTTCAAAGCAAGATCAAGCTTACCATTGTGATTAACTCCCGCTTCAGCAATGATATAGCATCTGGACTTATCAAACATGACGCCCTCCCGAATGAACTGTTGAACAATATGTACGTTATATCGTTTATATGTATTATATCATTTCTATTAATACCAATCGAGCAGGTATTACAACCTGCTCGATAAATCTAATAATTATTTAATTCAGTCATTGAATAAAGTTAATAAGTTTATACCGCATCCGAATGATTCATATAGCTGTTAGGAACAGGAACATTGTTAGCCTTCATAACGCCAATCCATGTATCTCTTACAGAATGCAGGTGCTTATTTACCTCTTTCAATATCTCGATATCCTTGCTGACATTGGCTTCAACAAGTCTTCTATCAAGATATGAATAGATATTCTCAAAATCCTGAGCAGTAGCATATTTCATATTCAGGGTCTCACGCAGATATGCAATGATATTCTGAACCTTACGAATATTTACATGCGCGCCTTCAATATCTTTTTTCTCACAGGCATTCTCTGCCCTGTTACAGAATTTGATCGCGCCTTCGTAAAGCATGAGGGTTAGCTCAGGGCCGGAAGCTGACATCACTTTATTGTTCGCATATTGTGCATATGGATTAGCTTTATTCACTATAAACCTCCTGTTGATGCCTTATAAAAGCAACAATACTATATATCAGCCTCACGGCTTAATGTTGTTGTGTTTTATAATACAGATAAATATATTATCCTAACATACTTCCAAGTGATGAAGAACTGGAATTGATCTTGGACAGAGCCTTCTCCATTGCGGCAAATTTACTGTAATAATAATCCTGTTTTTTCTCTAAAGCCTGTTCTGCCTTGGAGATCTGAGTATTATAATCACTGTACTGTGATGCCATGAGCTTATCTTCATAAACTGTATAAGCACTTGAATATTGAGATCCCTTCATGAGATCGCCAAGCTTACCATATACTTCCCTTGATAGCTGTGTGAAGAAACTGGCAACTGCATCAGGGTCACTTGCTATTGCTGCAGCAAGCTTATCTGCATTTGCCTTGGAATAATCATCATCCTCATCTCCGTCAATATGATATAGACCACGCTCATTCTCTTCTGCTTCAAAGTATCCCTTTGTATTGATTCCAAATGTTGAAAGATACATCGTAGATGTCTTACCATTTGCATCTGTTACTTCGAAGCCTTTCTGCATGGATTCTTTAAGGGCTTGTATTACGTTATACAGAGTACTGTCTTTAGCTAGGAGTCCTGATTTTATCTTGGTATTCCAATCAGATATCTCATCCTCTGTCATCTCATCTTTCTGATCAGAAGTCAGGATATCGTATTTATCTGCCTTATCTGCATTGTACAAAGTATCAAGCTTCTGGATCAGAGAATTGTACTGAGACAGATATTCCTTGACCATATCATATATGCCACTAGTATCATTAGAGGTCGTAATGGTAAATTCTTCATTTGTAGAAGAATTTATAGATATAGAAAGCCCATTAATCTCAAATGTATTAGATGCTGATGTGTACGATACACCGTTCATTACTAGTTCAGCATCCTCTGCTTCCTGATACTGTGATGCCTGTTCAAGTTCATCCGTGTTAATTCCAAGTATTGAAAGTGCTGCTGCACTTGTGCTTGTATCAACGGTAAATGCATTTTCTTCGCCAGTCTTCTCGGAAGCTATATATAATCTTCCCTGCTTCTCATCATAGTTAGCAGTTAATCCAAGACCGTTATCTGTTGTCGCAGAATTCAGTTTGGATACCAGATCGTTCATGTCGTCATCAGGGCCGATAGTTACATTTAATGTCTCCGCTCCATCTTTGCCCATCTTAAAAGCGATGGTTGTCTCTTCTGTAATACCAAGTTCTGACAACTTAGTATCTTTGGCTGCAATCTCATCGCTACCCTCTTTGGTTATCTTATTACCAGTAAGGTAAGAAGCTTTCGCAAGGCTCGTCTTACTTACTGTTGACGATGAGATCATTGCGTTTTCGCCAGTTGTAATTGATACTGCGTTACTTGTTGCTTTAGAAGTCTTTTTATTAAAAGCAGTCGAAAAGCGCATATCTGAAAGTTTGCCGTTATAGAATGATACTATGTT
>JAEEGH010031392.1_pt1 | contig 10267 bp, 7 predicted proteins | sample 9134181 | NCBI WGS metagenome assembly JAEEGH01 (sample SAMN16246544, study PRJNA631951) | gut metagenome | biome: gut microbiome; feature: rumen; material: DP-attached | host: Bos | place: Iran: Karaj | collected 2018-10 | reverse complement strand
CAGAATCGGAATAAAGAATATAAGTGAAATAATCGCCAGGATTGCAGCCACGAACATAAAGAATCCAAAAGGCTTGTAGCTCCTGTAAAGTCTCGCGATAGTCTTAAGCACCTTGAAGCCGTCAGCATAAGTATTGAGCTTACTCTCTGACCCCTCAGGCCTGTCTCTGTAATCGATGACCACGTTGTCGATCTGCATGTTGTTGTAGACAGCATGAATCGTCATCTCAGTCTCGATTTCAAATCCCTTTGACAGAACCGGGAATGTCTTAACAAACTCATATGAGAATGCCCTGAATCCCGTCATGATATCTCTGATGTTGCAGCCAAAGAGCTTGTTGATGCTTCCACGAACCAGGTTGTTACCAAAGTTGTGGAAAGGTCTCTTGTTCTCCTGATAATATGTCGATGAAAGTCTGTCACCAACAACCATATCTGAATTGTGATTAAGTACAAGGTCAACCATCTCAGGCGCTGACTCCATAGGATATGTGTCATCACCATCAACCATTACGTACACAAGGGCATCAATCTCACGGAACATACGCCTTATAACGTTGCCCTTGCCCTGCATGTACTCATTTTTAACAACTGCACCGGCCTTAGCAGCAATCTCAGCTGTTCTGTCCTTGGAGTTGTTGTTGTACACATATATAGTTGCCTCAGGAAGTGCCGCTTTGGCATCGCGAACAACCTTCCCTATTGTCTTTTCTTCGTTGTAGCATGGAATTAAAACTGCTATCTTATCCACTATAAACCTCTCTGTGCCTAACTGATTACTTTATATTGTCGTCTGAATTGTTCTTCTTGCCGATCTTCATTCTCTCGTGACCGCCAAGCTTATTGGCAGCATCCTGATCGCCACGAAGGATCGCATTTACAAGCTGCATTCTAAATCCTGCATCAATAAAATCGCAGTGCTTGCAGAAAGGATAATTCTGACGTCCCTCGGCAATCTTCCTACGAACTGCCTGGAACTTCTCACATCCCCAAACTTCCTTAAGGCTCTGCTTGGTCAGGTCGCCAAAGTCTGTGGTCTCAAAGTTGTCACAGCAGCACAGACCCATCTTGCCGTTTGGCATGATCCACATGTCAGTAAATGGTAAAAGACATGTCTCCTTAATGATCTTCTGTGTCTCCTGCTTGTTAGGAGCAGATCCGGCACGGTTTGTAAGAACTTCCTGAAGGTATCTCATCTGGATCTGAATATCCAGATCCTTAAACTCATCGGGATGAGCCTTCACATACTCGTAAATCTCCTGAATGTTCTTATGAAGCTTATACTCAAGAGAGTAATTATTGATGATAAGCTGGTTGATATATGGAGCAACCTCTTTTACCTTATCAATTGTAAGGATGAGGCCGTTTGTTGACATGAAGATAAAGCTGTCCGGAAGCTTCTCCCTTGCGTATTTGTGCCTCTCAACGATCTTGGTGTCAAGAAGAGGCTCATTATTTCCGTAAAGTGTAAGATGTCCCTTGTATCCCCAGTCTGCCAGCTGGTCGATTATGTTCCTATAGAGATCATCGTCGATCTTGGCGAGAGGTCTTTTCTCCGCATGAACGTTAGCTGTGCAGAAAGCGCAGGTTGAGTTACATCTGTTGATGGTCTCGATGTTAACTACGTTTGGCATTGGAACTTCCTTGGAATTCAGGAAGTAGTCGCAATAAGCCTTCTGGGACTTACTTCTTGTGACAAACTGCATTTTAAGATAAGCATTACTTGCAAGCATTGGGAAGTGTTTCCTGGCGAACCAGCCGAACTTTCCCATAAAACTGTTAACTCTGATTGGCATTAAAATTCTCCTATTCTATAAAACAACTGAGTCGTTGCCGGATTGTCATTTCTCTGATACAGGTAATAAGTCTGATCAAAGAGATAATAGTGGCACGTCTCCTGCATCACCAGGTCGTACCTGTCCCCGATACCCTCTGCTTCTGTATTGACCGTAACAACAAAATCCGCCACTCCGGTGTGGAGATATTGCTTCTGATAATTCAGAACCTCATCCATGTTAAGGGTCTGGGTCTGGAAATAGTAGCAGATCGGTTCCACATCAAGCACTGTGTATAGTCCAACGTCAAATGAAAACTCCACAATAATACCGGGTTTGTGAACTCCCGATTCCACTATGTAATCCTTGAAATGATACAGCCATATATCCTCGGGCTTCATATGCATGTCTTTCACATTAAGGGATGTAAACACGCACACAAACACCGACGCAGCAAAGGAAACAATGCTGACGACAAAAGCAACTCCAAGATCAAGAATCGCCCCATCATAGTTGCGCCCGTGGGTATTTTTTTCAATTCGCGCTTTCAGGAACCTTTCTATTATATAACAAAATGGTATAAAACCAAACACCACAAATCCGTTAAGTGGAAATGAGTAGTATGGAAGGCTCACACCACCAATGAAAATTCCCAGCAAAAGAAACGCGTACAGCACTCCCATATTGATAAGCTCAATCAGATCAACATATATAAAGAACCTGTCTCTCTTTGCAAGTGTATTGATATCTTCATCTGCAACTGTGGAGATAAAAGACGCAATGAAATACACAATGCCTATAGCAATTATCAGAGAAACAATGGGATTACCAATGATGTGGTCCTTGATAATTTCGTAAAACTTGGCCATTCGCTCGCCAAATGTCAGTTTCTTGGAATACTCAAAGACATTCTTGTAAATGTAAACATACATCCATTCCTTAACTGATCCGGTTGCAGCGAAGTATATAAACCACGGAAGCGTTGCAAGCGCCATTCCACCAAGGAAAACTGCGCAGCTCACAAAAGCCTTTAAAATCTGTCTGTCACCGATAATATCAGCAGCAAATATCATAGCCATCCAGGCAAAGAAAAATCCTAGAGAATTAAACTTGATGTTGAAGACACACCCGGCCAAGACTCCACCGGCCAGGACGGTCCAGTAATCCATCGCCTCAGGATAGTCAAACCTGAAGTACCTTATTGATATATACATCCCCCACATGATAAATGGGAAAAGAAATTCTTCTGCGCTTCCACCCCAGTAGAAATTAAAGCTTGAATAGATCACAGCCCCTGTAAGTGGTGTAAGTATATAAGGGAATGTCCTGGGCTCCAAAAACACCTGATAAATCCCAAATATCGCCAGCAGTGTAAAGGTAGCGGCGATAATCTCCATGACAAACACGCCCCTGAAGGTCGTGGGAGACAAAATGGAAGCTAGCCCGTAAATAAAGTAAAGCAATATGCCCTTCTGGTCAAAAAGATCTCTGTACGGCACATATCCCCTAAAGATGCACTTACCCACGGTAAAATAGCTGTTGGCATCATCCCAGAGGTTAAACGAATAGAGCAGAGAGCTTCTTGAGCAGACCATAAGAATTGCAAATGCAGAAGCTATGCACCACAGCACAGGCTTTAGAAGCCCATCTCTGTAGTCATCACTAAAATCAAATTGTCCTTTCAAAGTGTTTGCAAATGTATCCAAGTAGCACCTTCAATCCGTATGCCCCAAAAGGCAGGTAATAAATATAATATCTCATTGTATACCTGGAGGATCCTTCCCAAAACTCATGGAAGACAATTCCTCCAAATATCAGAATAAGCAAAAGCATTTCCGAAGTTGAAACCTTGCGCCCCCTTAGAATTCCAAAGAGATAGATTGCAACTCCAATATAACACACAGGCATAAACACATTCATGATCCAGATCAGGATTGTGGAGCCTGTTCCAAACACGAGAAAATCACAAAGCTTTGGCTGATTCTCCACATGGCGGCTTACAAGGTCAAGATTATGGGTTGAAATGCACACGCTGTCAGCCCACTGGGTAGTGAATTTTCGAAGAAGAAATCTTCCTGCGTGCAGAGGCCTTCTGGCAAAATCAGAAAGGGTCTCTTTTATATTTTCAACAGCAAGGCGTTTTGCTTCTTCCCGGCTAAAACCATTGAAAGCTCCGTAGATCGTGTAGTGATAGCCATTAAACCAGCCATCTTCAAGCTCACTCTCCTGAAGTCCCATGGCAATATAGGATTCCATAGGGCACCCCTTTGGAAGCTCTGAAAGGCCTGTCAGATTCTTATAATAACTATTGACCACAAATCCCTGCCCCTTTACCGCCAGGACAAGTATCAGAACCATTATAAGCCTTTCTGTCAATCCCCCCAAAAGCTGTTTTCTGTCAAAATCTTCCCCACTCTTAAAAGCGCTTCCTATAATCATCATCGACATAGCTATAAGCGCAATCTGAGCGTTATTCTTGAGCATGACCGCGAAGGCGATTGAAACCGCAGCCCCAAGGATATATCTCTTTTTCCCACGCTTAATATATAAGAGCGTAAGGTACAATGCAAGTGTCTGAGGCCCCATGCTGAGGATATCCCCGTAAACATAGGTCACATAATTGTAAAAGAAAAGGCAGCCTGCGGATAGCACATCCATGATCCCGCAGACAATCTTATCATTAAAAATCTCCCAGGTCATCCTGTGGAGAAAGTAAATCGTTGCCAATATGGATATTAGCTGGCACATGTCCCATGCAAAGAAATTGTCTTTTCCGAAAATGGTGCACATTATCTGGCCAAAGGTCACATAGCCAAGCTGATAGGGCCATAAAAAAAGGTACCCTCCCCCATCAGTAAGGCTGGAGTAATCGCCATCCATAAACTGATTTATGATCTTATTGAGCGTCATGGAGTCAGTGACCGGTATTGGCCTGATCGAAAGCACAAGCATCATGCAATACGCAAATATAAACGCAAGTCCGATGCATATGAGGAGCTTATTTTTCTCAAAAACATTCTTCCTGTACATCAGCACAAATATTCCAAGCACCAATGCCAAAAGAACTATAAGCAACGGGATATTTTCCCTGCCATAATGGGGAAAGTCCACATCCGAGTGCATATCGTAGTATATGGTCGTGGCTGTACTTACCGCCAACACAACAACCGCACACACAAACAGACACAAAGCAATTATGTAGTTAAAAATCGTAATTAGCGAAAACTTATGACTCTGATTCATGTTCTGTATTATGCTTCTTCAAATTTTTTTTCTGCTCAACAATATACCTGGGTCTGTGCTTTGATTCCATGTATATTCTTCCGATATATTCCCCTACAATACCAATACTGATAAGCTGCACAGATCCAAAAAACCATATGGAAGCCTGCAAAGATGCCCAACCTGTAATGGTGTCTCCTATAAGGTAAACATACACGTCATGAATTATAACACCAATACTGTATAAAAGAACCAGTATTCCAAAATACAGAATAAGCCGGATGGGAACAATACTAAATGAGGTAATGCCGTCTGCCGCAAGCCTGAGCATTTTATGAAGTGTATACTTGCTTTTGCCAAGCTCACGCTCGTGTACATCAAAATGCACTATGCTGGATTTAAATCCCATATCCGGGACAATTCCGCGAATGAACAGGTTTCTTTCCTTGTACAGCATAAGCGCTTCGGCTGCCTTTTTTGACAAAAGCCTGTAATCTGCGCTGTTTGGGATCAGATCTGCGCCCGCCATGCGCATCAACTTATAGTATAACGCAGCAGTTGTCTTTTTAAAGAAGCCATCAGATTTTCTGTCGTTTCTCACTCCGTATACTACATCGCATCCTTCTTCATAGGCTGTCAAAAAATCCGGAATAGCATTTATATCCTGCTGCAGATCAACATCAATTGTGATGATAACATCGGCATATTGGGTTGCTTCCTCAATTCCGGCATAAATTGCCACCTGGTGACCTCTGTTATGGGCAAGTTTAATACCGGATACCATAGGATCGCTTTCGCTAAGAGAAGAAATGATCTCCCAGGTTCTGTCGCCTGACCCGTCGTCCACAAAAAGCATCATGCTCTTGTCGGATATTTTCTCAGCCTTGATCAGATCTCCAAGAAAAACCGACAGCTTCTTGTGGCTATCCTCTAGGGTTTCCTCTTCGTTATAGCACGGTAATACCAGGTAAAGAATGTCATTTTTCATTAATTGCTTGTCTCCTTAGCAAGGCGCAGTAGAGCCTTGGCCTCTTTATCTCTATTTGGTGAAGAAAACCAGTCCATAAATTTCGTCTCATGTATAGGCTCGCCTTCCAGTACTTTTCCGGGATGGAACTGTATCTCAACGTCCTGGCCGCTAAAAGCTTCACCTCTTTTAATAAGTCTCACAAGGGGCGCCATGTTTTCATAAAACATTCTGTCAGTGAACAGCACTCCTATGTAACCACAGGTTTTGTCAGAAAGGCCGCGCCTTTTAAGATACCATTTGTCTATAGTACCACAGAAATTGAGAACCAGCGCCTTGACAACGCTAAGGGGCTGAATTCTCGGTATAAGAGATGGCGCTTTAAGATACAAACCAAAATCTTCCATTGGAAGACGAATATATTCTATCTCTCTGCGAGTTTTTTCTGCTGCCCTGATCATCGCCCTGAATGCGCAGGGGATCGCATGATAATGCCTGTGACTGTCCAGCCTTAACTTATAGTCCCCCGGCATATATTTAACAACTCTTTTTATCTGGGCATAAAACTCTATGGCAATCTGCTTTTCCAGCTGCTTGCCGGATATTAAAGACAGGATAAGCAGCTCTCCAAATGATCTGTTAAAATACCCTCTTCCATCAACCAGAAGCGGAATCTTCTTAGGATCAGATAACGCCTTTCCTTCACTTATATTGAGGTGTATAGCTCTTTTGCAATCCTTATCTAAAAGCCCCACTGTTTCATCAAGATAATCGCTGTTAGGCATGATGCTCACGCTGTTAAGGCATCCTTCCCTTCTGCAGTTTAAGATGCGCTGTGCCTGCTCTATACATACACCATAGTCGTCTGCATGGTACAAAATCATAGGTTTTTCCGCTCCATTTCAGGCATTTTGAAATATTATGCCATCATTATTCTACCATAAAACATACCTATATATGGTATAATATATTCTACTATTTGACACGGAGGAATTTATGAACGAGCAAGGCGCGATGAGCATATTAGGAAAGAACAAAGACAAGATCACAGCTTTCTTTTGCAATTTTGTTCTGGTTACAGTGTTTTTTGGAGGCTTACTTCGCAAAAGCTATAACGGAGATACTATTACATATATGGTCTACCCTATGGATTCGGCAGATGAGAGACTGCGCGGCGGTAGATACCTGATCATGCTATTTGACTATCTGCTTGATAAGATAGGCATCAGAACAACGGACATTTACTATATCTGCATCTTTTTATCAATGGTTTTACTGGCGATTTGCATATGCATATTGCAACATGTCTTTAAGCGTTTTCTGCACAGTGACTCTCAGATAATTGTCCTTGGATATAATCTGGCAATTGGTCTTGCCTTCTGCAACGTCCTCTTTATGGAATACTTCATGTTTGTCGAGATGACAATCTTCATGCTGATGGGCTTCTTTTTTGCCACTCTGGGCGTTTACCTTTATACGGAAAAGAAATATGTCGCAACTGTAATTTCTTTTGCAGTGGGAGTTTGCTTGTACCAGATGGTAGTTTCCTATGCAGCTATTGTGCTGTTGTTCTACTACATGCTTTCAAATGAATTTACATGGAGCAAAAAAGCTGTTCTTGAGGAAATGTTCGCAGTCATAACTCCCATGTGCCTTGCTGCGGCTAATCTTGTTGCCATTAAAATTGTCAGTAGGCTCAGTAAATTGCATACCTTCGGATATACTTTTGCTCAGCCCGGAGGTGCGTCCTCAATATCGTCAAAGGCAAACGATGTTTTAAACTCCTTAATAATGTTTTTGGATGATTCCTATACCCTTCTCCATGGCAGCTATGTTCCGGCAATTATTATAGTGATGTCAATGGCTATTACCATTTACCTGCTCATTAAGCAGAAAGGGATTTTGAGCGTTCTTTATTATTTTGTGGCAATCATCGTGGCCCTGGCGCTGATATTCATTGTACCTCTGATGGAAGATATATACTTCTTCCCTCCAAGAATGTCATTTCTTTTATACGTAGTTCAGGGAATTTTGGTCGCTACCGCGATATCTCTTTTGTCCGGCGCAAGTAAAGAAGTACTTATAAAACTGGTTTCCTATGTGACTATGGGATATATGTGGCTCCAGATGATCAGCTGTTTCTTCATTGTTTCAGGAAGATACGTGGCTAACACACTGGATATGACTTATTGCAACATAATTCTTAAAGAGATTGAAAAGTATGAAGAAGCTAATAATACTTCTGTGACCAAGATCGCCGTTACCACAGATAACTATGCTCCTGCATTCTACGAAGAGAGCAAGGTTCATTATGAACAGATAAACGAAAGAATACTTGGCCTGACCACCAGAAGCGCATTTGAGGCCTGGTACGGAAGGCACTTCGAGCCTGCCGGTGATATTCCTGCGGATATCTATGACGAATACTTCGCCGATAAAAACTGGGATTACTTTGATATCAATGAACAGCTTATTATTAGGGGCGATACTGCGTACCTTTGTATATACTAAGCTGGTTATATACTTACGTAATCATATGCCACGCCCCTATTCAATTATTCCCAGTACCAGAGGTAGAAGTTGTAGCCGAAGCGGACGCATTGGGCGCTCATTTCGGCGAAGACGGCGAAGTCGTCGTCTGATGGTCTGTAGACGAGGTATGCTTTGTCTGTACCGCCTTGGTTGTAGATGTAGTCTCGGAGGGTGGTGTAATCTGTCATGCTATAGCAGGTGTAGTGGTCATCGGTGCAATTGCAGTTCTCGTCGATTTCTTCAGGTGGTGGCAATAATGTTGCCATGTAGGACTGAGGCGGAATGTTGCTTGCAATGACTTTATCACGAAGCAATTCATTGTTCTGAACATAAGCTATTGCTTCCGGACACATTGAGGATGTGGTGACATCCGCTAATGCAATATCTGTATAGTACGTGAAAACAAAAGCAATGAAATACACTAAATAGACCGCACAAACGAGCATGGCAATGAGCGACTTAGCATTTATCTTCTTAAAGCTAACACCGCACTTTTCAATAACCCACATGGCGCCAATGACAATTGCATACATAACAGCAAAAATAATGCCATTCATGCGGTTTACGTTTGGATCTACCATAAGACCGGCAGCAAGAACTTCACATAAGAACCAGATAGCAATAAATGTCTCTCCGGATGCTTCACGGTTTTTAAGACTGCCAACCAGCCTTTTGAGCAGCAAAATAACTCCTATCGCAAAGAACGGTATCGACATTGGGTAAAAGGTAAAGAACCTTGAATCTGTATTGTATGGGATTTCATCATAGCCGATAGAAACAACAAATCCCCTTATAATTCCCACAAAGAAATCTCTAAAGCTCACATCGCTTGCGCCATAATTGCTTATTCTGATAATTGTAATAGCGCCAATTTTAAACTCCTCCAGTTCAAACATGTTTATGACTTGAACGAGTATCAATGGCGTCGCTAAAACTGCAAGGGGGATAACAAAAGAAACAGCATCCAGAAGTTTGACTTTTCTCGTATAACACATATACGCCAGGGATGCTGCCAACATAATTGGCATAACTATATACGAAATAGAATATGTGTATAATGTGAGTCCCGCAAACAGGCCGGCCACAAAATACATAGCTTTCTTTTCCGTCTTGTATGCCCTTATAAGAAAGTATAAAAAGATCGTGGATATACCAAACATCAGATTGCAATCAAGGGCAAATCTGGAGGCCATAATTGTGTATGGTGATACTGCATAAAGAGCAGCAAATACAAGCTGATAATATCTGTTCTTATTGGTCGTCTCTCCAACAATCAAAATTCCAAATATCCCAGCCAGGGCACTTACTATAAGCGCCGGAAATCTTAATGCAAACTTACCATATCCAAAGACTGCAAAAGAAATAAGGCTTAAATATGTCATCAGCGCACTCTGACCATGCACTCCGTAATTGTTAAAGTACACAGGCCAGCTCTTGCCATACCTGTCAGTCCCGTAATTCAAAAGACACCAGGCATCGTACGCTGTCCCCATCTCGTCGGACTGCGTTGAATCCATCAAAATACCGAATTTATAACACCTGACCAGTATTCCTATCGCGAACACCGCCAGGATAAGAATATTAAATACCTTCTCTTCATTCCATTTTTTCATTTAGATAACACGTCTATTTAGCTCCCTTGCCAAATAGAACAACCCCCACCGTCTGTACAAGTATCTTAAAATCTTCTGTAAGGCTCCAGTTATCAATATATTTAAGATCAAGCCTTACCACTTCATCAAAGTCCTCAATATCGCTTCTGCCACTTATCT